>Ga0335078_10011178_pt1 | contig 13316 bp, 9 predicted proteins | sample Lox_Sample_32_FD_206711 | JGI IMG/M metagenome (GOLD analysis project Ga0335078, IMG submission 206711) | Soil microbial communities from Loxahatchee National Wildlife Refuge, Florida, United States - Lox_Sample_3.2 | ecosystem: Environmental > Terrestrial > Soil > Wetlands | place: USA: Florida...
CTTCGGACTGAAATTGTGCGGCAATCTGCTCCGTTTCCGCCCGCCAGCCTTGTCACACCAAAATCCAACGTACATTATGGCAAGAACGTGCCGAAATATGGGGCTGGCGAGGGCACAATGGACGAGTTGATTGGGCGCCTCGTCGCCAATGTTGGCGTCGAACGGGCAACTGCCGAGACGGCCGTCGGCATCATCCTTGCGTTCCTCGCCAAGGAAGGCCCGTCCGACAAAATCCAGACGCTGCTGGCCAAGCTGCCTGGTGCCGCCGCCTTGATGCAAAACGCACCGGCGAGCGGCGGTGGCATGGGCGGGGTCATGGGCGCCGGCATGCAAATGATGTCCGCCGGTCTGAGCATGACTCAGGTGCAGGATGTCACCCGCCAATTTATCGCCTTTGCCCGTGAGAAAGTCGGTGAAGACGTAGTCGGCGAGATCGTCGGGTCAATTCCCGGCCTTTCTCAGTTCGTTTGAGTGCGCCCGTGGTTGCCCAAACCAAATCAGACGACTGAAAGGAGGCAGCGATGGGGTATCCAATCCGTGAGATCCAAGCCATCGGGGCCGACGCCGCGCAGATTTTAAAATCGGAAGGGATTCGCACCACCGTTGGCCTGCTCCGCTCGGGTAAAACGCCGAAGCAGCGGCTCAAGATCGCTCAGAAAATCGGCGTTGATGATGAGTATGTGCTCGGCTGGGTGACTGCGGCCGACCGGATGCGGGTCAAGGGGGTAGGTTGGGAGTATGCCCAGTTGCTGCTCGCCGCCGGCGTGACCACCGCAAAGGAACTCAAATACCGCAACCCCCAGAAGCTGGTCGACCGGATGGCCGAAACCAACACCAAGCATAAATTGGTTCGCGTCTTGCCTTCGGTCGCCATGGTTGAACGCTGGATCGACAGCGCCAAGAAACTGCCCGCCCTCATCCGCTATTGAGCGTCGAGGCTTAGCGCGGCGCCAGACGGCGGCGCGAACTGGCAGACGAGAGCAAATTCAGCTAGCGTTCGCGGCGTGGACGGGTTTGCAAAGCGTCAGCGGTACTGACCGCGCTCACTCTCGGCTTGCTTGCGCGAGCGAATGTGACGGCCAACATTAAAGCAATGCGTGCGGGTTCTCCGAATTCTGCGCCGCCAATTTCGGCGCCCTTCAACGTCTTGGCACAGCTTCTCGGCAAAAAGCGGCCTCTCGTCATGGGGGTACTGAACGTGACGCCGGATTCTTTCTTTGCCGGCAGCCGCTATCCCGAGCCGCGGGCCGCTATCGCCCAAGCCGAGCGCTTGGTAGCTGAAGGTGCCGATATTCTGGATGTCGGCGCGGAGTCGACGCGGCCTTACGGCGGCGCAATTCCGGTCGACGCGGAAGAGGAGCGCGCGCGGCTTGCACCTATTTTGCCCGAGGTGATCGCGCTCGATGTGCCGGTCTCCATCGACACGCTGAAGGCAAGCACCGCCGCTTGGGCAGTCGATCTCGGCGCCGCCATCATCAATGATGTGTGGGGCTTGCAGGGCGATCCAGAGATGGCCGGCATCGCCGCCGACCGCGGCGTGCCCATTGTTGTGATGCACAATCGACATAAGACCGATGCGGCCATCGACATCATCTCCGAGGTGACTTTGTTCTTTCAGCGGTCGCTTGAGCTGGCGGCGCGCGCCGGCATCCGGCGCGACCGTATTGTGCTCGATCCCGGGATCGGCTTCGGCAAAACTCCGGAGCAAAGCATGACCTGCATTGCGCGGATCGACGCTTGGTGTGGCTTCGACTTGCCGCTGCTCGTTGGTGCGTCCCGTAAGCGCTTCATTCAATCGATTGTCCCTTCCGAGCCAGCAGACCGGCTCGGCGGCTCGATAGCGGCGCATCTCTTGGCCGTGGACAACGGCGCTGCCATCGTGCGTGTCCACGACGTCGCGGCAACGGTGCAGGCGCTAGCAGTCGCCGCCGCGATTAGGCGTGCGCGATGAGCGATGCCATCTTCGTCAACGGGCTCGTTATTCACGCCTATCACGGCGTGATGCCGCACGAGGCGAAGGTTGGGCAACCGTTTTTGCTCGACCTTGTGCTCGACATCGACCTCGCCGAAGCTTCGCGCAGCGATACCGTAAAAGCCACGGTGTCATATGAGAAGCTCGTGGAAACGGCGACCAAAGCATTCCGCGCACGCCGCTATCGGCTGATCGAGGCCGCGGCCGGCGCGGTGGCCGAGGCGGTGCTTTCCGCCTATCCCAAAGTACGGGAGATTCAGGTGACGGTTCGTAAGCCACATGCGCCTATCGCGGCAACGTTCCAAGACGTCGGAGTTATCGTCAAGCGTTCGCGGCGCAACGAAGGCGGCAATGGCGGCTGAGGCGTTTATTGCGCTCGGCGGCAATATTGGCGACGTGCGCGCCACCTTTGATCGGGCCATCGCGATGCTGTGTGACGAAGAAGCGGTGCGGCTTACAGCGCGGTCATCCGATTACCTGACTCCGCCCTGGGGCGTTACCGATCAACCACAATACGTCAACGCTGTCATCGCAGTGATGACTTCGCTTAGTCCCCATGGCCTGCTTGCGCGCGCGCAAGAATGTGAACGCGCCCTTGGCCGCGACCGCATGCGGGAGCGGCGCTGGGGGCCCCGCGCCATCGACATCGATCTTCTCGCCTATGACGATCTGGCGGTTAACGACGGAGAATTGATTTTGCCGCACCCGCATTTGTTCGAGCGCGGATTTGTGCTGGTGCCGCTTGCCGAAATCGCGCCTGACCGAAGGATCGACGGGGTCGTCGTAAGCGCGGCCCTCGCCCGAGTGGACAAAAGCGGCATTGAAAAGCTGCCGCCCCGATAGGTCACAGCCGAAGCGCGATTGAGCCCCCTGCCAGCCGGCCGGGTTGGCGCGATGAATGCGTCGTGGCATTTTGCGGCAATGCCCGATCCCGAACCCCTGTCGCTAGCGTCCGACTTTTCGGCGGCGACGCGCAATGATTGGCAGCGGATGGTCGAGACGGCGCTTAAGGGCGCGCCCGTCGAGCGGCTGGTGAGCACCACGTATGACGGCATCTCGATCGAGCCCCTGCCCGCGCGCCGCGCCGATGCCACGCCTCTCATCACGCGCGCCGGCGCCGCGTGGCATGCTTTGGCACGGATCGATCATGTCGATCCGGCACTCGCCAATGCGAGTGCGCTTGACGAACTCAATGGCGGCGCGAACGGGCTTTGGCTCGTCTTTGAAGATGCCGTCGGCGATTATGGCTTTGCGCTTCCCGCGAGCGAAGCCGCGCTAGCGCGCGTGCTCGAAGGGGTGGATCTCACCGCCGGCATTGGCGTCGAGCTCGATCTTTCGCCCAAAGCAGTGGTGATGATCGATGCGGCCCTGGCAAAAGGTCTCGCTCTGCGGCCAGGGCCGGCCAGCCTTCGCATCGGCCACGATCCGCTCGGTGCAGTCGCAATGCTGAATTCGGCGCCGCGGCCGTGGCATGAGGAAGCAACGCATTTCGCGCGTCGCGCGGTAGCGCTGACGCACGCAGGCTTCGACGGCAAGCTCGCTGTTGCCGATGGGCGCATCATCCACAATGCCGGCGGCTCCGAAGCGCAGGAATTGGCCTATGTGCTGTCGGTCGGCCTCGCCTATTTGCGCGCGTTCGAAACCGAAGGTCTCGCGCCCGATGCGGCACGGCGCACGCTCTTCTTCCGGCTGAGCGCGGATGCCGACCAATTCCTCACGATCGCCAAGTTTCGCGGCGCACGAAGGTTATGGACCCGCATCGAGAGCGCGTGCGGCCTTGCGCCCGAGCCGATCTTTATTTCGGCCGAAACGGCGTGGCGCATGATGACGCAGCGCGATCCACATACCAACATTTTGCGTGCGACCATTGCGGTGTTCGCCGCCGCGGCCGGCGGCGCCGATGCCATCACGGTGCTGCCGTTCACTGCGGCGCGCGGAATCCCCGATCCTTTCGCCCGACGGATCGCGCGCAATACCCAGCTCGTGCTTGCCGACGAAGCGTTTCTGGCCAAGGTCGCCGATCCGGGTGCCGGTTCGGGCGCCATCGAAACTTTGACCGATCAGCTTTGCCGTGCGGCGTGGACGCTATTTCAAGAAATTGAGGCGGCGGGCGGCGCCGCCGCGGCGCTGGCCGCGGGCCTCATCCAAGACAAAGTCGCAGCGGTGCGGGCAAAACGCGCCGCTGCCGTGGCGCACCGCAAAGACGCCGTCATCGGCGCAACCGTATTTCCTAATCTGCAGGAACCCGAACCGCCCGTTGATGCGGCGCTGCGCCCGCGGGCGGACGTAAACGGCAAACCGCTTGCACCGATTCGCCTCGCCCAGCCGTTCGAAGCGTTGCGCGATATCTCCGATCGCGTGGCGGAGACCCGCGGACGCCGCCCCAAAATCTTTCTCGCCAATCTCGGAACGCCCGCCGAGTTCACCGCGCGCGCGACATTTGCCAAGAACTTTTTCGAAGCTGGCGGCATCGAGGCCGTCTTCGGCGAGGGAGACGCCCAGAGCCTTGGTTCCGCGTTCGCGCCAGCCGGTACGGCGCTGGCCTGCCTTTGTTCCACCGACGCCCGCTACGAAAAAGAAGCGGCAGCCGTTGCTTCGAGCCTCACAACGGCCGGGGCAAAGCACATTTATTTGGCCGGGCGGCCGGGCGAACGCGAGAACGCGCTTAGGTCTGCCGGAGTACAGTCCTTTATTTACGAGGGTTGCGATGCGCTGGCGACATTGAGGAACGCTTACGATATTCTAGTGGAGTGGATTTGACATTCGCTACCCACCGCGCCGCGAACTCGCGAAGCGAATGTCAAATCCAAAGCTCCACTAGCACTTATATCTGCTAGTGGTCCTTTGATTCTGACATTCGCATGATAGCCTGCCGAACCGGGATGCGAATGTTAGAATCGGACCATTAGTATCGATGTCGGATAGGACGATGAGCCGGATTCCCGATTTCACACGGATCGAGTTTGCGGATGTGCCGCCGGGCGGTCCGACACCGCGCAACTCGGTTCCTGATTGGCTCACGCCCGAAGGAATTGCGGTCAAAAGCCGCTACGACGCGGGCGATCTACGTGGCCTCGATTGCCTCGACACCTATCCCGGCATCCCGCCGTTTCTCCGCGGCCCCTACCCGACCATGTACGTCACCCAGCCATGGACAATCCGGCAATATGCCGGATTTTCCACCGCGGAAGACTCCAATGCCTTTTACCGGCGCAATTTGGCCGCCGGTCAAAAAGGGCTTTCCATCGCCTTCGATCTCGCCACTCACCGCGGCTACGACAGCGACCATCCTCGCGTCGCCGGCGACGTCGGCATGGCCGGCGTCGCCATCGACTCCATCTATGACATGCGCACGCTGTTTGCCGGCATCCCGCTCGAGCAGATGTCAGTCTCGATGACCATGAACGGCGCCGTGCTGCCGGTGCTGGCGCTCTACATCGTGGCCGCCGAGGAGCAAGGCGTGCCGCCGGAGAAATTGTCCGGCACCATCCAGAACGACATCCTCAAAGAATTCATGGTGCGCAACACCTACATCTACCCGCCGAAGCCGTCGCTGCGCATCATCTCCGACATTTTTGGCTACACCTCGGCGCATATGCCGAAATTCAACTCGATTTCGATTTCCGGCTACCACATGCAGGAAGCCGGCGCGACGGCCGATCTCGAACTCGCCTACACGCTCGCCGACGGCATCGAATACGTGCGCGCGGGGATAGCCGCCGGGCTCGAAATCGACCGCTTCGCGCCGCGGTTGTCATTCTTCTTCGGCATCGGCATGAATTTTTTCATGGAGGTGGCGAAGCTGCGCGCGGCGCGCGTCTTGTGGGCGAAGCTGATGAAGGAGTTCAATCCGCGGGATCCGCGTTCGCTGTCTTTGCGCACCCATTGCCAGACCTCGGGCTGGTCCCTCGCCGCACAGGACGTGTTCAACAACGTTGTGCGCACCGCGATCGAGGCGATGGCTGCCACCGAAGGCGGGACGCAATCCCTGCACACCAATGCACTCGACGAGGCGCTGGCGCTGCCGACGGACTTTTCCGCCCGCATCGCCCGCAACACGCAGATCGTACTTCAGCGCGAGAGCGGATTGACGCGGATGATCGATCCGTGGGGCGGCTCGTTCTACGTCGAGCGACTAACCCATGAACTCGCGGGCAGAGCCTGGACCCATATGCGTGAAGTCGAGGAGCTGGGCGGAATGGCGCGGGCGATCGAGGCTTCGCTGCCGAAGCTGCGCATCGAAGAGGCCGCCGCGCGCACGCAGGCGCGCATTGATTCCGGGGCGCAAACCGTGATCGGCGTCAACAAATTCAAGCCGCTCGACGAGGAGCCGATCGAAATTCTCAAGGTCGATAACGCGGCGGTGCGGCAGTTGCAGATCGAGAAGCTCAATCGCCTCAAACGCGAACGCGACCCCGAGGCGGTGACCCAGGCACTTGATGCGCTCACGCGCACCGCCGCCGGTGGCAATGGCAATCTGCTGCAGCTTGCCGTCGACGCCGCGCGGGCGAAAGCGACTGTTGGCGAGATTTCGCTGGCACTGGAAAAGGCTTTCGGACGCCATCAAGCGGAGATCAAGGCGATCTCCGGTGTCTACAGGCGGGAGGCCGGCATGTCCGACGCCGTCGAACGGGTACACAAACGCGTTGCCCTCTTCGAGGAGAACGAGGGCCGCCGGCCGCGCATCTTGGTCGCGAAAATCGGCCAGGACGGCCACGACCGCGGGCAAAAGGTCATCGCCTCGGCCTTTGCCGATCTCGGCTTCGACGTCGATATCGGGCCCCTATTCGCCACGCCGGCCGAGGCCGCGCGGCAAGCGGTCGAGAACGACGTCCATATCCTCGGCATTTCCTCTCTCGCCGGCGCGCATCTGACGCTGGTGCCGGAGCTGAAGGCCGAGCTTCGGTACAATGGCCGCTCCGACATTATGCTAGTGGTCGGCGGCGTGGTGCCGCCGCAGGATTACGAGGCGCTCAAAGCTGCGGGCGCCGAGGCGATCTTCCCGCCCGGCACGGTGATCGCCGAGGCGGCCGAAGGCCTGCTAGACGCGCTCAACAAACGGCTTGGCCATACCAAGGCTGCGGCAGAATAGACTGATCGCCCTTGTTCGCGACGATCATTTTGATCGGCGTCAATGCCGAAATCTGTTCCGCGGCGCTGGAATAAGTGTGGATTTTTTAATCTCGGAGAGTCGGACGTGAACAAGATTGCAATTCCCCACGACGCATTTGTCTTCGTCGGTGACGGCCGCAAGGCTCTGTTCCTGCGCAACGAAGGCGACGAAAAATTTCCCAATCTGAAGACCGAGCGGGTCTTCGCCGAGGAGAACCCGCCGACGCACGAGCAAGGGAGCGACCGGCCCGGACGCACGTTTGCCAGCGCCGGCACCCATCGCAGCGGCTCCGTTGGCCAGACCGACTGGCATCGTTTGGAGGAGCATCGCTTCACCGCCCGTGTGACGGCTGCCCTGGAGACGCTGGTGCGCGACCGCAAGGCGCCCGCGCTGGTGATCGTCGCGCCGCCGCGCACGCTCGCCGATCTGCGGCGCGATTTGCATCCCGACGTCAAGAAACGGGTCGTCGCCGAAATCGACAAGGACTTGACCAACCATCCGGTGGCGGAGATCGAAACCCACCTGTTGCGCAGCGGTTGAGCCGCGTCTTCGTTCCCCCTATTGCGCCATGGCCTCCTGCGGGTCGGCAATCGGCGAAGCAACGCGAGGGCCGCGCGGGCGATCGGTATGGATCGAGGTAAGGAACGCGTTGAAGATCCTGCTGGCCTTGAGTGCGTCGCGCCCGGCGCTGATGGCGAGATCGACCTGATCCGGCGGCAGCTTGAAAGCTGTCGCCATGGCGTTGAGTTGCGCCGCGCGCTGCGGGCCCAATTGCTCGAAGGCGACGCGGCCGACAAAAATCTTCACGTCGCGACAATTCCATCCAGCGGGTGCACCGAGATTGCGCCGCTCCGCGGCGGACAGTTTGCAGCGCCAATTGATCAGCGCGTCCTGCCAGTCGGCCATGGTGTCCTGGAACGCCGAGTAGCTGCCGACCGCGCCGGATTCGGTGGCGGTATCCGACGCAGCCGTAATCAAATTGACGCCGGAGGGTCCCTCAACCGTCTGCGCCCAGGCGCCCGAGGGCTCGCGTCCGGCGTCGACGACGAGGAACAAGAGCCGGCGCAACCTCACCCCCTGCTGCGGCTCGAGCGGCCCATAGGGCGTCGAGGATAGCTGGCGCGCGATGGTGAAACCGGCCAGTCCGTAATTGTCCACCATGCCACCGTCGAGCAACTTGACGTAGCGGACTTCACCGGAGTGATAGCGCTGCATGGCGTTGGCGAAGAGCTTGAGCAACGGCGGCGCATCGGGGTTGCCGCGCACCCGTTCCACCCATGACGGCAGCGGAATTGGACAGCGACCAGGGAAGCCCTCGATGACGACGGGCGCGAAAATGACCGGCACCGCCGCTGAGGCCGCGACCGCCATCGAAATCGGATAGCTTGAGAGATCGCTGCACAGCGCCCCGAAAATGACCCGGCCGAAAATAAAGGGCGTGCGATTGTAAACGTCCGAGGCGTTGATCCAGATATAAGGCCGGCGCTGCTGCAAGAGCGACTTGAACGTCGCGTGTTCGAACAGATTGTCGTCGAGCCAGCGCGGAAACAGACTCGGATCGTTGACGCCGCCTTGCAGGCCCTTGGCGATATTGAGAAGGCTCAAATTCATCTGCAGATTTTCTTCCGCGTTGCGCAGAAGAAAGCGCTGCTTGAAATCAGCCAGTGCCTTGCGCTTCTTCAGGCCGTAATAGGCCGCAAGAATCGAGCCGCCGGATACGCCGGTCAGGAAGTCGACCCGGTCGAGCAGCGTTCCGCCGGCTGAGACGCTCGGCATCGGCGTCTCCTCGACGCCGTTCAAGACGCCGAAAGCGAAAGCCGCCGCGCGCGTACCGCCGCCGGAGAACGAGAGTGCGACCACGGTGTCGTCGGTGGTGACGTCGGCGCTACCGCTGCCGAGTTCGGCGGCTAACGGCGCGCCGGGCACGAGCGGCTGGTTGATCGGCTCGTTATTGATGACTTGTGCGCAGGCGACCAAAAGGGACGAGCACGCAATGACGCGCCCTGCACGCACACAACCATGCACCCAGCCCCGCACCATCAAACTTATCGACGCATCAATCCGGCCCCGTCAAGCAAAGGCCTTGCCGCAAAAATAAGGTTTCTTTTTGAGGTTAACGGATTTGGCTGCAGGCCTGATCTCGCGTCGAATGGCACCGCACGCGGCCGGCGTTTTGCAGCGCGCGATTCTTTTTGGCGCGTCGACGCGCCCTTTCACTGGACCTCGGTCACCGTCGCGACCGCTCCGCGCGAAATAGCGAAGATGCTTCAATGTGCTAGGTGATATGCACCGGCCGCGATCGGCAAAAACCGCAGATTTTTCGGCGCGTCTCACTCAGAATCAGCAGGAAACGCCCGTCGTTGCGTGACAGATCCATGAATTGGTCGATGCCCGAGACCCGCCGCGTCGCCACAATTTAGGAACGGAAGAGCTGCCTCCGCGCCGTGCCGCGATCAGATCGCGGCCGGCGAGCGATAAAAAAGTGCGGACGCGGCAGCGGGCGCCTTTCGAATCCGGCCGAGATATCCGATACTTACTTACCTCCCTGACGATTCGTCCCCGCAATCCCCACATTTAGTGGTTGATTCAGATTTTCGTACTAGGTCTTGACGTGCGCGAGCTGGTTGGCCTAGCCTTCCAAACGTTCGGCGCGCGGGTAACGAAGTCCGCCGGGCTCTCCAAAAAGGGTTTGCGGGACAGTTCCGCGCAGCTGGCGGCGCGGAGGTGTGGGTTCGTCTGCGCCAAGTCGCGCGCGGGTGCAAAGGGGCAACGAAAGTCCTAAGCGCAATAAGGCCGTGCGGGGGACGGCGACGGAGATGCGGAGCTTCGCGAAGATGCGCTGAATGTGTCTTGGCAATTTTCTCGGCGCGTCGCGGGTTATCGGTCGCGGTCTTATATTAAGCGGGTATTCCGCAAGACCGCCGGTGTGAAGAAAACGAGAGTGAAAAAAGGGGCAAAGATATGCGGATTGAGCGGCGCTTCACCAAAGAGGGACAGTCACCGTATGCGGACATCGCTTTCCGCCTGACTACGAGTGAAATCCGCAATCCGGACGGCTCCGTCGTCTTTCATGCCGCCGGCGTCGAAGTGCCGGAAGCCTGGTCGCAAGTCGCCGCCGACGTGTTGGCGCAAAAATATTTCCGCAAAGCCGGCGTGCCCGCGCGCCTGAAAAAGGTCGAGGAGGAGACCGTGCCCTCCTGGCTGTGGCGCAGCGTTGCCGATGAGGACGCCCTGCAAGAATTGCCGGAGGGCGAGCACTTCGTTGGCGAGACGTCGTGCAAGCAGGTGTTCGATCGCCTCGCCGGCACCTGGACCTATTGGGGTTTTAAGGGCGGCTATTTTTCGTCGGAGGAGGACGCGCAAGCCTTCTTCGACGAGCACCGCTACATGCTGGCCAAGCAAATGGCGGCGCCGAACTCGCCGCAATGGTTCAACACCGGGCTGCATTGGGCCTACGGCATCGATGGCCCGAGCCAGGGACATTTCTACGTCGACTTCAAGACCGGACAACTCGTGCAGTCGGCGACGGCTTACGAGCATCCGCAGCCGCACGCCTGCTTCATCCAGTCGATCTCCGACGACCTCGTCAACGAAGGCGGGATTATGGATTTATGGGTGCGCGAAGCGCGCCTGTTCAAATATGGCTCCGGCACCGGCACGAACTTCTCCAGTCTGCGCGGCGAAGGCGAAAAGCTAAGCGGCGGTGGCAAGTCCTCCGGCCTGATGAGCTTCCTGAAGATCGGCGACCGCGCCGCGGGCGCGATCAAGTCCGGCGGCACCACACGCCGCGCCGCCAAGATGGTGATCCTCAACGCCGACCATCCCGACGTCGAAGCCTTCGTCGACTGGAAGGTCATCGAGGAGCAGAAAGTCGCCAACCTCGTCACCGGCTCGAAGGTCAACCAGCGGCATCTGCGCGCCATTCTGAAAGCGTGCGTGAACTGCGAGGGCTCGGGCGACGATTGCTTCACGCCCGACAAGAATCCGGTGCTGCGCCGCGAGGTCAAAGCCGCGCGCAAGAACCACGTGCCGGACAATTATATCCGCCGCGTCATTCAGTTCGCCAAGCAGGGCTATACCGACATCCACTTCCCGATCTACGACACCGATTGGGATTCGGAGGCCTACCTCACCGTCTCCGGGCAGAACTCCAACAACTCGGTGCGCGTCGCCGACGACTTCCTCAAAGCGGTGGAGGCTGACCGCGACTGGGATCTGTTCTGGCGCACCAAGCCGGGCAAGATCGCCAAAACCGTGAAGGCGCGCGAGTTGTGGGAGAAGATCGGCCACGCCGCCTGGGCGAGCGCCGATCCGGGGCTGCAATTCCACACCACGGTCAACGACTGGCACACCTGCCCGGCTTCAGGTCCGATCGTCGCCTCGAATCCGTGCTCAGAATACATGTTCCTCGACGACACCGCGTGCAATCTGGCATCGCTGAACTTGCTGGCGTTCCGCCAGCAGTCCGCGGCGCCGGCGGCGGAGAAGCACGAGTTTGACGTCGCGGCCTACGAGCACGCGGTGCGGCTGTGGACCGTCGTGCTCGAAATCTCGGTGCTGATGGCGCAGTTTCCCTCGCGCGAAATCGCGCAGCGCTCGTACGATTTCCGCACGCTCGGATTGGGCTACGCCAACGTCGGCGGCCTCTTGATGTCGTCGGGCATTCCTTACGATTCCGAGGCCGGCCGCGCCATTTGCGGAGCCCTCTCCGCAGTGATGACCGGCGTTTCCTATGCGACGTCGGCGGAAATGGCGGCCGAGCTTGGCCCCTTCCCGCGCTACGACGAAAACCGCGACGCCATGCTGCGGGTCATGCGCAATCACCGCCGCGCCGCTTACGGCGAGCGCACCGGCTACGAAAAAGTAACGACGCCGCCGGTGCCGCTCGACCACAAGGCCAATCCGGATCAGCGGCTCGCGCAGCACGCCAAGCTCGCCTGGGATCGCGCGCTCACGCTCGGCGAAAAGCACGGCTATCGCAACGCGCAGGCAAGCGTGGTGGCCCCGACCGGCACTATCGGCCTCGTCATGGACTGCGACACCACCGGCATCGAGCCCGATTTTGCGCTGGTGAAATTCAAAAAACTCGCCGGCGGCGGCTATTTCAAGATCATCAACCGCGCCGTGCCCGAGGCGTTGCGCGCGCTCGGCTATGAGCAAAGCGCCATCGACGACATCGTCGCCTACGCGGTCGGTCACGGCTCGCTGAAAGACGCGCCGGCGATCAATGCCGACACGCTCAAGGCCAAGGGCTTTACCGAGGAGGCGATCGAGAAAGTCGAAAAAGCGCTGGCGACCGCCTTCGACATCAAGTTCGCCTTCAACAAATGGACGCTGGGCGTTGACTTCCTGCACGAGACGCTCGGCGTTGCCGCCGAAGACCTCGCCGCGCCGGGCTTCGATCTGCTCGCGCATCTTGGCTTCACCAAACGCGAAATCGAGGCGGCCAACGTCCATATCTGCGGCGCCATGACCATTGAAGGCGCGCCGCACCTAAAGCCCGAGCATTATGCCGTGTTCGACTGCGCCAATCCGTGCGGCCGCACCGGCAAGCGTTATCTCTCGGTGCAGAGCCACATCCGCATGATGGCGGCGGCGCAGCCGTTCATTTCCGGCGCCATTTCCAAGACCATCAACATGCCGAACGACGCGACGGTCGAGGATTGCAAGGCGGCCTACATGCTGTCGTGGAAGCTCGGCATCAAGGCGAATGCGCTCTACCGCGACGGCTCGAAACTTTCGCAGCCGCTGCAAAGCCAGCTCATCGCCGACGAGGAGGAGGACGAGGACGTGATCGAAGCCTTCCTGGAAAAACCCGCGGCGGCACGCGTCAGCGGCCTTGCCGAGAAAGTGGTCGAGAAAGTCGTCGAGCGCATTGTGGTGATGCGCGAGCGCGAGCGCATGCCCGATCGGCGCAAGGGCTATACGCAGAAGGCCGTGGTCGGCGGCCACAAGGTTTACCTGCGCACCGGCGAATACGACGACGGAAGGCTCGGCGAAATCTTCATCGACATGCACAAGGAGGGCGCGGCGCTCCGCTCGCTGCTCAACAACTTCGCCATCGCCGTGTCGCTCGGCCTGCAATATGGCGTGCCGCTCGACGAATATGTCGATGCCTTCACCTTCACCCGCTTCGAGCCGTCCGGCCCGGTGCAGGGCAACGACTCCATCAAATACGCCACCTCCATTCTCGATTACGTGTTCCGCGAGCTGGCGGTGAGTTATCTGGAG
>Ga0335078_10011179_pt1 | contig 13315 bp, 10 predicted proteins | sample Lox_Sample_32_FD_206711 | JGI IMG/M metagenome (GOLD analysis project Ga0335078, IMG submission 206711) | Soil microbial communities from Loxahatchee National Wildlife Refuge, Florida, United States - Lox_Sample_3.2 | ecosystem: Environmental > Terrestrial > Soil > Wetlands | place: USA...
GCCCAGGCGCCGGGCTGGTGAACGGGGCAACCGGCGGGGCGGAAGGTGAGCGATCCCATGGGGGCGGGGAAGCCACGGGTTGCCGCGTGCGCGGGAACGGCCGTGCCCGGGCTTGCGCTGCTTGCGCTGCTTGCGCCGTTCGCGCTGCTGGTGAGCGGGTGCGTGACCATGCCGTCGTCGGCGCCATCGTCGTCGCTCGCGCCCGGGCAGTCGCCGTCGGGCCGGGTTACGCCGACGGTGGACCCGCAGGCGGTACCGGTGCTCGGCTCGATGAGTTACGGCACCTTCCCGGCGAGCACGGACGGCATGGACGCTCTTACCGTGTGCGAGCAGTGGGCGGTGCTGCGGGACGAGTACGTCGGCCGGCTCCGCGCCGACACCCGGTACCAGCTCGAGCAGTGGTTCTCCAGCCCCGCGTGGCTGCCCGCGTTCGAGGCCAACAGCCCGCTCAAGACCGACCCCGACTACTGCCAGATAAACGCCGCCTTCGACCTGGTCAGCACCGGGGCGTCGGCGAGCGTCTCGAGCGCGAGGCTGCTCGATGAGGCCTGTGCGAGCGCGGACTAGTGCGCCCCCCGGCCGCGCCGCCTCAGGTGGGCGGCCGCAGGTGGGCGGCCGCAGGTGGGCGGCCGGCTTGGGCCGGGTACTTCCCCTCCCGTAACGTTGTCTCACTGAACCTTGTACCGCAGCGACCCAGGGAGCAGGCAATGACGCAGACGCCGCCCTATCAGGTGACCGACCCCGCGACTGGCGAGGTGTCACAGACCTTCCCCTACGCCACGGACGCGGAGGTCGAGGGCGCGCTCAGCGCCGCCACAGAAGCATTCGCGGAATGGAAGCGGCGGCCGGTCGCCGAGCGCGCCGCCGTCGTCAAGCGGGTCGCCGAGCTGTTCACCGAGCGTGCCGCGGACCTGGCCGCGCTGATTACCAGGGAGATGGGCAAGCGGCCCGCGCAGGCCGTGGGTGAGGCCGAGTTCTGCACCGCCATCTTCGAGTACTACGCCGACAACGGCCCCGCGCTGCTCGCCGACAGGCCGCTGCCCGGCCATGACTCCGCGCGGGTCGAGTACCTGCCGGTCGGCCCGGTGCTCGGCGTGATGCCGTGGAACTACCCGTATTACCAGGTAGCGCGCTTCTCAGCGCCTGCGCTTGTCGTCGGCAACACCGTCATCGTCAAGCACGCAGAGAACTGCCCCACCTCGGCCCTCGCGATCGCCCAGATCATGAAGGACGCCGGGGTTCCTGAGGGCGTCTACACGAACATCTTCGCGACCCACGAGCAGGTGGCCGACATGATCGCCGACCCGCGGCTGCGCGGGGTGTCGCTGACCGGCTCGGAGCGGGCGGGCACCGTGGTCGCGGCGCAGGCAGGGCGCAACCTCAAGAAGGTCGTCCTCGAGCTCGGCGGGTCCGACCCGTACATCATCCTGGACAGCCCCGACGTGGAGGGGGCGGCGGAGACCGCCTGGGCGACCCGGATGGAGAACGTGGGCCAGGCCTGCAACTCCAACAAGCGGATGATCGTCATGAACGACGTGTACGACGACTTCGTGGCCGCCCTGGTGAAGCGGGCCGCCGCGATGACGCCGCGCCCGGCCGGCGACGACTCCGACGAGGCGTACAGCCCGATGGTGTCGCGCAAGGCGGCGGAGAACCTGCTCGCCCAGGTGCAGGACGCCGTGTCGAAGGGCGCGACGCTGCACGTCGGCGGCACCCTCGCCGACGGGGACGGCGCGTACTTCGCGCCTGCCGTGCTCACCGGCGTCACCCCGGACATGCGCGCCTACAGGGAGGAGCTGTTCGGCCCGGTCGCCGTCGTCTACAAGGTCGGCAGCGACACGGAGGCCGTGCGGCTCGCCAACGTCGTGGACTTCGGCCTCGGCGGCGCGGTGTGGTCCGCCGACGAGGAGCGCGCGTCGCGCGTCGCCGAGCAGCTCGAGGTGGGCATGGCCAACGTCAACACCCCGGCCGGTGAGGGCGCGGACCTGCCGTTCGGCGGCACTAAGCGCTCCGGCTTCGGCCGCGAGCTCGGCCCCCTTGGCATCGACGAGTTCGTGAACAAGCGCCTGTTCTACGTCCAGCGGTAGCGCATCCGCCTGGGATCCACCCGTCGGCGGATCCCAGGCGCCGACGGGGCAGATGACGGACAGCGACGCCGGCCGTCGGCCGCCGGCCGCTCGGTGTGCCGGCCAGCTGACCGTAAAGTCCCAGATTTCCCACTGGTAACAGGAATCACAGAAATCTCCGCGGCGGCATGCCCCAGATCCGCGCATTCTCCCGTTGACAACAGCAGTCACGGGAATCCCTACGGCAGCGCGACCTTCCCCGGCTATGCAAACAGGTCATTCCGAATGCGCCGGTACGCCGGTACGCCGGTACCGCCTGGCCGCGCAGCGCCCGCGAGAAAGTTAGCGTCCAGCAGTTCCAAAGCGACGTGAACAAGGCCATGCCGCACACATCGCCTTACCACCCCCGACGACTGCCGCGGGCCGCGGATCGTGATCCTGCCCGCCGGCGAACTCGGCGGATTCACCCCCGCGCCAGCAGCCTGAACCGCTCTGCTTCTGGGGCAGCCCCGACGGGAAGCCAGCCCTTACGGTGCGGAGGGAGAATCTCAGCGTCTAGCACCGCAGGAAGCCATGTGGGATCAGGTCGGCCGGCTGTATGCCTATCACGGGGATGTCCCTGCCGAGGTGCGGCTGCTGAAGCTGACGGAAGAGGTTGGCGAGGTGGCCGATGCGTTCATCGGCATGCACGGGCTGAACAAGAGGAAGGGAGTGTGCCGTACTCGCGATGACCTGCTGGCCGAGCTTGCCGACGTGATCATCACGGCAGCCGTCGCGATGAGCGGCGTCACGGGGGACGTCGAGGAAGCCCGGGGGCATCTTGAGCGGCGCCTGGCAGCGGTTACCGAGCGGGCCGGGCTCTGACGCGCAAGGGCGGGCCTCGTCCGCGACCTCCCATGACGAGCGAGTTCGTCTTCCCCGGCAACACGGTCCTCGGCGATTACGCCTTGGCGGACCGGCTCGACCTGCTCAGCCCGCGGGTGGAGAAGCCGCGTCGCGCTTGATCCACCCGTCGGTGGATATCAGGCGCGCGCCACGAGGGGCAAGATGGGTTCGTGCACCTCGTCATCCTCGTCATGGGCATCGGCTGGGCGGTCTTCTGGATCGGCTGGCTGCTCGCCGCCTTTACCGCCAAGGCCAGCCGTGACCAGTCGAGCCTGTGCTCCGCGCTGCGGCTCGGCCTGTTCGTGGCGGCCGCGTACTTCCTGCGGCTTGGCTGGCGCGGGGGAGGCCACGGTCTCGCCGGCGGTCCCGTGCTTGACGGCCTCGGCCTGGCCCTGTGGGCCGCCGGGCTCGCCCTGGCGATCTGGGCCAGGCTCTACATCGGCAGGAACTGGGGCGCGCCAATGTCGAAACGGGAGAACCCGGATCTCGTCACCACCGGCCCGTACCGCCTCATCCGGCACCCCATCTACACCGGCATCATCGTCGCCTTCATCGGCACCGCGCTTGCCACCAGCCTGTTCGGACTGATCGCGGCCGTCGCGCTGGCCGGCTTCTTCATCTTCAGCGCGGTGCGGGAGGAGAAGTTCCTGGCCAGGGAGTTCCCTGAGGCGTACCCGGACTACAAGGCCAAGACAAAGATGCTCATCCCCTTCGCTTTCTGATCAGGCCCGATTCAGGCTGATCATCCCGACTTTAACCTTCGCGAGTAGAGCAATCAGGCCCATGACCGATGAGTTCGGCGGCACCGCCACGTCATACCTGTTGCCAGAGCGAGTCGACGGAGGATGGGATGGATGATCCGCTGGTCGTGTCCCGCGAGGAGTGGCTGACAGCCCGCAAGCAGTTCCTGGCCAGGGAGAAGGAGTTCACCCGGCAGCGGGACGCGCTGAACGCCGAGCGGCGCAGGCTGCCGATGACGGAAGTCGACAAGCGGTACGTCTTTGACGGCAGGGACGGCACGGCCAGCCTGCTCGACCTGTTCGAGGCTCGTGATCAGCTGCTGGTCTACCACTTCATGTTCGATCCCGGCTGGGATGAAGGCTGCCCGTCCTGCTCGCTGCTGACCGACAACATCGGCCACCTCGCCCACCTGCATGCCCGCGGCACCACGCTGGCACTGGTCTCCCGGGCGCCGCTGGCCACGATTGAGCCGTTCAGGCAGCGCATGGGCTGGGCCATCCCCTGGTATTCCTCCTACGGCAGCGACTTCAACTACGACTTCCACGTCACCCTGGACCAGGCTGTCGCGCCCGTCGAGTACAACTACCGGCCCCTCGCGGAACTCGGACCCGACTGGCAGGGCTGGTCCGGCGAGATGCACGGGATCAGCGCCTTCCTCCGCCGTGAAGATCGCGTCTACCACACCTACTCCAGCTATGCCCGGGGCACCGACATGGTCGCCGGCACCTACCACTGGCTTGACTTCACCGCCCGCGGCAGGCAAGAAAACTGGGAGCAGCCGCCAGGACGCAGCGACGGCCCGCTGATGGGCTGGCTGCGCCACCACGACAGATACGGCACTTAGCAGCCGCCTGGCTTGATCGAACCGGTCCTATCCTCCGTCCGTAGCCCGTAGGCGCCGTTGCTTGTGTAGGCGCGCAGCGCCTCGGCCAGCGGCAGCCGCTGGTGCGGCGCGAGGGCCGGTCATCAAACTTCGGTCTAACGACCGGGGCGGGCAAGCCCCGCGACCTCGATAGCTCGTCCGGGGTCGGCATGCGGCGAGCCGGCGGGCTCCCAGTCCTCGCCGGAACTGCGGTACGGGTACCACAGCAGGTCCCGTCCAAGGCGCACCTGGACGCGGCCGGCGGTCACCTTGTTCGCCACCACGAAGGCCGGCTCCCCGGTGCCGCCGCGGAGCGCGGTCGCCGCCCCCTTCAGCAGATCAGCCGCGTCGGGCTGCTCTTCGTGGGGGATCCAGCCAGCAGTGAGGGTCTCGAGCCCGGCCTGGCCACCGTACCGCCACGCTAGCGCCGTCCGCGCCAGTAGCCGGCCGTCTACTCCGCTGCGCTCGGCGATCCGGCCGAAGGCCGGCGTGCCGAAGGCAAGGTCGGCCCGCCGCGCAAGGTCGGCGTCCTCGTCAAGGCCGAGGGCGGCGTCGGGACTCGCGCCGGTCACGAGTTCCCACGCGCGCCGGGCCGCGTCGGTGGCCAGGCCGACTAGGTCCTCGCGCAGCCCCGGGTACGACACGGGCGGGTCCACCGGGATGGCCGACGGGTGCCCGGCGTGTCCGGGGGGCAGCGGCGGTGTGGGGATGGGGCTTCGCTTCTGCGGGGCGGCGAACACCTCGCGCGCGTCGACACCGGTGTCCTGTACGGCTTCCGCACGTTCCCGGGCCGGTCCCGGCTCTGCCGCTCGGCGCCGGGACCGGAGCCCCGCCAGGACTTCGTCGCGGGTTCGGCCGCGCAGCAGGAGCAGCACGAAGGGGTCCGTGTCGAGGGCGTCGGCGACCAGGAAGCATGCGCCCGCCGAGTGCTTGCAGGGCTCGGCCTCGTCGGGGCAGGTGCACCGCGGCCCGACCTCCGCGACGCCCGGGACCAGATCCAGCCCGGTGCTCGCCAGGTCCTCGGCTATCTCGGGCGGCAGCTCACCGTCCAGCAGCGCCGCCGCGCGGCCGACATGGGCGGAGATCACGTCAAGGACCCGGTCCCATTCCTGGTCGGTGAAGGGCCTGACCCTGATCCGGATGTCGTACGGCACGGCCATCCGGCCCTGAGCCCTGGCCCGTGCCTCACCCGGCATCAGCGTCAGGTCCCCGACCTGGCCGCTGGCGGCGTACTCATCGCCGCGCGGCATCCGGTTCGGGTCCAGCCGCGACCGCTCTTCGAAGGTGCTGATCCAGGCGGACGCCCACCAGCTCCGTTCACCGGTCATCTGATCTCCCGTAGGGACACGAGCTCGGCGAGCTCATCGTCGGACAGCTCGGTGATCCATCCCTCGCCGGACCCGACGACCGCCTCTGCCAGGTCGCGTTTCTTCTCCAGGAGATCCGCGATGCGGTCCTCCAGGGTGCCCTCAGTGATGAGCCGGTGCACCTGGACCGGCTTGTCCTGCCCGATCCGGTAGGCGCGGTCCGTGGCCTGGTCCTCCACCGCCGGGTTCCACCAGCGGTCGTAGTGCAGCACGTGGGTGGCGCGGGTCAGCGTCAGGCCGGTGCCCCCGGCCTTGAGCGACAACAGGAACACTGGCGCTTTACCTGCCTGGAACTCCTCGACCATCTCCTCCCGGCGGTGCACCGGCGTGCCGCCGTGGAGGAACAGCGAGTCGATCCCGCGCCGGTCGAGGTGCTCTTGCAGGATGGCGGCGAGCTGCGTGAACTGGGTGAACACGAGCATCGACTCACCGGAAGCGAGGATGATGTCAAGCAGTTCATCGAACGCGGCGAGCTTCCCCGACCGCCCCGCGTAGGAGCCGTCCGTCTGCTTGAGGTACTGCGCGGGATGGTTGCAAATCTGCTTTAGCGCCGTGAGCAGCTTGAAGACCAGGCCGGCCCGCTCGATTCCCTCAGCCTCCGCGATCGCGGCCATCGTCTCCCGCACCACGGCCTCGTACAGCGTGACCTGCTCGCTCGTCAGCGGGACGATACGGTCGGTCTCGGTCTTCGGTGGCAGCTCCGGCGCGATGCCCGGGTCGGACTTCTTGCGGCGCAGCAGGAACGGGCGGATGAGCCTGGAGAAGCGCGCCGTGGTACCGGGGTCCCGGTAGCGCTCGATCGGTACCGCGATGCTCCGGGTGAATCCTTCGAGATGACCAAGCAGGCCCGGCGTGGTCCAGTCCAGGATCGCCCACAGGTCGGCCAGCCGGTTCTCCACGGGCGTGCCGGTTAGCGCCACCCGCGCCGCGGCCGGCAGTTCTCGCAGTGCCCGCGCGCTGCGCGATTCGGGGTTCTTCACGGCCTGCGCCTCGTCCGCGACGAGCAGGCCCCAGCGGATCTCGCCGAGCCGCGTGGCGTCGCGCAGCAGGATTCCGTAGGTCACCAGCACGATCTCGTCGGACGCAACGCCGGACAGGTGCCGTTCGCCGCCGTGAAAGCGGCGGACGGGCACGTCCGGCGCGAACTTGCGGATCTCCCGTTCCCAGGTGCCCAGCAGGGACGCCGGGCAGACTACCAGGGTCGGCTCTTCTGCCGTCGCCCGGCGGTGCAGGTGGAGCGCGATGATCTGGATCGTCTTGCCGAGGCCCATGTCGTCGGCCAGGCAGCCGCCGAATCCCGCCGCGCACATGCCCGCCAGCCAGGCGACGCCACGCCGCTGGTAGGGGCGCAGCGTCGCGGCGAGGCCGGGAATCGAATCGAGTACTTCGGGCTCGGCGGCGAGCGCGGCGACCCGGTCGGCCAGTTCGGCGAGCGCTCCCTCGGCCGCGACCTCGACCCGCTCGCCGTCGATCTCGGCCGAGCCGGCCAGAACCGCGCCGAGTGCCTCGATCGTGGACATGCGCGTCCGTGGCGGTCGGCGAAGCCGCGCAAGCAGCTGCGGATTCAGCGTCACCCAGCGGTCGCGGATCCGCACCAGCGGGCGCTTCGCCTCCGCCAGTTCCGCGACCTCGGTCTCGTCGAGGTCCTCGCCGCCAAGCGTGAGCCGCCACCGGAAGCTCAGCAACGCCTGCAGGTTCAGGCCGGCGTCCGTCACCTGACCGGGCGCCTGCATCGGGACGGCTGTCGCCTTGAGGTCATCATCGAGCAGGGTGCTCGGCCACAGCACCTCGATGCCGACCCCGGCGAGTTCCTCCGCGGCCGAACCGAGCAGGTCCGCGATCGCGTCATCGTCGACGTCGAATCCGGCCGGCCGCGCCTGGCCAAGTGCCACACCGAGCGGCGGCCATACCGCCGCGCCCCTGCGGAGCGCGAGCAGCAGGTCGGTTTCCGCGCGCACCCCGAACCGTGACAGCACGCTCTGCGGCTGATCCCACAGGGCCGCGGCGTCGACAATCAGGCTTGGGTCCGCGCTGCTGCGCAGCTGCAGCACGACGCGGAAGCCAGGCTCGGTCTCCGCAGGTTCCCCGACGTCCTCGACGTCCACTGGCCGGTGCCAGGACTCGACCCGCAGTCCAAGCCGCGCGCCGGCGGACATCCCGTCCTCGCTGTCCGCCAGCCAGCCGGACAAGTCGCCGACGTGTACCGGCTCGGGCGCGCTGAACGCTGGTGACCCGGTAACCCGGGGAGCGGCCGACGTCCGCACCATCACGTCGGCGATCGCGTCCCACAGGTCACGGATAAGCGACTCGGGCGACCGCAACCGCATCGGCCGGCTCCCGGGGATGCCAAGCGCATGAGCCTCCGGCGGGAACGCCGCGGCCAGCTTACGCAGCCATGCCTCGTCGTCGGGGTCAAGCGGCCCGGCCCGCCATGCGTCGGCACCGTCGGCGGTGACCGCGGGCAGAATGCGGCCGCGCGCGATCAGGCCGGCGCCCGCCGTCGCGGCCGAGGCCCACACGCCGAGACTGCGCGGCACACGGCTGCCGTTCGGGTCGATGGACAGCAGCCTCGGGAGCACCGCTGCGACCGGCAGCACGTGCGCGGAGACCATTCGCTTACGCACGCCATAATGGCCGCCGTCGAAAACCAGCTCAACCTGGTCTTGGCCGCCACCGGTACGCCAGAAGGCAAAAGAGCCACGCCGCGGAACCACGTCAGGAATAAAGGTCGCTTCAGCCGAATCGAGCAGCACTTTGGTGACGATAACGCACGCTGGCGCACCCGCGCCCCCCGTTTGACCCCTAACCTGCTCAGCTCGCTTCAAGCAGCCCGTTATGCCCGCGCTAGGAAAGTGCCACGGTAGGACTCCGCGAGTACCGCGGTGGGTACGCGGACCGGAATGCCAAGCCGGGCAGCGTAGCTGAGCATGTCCCGCATGCGCCGGGCCGCTTGCCGGTCAGCCTTGGGATCCGCGATGACCTCAAGCGCCCTGGTATCGAGAACCAGGGCGGTCACTCGGCTGCGTCCTTGCGGTCCTGGGCGGGCGCGGCGGACGCGGCGAACATCTCGGCGTACCGGGCGACCTCTGCCTCGTCGGCGGCCCCGAGTTCATCTTCAAGCTCGGCCACAAACGCGAGGAGCCGCCTCCGGTCCAACTCGCGACGCACGGCGGCGGTCACGAACGCGCTCACGTTGTCGTGCGCGACCGCCCGAAGGTCCTGCACGAGGTCGTCAGGGAGGCTGACGGAAAGCTTAGCCACATGCTCAATCCTGCCCGGGTAGGAACGGCCAGGCATCCCTTGCCTGGCGCCCGTGCTTGCCGGTGACGCGGTCATCCCAGTCCCTCGCGAATCGGCCCGCAGGCCGCGCCGGCCTGCCGGCAGTTGAATGACGGAACGGGGACAGCATCCCCTTCGCCACTGACATTCCGGACGCTGCCGGAATACGGCCAATCATACGGAGGGGGCATGAGCTGGCCATTCGCAGCGGATAAGGCCGCGAACGGCCCGCGATCACGAAAAAGCCGCTACCCGTTCAGCGACCAGAAGACCTCGCCCAGGATCTTCACCGCGGTCGCCGCCTGGTCGGGGGTGAACACCAGCGGGGGCGAGACGCGGATCGAGCTCTCCCCGCACCCAAGGACGAGCAGCCCGCGCTCGAACGCCCGCCGCTGCACCAGTTCCGCCAGCTCGGCGGTGCGCAGCTCGATGCCGATCATCAGCCCGACGCCGCGCACGTCGGTGATCGCCTCCGGGTGGTCGTCCCAGATCGACCGCAGCCCGTCGAGCAGCTCCGCCCCGACCGCGGTCGCGTTCGCGAGTAGCCCCTCGGACTCGATCACGGAAAGCGTGGCGAGCCCGGCGGCGCACGGCAGCGGTGAGCCGCCGTACGTGGAGCCGTGCGCGCCGGCCCCCCACTTCTCCATCAGCGGCGCCCGGGCCATGAACGCGCCAAGCGGCAGCCCGGAAGCGATCCCCTTCGCGCTGATCAGCACGTCCGGCTGCACGCCCGAGTGCTCGATGGCCCAGATCCGTCCGGTCCGCCCCATGCCGGACTGCACCTCGTCGGCGACAAGCAGGATGCCGTACTTGTCGCACAGCGCGCGCAGCCGCCGCAGCCAGGACGCGGGCGGTACGATGTACCCGCCCTCGCCCTGCACCGGCTCGACGAAGATCGCGGCCACCTCGGTCGGCGCCACCTGGTAACGGAAAAGGACGTCCTCCAGGTAGGAGAACGTCTCCTCGGAATCGTGCGTCCGCGTCCCGGTCACCGGATCGACGACGTTGTACGCGTACGGCGCGTGCAGCACGCCGGGCACCAGCGGCCCGAACCCCTGGTGGTACTTGGCCTTCGACGCGGTCAGCGTCATCGCGCCGTAGGACCGCCCGTGGAACGCGCCGAAGAAGCCGATCACGTACGGCCGCCCGGTCGCATAGCGGACCAGCTTGAGCGCGCCCTCCACCGCCTCGGCGCCGGAGTTGGTCAGGAACACCCGGATCGGCCCGTCAATCGGGGCGGTCGCGGCGAGCGCCGCGCACATCCGCGAGTAGATCGGCAGGTAGAAGTCGCTGGCCGAGTAGTGCAGCAGCTCACCGGCCTGCGCGGTCACCGCCGCGACCACCGACGGGTGGCAGTGCCCGGTCGACGTCACCGCGATGCCCGCGTTGCAGTCGAGGAACAGGTTACCGTCGGCGTCCTCGACGACCGAGCCGAGCGCCCGCCGCGGGACCAGGGGATAGGCACGCGGCAGCGACCCGCTGGTTATCGCGGTGTCCGCGGAAATGATCGCCTGCCCGAGCGGACCGGGCAGCGCCGTCCGCACGTCAGGTACCGGTCGCGTTGGGTCGAGCCAGCTCACGAAGAAACCACCGTCCTTGATTGCTCGCGCAGGTACTGCTGCACGTAGTAGAGGCCGCCGCCGGCCTTCCCCGCGGAACCGGAGCCCTTCCAGCCGCCGAACGGCTGCACCCCCGGCCACGCCCCGGTCGTGGCGCCCGCGGCCCGGTTGACGTAAACGACGCCGGCCTGTATCTCGGCAAGGAACCGCTCGATCTCGCCGGGATCGGCGGAGAAGAAGCCCGCGGTCAGCCCCAGGTCGGTGTCGTTGGCCAGCGCGAGCGCCTCGTCCAGGGTGTTGTACGGCGCGACCGCGACAAGCGGCACGAACAGCTCGTCGCGGAAGATCCAGTCGTCCGCGGGCAGCCCGGTCACCACGGTCGGCGCCAGGTAGTACCCGTCGGGGAGCGCCCCCGTGTTAGTCACAGGGCCGCGCAGTACCGACCCGCCGGCCACCACCTCGCCGTCAGCGCGCGCGTGTGAGACCGCCCGCTCGAACCGGGCGACCGACTCGGCGCTGATCACCGGCCCGAGGTACGCCTCACGCGACGTCGGGTCGCCGACGACCAGGGACCCGGCCCGCTCGGCGAGCTTTGCCACGAACGAGTCGAATACCGGGCGCTGCACGTACACCCGCGAGCATGCCGAGCACTTCTGCCCGGACAGCCCGAACGCGGACCGCGCCACCCCGGCCGCGGCCACGTCCAGGTCGGCGAGCGAGGAGACGATCGCCGGGTTCTTGCCGCCCATCTCGCAGATGACCGGCTTGGGGTAGCCGAACGCGGCGAACTGCCGGTAAATCGACATGCCGACCGCGTAAGAGCCGGTGAACGTCAGCCCGCCCACCCCCGGGTGCGCGACGAGCGCCGCGCCGGTCTCGTCGCCGCCCGGCAGCACGTGCAGCACGTCCGGGTCGAGTCCCGCGTCCATGAAGCAGTCGTACAGCTTCGCCGCGGTGAACGAGCCCTGCGGCGACGGCTTGAGCACCACCGTGTTCCCGGCGACGAGCGCCGCGCCCGCCGGGCCGGCCGCCAGGGCCATCGGGAAGTTGAACGGGCTGATCACCGCCCAGACACCGAACGGGCGCAGCACGCTGACGTTCCGTTCCCGCTCGGTCAGCGAGCCCATCGGCGCGACGAACCCGCCGTGCTCCTCGACCTGCTGGCAGTAGTAGCGAATGAGGTCGGCGGCCTCCTCGACGTCGCCGAGCGCCTCGAGCCGGTTCTTGCCTGCCTCCAGGCTCATCAGTGCGGCGAGCTCGTTGGACCGCTCGCTGATCAGGTCTGCGGCGGCGCGGAGCACGGCGACCCGCTCGGTCCAGGGCGTCCGCGCCCAGCGCGGCGCGGCGGCGCCGGCCGCGGCCACGGCGTCGGCGACGTCGGCCGGCGTCGCCTCGTGCACCTGGCACAGCGTGAGCGACACGTCGCCCGGGCTCGTCACGGTGAACAGCGGCCCGCCAGACCGCGGCTTGCCGCTCACCATGGGGGAGACGACCGAGCCGAGCCAGCTCGTGGCCAGCCGCAGCCCGTTCTCGTAGGCGGCGTGCAGCTCTTCGTTGTCGGCCGACAACGTGGCGTAGGTTACGCGAAAATGGGTCGACATAGCTGTAAATCCTACTGTGAAAGAGCCTTGATACGGAAGAATCCACGGACAACTGCTATTGCGGGCGCAAGCATGCCGCCCCGCCCCGCTCCCGTGATGCTTACCCAGAACGAGGGCATGGTCCCCACCCAAGCCCCGCGCGCCCCTAATAAGCAGCAGATTCTGTCTTATAACAGCAAGAAGCGTTGGCGTCCACGGGCGGTGGCGGGTCCGCACGGTAGCGGCGGAAGCCAGGCAGGGCGGCGCCGATAGCCAGCGCACCGAAGATGGTAAGCAGCCCGCCGCTTAGCGCGCTGATCACCGGGGTGGTCCAGGACCCGACCAGGCCAGACTCCAGCGACCCGAGTTCGCCGCCGCCCGCGCCGACGAGGAAGTCCGCCGCGCTCACCCGGCCGCGGAACTCATCCGGCGTCGCCTGCTGCACGATGATGCCGCGGACCACCACGGTGAACGTGTCCGCGAGCCCGGCGATGCCGAGGGCGAGCAGGGTCAGCCACAGCGACGGCGCGACCGCGAACAGCGCGAAGGCACCGCCCCACACCGTCACGCACGCCAGCATCACCAGGCCGTGCCGCGACGCGTGCCGCAGCGGCCCGGCGAACACCGCGCTCACCAGGCCGCCGACGCCGACCGCGGTCATGAACAGGCCGAGCGTCCGCGGGTTAGCGCCGAACCGCTCGGCGTTGATCGCCGGGAACAGCGACACCGGCAGCGCGAAGAACGTCGCGTTCACGTCCGCGAGGAACGCGCCGCACAGCACCGGCGTCCGCCGGATGAACGCCAGCCCCTCGAGCGTCAGCGCGATCCCGGATCGGGCCGGCTCCGCCGCCGTGCCGCCCGTGCCGCCCGCGGCCTTGTCCTTGGCCGTGGACCGCAGCGGCGGCATCGCGGGCAGCCCGCCCACGCCCCACAGCGAGCCCGCGAAGGACGCGACGTCGACCAGGTAGCAGCCGCG
>Ga0335078_10011180_pt1 | contig 13315 bp, 9 predicted proteins | sample Lox_Sample_32_FD_206711 | JGI IMG/M metagenome (GOLD analysis project Ga0335078, IMG submission 206711) | Soil microbial communities from Loxahatchee National Wildlife Refuge, Florida, United States - Lox_Sample_3.2 | ecosystem: Environmental > Terrestrial > Soil > Wetlands | place: USA: Florida...
CTGCTCATGATCTTTCTATTTTGTGTCTATTGGGGTTACTTCGCGTTTTTCGAAGTTATCTGGAAGGGGCAGACCCCGGGCAAGCGGCTGGCGGGAATTCGGGCGATCAAGAATTCCGGGCGGGCGCTGAACGTGTACGAGGTGATCGGACGCAATCTGCTTCGCGCCGTAGACTGGCTGCCCGGGATGTATATCACCGGAATCGTCAGCATGATGATCAGCCGCCTGCACCAACGCGTGGGAGATCACCTGGCCGGAAGCATTGTGGTGCACGATAAAAGGGCGGAAGAGATTCGTCCGGATTGGTCCTGGAGCGGAGCAAGAGCTTCTTCGGACCCTGCATTGTCGAAAATTACTCCGGAAGAACTGCTTTTGATTGAAACCTACCTGCAGCGGCGGCTCAGCCTGGATTTTGCCATTCGCGATGACAGCGCGCGGCGCATCGCCGCCCGTATCACGGCAAAGACCGGCATCGAACGGCCTCAGGACCTGTCGCTGGACGATTTTCTGGAAGGAATCGCCAGGCAGGTGAGAGACAGCGCCCGATATCGCTGATGCGGCCGCCGGAGATTCTCTCAGTTGCCCCTCATTGAGTACACTCAATCAGAACCGCAGGCCTGTGCTAGACTCCTTGTTCGGAACTCAGAAGGACTTACGGTCGGCTCACAGGGTTCGCAACCAGAATGACTCGCCGCGGCACAGCCCGGTCACGAAAGACCGCAAAACCAAGCGACGAACTTTCCATTGATCTCTACGAGCAGCCTGGACATTTGATCCGCCGCGCCCACCAGATTGCTGTTTCCATGTTCCATTCGACGATGGGGTATGGCGTGACGCCGGTGCAGTATGCGGTCTTACGCATTCTGCAGGACCATCCCGGAATTGATCAGGTGACTCTGGCCCGGCTTTGCGCTCTCGATACCTCAACCGCCGCCAATCTGGCGGTGCGTTTGGAAAAGCGTGGGTTCCTCAAGCGCATGGTGCCCATCAAGAGCAAGCGCTTTCGATTACTTTACCTCACGTCTAAAGGCACCACGCTGCTAGGAAAGTTGGTTCCAGCGGTGCGCCTTCTGCAGGATGGCCTGCTGGGGGCTCTGAACCGGAAAGAGCGGAAAATATTTTTGCAGTTGCTGAAGAAATTTGTGCACTTGAACAACGAAGAGAGCCGCGCGCCGCTGGACCGGGCCTTTACCGGAGCCGCAAGAAAATGGCTCTGAACTTGCCGGTCTGCGCAATCTCGCGGATCGTGAATCCACGGTCCCCGGCCCTTTGCGCGGAGGCAAATGGGTAAGTCACATTTCCGCCACGAGGAGAGCTGATATGGCAGCGAAGAACCTGGAAGATCTGTTACAAGCCGCAGGTAATTCGGTGAACATGTTGCGTAATTCGCAGATCGGCGCCTACGTCTATCCCGTAGTCCCGTACGAGTATTCGAACTGGCGCGATGAGCAGCGCGCCTGGCGCGAGACTGCGGTGCTCTTCGACCAGTCGCACCACATGGTGAACCTCTATGTGGAAGGCCCTGAGGCGTTGAAGATGCTTTCCTATCTGGGAACCAACAGCTATGCCAAGTTCCCTGTCAACCGCGCCAAACAGTTCGCCCCCTGCAGCTACGACGGATATGTGATTGGCGATGGCATCCTGTTCCACCTGGAGGAAAACCGCCTGGTATTCGTGGGCCGCGCACCCGCCGCCAACTGGATTCAATTTCACGGCGAGACCGGCGGTTACAAAGTGAAAATCGAAAAAGATGACCGGTCGCCTTCGAACCCCAGGGGCAAGGCTGTGGTCCGCAGCTGCTATCGTTACCAGATTCAAGGCCCCAACGCGCCCCAGGCGTTGGAGAAGCTGAATGGCGGACCGCTGCCCGAGATCAAGTTTTTCCATATGGACGTGATCAACATTGCCGGGCGCAAGGTTCGCGCCTTGCGCCATGGCATGGCCGGGGCGCCGGGGCTGGAAGTCTGGGGCCCATACGAAGAGCGCGAAGAAATTCGCGCGGCCATTGTCGCCGCCGGAAAGGAGTTTGGCCTGCTGGAGGTGGGCGCCCGCGCCTATGCCACCAACACCCTGGAGTCGGGCTGGATTCCCTCGCCCCTTCCGGCCGTCTATACCGGCGACAAGATGAAGCCGTACCGGCAGTGGTTAACCACGGCCAGCTATGAGGCCACCGGCTCCATCGGCGGCAGCTTCGATTCCAGCAATATCGAAGACTACTATATGTCCCCGTATGCCCTCGGCTACGGGCCTTTCGTCAAGTTCGATCACGACTTCATTGGCCGGGAGGCGCTGGAGAAAATGGCCAATCAGCCCCAGCGCAGGAAAGTAACCTTCGCCTGGGACTCAGACGACGTGCTTGAAGTATTTCGCTCGCTGTTCGAGCCTGGAGACGTTTACAAATATATGGATCTGCCCCTTTCCAACTACACTTCCGCCTCTTATGACAAAGTTGTGAGCGGCGGGAAGGTTGTGGGGTTCTCCATGTTCACCGGCTACAGCTACAACGAGCGCTCTCTGCTCTCGCTGGGCGTCGTGGACCCCGAAATCGAAACCGGCGCCGAGGTCAAAATCGTGTGGGGCGAGGCCGGGGGCGGCTCGCGCAAAACAACTGTAGAACGGCACCGGCAAAAAGAGATGCGGGCCATAGTCAGCCCGGTGCCCTACTCCAGGGTAGCGCGGGAAACTTATGCCAAGGGCTGGCGCACCGATCAGCGATAGGCAGATGCGGTGTTCTGCCGCACTGTGCTGATCCAATCGAGGGTCTTATCGAAACCGCCAAAGACGTAGAAATGGAGACCGGCGATGCCCAGCGGCCAAGCACCACCAGACCCTGCGGCCGCGATCTCTCGGATGATGGGCTCCGGGCCTTTTTCGGTGAGAAGTTTTGCGAACGACGGATGCTCACTCAGTACATGAAGTGAGTTGCCGATTCCGCAGCGCACAGCGTAACGAGCGAGAGTAATAAGACCCGCCGGCCCGGCCAGCCCCACCTGCACGGGAAGATCGAAACCCCGCGCGCGCAGCCGCTGCAGATACTCGACGATCGGCTTGGCGGCAAACGCGAACTGCGTAACCATGGTAAGCACGATTCCGTGCTGGCGCGCGAAGCTCACTCTGGCCGCCAAAGCTTCATCCAGAGCGCGTTCGGAAATGTTGGGGTTACCTTCTGGAAATCCGGCAATCGCCATGCGAATGATGCCGGCTTTTTGAAAGATGCCCGTCTGCATAACCGCCAAGCTGGAGTCATAAGGCCCGGCCGGGGTGGCCCGGTCGCCGCCGACGACCAGAATGCGGTCAACCCCTGACTCGCCCGCCAGGCGCGCCGCCAGCTCCGCCAGTTGAGCGGCGCTCTCAAGATGCCGGGCGCCGATATGAGGCACCGGAAGCAAGCCGGCGCCACGCAGCCTGGCCGCTGGTTCGATCGCATCCATGGGATCGGTGCCGGGAATCCAGCTAAGGAAAACTTCCGTGCCACGGCCGAGGCGCTCAAGGGCCGCGTCCACAGCCTTGCGCTGGCGCGGATTCACCTCAATCGAGTAACCTCGCAGCATTTCTGCGACGCCCGGCGAGGTGCCTGTGTTATTGGCCATCTTCCCTCAGGCGGCGGCCCGCCGCCGCGCCATTTGTGACCACTTCCGAAGGCATGAGTGCCCTGTTCTGATTCCCGGCAGATGCCCCGTGGTTCAGTACACTGAATATTAAGGTGCCACATTCTCTGCATTTTTCCAAATGATTGTCAAGAAGTGACCCAGGGCCAGGATTCCAACCTGGCATAGCTTCGGTCAGATTCAACCGCGTCGCTAGCGTTCTTCCATTCCTGCTAAAAGGCCGTGCAATCAATTGCTGGTATGCTGGAAAATTCGAGGTGTGGCCTTGTCCATAGGAACCCGGCAAGTCGGGCGCTCGACACGATGCCTTCTCGCTGTCATATCGCTGAGCGCGGCGGGTTGGGCGCAAAGCCCTCAACCGCCTCTGAAAATTGAGACCGCCGATACTCAACTTGAGCTTGAAGCCGGAGCCAGCAGCCCTCGCCTGGTAAGTCTGGCGGCCCCCGGGCAAAAGAAGTGGGAGAACAAAACCTCTGAACCCTTGATTCCTTCGGTTGAGATCGCCGGTGATGCGGTCCCCGTGCGCTGGCAGTTTGATTCCGCTGCCAGCCGTAGCGACCTGAGAACCATCTCCCTGGTGTACAAATCGGCGGCGCCGCCTCTCCGCCTTACCTGGGAGTGGAAGGCCAGAGCACTTTACGGCCCGATCGAGCACCAGATTCGCATCGAGAACTTAGGCGCGCAGGAGATCTGGGTCCCCCTGCAGGATAGCCTCGACTTCGACTGGCAAATTGACCCTGCCTCTCGGCTCCATCATCTTTATGTCGAGAAGGGCGCCAACACCCCATCTCCCATCGGCACGCATTGGGCGCAGCTCGGCGAAGGCTATCGCTGGACCGGAACTTCCAGCACTTACGGTGATCTGTCGGATGACCAACCCAGGGAAATCATCCCCTGGTCTCTTGTTCAGCGGGACGATGCGGAGTCCGGGTGGTACGCAGGCATCGAATTCAGCGGCCGGACGCGGGTCTTTCTGGAGCGCGCCAAGGATTTGCTGCATGGGTCGCTTGGCTTGAATCCCGACCCCGGGCCGTTTCGCAGCCGCCTGCTGCCCGGCGAAACCTTTGAAACACCAACCGCGTTTCTCGGCGGATTTCGCAACGGACCCGATGGCGCCGGCAACGATCTTCGGCATTGGGTGCGCGCTGTGCTGGGCAATCCTGAAACCTGGAAGAACCCGCAGTATCCCCTGACCGTCAACAATAGCTGGGGAATCGGCATGGGGATCAACGAAGCGACGGCGCGGCGCATGATTCGCGACGCCGCCGAACTTGGCCTGGAGATGTTTCATGTGGATGCCGGCTGGTTTCGCGGCGTGGGCGACTGGCAGCCAAATCCGCAAAAATTCCCCCATGGCCTGGCACCCATTGCCGACGATGCTCATCAGCACGGCCTGAAGTTTGGTTTGTGGGTGGATTGGACGCAAGCGGGGCTTTCCACCGAGCCCGGAGCCCTGAATGCGCGCGACACTAAGGTGCGCGACTGGATGGTGACGGACGTCCCCAAGGACTGGCAGCCGGAACCTTTCAAAGGCCAGACCATTGACCTGGGGGCTCCGGCGGCGAAACAGTGGGCCGAGCACGAAGTGGAGCGTATCGTCACCGATTACCATCTCGACATGCTGGAACATGACGGCTACTTGGTAGCGCACGGCTGCGTGCGCACCGATCATCCTCATGCCGCCCCGGATCCTCTGAATATCTGCATCTACAAATCCTGGGGCTCCTATTGGGTGGACAGCTCGAATTCCACCGACGTCAGCTATCACGCGGTGCGGGCCTACTACGATATTTATTCCAGGTTGCGCAAACAACATCCCGGGTTGCTGTTCGAAATCTGCGACGACGGTGGAAGGATGGTGGATTTCGGCAGCGCCGCGCACGGCGACTATTTTTCGATTACGGATACTTATGATCCACTTTCCAATCGCCGCGCTTTTTACGACACCAGCCATGTGCTGCCACCGGCGATGCTCGAGAGCTACGTGGAAAAGTGGCCCACGCCGCGGCTGGAGAATTTCCGCTACATGTTGCGCAGCGGCATGATGGGCTGGCTCACGATCATGATTGACACCAGCACCTGGTCGCCCGAGCAGCACGCAGAAGCGAGGAAGGAAATTGATCTCTATAAGACACAGCTTCGGCCGTTGATCCGCGATGCCGACTTGTATCACATTTCGCCGCGGCCGGACGGCGTTCATTGGGATGGAATCGAGTATTGGAGCCCGGAATCTGGCAAGGGGGTGGTCTATGCCTTCCGCGGAACGACCCAGACTGAGGGCTCGCACTCTTTTGTTCTTAAGGGGCTTACCGCTTCCGCCCATTACCGCCTGACTCTTCAGGATCGCAGCAGTTCCGACCGGATTACGACCGGGCATGAGCTCATGCGGTCCGGCCTCAAAGTCAAGCTGCCTCTCCATAACAGCTCGGAGCTAATCTTCATCCAGCAGGAACACCGGTAGGGGCGAGACCCGGCGGTCTTCGAAACGAATCGCAGCTTTTCGGTGGACAATGTAAAAGCGGCAAGATAAAAGATTAGTGGCCACGACCCGGACGGCGTTTCCGCCCGAATGGTCTGCAAAAATGCTAAACGAAGAACGGCAAAGAGCCATCCTGGAGATCCTGCGCCGCGATGGCCGGGTTCTAGTCGTTGACCTGGCCAGGCATTTTCACACCTCGCAAGTCACCATCCGCAAAGACCTGGAGTTGCTCCACGTCAAAGGGCTCATCCACCGGACCCACGGCGGTGCGCTCACAGCGCACGAGAGCGCGCTCGAAGATCCCACCCTGCGCGAGAAAGAAAAACTCCATCGCCGCGAGAAACTGCAGATCGCCACTGCGGCCGCGCGCATGGTGGCGGAAGGGCAGGTGGTGATTCTCGACTCCGGCACCACCACCACGGCGATTGCCCGCGCACTGCGCAATTTCCAGAACCTGACGATTATCACCAATGCGGTAAACATTGCGGCGGAACTCTCAGGCTCGTCGCTCGAGGTAATTCTTACTGGCGGAAATCTGCGGAAAAACTCCTTTTCCCTGGTCGGGCCGATCGCGGAAGAGACGCTTCACAGGTTGAATGCCGACATTCTCTTTCTGGGCGTGGATGGATTCGACGTTCACTACGGTCTGAGCACGCCGAATCTGCTGGAGGCGAAAGTGAACCGCGCCATGATTGAAGTTTCCAAACTTGCCGTGGCGGTTTGCGATTCCAGCAAGTTCGGCCGGCGCAGCCTGTCGCTGATCGCTCCGCCTTCCGCCCTGCAGCATGTAATCACCGACGGTGGCATTCCCAGGGCCGATTTGTCCACGCTGAAAAGATCGGGCGTAGCCGTAACCGTGGTCTGACTCTGGCTGCTCAGGCGGAAGGCACATGCCTGCGAAGAAAGTGTGCAAGTTCAGCCGGGCTGGGCTGCCCCGCCGTGCCTCCTACCTGCAACGCCGAGAGCGCGCCACAGCCGTTGCCCGCGAGCAGGCACTGCAGCAGGTCCGCGCCCGAAAGATAAGCGTGCACGAATCCGGCGGCGAAGGAATCGCCGGCGCCGGTTGTATCCAGGGGAGAAATCTCGAACCCAGGTGCAGAAACGATCCGCCCTGCTGCAGCGGCGATGGCCCCGCGAGAGCCGCGCTTAATCACCACACACGGGACGAACTTGGCCAGTTGCAGCAGCGCGGGGCGTATCTTTTTCCCACGCGTCAACTGCAAGGCTTCTTGCTGATTTACGAACAGGATGGTGGTTTCCTTAATTACCTCCCAGATGTCCCTGCCCCAGGAAGAAGACGGGTCGGAGTTGGGGTCGAAAGAAGTCGTAAGGCCGAGCTTTTTCGCGTGGCGCAGGATTCGCGGGAAAGCCGGCCGCAGCGCCGTCTGCAGGAAGAAGGAAGTCAGGTGCAAATGGCTGTGGCCGCGCAAAGCCTTCAGGTCGAGGTCGGCGTAACGCAATTCAGCAATTGCACCCAGCATGGTGACCAGCGCCCGGTCGCGGCGCGTGCTCAGGGAGATGGTGACTCCGGTGCGAGCATTGGGAAGTACGCGCACATTTCTGGTAGAGATTCCGCGGGCGTGCAGGGCTTTCAGGCAAAAGCGGCCCAGCTCGTCGTTGCCGACCCTGCTGAAAAAAGTGACGGGATGGCACAGGCGGGCGACCCCGCAGGCAAAGATGGCCGAGGCGCTGCCCAGAACCGTACGAAAATCCTCGGCCAGAATCTCCCGCCCGAGAGTCGGCGGATAAGCCAGACCGCTGGCGATGAGATCTGCGTTCAGCTCCCCAATGACGGCGATGGGCTGCCGCGCTGCTTCTTTCGTTTGGTTGCTGTTTATGTTTCTAAACATTTCTATTTATTTCGCCAGGCGCTCATAGTATAGTGCGATACCGACGCAGTTGCAGGGGGCAAGCTTGGTCCACGGTCCAACCACGACAGATGGCTTCGAGGCGCGGTTTGGCGCCAGCGAGAGGGAACGGGAGGCCCGTGGCACTCTCTACACCCCTCAGGAGATCCTTCGCCAGCCCACCACCTGGGTAACCACCTTCCGCATCTGTTCCGGCAGGCGCAATGAGCTCCGCCACTTTCTGCAGGAATCTGGCCTCGGGGCCGGCGGCCAGGAACGCGAACGCCCGATGGTATACCTGGTGGGAGCAGGCACCTCCGACTACATTGGCCGCGCGCTGATCTCTCTTTTGCGGCGGTTGTGGCGATGCGAGGTCTGGGCGGTCCCAAGCACCGACCTCCTGACCAACTTCCACGATCTGGTTTTCCCCGACCGGCCGTACCTCTGGGTTTCGTTTTCCCGCTCGGGCGACAGCTCCGAGGGGCTGGCAGTTCTCCAGGCCGCAATCGAAAGGTATCGTAACGTTCGGCATGTCCTGGTCACCTGCAACCCAAAGGGGCGGATGGCAGCGGTTTGCGAAAAGGCGCCCGACCGCGCCCGGGCACTGGTTCTCGATGATACGGCCAACGACCGTGGTCTGGCCATGACCAATTCCTACACCAATCTGGTGGTGGCGGGGCAGTGCCTGGCCCATCTTTTTTCTTTCAAAGATTATGAAGAGTTATTCCCCACTCTGCTGCAGGCGGGAACACGATTCCTGGAGAGAGCCCAGGAGGCGGCGCTGTCCATTGCGAAAAGGGATTTTTCAAGCGCCTGCTTCGTCGGCAGCGGAACCCTTCGCGCAGTCGCACAGGAATCCGCCCTTAAGTTGACGGAACTAACCGCAGGCAAGATCCAGGCAATGTCGGAGTCTGCTCTCGGGTTGCGGCATGGCCCGATGTCAGCCGTCGATGCGGACACTCTGTTCGTCAGCCTTTTTTCTCGCGACCCGCAACGCAGGAATTATGAGATGGACTTACTCGAGGAAATCGATAAAAAGCGCTTGGGGAAGGCGCGGGTGGCGGTCGCCCCGGATTCCAGCGGCGCTCTCCACCGGCTGGCAGATTTCCTGCTGGACCTCGAAACGCCAAACCTGGCTGATGAATACCGCGCACCTCTGGATGTAATGCTGGCGCAGTGGCTGGGAGTGTTCTGCTCGTTGCGCCTGGGGCTGAAGCCCGACTGCCCCAGCCCCGATGGGGTGATCAGCCGCGTGGTGTCGCACGTGAAGATTTATCCGGAAGTTTAACGGAGCTGGAAAACGCCGCTGGAAATTGGAATGACACACATCGCGATAACTCGCTGGGTTTTTCTGCCGCTGGCCCTGGTGGCTCTCGCCGCCTCAACCCTGGCGCGCACAGGCGCGCCGAGGATAGAGAGCAGCGCGCTGAGCGTGGAGGTGGATCTGGCCAGCGGCGCCTACACCATCCGGTCTCAAGAAAAGCTGCCGGCCAGCCTCACGGCGGGCGTTGCCGCCAAAGTGAATGGAGAGTGGATTCACTCCGATGCTTATCCTCAACATCAGGTTCGCCAGGCGCCCTTCATCAATCAACTGGGTGAGGGGGCCGAGCTTACCGTCACCAACTCAGGGTTGCCGGGCAGGCCGGATTTGATTTGCGGGCTGCGCATCTATTCAAGCGAAGACTTCGCTGAAGTTGAGGTGCAGGTCAGAAACAGCGCGGGCAAACCGATCACGGTGCAGGCGATTCGGGCGGTCGAAGCCATGGGCGACCCGATCCTCAACGGTCCGGATACGGCCGACCGCGTGCTCTCTGACAGCTTCAGTGAAGACCGCCCGGCCATGGCAATCCACGATCTGCTGCCGGCCGAAGATGGAATGCACCGGGGCGTCGGCAGCCAACTCATCTACAACCGGGAAAGCCGGCAGAGCCTGTTTATTGGCGCACTGGCGTCGCAAAAATTCCTCACGATCCTGCGCCTGAAAGTGGATGCGGAGGCGAAGAAGATCAGCGGCCTCGAGGTGGACTCGGCCGGCACAACTGAACTGGCGATGGAAAACTCTCTCCGCGAATCTCCGCCGCAGGACCGGATGGAGTTGAGCCTGCCGCTTGCCCCGGGTGAGAGCCTCGCGTCAGAGCCGCTGATGATTGCTCTGGGAAGCGATTACCATGCGCAACTGGAGCGGTATGGCGATGTGATCCGAAAGTTGCATCATCCGCGCGTGGCCACGCCTACTCCCACCGGCTGGTGGAGCTGGACCGCTTTTTACTTCGGGCTGAATGAAGGCACGGCGCTCACCAACGCCGAGTTCCTGGCGCAGGAACTGAAGCCTTTCGGCTATGACTTCTTTCACATTGACGAGGGCTATCAGTACGCGCGCGGCGAATACACCACGCCTGACGTAATGAAGTTTCCGCATGGGGTCGCCGCACTGGAAAATCACGTCCGCTCCCTGGGGCTCACGCCGGGCATCTGGACGGCGCCCCTTGAAATCTCGGAGCGCTCCTGGGTGTACCAGAATCATCCCGACTGGTTGATTCACAATGCCCAAAGCCAGCCCATTCACGCCGGATTCGTGATTGACGATCCCGACGCTAACCGAAAACTTGATCCACTTTACATTCTGGATTCGACCAACCCGGGCGCGCAGGAATATCTGCGCAAGACCTACGGCGCGCTGACGAAAGACTGGGGCATCCGCTACATCAAGCTCGACTTCATGGATGACTCGGCGATCGAAGGCAACTACTATCGGCCGCACACGACGGCGCTGGAGGCGCAGCGGATCGGACTGCAGGTGATTCGCGAAGCCGTGGGTGAAAACGTTCTGCTTGATAAAGACGGCAGCCCCATGCTCAACCCGGTCGGAATCGTGGATGCCGGCCGCATCTCGCAGGACACGGGCCATACCTTTGAATCCAGCCGCGACGCCGCCACCGGCATTGCCGCCCGCTATTACATGAACCGTAATTTCTTTCTCAGTGACCCGGACGCATTCTCGGTTTCGAAGCAGACCGTGGATGAGCAGGAGTGGCATGGAGGCAAGCGGCCCTTGACCCTGAACGAAGCGGAGGTTTCGATCGCCCTCTCAGCCGTCTCCGGCGGAATGTTCGAGATTGGCGACGACCTGCCAACACTCTTTCTTGATAAGGAACGCATGGCGCTGGTGGAGAATCGAGACTTGATTAACATGGCGCGGTACGCCCACGCTGCCACGCCGCTCGACCTGATGGACTACGCCCCCGAAGATCAGATCCCTAGCGTGTTTCTGCTGCGCGAGAGCAAACGCACCGCGATTCTAGCGGTCTTCAACTGGACCGATCACGAGCGCGAGCATCGCATTCCCCTATCTGCGATTGGCTTGCCCACCGCCGCACACAGTCACGTTTCGGATGTTCTCAATCCGCCCGCGGCCGCCATGGAGAACGTAAGCGAGATAGCTTTACAGCTTCCGCCGCGCTCGGTCCGGATGTTGAAGATCGAAGACACCTCGGTTCCGAAGGCTGAGCCCGTGATCACAGCAATGGCGCCGGCGGAAGCAGAGCCGGGCAAGGCGGTCTCTTTTGCCGCCAAGGCCGAGGGCGACAGCGCGCCGGTGGTCTCCTATGCCTGGGATTTTGGCGACGGCACGAGTGCGCAAGGTGCGGCGGTCTCGCATACCTACACCCATGCGGGAGATTTCACCGTGCGGCTCTCGGCGGAGAACATGGAAGGCATGGGTGCGGAGAAGGCGCTGCGCATTGTAGTGCGCGGAAAAATCGAGACCCGTTTCGAGCCTTCGCAGATCCGGCGTCCGGCGGCTCAGCCCTGAACAGTAAAAAGAGGTGCGACTGATCATGGTCTATGGAAGAAACAGATTTGGCCGACTCATTGCGGTCCTGGCCGTGTTGGCTGCGGCCAGCTTGCTGATTTCGGCGCAGCCCGCAGCGAGCAATTCCAACCAGATCGGTTACAAATCGGCCCCCGGCGCGGAAAAGAAAAAAACGTTGCTCCTGAAAGACTTCGACCCGGTCTCCATGCTGCACGTGCCGGTGCATCACGTGGATCGCGCCAAGTTCTACGTCATTGATGTGCACAACCACGTGAACGACGCGCAGGGGATTGGCGAGCACATGCCTCCGGAGCGCGTGGTGCAGGCGATGGACCGCACAAATGTCAGGACCATCGTGATTCTGACCGGCCAATGGGGCGGCAAGCTGCAACACGTGATCAACGAAATGGTAAAGCCCTATCCCGGCCGCTTCATGGTTTTCACTCAGATGGATTGGAGCAAGATTGACGATCCCAACTTCAGCCAGGAGATGGTGGCGCAGCTTGATGATGCGGTGGCTCGCGGGGCTCGCGGCTTGAAGGTGTTGAAGGTTCTCGGCCTGGGAGTGCGCGACAAGAATGGAAACCTGATTAAGGTAGACGATCCTCGCCTCGACCCGGTTTGGGAAGAGTGCGGGCGGCTGGGCATTCCGGTTTCCATTCATGTGACTGATCCCGAAGCATTTTTTCATCCCATTGACAACCGCAACGAACGTTACGAGGAGCTGATCGAGCACCCCGACTGGAGCTTCTACGATCACGGATTCCCCAGCAAGGAATCCATCCTCGCCGCCCGCGACCGCGTGTTCGCCAGGCATCCGCGCACTACGTTCGTGGCCCTGCACGTGGCCAACTGGCCGGAGAATCTGGATTACGTTTCGCACCTGCTCGATACCCTTCCCAACGTGATGACCGAATTTGGCGCGCGCCAGGCCGAGCTGGGGCGGCAGCCGAGGCGGGCGCGGGAGTTTTTCCTGAAATATCAGGACCGCATCATGTTCGGCACCGACAGCGAGCCAACCGAAGAAATGTACCGCAATTACTTCCGCTGGCTGGAAACCGACGACGAGTACTTCGACTACTGGGGAGCCCCGGGGCAGGGCCGCTGGAAGATCTACGGCATGGGCCTGCCCGATGAAGTGCTGGCGAAGGTCTATCACAAGAATGCGGAGCGCGTGTTTGGGCAATTCAAGGGCGCCCGCGGAAAGTGACCGGCCGCGGGAAATCCGCTGCCGGCGTGCGGTTTTTTGATCTTGACAACCGCGAAGATCGTAAGTAAAAGGTGTCATTCGAAACCAATCGAACGCAAAGGAAGCTTGCGATTTCTGCTCCAGGGGAGGGCGGCATGAGCGCCAAGACAAAGACGGCTGCAGCGAGATGGATCACACAACTGGCGGGCGCCTTCCTTGCATTTTCTATGTTACCGGCAAACCTTGCGCTCGCGCAGGTGAGCTACCAGGCTCAGATTCGCGGCGTCGTAACCGATGCCAGCGGGGCCGTGGTGACGAATGCAACGGTGACGGTCAGCGAGGTCGCAACCGGCATTTCGCGCAGCGTGCAAACCGATAGCG
>Ga0335078_10011182_pt1 | contig 13314 bp, 11 predicted proteins | sample Lox_Sample_32_FD_206711 | JGI IMG/M metagenome (GOLD analysis project Ga0335078, IMG submission 206711) | Soil microbial communities from Loxahatchee National Wildlife Refuge, Florida, United States - Lox_Sample_3.2 | ecosystem: Environmental > Terrestrial > Soil > Wetlands | place: USA...
ATAAGAAGTTCACAGTTGACAGCTGACAGTTGACAGTCGACAGTCAACAGTTCGAAGAGCCTGTCATCGCGCGGCAACCACGCATGAAGGTTCCCGGATCCCGAGTCAGGAAAGTCCGCACACTCAGAAGCTGTACGGTAATTTTGAACGTGTCACCCTGAGCGCCGCGAAGGATCCCTGCAGCTGTTCGTAAATGGTCGAATCTCAAGAAACTGCGGAGATCCTTCGCTTCGCTCAGGATGACAAGCGGTTAATTATTTCACCGAATCCCGGTCAAAAGTCCTTCGCTTTCGACTTTCAACTCTTGACTGTCAACTGCCCGCTTTCGACCGCCCTCAAAACTGTTCCAGGAACCGCACGTCTCCTTGGAAGAAAAGCTGGATGTCGTTGATGTCGTACTTCACCATGGCAAATCGATCCACGCCGAGTCCAAAGGCCCAACCGGAGTACTTGTCGGGATCGATGCCGCCGTTGCGCAGCACCTGCGGGTGAACCATGCCGCAGCCCATCAATTCGATCCATCCGCTCTCTTTGCACACCCGGCAACCTTTCCCGTCGCAAACGAAGCAACTGACCGCCACTTCGCCGCTTGGTTCAGTGAACGGAAAAAAGCTCGGCTGGAAGCGGGTTCGAACCTTCTCGCCGAAGAGTTTCTTGGCGAAGAAATCGAGCGTTCCCTTCAGGTCCGCGAAAGTAATGTCCTCGTCAATGGCCAGCCCTTCGATCTGATGAAACATCGGGGAGTGGGTGGAATCCGGGTTATCGTGCCGATAGCACTTGCCGGGGATGATGATGTAGAGCGGCGCCCCGTATTTCTCCATGGAGCGGATTTGCACCGGCGAAGTGTGAGTCCGCAAAACGGTTTTCGCATCGATGTAGAGTGTGTCCCAGTCGTCCCGCGACGGGTGACTCTCCGGAATGTTCAGGGCGTCGAAATTATAGTAGGTGCTCTCAATCTCCGGCCCGCTTTCTATTCTGAAACCCAGGCGCAAAAAGATGTCCTCGATTTCACGCTGCATGCGGGTTACGGGATGAACTGAGCCCCGCGGCCGGCGAACTCCGGGAAGCGTCAAGTCACGCGGCACCGCAGGCCCGGCTTCCGGAGGAAGGGGCAATCCCATTTGCGCGCTGCGAGCTTGCTCGAGGGGCGTCGCCTCAACCAGCGGTTCAAATTCCAGGTTGGCCGTGGCTCGACGCAACTCGTTGAACTGGCGTCCGACCGCAGGCTTCAGTACCTTGGCCGCCGGCTTCAGCCAATTCTCATCCACCTGCGTGAGAATCCCCCCTTTGCGCGCCAGCCAGCGGTCGCGGAGCGCCTTCGCAAGCTTCTCGCGCTGAGCCGGGCTCGAAGCGCCGCGGGAAACCAGGTCCGAGCGCTCTTTCTCCGCCGCCTTGCGCAATTCGTCGAAGAGGGACTCCACCCCTTGCGCGTCCGAAACGCCCAGTTGTTGAAGCGTCTTCTTGGTCTTATCGAGAACCGTCATGGTTGTCGTAGCCGCTGCATTCGCAGGATCCTGAAGAACCCTCCGTCTATGTCATGCTGAGCGAAGCGCAGGACCTGCAGTTGCTTGACGGAAAAACTGCAGATGCTTCGCTCCGCTCAGCATGACACCTTAGCTTCAGCTTCCTGGTTCGACTTCCCGGAGAGGCGCCAAGGCGTCTCCTACGGATGACCGCTTGCTTCCGCTCCGGCGGTTGCGGGCTGAGCGGCTCCCGCAGCCTGCTTCACTCGGCCCGCCAGATCCGCAAAACCGGCCTGATCGTTCACCGCCAGTTCGGCCAGCATCTTCCGGTCGAGTTCAACGCCGAGCACCTTCAATCCATGGATGAACTGGCTGTAAGTGAGCTCATGAGAGCGCGCCGCGGCCCCGATGCGGATAATCCAAAGCCTGCGGAAATCGCGCTTCTTCTGACGCCGACCGCGGTAGGCGTAGCGGCCTGCCTTATCGGCGGCTTCCTTCATGAATTTGTAGAGCTTGCTCTTGTTGAGAAAATAGCCCTTGGTAAGCTTGGCGAGTTTCTTCCGATTGGCACGGCGTACCGTGCCGCGTTTGACGCGAGGCATGGGTTTGCTCCTTTCGATTTAGTTCAGGGCGGCAGGTCCCGAATCTCGGGATGAAGGCACCCAGCCATTGGCCTTCCCGCTCCTGTGGTGCCAGGGATTAGGGATTAGGGGTCAGGGTCTCGTCCCTGATCCGCTACTCCCTAGCCCCCAACCCCTATGAGTAAGGCAACATGACCCGAATGGAGGGCGCATTGGTAGGGGAAACCACGGTGGATTGACCCAGTCTCCGCTTGCGCTTGCTAGCCTTCGAAGTCAGGATGTGGCGCGCAAAGGCGTGGTGGCGCTCCACCTTGCCGGTGCCAGAAATCTTGAAGCGCTTTTGGGCGCCTTTGTGGGTCTTCAACTTCAGTTTGATCTTCTTGGGCTTAGGCAATTCTACCCTCCAATCGGTCGTTATAACTTCACCTCTATTGTAACCCAGTCCTCAGATGGCTGCAGCGGACCCCTCCAGTCCCCGAAAATCACGTCATTCCCGCGCCGGCCGGAATCCATTGTGCCCCCACCAACGGCAGGCCTCGCTTTCGCGAGGCTGGCGACGCATGGGGTTTTCATTCCTCCGGTTGGGCCACACGCCCATGTGCGCTTGGAATGTCAGCGTCAACGGAGTTCTTGTGGACCACACGCTATCGCGCAGGCTCTTCCCCTGCCGAAGGCGCGGGAGTTGGATGTACTGGCGCAGCACTCACGGACACAGGAGCCGGCTTGGCTTGAGGGCTCCGGACCGGCGCCGGAGATGTGGTGCCCGCCGGCCGTGAAGGCTGGGGCGTCGAGCCCTTGCCCGGCGTTTTCTTAGCCGAGATAATCGTCGAGAGGTTCGGCCCCTCGAGCTTCGGCCGCGTCTCTACCATCCCCACCTCGCTCACCTGTTCCGCCAGCTTCTCCATCATTCTGAATCCCAGGTCGCGGTGAGCCATCTCCCGGCCGCGAAACATGATCGTGACTTTTACCTTCGCTCCCTCTTTCAGAAAGTCGATCACCTTGTTCCGCTTGGTTTCAAAATCGTGTGCGGAAGTCCGGGGCCGCATCTTCACTTCCTTCAGCTCAATCGACTTCTGATGCTTTTTGGCCTCGTGCTGCCGTTTACTAAGCTGGTAAAGGTACTTGCCGTAATTGATAATGCGGCATACCGGCGGGTTTGCCGTAGGGGCCACTTCCACAAGGTCCAGGCCCTGGCCTCGTGCGAGCTTCAGAGCCTCATAGGGCGCCATGATTCCCAGTTGCCCGCCCTCTTCATTGATCACCCGGATTTCCCGGGCTCGAATTCTCTCATTTATTCGAACGAATCTGTCGGCGATAGGCATTTCCTCCCGGCCCAGTTGGCCCAATAGGAACGCATGGCCGTGCGTCCCTGCTCCCGATATATTCTGCGTTGGTCGCGACGGGGCGCACGGCCATGCGTCCCGAAATATCCTGGGCGAGAAAGACAGCTTACCATTTCGTGGCTCTGCTGTCGATAAGTTGCCGAATCCAGCCGGTAAAGTCGTCCAAGGCCCGAAAGCCGGCATCCCCGGTATCCCGGCGCCGCACGGCGACACCGCGGCCCTGGGCTTCGCGATCGCCGACCACCAGCATAAAAGGCACCTTCTGAAGTTGCGCGTCGCGAATGCGCGCGTTTAATTTCTCATTGCGGTCGTCCAGGTTGGCGCGCACGTGGGCCCGGCGCAACGCTTCGTGAACCTCGCGCGCGTAGGCCAGGTGCTTGTCGCTGACGGGTAGCACGGCAGCCTGCACCGGCGCCAGCCAAACCGGAAAGGCGCCCGCGTAGTGCTCGATCAGCACCCCGAAGAACCGCTCAATTGAACCGAGTAGTGCCCGGTGCACCATCACCGGGGTGTGCAGATGCCCGTCGGCCCCGACGTACTCAAGTCCGAAGCGCCGCGGCAGGTTGAAGTCAAACTGCACGGTGGTAAGCTGCCACGGGCGGCCGATGGCGTCGACCATCTTGATGTCGATCTTGGGCCCGTAGAACACCGCCTCCCCCGGCATGTACTTGAACGGAATGTCCATGCGCTTCAGGGTATTCATCAGCGCGCTTTCCGCCATGTTCCACTCGTCTACACTGCCGGCGTAGTGCTCGGGGTCCGCCGGATCGCGGGCCGACAACTCCACTTGGTATTGATCGAAGCCGAAGGTCTTGAGCACCAGGTGAGCAAACTCCACGCAAGCCTCGACCTCGGATTCCAGTTGCTCGCGCATGCAGAAAATATGCGCGTCGTCCTGGGTGAACCCGCGCACGCGCAGCAACCCGTGAGTGACGCCGGAGCGTTCGTAGCGATATACCGTGCCAAGCTCTCCCAGGCGCATGGGCAGTTCGCGATAACTTCGCGCGCGCGACTTGTAAATCAGAATATGACCGGGGCAGTTCATGGGCTTGAGCTGGTACTTGTCATTCTCAACGTCCATTACCCCAAACATGTTTTCGCGATAAAAGCCGGTGTGGCCGCTGATCTCCCACAGGTGCAGCCGCATGGCGTGCGGTGTGTAAACCAGATCGTATCCACGGGCCGTGAGCTCGTTGTATAACCACTCCTCAATTTCACGGCGAATGATGCCGCCCTTGGGATGCCAGAAGACCAGTCCCGGCCCCGCATCATCCTGAATGCTGAAGAGGTCCAGGTCTTTGCCCAGACGGCGATGATCTCGCTTCTTGGCCTCTTCCAGGTGCGCCAGGTAAGCGTCCAGTTCTTTCTGGGCGAAGAAGGCTGTCCCATAAATGCGCTGCATGGGATGCGATTTCTCATCGCCCTTCCAGTGCGCCCCGGCAACGCTCAACAGCTTGACGGCTTTGATTCGCCCGGTGGACGGAATGTGCGGCCCGAGGCAGAAATCGAGGAACTTGCCCGTGCGATAGGCGCTGAAGACCGGGTCAGCCTTCTCTTCGATCAGTTCGCACTTCAGGAACTCGCCCATCTCCGCGAAGAGCTTCTTGCCCTCTTCCTTCGGAAAATGTACCCGCTCGTTCGGGACGTCCGCCTTGATGATCTCGCGCATCCGTTCTTCAATCGTCTTGAGGTCATCTTCCGTGAAGGGCTTCTCGCGATAGAAGTCGTAATAGAAGCCATTCTCCGTGGCGGGGCCGACGCCCGGATGCGCATCCGGGAATAGATCGGTGACCGCGGCGGCCAACAGGTGAGCCGCGGAATGGCGATAAATCTCGAGAGCCTCGGGCGAGGTTGGGGTGATGAACTGGATGGGCGCGTTCTGCTCGATAGGAGTCGATAGATCCACCAGGCGTCCGTCCAGCTTGGCTGCCAATGCCTCTGCCGCAAGGCGTGGCCCGATGGACTTCGCCACCTCCAGCGCCGATATTCCTTGGGGGAACTCCTTCGCTGTCTTGTCGGGGAACTCGATTAGAACGTTAGCCATTCCTCACTTGCTTCCAAATCTGCCAATAATCTGATTCTAATATAGCAATTCACGGCGTGCAGGGTCAAACGGCTTGCGGTAGTGCCCTAATTTGACTGGTAGCGCCTACCTTTAGATCCTGCCCTGAGCAGAGCGAAGGGTCGGCAGATGCTGGCCTGAAGGCCAGCGCTACGCGGAAACTTGGACACTTCCCGTAGCTGACATCTGGCGCGGTCCAGCCGCGACTCGTTCGCCTCTTCACCATAGACCAACTACTATAGGCTACTACGCCGCGAACGCTCCGTCAAGCGGAAAATGCCGGATCAAGAACGAGCAGGTGCGAGAAAAGCCGCCGGGCTGTCATCCTGAACGGAGCGAAGGATCTGCATTTGTTTGTTATCAGCGCGGTGCTGCAGGGAGGTAACCGTTGACAAAGATATTGGCGGAATGTATAAGGGAAGCATCGGGGAAATAATGCTTTCTCTTATTAGTAAACTTAGGAACTGACAAGAAGGTCAGACGTCGATCCCGCCATGCCGGGATTGCGGATCGCTTCTCGCAGCGGCAATGTGTTCACCGCAGGTTTTTGACAGCGGAAGCGACGCACCAGGCTGACCACGTCTCGTGGCGCAAACCAGAGAGACCGGAGGGCAATCATGGCTGGCAAGGCACACGTAGTTCTCCCAGGTAGCAATCGAGGCAAAGACCCCAACGCGACTCGGGTCGGCAAGGTCGATCCCAAAGAAAAGATCGTCGTCACCATCGACCTTGCGGGCCCGAAGCTTCCCACTGCGGACGAGTTTGTGGGCCAAACGCTGTCCCCGCAGGAGGTCGCTGACAAATTCGGCGCCAAGAAGGACGACGCAAACAAAGTTGCAAAAACGCTCAGGAAGTTCGGCCTCAAGGTGGAGGAAATCTCACTGGAGACTCGCAGCATGCGAGTGAGCGGAACCGCGGCGGCCATGGAGGCGGCTTTCAAGCCGGGGCTGATGATGATGCGCTCCCCAACCCAGGGGGAGTATCGAGGACGTCAAGGAACGCTCTCCATTCCGGCAGAACTGCAGGGAATCGTGAAAGGAGTCCACGGATTGGACGAGCGCCGCATGGCGCGCCGCAAGGCGGGTGCGGAAGCATCCCGGACTCGGGAAGCAAAACTTCCGCCGTTAGGGCCGGCCGACCTTGAGCGCCGCTACAATTTTCCCCCCGGCGATTGCGCCGGACAGAGCATCGTCATCGGCGAGTTTGGAGGCGGGTATTTCGCCGAAGACACTGCCGCCTATTGCCATAAGTTCAACCGGCCGGTTCCCGACGTGCAAGCCGTCGCGATCGATGCTCCCGCCTACACCTTGCAAGAGGTCCTGGCATTGCCTCCGCGGGCGCGCCGGCAGGTCCTGGATGACAGCGTAGAAGTGATGATGGATGTGGAGATCGTCGCCGGCCTGTGCCCCGGGGCGGATATCAAGGTCTTCTTTTGCAGCTTTGACCAACGCGGCTGGGTCGATCTTCTCAACCGGGTGATCCTCGCGAGGCCGGTTGCCCTTTCCCTCAGTTGGGGATTGGCCGAGGAAGACCGCGGCTGGTCAAAGAATGCGCTGGCGGCCATCGACGACCGGCTGAATGCGGCGCGACTATTGGGCATCACCACCTGCGTTGCGGCGGGTGACGACGGCTCGGGCGACCAGATCGAAGACGGCCACGCCCATGTGGACTTTCCAGGTTCCAGTCCGAGTGCGCTGTCGGTGGGCGGAACAATGTTGAAGAAATCCGGGGCCGATCTCAAGGAGATCGTCTGGTGGGAGACACCTGGGCGCCGAACCTCCAAAGGCGGTGGCGCGACGGGGGGCGGTGTCAGCTCCGTCTTCTCCCGGCCGGGTTGGCAGAAGGTCAAAGTGCGGCACCTCAACTCAGGGAGCATCGATGGGCGGGTAGTTCCTGACGTATCGGCCCTGGCGGGGGATCCACTTTACGATCTGGTGTTCGCGGGGAAGCCACAGCCCAACGGCGGAACGAGTGCGTCGGCCCCGCTTTGGGCAGCTCTTATCGCACGCCTCAACGCCGCCCTGCCCCCCGCCAAGCGGCAGCGGTTCTTAACACCCCTGCTCTATCACGGCAGAATCGGCGGAGCGACCGTGGGCAAACACTCGACGCGCGATGTTACGGTCGGCCACAACTCCTCCCATCCTCACCCCGGCCGCGGTTATAGGGCCAGGCCAGGATTCGACGCCGTCGGAGGCTGGGGTGTCCCCGACGGGGTGAAGTTGTTGAATGCCTTGGCAGCGATTTGAGCTTAAGTAAGTCTGTGCTCGAGCGTGAGTTTGTTTGCGGCGCGAAGAAAAGCAGATCCTTCGCTCCGCTCAGGATGACAGGTCATTCCGGGTTCGCCTCGCTCAGGGTGACACGTCATTCTGAGCATGTGCGACTCTTTCAGTTTTTCGTGGCAGTGACTGGCAGAGCCAACCGCCCAACCTGTCATCCTGAGCCCGTTCGCTTTCACCCTGAGCGCAGCGAAGGGTCTGTAGTTTGGCCGCTCAAGGTAAACTCCGCGAAGGATCTGCAGTTCGCCCGGCACGGTGAAATCGAGAAAATGCAGATCCTTCCTCGCCTTCGGCTCCTCAGGATGACACCCGCCGTGGGTTTTGGCTCTGTCAGCAGCGATCGCTGTTTGCTCGAACCGAAAAAAGTTACAAACTATGAGCGGCGCGAAGCATCCGCATTTGGTTGCGGCTTTGCCGTTATGAATCCGTGTAATCTGCGTAATCCGCGGATTATGTGTTAGCATTGCTGCATGCAGCCTGCGGATTTTTTCACTGCATTCCGGAAAGGCCCGGCGGGCGGGGCTTACTTTCTGCGGGGCCCTGACCGTTTTCTCCAGGAAGAATGCCGCAAGGCGGTGGTGAACTCGATTCCGGAGGAGGCGCGGCAGTGGTGCCTGGCGGAAATCGAGTTCGAGCCGCAGGGTCTCCGTCACGATCTCGAGGCGGCCCAGCAGATGCCCATGCTGGGCGGGCACAACTTCCTGCTCTTCTCCGACCCGGAGGACTTCAAACATGCGGGCGAAGAGGACGCAGAGGCGTTGCGCGCCTATCTCGAGCACCCCTCGCCTTTTTCCACCGTGGTGTTCACAGCCTCCGAGCCGGACCGGCGGCGCAAGTTCATCCAATTGCTGGAGAAGAAAGCCGAGTTGGTGGAGTTGCGTGCGCTCAATCGCCGCCAAGCCGCGCTCTGGGCCGGCGACTTCCTGCATCAGGCCGGGGTGGGGATCGACGCGCAATTAGCGGAGGAAATCGCCGGCAAGTTCGAGGTCAGCAACGATTCACGCTCCGACGCGAAGGCTTCCGGCGTGAACCTGCTCTGGATGCGCACGGAACTCGAGAAGCTGCTCACGGCCAACCCCGGCAAGAAGCGACTGGAGGCGCCTGACCTCGAGTTGATCGTCGCTTTCCGCGAAGAGCGCGAAATCGGCAAGCTTCTGCGCGCCATCGCCGAGCGGAAATGCGGCCCGGCCCTCGGATTCCTGCGCGAACTTCTGGCCAGTAAGGTGGCCGAGACTTTGATTGTCTGGTGCATCGGCGACCTCTTTCGCCAGGCGCTCAGGGGAAGCGGGGCGCAATACGGCGGAGGGCGGGGAGGCTGGTCGCGCCCTGCCAATCCTTATTCCACTTGGGAAATCGTACCTCTCGTCGAGCGCAATTACCCGCGCGAGGAAGTGCAGCAGGCCTTCCGTGCGGTCCGCCGCACCGATCTTGGAATCAAATCGTCGTGGAAGGATTCAAGAATTCTTCTGGAGTTTCTGGTTTGGCAAGTGGTGGTCGGCAAGCAGAGCGCAACCATACCCACGATTGGCGAAGACCTGCCGGCGCCCAGCACCGAAGGATAACTTCTCCGGCGACATTGTTATTCTGCGTCGCTCCGCCCCCACTGTCATTCTGAGGCTCGTTCTTTGGGCCGAAGAATCCCCGCAGTTTGCCGTTCCGGAAAACGAACTGCAGAGATTCTTCGCCCCGGCAAGTCGGGGCTCAGAATGACAATTCCGGGAAGGGAGGCGCAGAGCTTGGCTCGCGGTCGACCTGAACTTTCCGGGAAAACCAACCCTTAGGCCAGAGCGTTGAAGGCGACCGTCAACCGCGACTTGTAGGCTCCTGCCGTATTGGCGTGCAAGACGCCCTTGTGAATGGAATGGTCGATAAGCGCCAGCGTGGGCTTCAAAAGCGCTTGCGCAGCGGCTTTGTCCTTGGCTTTCAGCGCCGCGCGGAATTTCCGGATCTGATGTCGCAGCCTGGTGAGGTGCGCCCGGTTCAATTCGGTTCGCGTTTGAGTCTGCTTGATGCGCTTTAATGCGGATTTGTGACTTGCCACAGAATCTCCTTTTGTACAAGATACTAACACTCAATTTAACAGACGCTCCGGGGAGCGTCAATGGGTGAGCATGGTCAACACGTTTTCCGGCTCGAGTCTCGAAGTGCTTATCGATGCGCGGCAGATTGCCTCGCGCGTGAGGGAATTGGGCGAGCAGATCTCGAATGACTATCGCGGCCGCACGCCGCACCTGGTGGGCGTACTGATGGGCGCTTGGGTATTCATGGCCGATCTCATCCGCAGCCTCAGCGTCGAAGCGACCGTGGATTTCCTGGGAATCCAGAGCTATCTTGCCGGGACGACCTCCTCCGGCGAAGTGAAAATCACCAAGGACCTTGATGCGAGCATCGCGGGCCGCGATGTTCTGGTGGTCGAGGATATACTGGACACGGGGCACACTTACCATTACTTGCAGGGCGTTCTCTCCGCTCATCGTCCGGCGAGCGTAAAATTGGTCGCACTGCTCGACAAGCCGGCCCGGCGCGTGGTTCCCGTCGAGGCCGATTACGTGGGCTTCCCCATTCCCGATGTATTTGTGGTTGGCTACGGCCTGGATTACAACCAGCAATTTCGGCGCCTGCCGGAGGTGCGGATCTTGGGGGAATCGGGTGATCGACAGATCGGGTGATCATCCGATCACCCGATTCCGCTAGGTTTTCGTCCGTTTGAAATGAATCGCACGCACCAGATCCTTGCCGTTCTCACGCCACGTCCACTTTTCCGTGAAGTGATCCTGATCGGCGACTTGAATCAGCAAGTGGCGCATGTGTCCGGCGTTGGGGTTTGCCAGATTGCCGATACCGGTAAGGGAGAACTCGAATTCCTTCTGGTCGCCGGCGACGGCGGGCGTTTCCATGCGAGGCTGATTGCCCGCCGCGCAGTAATGAGTCATTGCCAGTCCTTTGCCGTTCGCGGTGTAGAGAGTCACCATCTGATCGTCTTCGGCGCTCTGAAATATCTCTTCCAGCGCCGTCCCATTCGAGACCAGGCGAATGACATTGGTCAGCGTTTTGCCTTGCGATTCGCGAGCCTCCCAGGTGCCGACAAGGGTCTTCAGGCGATCGAATCCTGACATTGGCGGCGCTTGCGCCCGCGCGCGCCCGGCAGACAATCCAACGGTGACGATCACCAACCCCAGCAGATAAATGGCTTTTTGCATTCGCTCCTCCATCGAATAATCGGGTGACCGGGAGACCCGGTGATCAGGTGAACAAAACCGGACCCGGAGACGGGTAGATCCAATTAATGAGGAAAGCCGCAGACGTCGGCGTTGTTCTACCGATCACCCGATTCGTTTTTCGGTCTTCCGATCACCCGCTATTCTACAGGCACCGCTCCAGCATATCAAAGCAGCCCTAGAACCCTCCTCAGTGCTTATCGGCATTCTCCAGTCGGAAGGAAGTCGTGGGTTAGAAGGACCCCAGTCGAGCCGCCTCGTTCCCAAAACTCCACAGCGACATGGCTTTCGGATTCCAGGGAGCAGGGCTGCCGTCCTTCTGCGGGAGCGCAATGGAGTGCCTTCTCGCATTTTTCACTTGACAAACTCGCGCCATATGATAGCCTATAACTGTGGTCATATTGAGGACAAATTGGCACGGAGGGGCGCGGACGCGCACCGATGCCCGCGAGAAGGTGCGGTACTCCCGGCGCAGACGGGAAGCCGAGTGATACAGAAAATGGAAAAGAGTGGGAACGAAGCTAAGAAGTAATTGAAAACAAAGAATAATGCCCTTTTTCACGGCTGCAAATTATGCGCGTTTTGCATGCCAATTAGCTCCTTTAGACCCTCAAAACGACGAACCAGCACCCCAAATCAGGAATCGAACCGAAATCTCCAGGTGGGAGGGGCAAGTCCCGGAAAGGGACATAGTGTCGGCTACGCAGGGCTTCCCGCCGCCACGCTTCCGCATGGCCCTGAGATTTTGGTTCGCTGCCACATTTTTCCCTTGAGAAACGTATTAGCCTTCGGAAAGGGTCACGGCCTGGAGGCAACCGATGGGTGCGGCGATAAGGGAGGGTGAGGGCAGCATGCTCGAACCTGGTCCGGGAATCATGATGAGAACGAGTGTGCCGGAACCACAAGCGGCGGGGTTCGAATCCATCTTCGTCAAGTACTATCCTCGCGTCATAGGCGTGCTGTACCGGCTGGTGGGCGACCGCGGCGTTGCCGAAGAACTGGCAAACGACGTCTTCTGGAAGCTGCACCGTCAACCCTGGCTGGCGGAATCGGATGGCAATGTGGGCGGTTGGCTTTGCCGTGCGGCGACGAACCTGGGGATTGATCACCTGCGGGCAGCCGCCCGGCGTAGACATCATGAAGAAGCAGCCGGGCTCGAGGCGGCGGGGAGCGGCGCCGCGCCCGATCCGCTGGCCGAAGTCCTCAGGGCGGAGAGAGCCGGCCGCGTACGCGCTGTGCTGGCCAAGCTCAAACCCGCTCACGCACAAATCCTGATCTTGCGAGCCAGCGGCCTTTCCTATAAGGAAATTGCCGATTCACTGGGAGTCAGGCTGGGCACTGTCGGAACCATGCTGGTGCGTGCCGAGCAAGAGTTCCAGAAACGGCTCCGGCGAATGTATGCACACGAGGAGGCATTATGAATTGTCTTGAGGATGGAATTCTACGCGCAAAACTCGATGGCCAATTGAACGAGGCAGAATCCGCGGCAATCGAACGGCACCTGGCGGAATGCGCCCCTTGCCGTGGTAAGCTCGAGACTCTCGCAGCGGATGCCGATCGTGTTCGTGCCGCGCTGGCGACACTCGAGCCGGGTCCGCATGAAACAATCAGCGACCCGGCGTTTGCCTACACACGCTTCGAGGCCCGGCAGCCGGCGGAATCACCGGCGGTTTCAATTCTCAGCCGCCTCTTTGGGGACCGCCTGCGGCCGGTGTGGGCGGGTGCGGCGTTCGTGGCAATTGTTGTTGCCTGTTTCAGCTTTGCACCGGCTCGCAGTTGGGCCCAGCGCGTCCTGGCTATGCTGCGCGTGCAGAAGATTGCTGTCGTTCCCGTTGACACGGCGGCGTTCGAAGGCCCGGAATCAGGCGGCGCCCCCGGGAAGATGATCGGCCAGTTCATCTCGGACAACATCGTGGTCACGATGCACTCCGAGCCCCAGGTGGTCGCCAGCGCGTCACAGGCGGCCCAGCTTGCGGGATTTCAGGCGCGCCTGCTCTCTGCTCGTTCGGATACCCCGAAGATCGCCGTTCAGGGGGAGGGAGCTTTCCAATTGACCTTGAACCGGGATCGTTTGCAAGGCATCCTGGATGAACTTGGGCGCAGCGACCTGCAATTGCCGTCTTCCATCGATGGAGCTTTGGTGGCGGTGCACGTTCCCAAAGCGGTGACGGCTGTCTACGGTCAATGCCCCCAGCATGGAAAAAGCAATGCGCAGAAGCCGCCCGCGGTCGCCGATCTGGCCTCATGTGTTTCGCTGGCCGAAATTCCCAGCCCGACCGTGAGCGTTCCGCCGGAGCTTAACGTCCAGCAGTTGGCAACCTTGGCCCTCGAAGCGGCCGGCATGAGCGCGCAGGACGCGCAGGCCTTCTGC
>Ga0335078_10011183_pt1 | contig 13313 bp, 16 predicted proteins | sample Lox_Sample_32_FD_206711 | JGI IMG/M metagenome (GOLD analysis project Ga0335078, IMG submission 206711) | Soil microbial communities from Loxahatchee National Wildlife Refuge, Florida, United States - Lox_Sample_3.2 | ecosystem: Environmental > Terrestrial > Soil > Wetlands | place: USA...
GCCGGACCTTCACCTCAAAGCTCTCATCAGTCACCCGGTACGCATACCACCAACTGGAAAATATGTCCACCCGGCCGAATAAGCCCAGCTCACATCACATCAGAACCTACTTTGACCACCGCCCTGGTCGCCGAACGAGATCGCGGCGAAGCCTTCCCGCTCGCAAAACCTGCGAACACCGGGGCTTGCCTGGAAGGTATACAGGCGGATGGTGCCCGAGCCGCCGGCGCGCTGAACCGATCAGCTGCCGCCCAATCCCCCGCCCGGTGTGTGCCGGGGCGACGTACAGCTGGTCGATCCAGCCCGTCGTCTGATCACGGGAGATAGCATCATCGCTACGATATTTCCGCCGCTGGCCTGCGCGATGTGGACGCCGCCGGAGGGCAGCAGCGAGGTGGCAATCCAGTTCCGGACGTCATCCTCGCCGTGCGCCAGCGGCGCCAACGCGACGTCGGTGCGCCAGGTACACATCGGCCGGGGCCGCTGCGTCCGCAGCACTGGCCGGGCGCAGCAGCCACGACGACGGTAGTTGCCTGGCCGCCAACAGTGGTATCCGCTCACCCGTGCCACACTTGTGTCTGTTTTCATCTCGTTTCCGGGTGCTCACCCACCGTGGCGAACTCGCCCAGCGCAGGGCACGAGCCGCACCGAACCGCGGCTTCCGTGCCGGACTGCCGCGGGCGGAGACGGGTGTCCCGGATGGGGCACCCCAGGGAGAACCTTCACCGGGCGGGGTATAAGGGACGCTCCTGAGCGGGCCTGGCCTCCCATCTGCGGGGTTCCCGTAGAGAGTGCCCCCTACGCGACGGTCTCGGAGATAGATGAGTGATTTCATGTCGAGAAGCTCTGACCGGCTCCGCTCACCGGGTGAAGGGCCACGACAGGCGCGGCCCAAGACACAGGAGACCACCATGCCGAAGTACCTGCTCCTCAAGCATTACCGCGGCGGCCCGGTGCCGCACCGTCCCGTGCCCCCGATGGACCAGTGGGCCCCCGAGGACGTGGAGGCGCACATGGCCTTCCTCAAGCACGTCAGCGAGCTGCTCGAGGAGAACGGCGAGTACGTTGACGCGCAGGCGGTCACGCCGGCGCGCACCTGGGTGCGCTACGGCGGCCCGGACGCCGCGCCCGTCACCACCGACGGCCCGCTGCCCGAGACCAGCGATCTCGTGGCGGGCTGGTACATGATCGACGTCGAGTCGCACGAGCGCGCGGTCGAGCTCGCGGCCTACGTCTCCTCCGAGCCCGGCCCGGGCGGGCAGCCGCTGTACGAGTGGATCGACGTCCGGGAGGTCATGTCCGGGGCGCCTTCGGACGACTGACCCGGCGTGATCGACGAACCGACGCGACGGCTGGACGAGGGCGCGCTGCGCGCCCTCGTCCCGCGGGTGCTCGCGGGCCTAGTCCGGCGGGGCGAGGACTTCGATGCCGCCGAGGACGCGCTGCAGGAGGCGCTGCTGGAGGCGCTGCGGGTGTGGCCCGAGCACCCGCCGCGCGACCCGCGCGCGTGGCTGACCACGGTCGCGACCCGGCGGCTCGTCGACGCCCACCGCAGCGAGGCCGCCGGTCACCGCCGCGCGGAGGCGACGTACGCCGAGCCGCGGCCCGCCGCCACCGAGGAGGGCGACGACACCCTCTTCCTGCTGTTCTGCTGCTGCCACCCCGACCTCACGCCCGCCTCCCAGGTGGCGCTGGCCCTGCGCGCCGTCGGCGGCCTCACCACCCGCGAGATCGCCGACGCCTTCTACGTGCCCGAGGCGACCATGGCGCAGCGGATCAGCCGGGCCAAGCGCGCCCTGCAGGGGCGCCGTCTGGACCAGCCCGGCGACCTCGCCGTCGTGCTGCGCGTGCTCTACCTCGTCTACACGGCCGGCCACGCGGGCCGGGTCGACCTGGCCGGCGAGGCGATCCGGCTCGCCCGCCAACTCACCCTCGCCACCGACGAACCGGAGGCGCGCGGGCTGCTCGCGCTGATGCTCCTCAACCACGCCCGCCTCCCGGCGCGACTCGACCCCGAGGGCCGGATCGTCACGCTCGACCGGCAGGACCGCGGCCTGTGGGACACCCGCGAGATCGCCGACGGCGTGCGCGTCCTGCAGTCGGCGCTGGCCGCTGCGCGCCCCGGCCGCTACCAGGTCGAGGCCGCCGTCGCCGCCCTGCACGACGACGCGGCAAGCGCCGAGGAGACCGACTGGCCGCAGATCCTCGCCTGGTACGACGACCTCGTCGCCCTCACCGACGACCCGGTGCGCCAGGACCCCGCCGCGGTGCTCGGGCGCGCGGTCGCGGTCGGCCACGTCCTCGGCGCCGCCGCCGGGCTGCGCGAGACCGACCGGCTGCGCGAGGTGCTCGGCAAGCGGCACCGCTGGCACGCCGTCCGCGGCCACCTGCACGAGCTCAGCGGCGACCTCCCTGCCGCCGCCACGGCGTACGCCGAGGCCGCCCGCCGGGCCACGAACGTCGCCGAGCGCGACCACCTGGTCCGCCAGGCCGCCCGCGCGCGGGCCGCCGAGCCATATTAGTAACAGTTGTCTCACCGAGCGTCCTCCATAGGCTCGCGTACCCAGCTATGACCCGATTGAGCCGGTCAACTCATCGCAGGTCCCTTCAGACCAATAGCGCCGTCCTGTAACGCCTGATGAGAGTGCGTTGCGTCCACGCATGCTTATGCGCTGACCGGGCGCCGGGAAGCCTGCTGTCTATGGCCTGTCTGGTTAGCGAACCCGGGCCCGCAGGAACTTCCCGATTTGCCCGGTGGCATCGGCTGCCTCGGGGGTGCCGAGCATGACCTGGTAGACGTGGGGCAGGCCCTCGCCGATCTCCAGGATGACGCCGACCCAGCTTCGGCTGGGTGGAGCTCTTCCATCTCCTCCTCTAGCAGCTAGCCCCCTCAGGACCGCGCATGCGCGTTGGCCACGCACGGTCTGCTGGCTGGGCGGCGCGGGCCGGTTCTCCTCTGCGCGCAACGCGGTGCGGTTCACCGGCCTGGACATCACCGTGCACTCCAGCGACGGCAAGCGCTCACCCGGGCACCTGTCGCGCCCTTATCCGGCCAGTTATGCGAGCATCTTCCGGGAGGAGACCCGGCCCTGCGGCACTCGGTTTTCTGCTGCCCTTCAGCCGCCGGCATTCGCTTCCCGGGCACCCTGTCCCGCCAGGGGCTTCCGCCCCTCTCACGATCGGCCTATCGCCGCGCCTGCACACCCGTGCCTGCACGGCGGACCCTGGCGAGGTTTACACGTTCCGCACGCATGAGACCCAGACCGGCCGGGCTCTCTCTTTACCCAGGGGACAGCGGTGCTCACCGGCCGTCGCGACATTCGCGGCCGTCGCGATTTACGGGACACGGTTCCGGAAGCCGCCATCGTTCATTCGCGGATTTGTGGTTCTGACGTGGAGACAAGTCATCGCCGCCAGCAGGTCGCGGCCCAGTTCGTTCCGCGGATGTTCCGTTCCGGATCATGGTTTGGTCTCACCTGGTTCTGGCGCAACGACGGCCGCCGCGCCTTACCTCGGGTAATCGTGATCCGCGCATGGGTTCATCGGTCGTGGCCAGGGATCGGCTCAGCTAGCGCCGCCCGCGAGGCAGGCGCCGGAAAGGGGTCGGCAAAGTACTGGTTCTCGTGCGTGACCAGATCGCCGGTGAGCTCCATGACGCTCTTTGAGTAGGTGGGCACGCTGTCATAGGTGATCACGCACTCGCTCACCCACAGACGCCGCCGCCCCCGGATCCGCAGGACAGTGAAGTGGCGTTCAGCCGGGTGCCCGCCGGCGCTGGGCCTGGATCTTCGACCGACCCCGGAAGCGCTCCCCAGGACCGCGGGTAGTCCAGGATCGCATCTTCGGCGTAGATCGCGTGCTCGGTGTCGATGTCCAAAGCGCTTCATCTGGGCTTCTGGACTTTTTCGTTCCCTTTCGCCGCTGTCGTCACCTATGGCATCCACTGGCTGGCCGCTGAGCACGTGCGCAGCGGTACGGCCCTCGGGTACGCCTCGTCGGCGTCCTCACCGCCGGGTTCGCGCAGCTCACGGCGCGGACGGTCACCGGCCTGATCCATGGCACGTTCTTGCCGCGGGCTCCTGCGGCCGATCAAGCCGCCGGTTGACCGGCTCTACGGCGCGTTCGCGCCCAGAGGGCCGCGCTCGCCGGTTCATCGAGGATCTCGACCGCCGGGCAGAGGCCATCGCCGACGCTGGAGGCTTGGCGTGACCGCCCCCAATCGGCGCGCTGGCGGCCGGCCTGGATGTTGCAAGCCAAGGCAGTAGCTGATCGCACGACGACGGCCGAGGAGGTCCCGGCCCAGCCTGCCGCCGGCATCGCCGCCCGGCCGTCACGAGCAGCACCAAACTCGGTCGCCATTGGGCGGCTCAGTGACCGGCGGTTCGGCCGCCGTCGATGTGCAGGATCTCTCCGGTGACGTACGGCGCTGACTCCAGGTACAGGATGCTCTCCACGACGTCACTGACCTGGCCCACACGCCCGAGCGGGGGCAGTTTCCCCGCGAGCGCCTCGGGCGTGTAGGACTCGGCCGAGTGCAGCGGGGTCTGGATAATGCCTGGCGCGACGGCGTTGACGCGGATGCCGCGGGACGCGTACTCGACGGCCAGCGACCTGGTGACCGCGGCCAGGCCGCCCTTCGTCAGCGCGGCCAGCGCGGTTGGCTCCACGGAGTCCGCGTTGTCCGCGACGCTGGCGCTGATGTTGACGACATGGCCGCCGTGCTGCTTCAGCATCTGGCCGATGGCGCGCTGGGTCAGCCAGAAGAATCCGGCCAGGTTGACGCCGGTGACCAGCGCGTAGTCCTCGGCGGTGTAGTCGGTGAATGGCTTGGAGACGAAGACGCCGGCGTTGTTGACCAGGGTGTCGATGCGCCCGAAGCGATCAATTGCCCGGCTAATGATCTGGTCGGCGGTGGCCTGCTCGGAGATGTCGCCCTCGACCGTGAGGACGTCCGGGTCCTTCGACGGCTTGATATGGAGAGAATTCGCCACGACCGCCCAGTGTCGCTGCCGGTATCCGTCGACGAGGCCGGCGCCGATTCCCTGCGACCCGCCCGTGACAACTGCTACCTTCTGACCGGTTTCGCTCATGCCTTCTCCGTTCTCATGTGTTCGTGCTCATGTGCTTGTGGTCGCGGGATCGCTCGGGTCCGGCATGAGCGGCGTGAGCTCCGTCGTCATCCACGGGTCGAGCGGCAGGGACTTCACGATGGCTTCCATCTCCGCGCGGTCCCTGGCTCGGTAGACGCCGAGAGCGCGTCCCTGACCGGGCAGTATCCACAGCCGCTCGAGGTTTCCCTGGCCAGCCAGTTCGTGTGCGCGTGCGGCCTCGCCCGCCTCGGCGTCTTCGATGGCCTGGCGGGGCGTGGCATCGGGGATCGTGATCGTGAAGGTGGTCAGGAACTCGGCGCCTGCCTGGCTTGGCCTGTGCCTGGGCCTGGGTCGTTGGGGCGCGGCGCGAGTGGCGTCACCCGATCGGTGCGCCATATCTTTCAGTGGCATCGAAGCCAGGGTCCGCTGGAGCCGGTCGGCGGCAACAGGCCGAGAGTGCGCCATTCGCCCGCCTGCTGCGCCGACCGGCTGAGCCAGCCGCGCAGCATGACTTCAAAGCCGTCCGGATCCTTGATCAGCGTCACGGGCGCGCGCAGCGCGGCGATCTTGCATCCGGAACATGAGTTGAGTTCGTGACCAGATACTCCATTGGCGACCCTCCGTCGCTGAGCCAATCCCATGCTTGGTTCGCCCACCCGGCAAGCCCGCAGGCTCCAGGGCCGCTACCCGACCGCGATCCGAGCCCACCGGCTCAGGTCACAGGCCGGAGCTTAGCTCGGCAACGATTTCCGCCGCTGACTGTGGCTGCCTCGCGAGCGCAACGCCCTGTCCGGCCCACATCGACAGCGCTTCGATCTCACCGGTCGTGCCGGCCATCGGTGGCGCTGGCTCGTAACGAACGATTGATTCGCCGGAGGCGAAGTGCGCGATCACATCGCCGTCTCCTGGCCGCTGCCCGGGTGGGGGGCGGCCCGCGGCCTCCCACGCCCTGGCCGTTGAGTTGCGGAGCGCCCGGTGGGGAGAATCCGGCCACCCGACCTCGTACAGGTTGGCGTACCAGTGCGGATCGGTCTCGGCCGCGGCTATCAGCCAGCGCCGGTAGTCCTCGTGGATCGGCATCTCCTCGGCCAGCAGGAACCGCGTACCCAGCCACGCGGCTTGGGCACCCAAGGCGAGCACCGCCGCGACTCCGCGAGCGTCACCGATCCCGCCAGCCGCAATCACCGGCACCGGCGCCACCGCGTCCACCACGGCGGGCACCAACGGTAGTGTCGCGACTGTACTCCACACGTGCCCGCCGGCCTCCCAGCCCTGCGCGACGACCCGTCCACGCCGGACGCGACTGCCCGCCGTGCCTCCTCGGCACTGCCGACCGTGTGCATAACGACTCCCCCGGCGTCGTGCACCCGCTCGATGTAGTCGCCGGGATCCCCCCACATAAACGAGGCGATCCGCAAGCCGGCCTCGAGGGCCTGGTCGAGGCGACGGTGATGATCTTCGGTGAGAACGAAGTTGCCGCCAAACGGCCGCGCGGTCAGCGCCGCCGTCTCACGAACGACGGCTCCGGCGTCAGCGGACCACGTGAGCGTCACCATGCCGAGCGCGCCGGCATTCGAGACCGCCGCGGCCAGTCGGGGAACCGCAGCCATGGGCGCCTGGACGATCGGCCGCTCAATTCCCAGCAACTCACACACAGCAGTGCTCATGAGCCACGCTGTACCCGCGCAGCCAGCTGGCGACACGAGCCAGGATCGGATCAACCCCCGCGTTATCCGCAATTACCGGCGCCGCACGGAGAGAGTCCGGGAGCCCTGGTAGCCCATGGCCCGGCGAGCCAGCGGGTCCGCGGGGGCGCCAGCAACCGCTGTCCTATGGCTCGTAAGAGGTCGGCGCTGACTGCGGCGAACGCCGGTCCCATCCGTGAAACTTCGAGTAGTCGCCGGCGTCCCAGGCCTCGCGCAGTCCCGGGGTGCTCAGGTCCCAGTCCGGGCGGATCTCGGCGGTGGCCGCGCGAAGGTCGCGCCACAGGTCGTAGAACGACGGGCGGCCCCAGAACCAGTAGCCGTTGTAGACGCTGTGGATGACCAGTCCCGGCTTGAGCACGAGGGTGTGCGGGATCATCGGGTCGTGCTCGGGATCGGTGTACTCCTGGATGTCCAGCTCGCCGAATGGGAACGTCCGCAAATGCCGCGATGAGGTGCGCCGAACATCGAGCGCCTGCAGCGGGCTCGGCTGCCAGGAGTGCGAGCCCTGCGCCCAGGTCGCGGCATCGCCGACGCTCATGACGCGCGCAGGCCGGAGCGGTCCGCAGCGGTGGAGGAGTCAGCGAACGGGCTGCGGTCCGCCGCCGCCGCGGGATTTCAGGTGATCGCCATCCCGCACCCGAAATACCCGCCCGCCCCGGACGCGCTCAGCGCAGCCGCGCTCGTGCTCACGGGGCTGGCTGAGCTGACCCCGGACGCCGTCGCCGCGCCGACTGGCTAGCTGCCTACCGCCGAGGCGGCCTGCCCGAGCTGGGGTTCGTCCGGCTTGGTGCCTGGTCGCCTGACTCGGGGCTGACGGTAGAGTGCCGCTTTGTCCAGCGCCCCGGCACGAAATCAACCCTGACCTCCCGCGGAGTAGATCGCACGATCATGGGGTTGCAGGTGACGTGATCGGCGGGATGCCGCTAGCTTTCCCGCGCCGTCGCTGGCATCCCAGTTGTTACCAGGGCAGTCGAGGTATGGCCGCGTCGCCCCCTGCGCGAAGGCCGTGGCATCGGCGAACGGCAGCCACTGAACACTGCGCGAGGCCGTACCGTGAAATGAAGGTCCGCCGGCTGCCAGACGATCTGCCAGATGAATCTCCCCTCCGCAGCGCATCTGGCTCGGCAGCGCAGCACGTCGGTGTACCGCAGAACGGCAGCTCAGGCGTCCCAGACCCGATCCTGCGGCGCAGATCGGAAGCAACGGACCTCCGCATGGCGTGCGCTGATGAACATGGCCGAAGCCATCCGACGGTACGCCGATCTTGCATTGGCACGGAGCGAGGCGTTGCTGGCGTTCACGCCTGCGGCGTCAGGTGCTGCCAGTCCGCTCAGCAGGTTCGTCAGCCGTTGGGCGCAGCTGCCTCCCGGCCGCCGATTGCGCGCCCAGCCTGATCGGCGAGGGTCACCGCGACCAGACGAACCTGCAGCGACGGTTTCGAGCCCGGCTTCGCCTGCAGCATGAACCGCCCAAAGAACCGGCGGTTGTCGTACACCCGAAGCTCTATCTCATCGCCAGGCAGTCCCCATCGTTCGACCGGCCAGCGATAGTGACCCATCATCACGGTGCCGTCTGTTTCCAGCCGTGGCGGATGGCCAAGGAGGGATCCGTACTCGAAGCGGCAGCCCTTCAGGTCCAGCAGCTCGGCGAGCTGGGCCCGCATGTGATCGACGATCTCGGCTGGTGACATGCCTGACTTGGCCAGCTCAGCGGTCTCGTGGATCTGCGCCAGGTAACCGGCGTCAGTAATGGCGATCACCTTCAGGTGCCGAGCGTAGGCGGCCAGCTGGGAGACCGCCAGGCCAACCAGGAGCAGCAGGACCGCGGTCGTGATATCCGCTGAACTGCGGATCGTAAACCGCTCGTAGGGAACGGTGAAGAAGAAATCGAACCACGCGGCGGCCGACAGCGCGGCGAGCGCCCCTGCGACGCGGTTCCCGATCGCAGCCACGGCAACCACTGCAACCACAAGGACGAGGGCCACGTTCGTGTTCGACCAACTCGCCCGGAACGGCAGGAGAACCGCCGCAACTGCGAGCGGTGCCACCAGAGCGGCCGTGATCGCAACGCTGTTCAGGTAACGAGCCATGTGTGGCACCTCGCTCATGACTTGTGTCTATCAGCCGGTCTTTCCAGCGAACCCGCGGCCAACCTTTGCTGCTGGCAGGCGATCGTCGTGGAAACCGCTTTTGTTGCCGCAGCCGTAGTTGCTTCTTATGCTTGGCGGATGCGGCGGAGGGGCTCGCCGTTGCGTGCGGTCCTCGCCAACGGTCTGCTCAGGCTTTGCTAGCAGACGGCGGTCTGCAACTGAGCGGTAAGTCACTTAATTCGGTTCCGGCTCCCGCCACGATGCAGCCCGACTCGGCAGCATGTGACGGCCGGAGGTCTCGCGTGGCACCGGTAGCCCGGGTTTGCGGCTGCGCTAATCCCGGGAGGACAGTGCTAGCCGAGAGCATCGGGATCCCGTGGCGCGGATCCACGGAAGGAGCGCCGATGTCCGCCGTTCAGCCGTTTCGCCGGGTCCTTGTCGGATGGGATGCCTCGAGGGACGCCACAGTCGCGATGCGCGCGGCAGCTGCTATCGCCGGAGATGACCGGGGGCATGTGGTCGCGCTGGCGGTGCTGCCGCCCGGTGGGCACGCCGAGGCAGCGGTTGAGCGATCTGCGGACAGGGACGCGGTGCGTGACCGGGTCCGCTGGCGTTTTGAGGAATTGTGCCTGGAGCTTGCCGGTCCTGGAAGCGCTCGGATGAGCCTGCAGTTCGGTGCGGACAGGCACGTGGCCCGAACCTTGTGCGGCTACGCGGCTGAGCACGGGTTCGACCTGCTGGTGGTCGGCCGTCGCGGCAACGGAGGCGTGGCCCCCGGTAAGCTCGGCCACGTCGCGGACGCGACGGCGCGTGCGCGCACCGTGCCGGTCCTGCTCATGTCAGCGCTGTGACGCGCCGCGGCGGACCGCGCCTCCTGCTGCTGGTGCGGCACGCCAAGTCAGCCTGGCCGGACGTGCCGGACCTCGAGCGGCCGCTCGGCCCGCGCGGCCGCCGGCAGGCGCCCCTGGTGGGCGCGTGGCTGCGGGCTCGCGGTTACCGGCCTGATCTGGTTCTGTGCTCCACGGCCGAGCGGGCCCGGCAGACCTGGCAGCTCATGACCGGAGAGCTGGACATATCCCCGCAGGTCGCATTTGATGAGCGAATTTACGGCGCCGCCGGGCCGGCCCTGCTTGGCCTCGTGCGCCACACGCCGCAGGGGGTAAGAACGCTGTTGCTTGTCGGTCACGATCCTGGTGTACCGGACCTGGCGGGCACGCTGGCCCGTGAAAACGCGGACGCCCACGCCGCCGACGCGCTGCAGCGGATGCAGGCAAGGTTTCCTACTGGCGCGGTCGCGGTCCTGGCCGCACCGGGCGCCTGGCGGGATCTTGATCCCGGCGGCGCCCGGCTGACCGACTTCGTGGTGCCCCGCGACCTGGAACGATAGTTAAGTCCGGTCGGCCGCAAGCCCTCGATCACGGCGTCCCGTGACCCGGGCGTGCCCGCCGAGGCGCGAAGGGCACAGGTCAGGAATGTCGGCAGTGCGGCGGTGGCAGGTCCTGACCGTGCCGTAGAACCCGGCATGTCAGGCCGCCGGGGCGGTTTAAGAGGGGAAACGTCACCTAAAGGGCGGGCCTCATCACCCAAGTTCACTTTATCCCGCGCCTGGCACCGCACGTAGGCCGCAGCCTCAACGCCGCGGCCCACCCCGCGGAGCCGTTCAGGACAAGTTCACAACCCCGGGCACGCGGGGGCGACTACCGGACCCGGTCCATCCCGGGCCAGGCCAGGCTGCTCATGAGACCGGTGCGACGGCGGCAGCGACCACGACGGGCACCGTGCCGGTCGTCCGCAAGCCGTATCCGGACCGCGTCGCCCTGCTGGCGGCCGTGGCACCGCTGGTCGCCGGGCTGGCCGTCGTGCTGGTCCTCGGGCTGTGGATTCCGGGCAGCCTGAACACGGTCATCCGGCACGCGATCGCGGTGATCTCGTGACGGCCGTGCAAGCCGACGCCCGAGGCATCCTTGACGAGATTGCCCTGGTCGCGCGGAAAGCGGCGATCCGTGACGACGGCGACGTCATCACGGCCCAGATCCCCGGGCCAGACCTAGAAGCCGTCGTTCACCTGCTCGCCGCTGCCCCGGGGGCCCGGCTGGCCCATATGTTCGTCTCCGACGGCCAGCCCGGCGGCGAAGGTGAGCCGGTGATCTTGCGCCTGGTATGGGCCGTGGACGGTCAGCAGCGTTACCTGCTGACCGAGTCGGCCGTCGAGGCTGAGACGTACCCGCCGCTGTCGGACATCGCCCCGGCCGCGTTCCACGAGGAATGCGAGATCTACGAGCAGTTCGGGATCCGCCCGGCCACCGGCCGGCCGCTCAACCGGGTGGTGCTGCCGCCACACGCGGGCCCGGATTTCCCCCGCCTCGGGCATCCGCCCACGCAGCCGCCGCGCGAGGTCCACGCCCCGCACACCGTGGGCGGGCAGGCGTTCGAGTTCCCGTTCGGGCCGGTCCGCCAAGTGGGCGCCGAATCGCTGTACTACGGGCTGGTTACCAGCGGTGAGGAGATCGTCGACGTCCACGTATTCATCTGGCACAAGCACCGGGGTGTGGAGTGGCGGCTGCGCGAGCGCAGCCCAGCCGACGGCTTGTTCTTCGCCGAACGGATGGAGGGCCTGTCGGCGGTCGCCAACGGCTGGGCGTTCGCCGCCGCGGCCGAGGCGGCGACCGGGCTGCTGCCGCCGGAGACCGCCGCCCGCAGCCGCGGCGTCGCGCTGGAGCTTGAGCAGCTGTACAACCATGCCGCGGCGGTGGCCGCGCTGTGCCAGACCACCGGGCTGTCGGTGGGCCAGTCCGCCGCCGAGATCGCGCTGGAGCAGCTGCTGCGGCTCAACGCGGCGGCGTTCGGGCACCGCTACCTGTTCGGCGTGGTCGGCATCGGCGGCGCCCGGCGTGCCCCTGATCCCGCGCCGCTGCGCCGCGACCTGCGCCGCGACCTGCCCCGCGCGTACGGCGAGCTGCGGCGCGCCGCAGACTCGCTGCTTTCCACGAACTCCTTCGTGGACCGGCTGGAGGCCACCGGCGTCCTTTCGGCCGAGCAGGCCCGGCTCCTCGGGCTCGTCGGCCCGGTGGCACGGGCGACCGGGCTCGGTGTGGACGCGCGCCATGACCACCCCGCCTCGCCCTACGCCGCCGCGCCGCCGGCCGTGGTCACCCGCGCCGGCGGCGACGTCCTCGCCCGCTTCCACGTCATGCTCGCCGAGGCAGCCGAATCGGTCCGCCTGATCGGCCAGTTCCTCGACGCGGGAGCTGGGGCCGCGGTCCCGGCGGCCAACTGGATCGCGGCCCGGCGGCACCAGCAGGAACCGGCCTCGGCTGGGCAGAGTCGTCCCGCGGCGAGTCGCTCGCCTGGGTCGAGCTCGACGACGCGGGTCGGATCACCCGCGCGCGGCTGCGGCCGGCCGCGGTGCGCAACTGGCGGGGCTTCGACGACGCCTGCCGGTCACGAAACGTGTTCACCGACATTCCGATCATCGAAGCCAGCTTCTGGCTGACGGTCGCGGGCACCGCCCGCTGAGCGAGGGAGGCGCGATGGCGGCCTGGTTCCTGCACGGGCTGCGCCGCGGGATTGTCACCACCCGCTACCCGGCCCGCCCGGACAGCTCGGCGGACGACCTGCCCACCCCGCCGCGGTTCCGCGCCGGCGAGATGACCGACGAGATAGCCGAACGGCTGGCCGCGGTGTGTCCCAGCCAGGCACTGCGGCGCGATGGCGGCGTGCTCGTGTACGACGTCGGCGGGTGCACCGCGTGCGGCCGGTGCGAAGAAGCCGCCCCCGGCGTCGCCGTGCCCGGCGGGCAGTTCGAGCTTGCCGTCACCAGCCGAGCCGACCTCGTCAAACGCATACCGCTCCGCTCGGAGGCCAGCTCATGAGCACCGGCAATGACGCCAGCGAAACCGCCCGCGCCGCCGGCGAACTGCGGCACCGGGTGTCACGGCAGTTCGGCCGCAGCCTGCACATCCGCACCCTGGACACTGGATCATGCGCCGCCTGCGAGCAGGAGATCCGGCTGCTCACCGCGCCGCACTACGATCTGCACCGGCTCGGCTTCTTCTTCACCCCAGCGCCCCGGCACGCCGACCTGCTGATGGTGACCGGACCGGCGGTGCGGGCCATGGATGTCGCGGTGCGCAAGACCTACGACGCGATACCGGATCCGAAGATCGTTGTGGCGACCGGTGCGTGCGCGCTCGGCGGCGTATACCAGCGCGGTCTCGGCGGCGGTCGGGATCCTGTACGCCATGTCCGAGCGCGACCTGAAACGGTTCCTCGCGCATCATCGTCCTGGCGTTCGGCGCCGCGATGATTTTCGGCGCCTACCACCAGCCGGACCTATGGGCGTTCTTGCTGCTCGCCAGCCTCTATCAGGTGGCCAACCACGGTACCTACAAGACACTGCTGTTCCTCGAAGCCGGGGTGGTCGAGCAC
>Ga0335078_10011184_pt1 | contig 13313 bp, 14 predicted proteins | sample Lox_Sample_32_FD_206711 | JGI IMG/M metagenome (GOLD analysis project Ga0335078, IMG submission 206711) | Soil microbial communities from Loxahatchee National Wildlife Refuge, Florida, United States - Lox_Sample_3.2 | ecosystem: Environmental > Terrestrial > Soil > Wetlands | place: USA...
CGCCGTGACCTGGGCGATCCGGCGCTGGAGTGCCGGCCGGTGGCGGCGATCGCGGCCCGGTGGGGGTTTTCCAGCGCGGCGGACTTCAGCCGGGCGTTCCGCGCCGCGCACGGCATGCCGCCTGCCGGGTACCGCAGGTCCGCCTCCCAGGCTGCCGCCGACATCATGGCTGAGGCGGCGACCCGGTGAGCATGCTGATCCGGGTGCGGGACAAGCCCGCTGACGAGCGCGTGGATTACCTCCATGATGTGGGCGCCAGGATATGGGTGCCGTTTACCGCCGTCGGCGAGGACGTCTCCCAGATGGAGTTCCGCGCCAGCGGCCTCGGGCCGATGCAGGTGGTCGTGATCGACGGCGCGCCGTTCAGGGTGTACCGGACGCGCAAGCAGATCGAGCAGGCCGATCCGGACCTGCTGAAGGCGTACGTGGTGTGCGGCGGGAACACGTCCGTGATCAGTCAGGACGACAGGCAGGCGATGCTGAGTACCGGCGAGTTCGCTCTCCAGGACACCCGGCGGCCCTGCGAGCAGATCCAGGGGACGATCCCGGGCCGTCCGCTGAGGCTGCTAACGTTCATGTTCCCGCCGTCCATGCTGCCGCTGCCGCGCAACGGGATCCGCGAGCTGACCGCCACCCGCATCCCGGCAAGCCCCGGGCTGGGGGATCTGACCTCGCAGTTCCTGCTGCAGGTCGCGCGGAACATCGACCACTACACGCCCGCCGAGGCGGCGCGACTGTCGACCGCCGCGCTGGAGGTGCTCGCCACCAGGCTGGCCCGTGAGCTGGAGGTCCGGGACTGGGGCACGCCGGAAGCCCGTCGGCATGCCCTGCTCACCACGGTGCAGGCGTTCATCTGCCAGAACCTGGGCGACCCCGGTTTGTCACCGGTGGCGGTGGCCGCCGCGCACCACCTGTCGCTGCGCTCGCTGCATCAGCTGTTCCACGACGAGGGCCTGACCGTCGCCGGGTGGATCCGGGCGCGTCGGATGGAACGGTGCCGCCGGGACCTGGCCGATCCGGCGCTGGCGGCCCGGCCGGTGACGGCGATCGCGGCGCGCTGGGGGTTTGCCAGCGCGGCGGACTTCAGCCGGGCGTTCCGCGCCGCGCACGGCATGCCGCCCGCCGAGTACCGCAGATCCGCACGCGTTGTTAAGGAGCCTGCGCGCTAGCCCAACGACAGCCGGGACCCTCCCGCCGAAACTTGCGGTACGTCAAACGCCGCCAGGCGGATAAGGACAAGGGGGAACCGGTGATGGATTACTTCGCCGCGGATCGCGCTGCGGAAGACGAGCGGCTGCTGGCCCAGAGCAGGCTGTTCGACCCGCTCACCAGGCGGGTGCTGGAGGCGGCCGGGCTGGCGCCCGGCATGCGGGTGCTGGACCTGGGCAGCGGGGCGGGCAACGTGACGAATGCGACCTGAGCTACCTATGGGCCAGTCCGCAGCCGGCGCTGTGGAGCCAGGTCCGCGGCTGGCTCCTGGAAGCGGCCGAGAAGGGGGGGATCGAGCCCCGGCTGGGCCCGGCGCTGTTCAGCCTGTTCGGCGAGGCCGGGCTGCCCGGGCCGCGGCTGCTGGTCGAGACCCTCGCCGAGGGCGGGCCGGACGCCCCGGCCTGGGGCTGGGCCAACGTCGTGTCGGCGGCGGTGCCGCTGATGGAGAAGACCGGGGTTGCGACCAGGGCGGAGGTGGACCCGGCCACCCTGGCCGGCCGGATGCTGGCGGAGACCCTCGGCTGCGCCGGCTGCGTCATCTGCCCCCCGTTCACGGGCGCCTGGGCCACCCTGCCGTGCTGACCGCGCCCCGCGCGGCCGGCCACCATCGGGCGGCACCCGGGCTTGTCCAGGCCTTTGCGTGAAGGAGAACAGTTATGTCGAACTGGACCAGCAGCCCGGTCGTCGCGGACGCCGTTGGCGCGGGTGCTGCCGTGCCCGCGCAGGTCGTCGATGAGCATCAGGTGCGCGCGGCCGCCGGCACGACGATGGTGCTGGGCGGCGTCGCCTTCGCCTTCGCCTACTTCCGGCAGGTGTACTGGCCGCTGCAGGCCGTCTCTGCGCTGCTCACACTTGAATTCCTCATCCGGGCGACGGCGGGGCTTCGGTACAGCCCGGTTGGCGCACTCGCCAGCGTGCTCACCCGCCGCCACCGCCCCGAGTGGGTGTCGGCGCGGCCCAAGAGATTTGCCTGGACCCTCGGACTGGCCATGTCAGGCGCCATGGCGGTCATCACCAACAGCGGCATCCGCGGCTGGCTTCCGCGCACGATCTGCTTGATCTGCCTGGCACTGATGTGGCTGGAGTCCGTCCTCGGCCTGTGCCTTGGCTGTGAAATCCACCGTTTGCTGGTCCGGCGCGGCTGGGCGAGCGGCGACCCTGCTTCGACGACCTGCGCGCACGGCGCATGCGACAGCAGGCCAGTCGTCGGCGTGATGAACGACCCGGGGAGATCAGGAGATGAGTGAGGTGACGCGCCGCGGCGCGGCACAGCGCGGATGGGCCCGGCGTTCACGGCCCTGACCAGCACATCCTTGGCGCGATGCCAGCGCCCAGCGCTCGAACCGGCCAGCCCAGCACTGAAACGCCATCCGGGACTCGCCTGTCACGCTCGGGGCTATCGGGCGGAGGTACATCGCCGGTCTAGAGGTCAATCACAGTCAGGCCCTAATGGCGCCGGTCAGGTAGCTGTCAGGCGGTCAGCCGGTAGCTGTCAGTGATGGGCTGGCGGGCGATGATATGGAGCTTGTGAACGACGGTGACGCGGCGCAGGTCGAACAGGTTCTTGCGGGTGCCCAGGCAGCGGGCGCGGCAGCCTTGCCAGTGCCCGACGTGGGCGACGGCGCGCTCGACCCCACCATCCCTGCTTCCGCTGCCGCAGGGCGGGCTGCGGACCTGGCTGCCGTGGCATCCCGGACACTGCTGGCGTGGGGGAACTGACCCCGCAGTTCCTGCTCCAGCTGGCCCGCAACATCGACAGCTACAACCCGGCCGACGCTGCCCGCCTGTCGGATGCCGCGCTGGAGATCCTGGCGGCGCGGCTGGCGCACGAGCTGGATAACCGCGACTGGGGCACGCCGGCTGGAGGGGCTGCCGCCGTGATCTCGCCGATCTGGAGCTGGCCGCCCGCCCGGTCGCGGCGATCGCGGCTGAGTGGGGCTTTTCGAGCGCGAGCGACTTCAGCCGCGCCTTCCGGGCCGGGCACGGCCTGCCCCCCGGCGGGGTACCGCAGGTCTGCGCTCGTTGTTAACGGCTCCGCGCTCTAGCGCAACGACATCCCGGCTCCGCCTGCCGATGATGGCAAGAGTTCCCGCCATACCACGACGGGAACCACGTATCAGAACCCTAGAGAGTCACTCAAGTCTAAAACTCTAGAAACCTGTGGCCTGGGTGCCACGGGGGAAGCGGCGGACAGATGAGCACTACCCGGACCGAGCAACGGGGCAACAAGTACGCGCTGGGCCACACGCCGGAGGAATACGACCGGCTGCGCGCGCAGGCCAGGATGTGGCAAGGAGCGGCCGGGCGGCTGTTCGACCGGATCGGCCTCGCGCCCGGGTCAAGCTGCCTGGACGCCGGCTGCGGCCCGGGCGAGACCATGCGCGCCATGGCCGAACGGGTCGGGCCCACCGGCCGGGTGGTCGGCATCGACCGGGACACCTCACTCGGCGGGCTGGCGGTGAAGATGCTGCACGGCGAGGGCCACCGCCAGTGCTCCTTCCGTGAGCACGACCTCAGCCAGGCCGGGACGGTTCCGGGCGGGCCGTTTGACCTGGTCTATGCTCGGCTGCTGCTGTTCCATCTGCCGCAGCGGGCCGAGGCGCTCAGCCGGCTCTGGGACGCCGTTGCCCCTGGCGGTCACCTGATCATCCAGGACTACGACTTCCGCAGCATCGGTGCTGTGCCGGATCTCGCCAGCATCGCCGAACTGACGCGGGTGTTCACGGACGCGTTCACCGCGGTGGGCGCCGACGTGCACATAGGTATCCGCCTGCCCGAGCTCTTCAAGGAGGCCGGGGCCGGGAGGCCGGACGGCACCGACGTCGCCGGGTATCTCGGCCCACTCCCCACCGGCAGCGCGATGGTGGCGCAGGTCTTCCGCAGCGTGCTGCCGGTGGCGCTGGCCCACGACATCACCACCGAGGAGGACGCCGCCGCGACCCTGGCCGCGGCTGAACGGGACGCCACCCGCCACCCCGACGGCCAGCTCATGTGGCCGGTGCTGATCGGCGCGTGGAAACGCAAGGAGCTGGCGTGATTACCCTGACCCGCCGTCGGCGGGAATCCCACCGGGAGCCAGCGGCCGTCCCGGCGCCCGGCCCGGCGCCCGGCCCGGTCAACGTCGAGGCGATCCGCAGGCACTTCGCTTTTCCGCAGGCGGGCCGGGTCGTGACGAACAACGCGGCGAGCACGCAGCCACCGCGGGAGCTGCTGGCGCTGTACCGGTCGCTCGCGCCGGCGTACGAGAACGTCCACCGCGGGCAGTCCACCGCCTCACAGCAGACCACCGCGCTCTTCGAGCAGTCCTATGACACGATTGCCCAGTTCATCGGGGCGCCGGACCGGGCCAGTCTCGCCCTGTACCGGAACACGACCGAAGCTATCAACGCGGTCATGTACTCGCTGCTTACCGAGTTCCGCGACGGCGACAACGTGGTCACGACACTGATGGAGCACAACTCCAACTACGTCCCCTGGCACGCCCTGTGCCAGGAGATCCTGCCGCGGTTCGGGCGGCGGGTAGAGTGCCGGCTGGCCCGGTTCGACCCGGTCACCGGTGAGCTGGATCTGGATCACCTGGCGTCGCTGATCGACGCGCGGACCAAGCTGGTCTGCTGTACCGGCGCATCGAATTTCTTCGGCACCCGTAACCCGCTCGCGGCCGTCCGGGCGCTGGCAGACGCCAGCGGCTACCGGCAGCCGGACGGGGAGAGGCGGTCCTACCTGCTGGTGGACGGCGCGCAGTTGGTGCCGGGAACGTTTGTCGACGTGCAGGCGCTCGGGGTCGACTACCTGGCGTTCTCGTTTCACAAGATGCTCGCTCCGTTCGGGGTGGGCGTGCTGTACGGGCGCGAGCACCTGCTGCGGGCTAAGCTGCCGTTCCTCTACGGCGGCGACATGATCGCCGAGGGGCGGGTGTTCCCGGACCTGGTGGAGTACAACGCGCTGCCGTGGAAGTACGCCGCCGGCACGCCCAACATCCTCGGCACCATCGTCTCGGCGCAGGCGGCGCGAGTGCTGCTAGACCTGGCGCTGACGCCCGACCGCCCGGCGTACTTCGGCACCCGCAAGCCCATCGAGCGGGCTGCTGTCCACGCCGCTATGGAGCGGGTCTGCCGCTGGCACCAGCAACTGACCAGGCGGGCGCTGGACGGGCTGGGTGCCATCGGCGGGATCACCATCTACGGCCCCCGCGACCCGGCCCGCCGCACCTCGCTGGTCGCGTTCAACCTGATCGGCCGCAATCCCGTCAGCGTGGCCGAAGCCCTGAACCGGGCCGGGGTGGAATCGCGGGCGGGCTGCCACTGCGCCACGCTCGCCCATCACGCGCTGCGGCTGGACCCGCCCGCGAGCTGCCGACTGAGCTTCTACCTCTACAACACCCCGGGCGAGATCGACCGGGCCGTGGCCGCGGTGGCGGCCATCGCGGCCGGCCGGCGTGCGCCTGCGGCGCCCTGGTTCTGGACCCGGCCGCGCCAGCCCAGCGACATGGACATATCCCGCACCACCGTTGCCATCGATGGCACCTCCCCGCAGATCGACGCGATCACCCGACGTGGGCAGCGATAGTCCGTGCGCACGCCAGGGCCTCGGTATGCGTGGTGTCCACCACCAGGTCGTAGACCACGCCCTGGTGGACCATCTCCTCCTGCGACACCGCCATCCCCCGGACCCGGTCTCCCCGCGCGAGCTCGCGGCCTGTGGCGACCGCGCTGTCGCACCTGACGGCTATCCACAGCACGTCCAGGCCGGCCAGAGCCTGCTGCCACCGCTGCTGGGACGCCGCTCCGCCAAGGAAGGCATCATCGACGATGACCCGGGTGCCCGCCCGGGCTATCGCGGCGACCCCCTCCATCCACGCATCCTCCAGCCCTCGGAACCCCGGCCCGACGCTCACCCCGCCATCCGCAGCCAACCCGATGCCCGCATCCGACGCCTGCATGGCCGGAGGCATTGCCTGGATCAGCATGTCGACCCCCACAGCAAGCCAGGGATCCGGCAGGACCGCCTGCAGGCACCGGGCAATCCCTGACTTGCCCGAGCTGGATCCGCCATTCAGCACGATCACCTGAGTTGTCACCGCACCAGAGTAGAGGCGCACGCGCGGTGAGTTCGCCGACGCGTGCGAGCATCACGAACAGGCGATCGCGGTGGTCGCCGAAGTCGGTGCTATCGAAGACGTCATCCGGATACGGTCGCGGCAGACGCAGCTGTACTGGCTGCTGGGTGATGAGGAGTCGAGCGCGGCCGCCATGGCCGAGGCACAGCGGTACGCGGAACGGGTCGTGTGGCCGTACGCGCTGGCCGACCTGAGCGAAGCGGGCGAACATCCGGGCGGTGACACACGACCTGCCCGGTTACCTCGACAAGGCCCGCGAGCACCGCCTCGCGGCACTCCAAGCCGCGTCGGAGACGGGGCATGCGCCCCTGATCACCCAGGCACTCGTCGGGATCGCGGACCTGGCGCTGCGCCGCCACGAGCACGAGCAGGCCGCGCAGCTGCTCGCGGCGAGTGCGAGCGTGCACGGATTGCCGGATCGGTCGCAACCGGATGTGGCCCGCATCGAACAGGTCACACGGCACCGCAGGAGGGGGCGCAGACGAGTTGGTCTCAGCTGGTCACTGTCACGCTCGCCTCCTGAAGGCGGCGAGCGCCCGCAAGTATTCGACGAGCGATCCCGACGCGCCAGGGGATAGCGGCGTCGGCTGGCCCTCAACGCGCGCCATGGTGGCGGCGTCGCGTTGAGGTCAGTTTGCTGCGCGTTGAATGATGATGTCGCCGTACCGCGTGCGGGCGTCGACCGTGACCTTGTTGTCCGACGTGTCAGGGTTTTCCTGCGACGGAACGGAGTTGCGCACCATCCCTCGCTTGCTGTTGGCGTCCACCCTGGCGGCGGTGCCTTCGCTGATGCCGACCTCGATGTTTCCTGAGCGGTTCAACAGCTCCGCCTGACCGCGCGTCAGCCGGCCGATCCGAATGGCGCCGTCGCCTGTTTTGGCGGTGACGCTGCCGTCGGCGCGGTCGATGTCGAAACCGCCGTGGCCACTGCTGAGATCGAGGTCCGCCGAGGCGTGGCCGATCCAGGTCTGCCCACCCGAGCTCGAGAGCTTGACGGTGTCCTTGACCTCGCTGATCCGCATTGCGAACGCCGCACCGTCGATGCTGGCGCGCTCGGCGATGTGGCCGATCGTGACCTCGCCGGCAGCGATGTTTGCCTGCAGCGCGATGATGCGATCGAGCTGGACCCGACCCGATGCCATGTGCAGCTCGCACTCGCCGAATGAGCCGTCGGCGTGAACGCTTGAGTGCGCCAGGTACGCGACCAGGCTGGAGCCTGCGGGCAGGTCGATCGTGATGACGACCGAACCGTTCTTGTCCCCGGAGACGGTCGTTTTGACCGATAGCTGACCGTCGGCGAAGTCGACCTTGGTCTTGTTGGCCACCTTGACGTCCGACTGGCTCGCTTTGTCGATGGGTTCGACCAGCACCACGGTGTCGGTCCGGTCGCTCGCGGTGACCTGCACCTGAGCACCGGCGACAACAACAGTGGCGGCGATAGGCCCTGGTGTGTCAAATGTAGGCATGACAGTCCTCCTCGTGTCCCGTACTTGATCTGTTGATGGGCGGCTCAGCCGACCCGTCTGTGAAGCATCGCCGGGAGGTCACGCGCGCCGCTTGAATGTGGCGAGCGCCCACATGTACCCGACGAGGGCGATCCCGGCGCACTAGGCGAGAGCGGCGGCCAGTGTGAACGGATTCCGAAGGATGTGCTTGAAATTGCGACGCAGCAGGACCCGCGAATCGGTCAACGCTGCTGAAGTGGTACTCATCGTGCGTTCTCCTCTGTGCTTGCGTGGCCGGTCAGGGCAAGGAAAACCTCACCGAGGTCCGGTGTGTGCACGGAGAACTCCTCAACCTCGATCGAGTGCTCATCGAGCCGGTCCAGCAGAGCCCGTACCGATTTCGCCTTACCATCGCTGGGAACCCGCGGGGTCAGCGCCGCGTCATCCATGGTGGAGCCGGTCAGGACTCGCGCCGCCGCGTCCAGACCGACCAGGGGGATACCGGGCCCACGAGCGTCGGTCACGGCCAGCGCCGTGTCGTTTATCGCCACCATGCCCCCGGCGGTTCCGGTCTTGAGCTGGCCGAGCTTGTGAGCGGTCATTCCTTCCTCCTGCCGGTGCGCGCTGGTGTCCTCCCTACGCTAGGAAGGCCCGGCCGCCCCGGCGTCACCCGAAAGTGGACATGCCGGGTGGAATCTTCCGCGGCCGCACCGCGCACGAAAGTGCCGATCCGCCTCGTGGCCGACTGGCGCCGGGGCCGCTGATCTGCGTCATTGAGACAGAGTGGTCGAATCAATCGCGGGGCATGCGCCACCTGGCCGACCACCAGGCCCGGCATATAGACCATCGCGACGGCGACCGAGGCGAACACCCACGGGCGAGCGGCAGCACGACCCGCAGGAACCGTGGCTCGGCCAGGCCGCGGACGCGCATCTGCCACCACCGCCGGCAGCGGGGCTGCTGGCCCGCCGTGGCGGTCCAGGTGGTCAGCCGGCGGGCATGGGGGCTGGTGCGGGCACATGGCGCACCTCCGGTGCGGGGTTGCGGATAATTCTGCGAAGACGGCAGGAACCGGCGCTGCGGTCGGCGGCGCCTATTCGGGTCGGAGGTTCCAGCGGAAGCGGCGGATGGCGGTAAGTGCCCGGCGGCGCCCCAGGCGAGCAGGCGCAGGCGAAGCTGCTGGCTGGAACCCGGCCTGGCTGCGCGGCAGGCCGGGCTGCGTTCTTAGCCTGGACGTTCGGGATCGCCGCGTGCGGCGGGCCTGAGATGCCCGCCGCGGGCAGGCGGCCGCCGCGATCATGTCGTTGACGTGGTCGGCGGCGAGTTGTTGCAGGATCAGCGGATGCATGGTGTCCTCCTGGCCGGGTTCGGCGGGCGGCCGCAGGCTGCTGGGCAGGTCGCGCTAACGGCGGCCTGGCGTGGTCCGGGTGCGGGAATGGCCGGCGCGGCGGGTGATCTGATGGGCGGAGACGATGTCAGGGTCGCGCGGGTCGGGTGGCAGCGGCGTTTGCGGCCAGCTGGCGGGCCCGGGGCGGCGCTTGACGATGCGGGCTTGCCTCATCGGTGGCCTCCTTCCGGGGTCGTGGTTCCGGCTTCGCCTGGGTCCAGCCGGCGGACCGAGATCAGGCACATGCCCAGGTCGCGGACCTTGACCAGGACCCCGTGCAGCGCCGGCTGGTCGGTCACCGGCCCGGAGATGATCGTTTCTCCGGCCTCGCTGCTGACCTGGAGGCCCTCGAACCAGCCGGTCCAGCGCTCGCAGAGGACCCCCTCGACGCGGATCTCGTAATGGGCCGGCGACCGCGAGCCGCTCATGCCTGCCCGCCCGCTTGCGGGCCTGTCAGCGCCCGGCCGGGCATGTGAGCAGTCATTCCTTGTCCTATCGTGGGTGCGCGCTTCTGTCCTGCACGCTACGAGGCGCGCCCCGGGCCGGGCGTCACCTGAAAGTGCCCCGCGGGTGGAATCTTCGGTGGCCGCGTTGGGCACGAAGGTGCCGCTGGCCGGGGTCGACCCCCGGGCTGGGCAGCGGCGGCCCGCTCCCGGGTGGTGGCGGCGCCTCGGGGACGCCGAAGCCCTCAGGCCGGTCTCGCGGCAGCCCGCGCCTGGTCCAGGCCGCGCCCGGGTACCGGCCGGGGGCTACGATGGGCGTATCGCCGCACGATGGACGGCTGGAGGCGGTGAGCGTGCAGGTCACCATTGACTGAGCCGCCCGCAGCGGCCAGGTCGGGGACTGCCGCGGCGGAGCGGGATATGCTGCTGGCCACCAAGCTGAACGTGCCCGGCCTGCGGCCTGGCTTCGTGTCCCGGCCGCGCCTGGTGGAGGCGCTGGGCGAGGGGCTGGGGCAGGGCCGGGTACTGGTATGTGCCCCGGCCGGGTCCGGCAAGACAGTTCTGCTGGCCGACTGGGCCCGGCACGGCGAGAGGCCGGTCGCTTGGCTGTCGCTGGACGCCGGTGACAACGACCCGGCCCGGTTCTGGCATCACCTGGTCGCTGCGGTGGGCCGGGCGCGGCCGGGGGCGGGCGGGCTGGCGGAGCCCCTGCTGGGCACGCCCGCCTCGCCCTCGCCCGAGGGGCTGGTGACCGCGCTGATCAACGAGCTGGCTGACCAGCCCGGCGACGACGACGCGGTCCTAATTCTCGATGATTACCACCTGATCGACTCCCAGCCGGTCCACGAGTCGGTGTTGTTCCTGGTGGAGCACCTGCCGCCAGGGCTCCGGATGGTGCTGTCCAGCCGGTCCGACCCGCCTCTGCCGCTGGCGCGGCTGCGGGCCCGCGGCCAGCTCGCCGAGCTGCGCGCCGCCGAACTGCGCTTCACCGCGGACGAGGCCGCGGCGCTGCTGCGCGAAGCGATCGGCACTGACCTGCCCGGGCAGGCTGTGGCAGCATTGACGGCCCGCACCGAAGGCTGGGCGGCCGGGCTGCAGCTCGCCGGGCTGTCGCTGCGCGGGCAACCCGACAAAGCCGGGTTCGTGGCCGCGTTCAGTGGCAGCCACCGCTACGTCCTGGACTACCTAACCGACGAGGTGCTGGAACGGCAAGACGAGCAGGTACGCGGGTTCTTGCTGGAGACCTCGGTGCTGGAGCGTTTGTCGGGAGAGCTCTGTGATGCGGTCACCGGCCGGGCTGATAGCCAGGCGATGCTGGAGCAGGTCGAGCGGGCGGGCCTGTTCATGGTGCCGCTGGATGAGGTGCGCGGCTGGTGGCGCTACCATCACCTGTTCGCCGACCTGCTCCGCACCCGGCTGCCGCAGCAACAGCCCGGCCGGGTCACGGAGCTGCACCGGGCCGCGGCGGGCTGGCACGAAGAACGCGGGCTGGCCGATGATGCGCTGCGGCACGCGGCGGCCGCCGGGGAGACCGCCTGGGCGGCCCGGCTCATCGAGCGCTACTTCGACGCGACATATCTGCAGGGCCGGAGGGCGACGATTCAACGGTGGCTGGCGACGCTGCCCGCCGAGCTGGTCAGCTCCCGCCCGCGCCTGGGCCTGGCCCAGATGTGGATGGTGCTGCTCAGCGGCCATGTTGAAGCGGCCGGCACAGCGCTAAAGGCCGCGAAACGAGCGTCCGCTGATGCTGCCGAGGAGCCCTTCGAACCTTCGGTTGGGCGGGCAGCGAGCCTGCTGGCGAACGTCCCGGCGGCGACCGCCGTGTGCCAGGCCTGGGGCACCTATCTGCGCGGCGACGCTGACGCTACGGCCACGCTCGCATCGCAGGGCCGCAGCAAGCTGGGCGGCGACGACAAGCTGCTGAACTCGGTCTCCCAGCTGGAGCTGGCACTGGCCGATTGGCTTCGCGGCCGACTCGATGACGCCGAGCGCCTGCTGTCGTCGGCTATCGGCCAGTGGCGGCCAATCGGCCAGCCCATCCTGACGGCCGCTCGCTACCAAGAGCTCGCTCAGGTGCAGCGCGCCCAGGGTCGCCTGGACGCGGCACTCGCCACCTACCAGGAGGCGCTGGAGATCACCACTCCAGCCGGCCGCCGAGCCCTGCCGGCTGCGGGCGCCGCGCACGTGGGGCTGGCGGAGGTGGCCTACCAACGGAACGAGCTTGACGCTGCTCTCCAGCATCTAACCGACGGCATTCCGCTGTGCCGCCAGTTCGCCTACAGCCCGCCGCTGGCCACCGGCCTGGCCACCCTGGCGTGGGTCCGGCAGGCCGGGGGTGATGCCGCCGGGGCGCTCGACGCGATGGGCGAGGCCGAACGGGCGGCACCGGGCCCGGGCATGACCGTTCTGCTCAACCCGGTCCCGGTGCAGCGGGCGCGGCTGTTGCTGGCCCAGGGCGACATTGCAGCGGCAGCCCGCTGGGCACAAGAACGCGGCCTCGGCGCAGGCGACGAGCCGGGCTACCCACGGGAGCAGGAGTACCTGGTGCTAGCCCGGGTGCTACTCGCCCAGGACCGCCCCGGCCCGGCGCTCGCGCTCTTGGACAGAATGCTTGCGGCGGCGGTCGGCCAGGGCCGGGCTGGCAGCATCATCGAGGTCGGCGCGCTGCGGGCGCTGGCGCTGGCGGCCACCGGCCAGGAAGCGACCGCGGTGACCGCCCTGGCCGGGGCGCTGACGTTGGCCTGCCCGCAGGGCTATATCCGGGTCTTCGCCGACGAGGGCCCGCCGATGGCCGCTCTGCTGACCCGGCTGATCGCGGCCCAGCGGGCCGCGCCCGCGGCCGGGATCCCGCTCGGCTGCCTGGCGCGGCTCCAGCGCGCATTTGACCCGGGGGACGCTGCGCCGGAACCCGGGCGAGACACCGCCGCAGCGGCGCCAGGCATCGTCGAGCCGCTGACCAGCCGCGAGCTAGAGGTGCTGGGGCTGCTGGCCGCGGGCAGATCGAACCAGGCCATCGCCGGACAGCTCGTCGTCACCCTCGACACCGTCAAGAAGCACGTCAGCCACCTCCTGGACAAGCTCGGCGCCACCAACCGCACCGAGGCCGTCGCCCGGGCCCGCGAACTGGGCCTGATCCCCTAACTAACTTACGGCGCGGACCGGCTGGCTCCGGCCGCACTTTCGTGCCCGGCTGGCCGCCGAATATTCCACCTGGCCCGCACTTTGGCGTGACGCCCGCCAGGCCGGTGCCGCATACCGTCCCTCGCAGTGACCCGCACACAACCGCGGCGCGGCCCGGGGAAGCGCACTGAGGCCCCGCCTGGATCACGTAGAGCCGAAAGGAGATCGAGGTATGAGTAAAGCCAGCGCGATCATTCGCGCCCCGGGCGGACGACGGACCAAGTGGGCTGTCCTTGTCTTCTGGCTGGTCATCGTGGCCGTGGCCGGCCCGCTGGCCGGCAAGCTCACTGGCGCGGAGAAGAACGACGCGTCGGCCTGGCTGCCCGCCAAAGCCGAGTCGACCAAGGTGCTGGACGTCCAGTCACGGTTCCAATCGCCCAACATCTTCACCGCTGTCGTGGTATACGACCGTCCATCAGGCCTGACCAGCGCGGACAAGGGAAAGGCGGCCGCCGACGCCCGCCGGTTCGCCGACGTGGCCGGCGTGGTGCGCAGCCAGCTGACCGGCCCGGTACTCTCAGCGGACGGTA
>Ga0335078_10011185_pt1 | contig 13313 bp, 7 predicted proteins | sample Lox_Sample_32_FD_206711 | JGI IMG/M metagenome (GOLD analysis project Ga0335078, IMG submission 206711) | Soil microbial communities from Loxahatchee National Wildlife Refuge, Florida, United States - Lox_Sample_3.2 | ecosystem: Environmental > Terrestrial > Soil > Wetlands | place: USA: Florida...
CGGGTTCGGGAGACGGCATCGCGGCCAGGAAGCTGGCCTCGGCGGCCGGGCGGTGGCCGGGCAGGTGCGGTGCCAGCCGGAGCCAGGCCCCGAGGCCGCCCGCCGCCAGGCCGGCCGCGTTGGCCGCCACCTGCCAGCCGAGCCCGCTCCGCCCGGGGGCATCCTCCGGATCTGGGACGGGGCGGCTGCCCGCGGGCGGCGCGAACCGGGCCGGGTCATCCGCTTCCGGCGGGCTCATCGTCACGGTCGTCAGCTCGAAGAGGGTGAGCAGCTGGCCCTCGAACGTCTCCTCGCGGCGGAGCAGGATGCCGGTCTCGGCGTCCACGATCAATTCGACGCGCTCGAAGGCGGGAGGGCGCCGGGTCATCCCGGACCCCACGGCACCGTGCCGGGGCACGACCGTCACAGCGATCGCCTCGCGGCCGCAGGCGGTGACCGGGCCGCCCACGTCCAGGGTGAACCGGACGAGCAGGCCAGCCGGGCGGAACAGGGCCGGAACCGGCAGCCCCGGGCCGTTCTCGAAGTCGCGCGGCGGGAGCGGCGCCGCGTCCGGCGGCCGGAGCGTCCAGGCCTGCTCGCCGTCAGATCCGTCGGCGCGGCCGCGGTCGCCCTCGTACTCCAGGCGGTACCGCCGGCCGGGCGCGATCAGCAGGGCCGCGTGCCACCGGTGATAGACGTCCCGCTCGGCGTCCGGCTCCTGCTCCGTGGCCGGCATGCCGAGAGATCCGGGGCGGAACCCCATCCGCCGCATCGACTCCGCCCGGACCGCGTTTTCCCGGCGGCGGGCCAGGTCACCGTCCTGTTCGAAGCGCACCCCGGCGGACAGGGACAGGCGGCTCCAGTCGGCCCGGTGGAGCAACCCGATTACGTCTGGCAGACCAGCCATGATGCACCATCCGAGGCGAGTCGGTGGCGGGAGACGGGAACGCCACCCCGTTTGGTCAAATTATGCCCTGTGCCGGCTCGGGACCCGCACGGCTTGCGGTGCCGCACAGGCGGCGGGATTGGCGCTTGCCGGGCCGTTGCGTGACGCCTGGTGCGCTGGCCACGAACGTTCACCGGCTCGGTTATGCAGCTTTAGGTTTCGGTCGGCCCCAGCCCGGCTTGCTGTGACGACTGGGGTCTATGCGTTCAGGGCGGCGAAAGTGACAGGCGTCGCAAAGGTCCGCAACGTAATTGAAACCGGGCGCTTCGGACTCAACCGTATCAATACGGCAATTCGCTCTCTCTAGTTGACGCTCCGGCTCCATACTGATTGGCGCCTAAGCCAACAACCAGGGAGGTGGAGACGCCCGTGATCGGTAAGACGGCGGCGGTCACGCGCGCGACGAGCAGTGTCCAGCCTGGGGTACTTGACAGCTACGACATCCTGATCTTCGACGCGGCATACAAGCAGAGCCTGGTCAGCGCCCGGAGCCTTGGCCGGGCCGGCCTGCGGGTGGCGATGGCCGAGAGCTACGCCGAGTACGATCCGGCGCTGCCTGTCCCGGCCTTCCGCTCGCGCCATTCGTCCCGCAACGTGGTGCTGCCCAGCTATGCGGCCGATCCTGCCGCCTTCGGCTCCGCGGTCGTCGATTTCGTCCGCGAGCATCCGACGCGCGTCGTCCTGCCCACCGGCGACGGCGTCATCGAGGCGGTGGCGCCGTACCGGGCCCGGCTCGCCGAGCTCGGCTGCACGCTGGCGCTGGCCCCGGACTGCGCGCTCGAGATCGCCAACGACAAGGACCGGACCCTGGAGCTCGCCCGCAAGCTGGGCATCGACCAGCCGAAGACGATGCGGATCGACAGCATCGGCGACCTGCCCGCGGTGCTGGCCGAGTTCGCGTTTCCCTTCGTGCTCAAGCCCAACACCTCGTGGTCCGGGCAGGCGGAGCGCCGGCTCGTCCCCGCCGAGGTCGTTAACGAGGCCGAGGCCGCCGACGTCACCGGGGAGTACCTGGCCGCGGGGGCCAGCGTGCTGGCCCAGGAATGGGCCTGCGGCCGGCGTGAGGGAGTGACCTTGTTCAGCGCCGGCGGCGAGGTCATGGCGAGCTGCGCGCACGTGGCGTACCGCACCAGTCCCGCCCTGGGCGGCGCCTCGGTGATGCGGGAGAGCATCCCGATCCCGGCGGACATCTACCGGCCGGCCCTGGAGCTGGTCGCGGCCATCGGCCTGGAGGGCGTGTGCGAGGTGGAGTTCCGCCGCGACGCGGCGGGCCGCCCGCTGCTGATGGAGGTCAACGCGCGGCTGGCCGGGACGATCGAGAACGCGGCGCGTTCGGGCGTGGACTTCCCGCTGCTGATCTGGCAGTGGGCGGCCGGGCTCCCGGTCGACCGGATCGAGGGCTACCGCACCGGCGTACGGACCCGCTGGCTGCACGGCGACCTGCGCTGGCTGCGAGACAACCAGGGCCGGGTCGGGCGCCCGGACAGCGTGTCCCGGTCCCGCGCGGTGTGGACGTTCGCCTCGGAGTTCGCCCGGACTCGCCACTACGACTGTTTCGACCCGCACGACCCGCGTCCGTTCCTGGCGGACTTGCGGAACACGGCGGCCATCGTGTTGAAATCGCGGAACCCCCGGACTCCCTCAGCGGGGCCGGGCCCGAAGGGAGTATGAGATGTCGACTACAGAGGTGCTGATTGTCGGGGCAGGCGCGTTCGGCCTGTCGATCTCGGCGTACCTTCGCGAGCTCGGCGTGGATCATGTCATCGTGGGCCGCCCGATGGAGACCTGGCGGACCCACATGCCGGCCGGCATGCTCATGAAGTCCGAGCCGTACGCCTCGGCGATAGCGTCGCCGCGGGCCGGATACGACGTCGCGGCGTACTGCCGGTCGCACGGGCTCGACTACGTCAACCGGGTGGGGCCGCTGACGCTCCAGCGGTTCATCGACTACGCCGACTGGTACACCGGGCAGCTGGTGCCGGACGTGCGGGACATCACCGCGGCCCGCATCGACGCCACCGGCGGCGGGTTCCGGGTCGCGTTCGCCGACGCCGAGACGGTCACCGCCCGTCAGGTCGTCATCGCGACCGGGGTGCGGCCCTACGCGCACATCCCCGAGGAACTGTCGGGCCTGCCGTCGGACCTGGTCACGCACGCCATCGACCACCGCGACCTGGGCCGCTTCGCCGGCCGGCGGGTGGCCGTGGTGGGAGCCGGCCAGTCCGCCCTGGAGACCGCGGCGCTCCTGCACGAGCAGGGCACCGACGTGCGGATCATCGCGCGGACGCCCGCGCTCAGCTGGAACGAGCCCAACCCGGCGGAGCTGGGCCCGTTCGGCCAGCTCAAGCGCCCGGTCAACCAGCTGTGCGAAGGATGGCACTGCGCCTTCTGGTACCGGCCGGCGGCCTTCCGCCTGCTGCCAGAAGAGATGCGGATCACCAAGGCGCGGACCGTGCTCGGGCCGAACGGATCCTGGTGGCTGCGCGACCGGGTCGACGGCGTGGTCGAGGTGCTGGCCGGCCACCAGGTGCGGAAAGCCGTGCCGGACGGGACCGGCGTCCAGCTCCTGGTCGAAGGCCCGGAGCAGTCGGTCCTCACCGTCGACCACGTGATCGCCGGCACCGGGTTCCGCATCGACCTGACCCGGCTGCCCTTCCTGCCGGACGGGCTGCGGGCGAGGATCGCGACGGTCAGCGGCTACCCGGAGGTGAGCCGGACCGGCGAGTCCTCGGTCCCGGGCCTGTACTTCGTCGGCGCGCCGACCGCGGTCAGCATCGGGCCGTCGGCGCGGTTCATCGCCGGCACGCACACCATCTCGGCCAAGCTCGCCCGGGCGGTGGCCCGCCGGCCGAAGGCAGCCCCGGCGTAGCCCGGGGTCATTTCCTGACAAGCTCGGACACACTTCGCAGCCGGCGAAAGAGCGGCCTTCGCATCGGTTTCGCCAAGGGCGCAGCCCACGGCAGGCCTCGTTGCTAGCCTGGCTAGCCGGCGTATGGAACATATGCCGTGGTGGGGCGGGATAGGGGGAGATGGATATGACGTACCCCAGCACGCTTGTGGAGGTCATCAGCGAGGTCGTTATCGGCAAGCCAGAGGCCGTCGAATTGACCGTCATCTGCCTGCTGGCCGAGGGCCACCTGCTGATCGAGGACGTGCCAGGCACCGGGAAGACCACGCTGGCCAGGGCGCTCGCCGGGTCGCTCAACGCGCGGTGGAAAAGGGTTCAGTTCACCCCCGATCTGCTGCCCGCCGACATCACCGGCACCACCGTGCTTGACCAGCGTGCGCACCAGTTCGTATTCCACCCGGGACCCATCTTCGCCCACGTGGTGATCGCCGACGAGATCAACCGGGCTTCCCCGAAGACCCAATCCGCGCTGCTGGAAGTGATGGGCGAGCGGACGGTCACCGTGGACGGGGCCACCCACCCGGTCGAGCGGCCGTTCCTGGTGATCGCGACGCAGAACCCGATCGACATGGAAGGCACCTACGCCCTGCCTGAGGCGCAGCTTGACCGGTTTCTCATGCGGATCAGCCTCGGGCACCTCGATCCCGAGGACGAGCTTGCGGTCATCCAGGGCCATAGCGCGGGGCGGACGGTGGATCACCTCAGGCCGGTCATGGATGTCCGCGCGGTCCAGCAGATGATCGCGCTGACGGCGCAGGTCCGGGTGAGCGACGTGCTCGGCCGCTACGCGGTCGCGCTGGCCGGCGCCACCCGCAAGAACCGGCATGCCCGGCACGGCGCGAGCACCCGGGCGACGCTGGCGCTGATCCAGGCGGCCAGGGCCCGCGCGTGCCTGCACGGCCGCAACTACGCGACGGCCGACGACGTCCAGGTGCTCGCCATGCCCGTGCTGGCGCACCGGCTCGTGCTCGCGCCGCAGGCCGAGCTCGAGGGGGTCAGGCAGGCCGACGTGGTGCGCGAGGCCCTGCAGATGACGCCCGCTCCGGACACGGCCGGCAGCCGCCGGTGACGCCGGCCGCGGGCAGCGGGGCGCGGGGCAGCGACAGGAATACCGTCACGCCGCTGTACGCGGCCCTGACCCTGCGCGGGCGGGTGCTGCTCGGCGGCGCTGCCGCGCTGGTCATCGCGGGCCTGGTCCTCAGGTACCCGGAGCTCGTCGGGCTCGGCGTGGCCGGGATAGCGGCCGTGGCCGCGGCTCTGGCGTCGGTGGCCCGGGCCCCGGCCGTTTCGGTGGAACGCGTGGTGAGCCCGTCCCGCGTGGCCCGGGGCGGGCAGGCCTGGGCGCAGCTGGTGATCCGCAACGATTCCCGCTGGAGCCTGCCCGCGGTACTCGCCCGCGACCCCGCGGGCCCGGATGCCGCCACCGTTCCCGTTCCCCGGCTCCGGTCCGGCCAGGCCCACGAGGCGCGGACGCCGCTGCCCACCGCGAGACGGGGCGTGGTGCCGAGCGGCCCGCTGCTCATCGAGCGCGACGACCCGTTCGGGCTGGCCCACCGCATCCTGAACACCGGACACGCGAGCGAGCTGTACGTCCGCCCCCGCGCGGTGGAACTGCCCGAGATAGCAGCCAGCCTGGCCCGTTCGGTGGATGGCCCGCAGTCGGACACCACCATGGAGGGAACGCTGGCCTTTCATACCCTCCGGGAATACGTGCCGGGCGACGAGCTGCGCCACGTGCACTGGCGGGCCACCGCGCACGCGGGAAAACTCGTCGTCAAGCAGCATGTGGACACGGCTCATGCGTCCCTGGCCGTGGTCCTGGACGTGAAGGTCCCCGCGGGTGACGGGGGCGGGCGCGGCCGGCGCCGCCGCCTGGCGCCAGCCGGGGCGGAAGCCCCCCTGCCGGCCGGCGTGACCGAGGCTTTCGAGGTGGCGGTGGACTGCGCGGCCAGCGTCGCGGCGATCGCGGCGGCTCAGCGTCAGCCGCTTCAGCTGATGAACACGGCCGGGGAGTCCCTGCTGCCGCGAACCGTCCAGCGGCGCGGCGGCTGCACCGTCGGCGACGTACTCGACGCGCTGACCAGGGTCACCCCGGCGGCCGGCGGGTCGCCGGGGCCGGGCGGGGATCCCCTGCCTGACGTGCTGCGCCGGCTGTCCGCGGGCAGGCGAGGCAGCCTCGCCGTCGTCATCAGCACGCGCCCGACGGGCTGGCTGGCCGACTCGCTGCGCCTGCTCGCGTCCTGCTACGCCCGGGTGCTGGCCGTGCACGTCATCGACGCCACCGTACCGCCGGCCAGCGCGACCAGGACCGGCCGGGTCCTGTGGGTGACGGTCAAGCAGGCCGACGAACTGGCCGCCGCGCTGCTGCGGGCCAGGGCGGCGGCATGACCGCGACCCTGGCCGGCCGGAAGCCGCCGGCGGCACCGGCGGCACCGGCGCGCCGGCCGGAACCGGGCCGGCGCGGCGCGCGCCAGCCGGGCGGCCGGCGCATGCCGGTCACCCTGGCTGCGGCGATCCTGCTCGCGGCGGCCGCCGAGTCGCCGTTCCTGCGTATCTTCGGATCCCCCGGGCTGCGCCTGGTCCTGATGGCCGTCCCCGCGGCAGCTCTGGCGGCCGCGGCCACGCGGTCCTGGCTGCGGCACCTGACCCGCGACCCGCGTTCGCTCCTGCCGGCCGCGGGCGGATTCGCCGCGGGCCTGGTAGCCGGGGCGCTGCCGGGAATGCTGCTGGCCGCCCCGGATCCGTTCGGCCCGGCCGGTCCCGGGTCCCGGCTGCAGCAGGCGCTCACCGACGGCTGGTACCGGCTGCTGTCGGTGCCGGTTCCCGTTCCTTACACGCGCAGCTTCACGGACCTGCCGTTCCTGCTCGCCGCGGCGCTCGCGGCCGTGATCGCGCTGGCCGCGCTGGGCCGTCACCCGGCTGCCGCCGTGCTCCCGGCCACTGTCGGCTTCGGCGGGCTGCTCGTCCTCGGCGCCGGCGGGCCGATGGCGGGTACCACCCTGGCCGGCGTCTTCGCCCTGGCCGTGCTGGTATTCCTGGCGTCCGTCGCGCCTGCGGCCGGCCACCGGGCGGCGGTGGCGGCCGTGGTGGCCGGGGCCGCCCTGGTCGCGGCGGCGGTCCTGGTCGTCGGCGCGGTGCATCCCGGCCCGCCGTACAACCCGCGCTCGGCCCTCCGGGTACCGCTGAACGTCACCGTGTCCCAGGATCCGCTGGCGCTGCTGTCCGCCCGCCTGGAAACGCCGCAGGACAGAGTCCTGACCGCACGGCTGTCCGGGAGCCTCAGGTCGAACCCGCCCTCCTGGGTGGTCCTCACCTACGACAGCTACGACGGTGCGGGCTGGCTGGCCACCGGCAGTGCGAGGCCCGCGGTCACCGCGAGCCGGGCGGCCGGCCCGAGCGGGACGGGCACCGCCGAGGTGACGCTCGCCCAGCCGGCTGCCCTGCTGCCGCATCCGGCCTCCGTCCTCGGCACCGACGGCGAGGACCTGGGTTACGATCCCGGCACCGAGATGCTGGCCTCGCCCGGTGCCATCCAGCGCTACTCGGTCAGGGTTTCCGTCCCCGAGCCGAGCCAGGCCGGGCTGATCGCCGCCCCGCTGCCATCGGGCGTCCCGGCCGCGCTGACCCAGACTCCGTCCTGCACTCCGGCGGCGCTCACGTCCCTGGCGGCTGGAGTGAGAGGCACCATGAGCGCGCCGTACGAGCAGGCCATGCAGCTGCAGAAGATGCTGCGGTCGGCGCCGTTCCGCTACGACAAGACCGCCGCGCCCGGCGAGGGCTGCGGCAGCCTCGACACCCTGCTGGCCAGCCACAAGGGCACCAGTGCCCAGTTCGCGACCGCGTTCGTCCTGGCGGCGCGGCTGCTGGGGATCCCCGCCCGGGTAGCCGTCGGATTCACGCCGGGCACGTCCGCCGGGGATACCGTGACCGTGACCGACGCCGACGCCTACGCCTGGCCGCAGCTGGAGTTCTACGGCGCGGGCTGGGTGAACTTCGATCCCACGCCGCAAGGCGGCTCGTCAGGCCAGGCGCAGGACCACCTGCAGCAGACCCCTACCCCGAAACTGAAAGCCAGGCAGCCGGTCAGCAGCCCGGTGGTCAACCCGGCGGTGGCCCCGCCACCGCCGCAGCCCCGCGGGCTGGGCACTGTGGCGCGGGTGCTGCTCGGCCTGGCCGCCCTGGCCGCGCTGGTGCTGGCCTGGGTGACGGCCGTCTGGCTGTGGGCCAGGCGCCGGCGACGCCGGCGCCGGCGTGCGGCCGAGCCTGCCGAGCGCGCGCTGGGCGCGTGGGACGAGTTCCTGATCCCGATCGGGGAGGCCGGCACGCCGATCCGGGGGCGCAGCGCGCCGTCGGTGGCCGCCGACGCCGCCGCGATCGTGCCGGACGAGGCGTACACCGTCGGCCAGCTCGCGGTCCTGGCCGAACGGGCCCTCTACGACGAGATCACCGAGCGCGACGCGGACGAGGCGTGGCAGCTCAGCGACCGGGTGCGCGGCCCGGCCGCCGCGGCGGCCGGGCGCCGGACGCGGCTGCGCCGCGCCTTCGCGCCAGCTCGGGTCAGCCGGCCGGCTCGGGTCAGCCGGCGGCCTCGCGTCAGCCGGCCGGCCCGGGTCAGCCGGCCGGCTCGGGCGCACCGCCGTTGATGCACGCCTTGCTGGTGACAGTGGAGTAGGAAGCCTGGGCCCCGTTACCGGTGACGGCGTAGATGTACCCGACGGCGAAGCAGTAAGGCGCGTCCGGCGTGAGCTTCGTGACCACCTGCGGGCTGTCGTCGGGAACCACCCGTACCCGGTCTCCCGGTCCCGCGCCGAGGCTGATCACGACCTGCTTGTACTGGGCCGCCGGCGCCGTGTCCGTCCAGGAGATCCTCGCTTCCGTCGGGCTCACGGAGACCGCGGTGACGTCGGCCGGCGGCGAGGGGGCGGCAGCCGTTCCGGCGGCATGGGCGCTCGTGGTCGCGGCCGCGGTGGCGGTGGCGGCCGCGCCGGCCGGGTCCGGGTGCCGGGGCCCGGCCAGCAGGTAGGCCGCGGCGCCGGCGACCAGCACGAGCACCGCGCCGCCCGCGGCGATCAGGGATCGCGGCACCCGCCCGCGGGCGGGCGGCTTCGCTTCCTGGACGCGGAAGGCCTGGCTGGTGGACAGGTAACCGGTCGGCGCCGGGCCGGCCAGCCCGCCGGTGGTGTGCTGACCGCCCCGGGGCGGTACGGTCGCCGCCGCGGGGGCGGCGTGCTGCGGGGCCGGCGGCGCCGGCGGGCGGGCCTCGTCCTGGGCGTCGACGCGGATGGGGACCGGCGGCAGCCCGAGCAGGCGCAGGCTGGCGTTGAGTTCCTCGGCCAGCAGCCGCGGGGAGGCGGTCCTGCTGTCGGGCTCGCCGATGAGCGCGCGGGCCAGGGTCTGGAGCAGCTGCCCGGGGACGCCGGGGCGGGTCACCGGCGGCAGCGGGCCGGCCAGGGCCCGCATGTTCGCCCGCGGGTCGCCCTGCCGCCGGTCGTAGAAGGGCGGGTGCCCGGTGAGCAGGGCGTACAGGGTGGCCGCGAGCGACCAGACATCGCTGTAGGGCCAGCCGCCGCCGTCCCTGAGGACCTCGGGCGGAGCGTACGCGGGCGTCATCACGTGCCGCAGGGCCATCGTGGCCGCGTCGCGCTCGGTGGCGATCCCGAAGTCCGCCAGCACCGGGTCGCCGAACGCGTCGCACAGGATGTTCTCCGGCTTGACGTCGCGGTGCAGGATGCCCCGGTTGTGCGCGAACTGCAGGGCGGTGGCGACGTGCGCGCACGCGGTGACCGCCTCGCCCACCGGGAGCAGCTGCCCGGGACCGAGCCGGGTGGCCAGGCTTCCCCTCGGGTAGTAGCGCATCACGATGTACGGCCGGTCCCCGGCGAAGTCGCTCCGGTAGATATCGGCCGCGTACTGATGCTCGCCGACCTGCCCGGCCAGCGCGCACTCCTGCTCGAAGACCTGCCGTTCGCCGGCCTCGCTCATCAGCGCGTGCAGCACCTTGACCGCCACCTTGCGGCGCATCGCGGGCTCGCCGCCCTGGTAGACGGTGGCGCTGCCGCCCCCGCCGATCAGGGTCAGCCCGGTCACGCCGGGGATGGCCGGAGGCTGCCGCGGGTCGAAGCCGGGGCCGTCCCGGGTGCGCGCCTTCTTCCTCAGCATTGCGGCAGGCCGGACGTCACCGAATTCGGATCGCCGAACCACAGGATGGACATGTACCCGGGAGCCGGGCCGCCCGAGGTGAGGTGCACCCAGGTGGTGGACCCGCCGGTGAAGGCGACCGTCCCGTGGTCGATTCCGCCCGTGGTCCAGCAGGCGGCCATCACCTGGGTGCCCTGCTTCACCAGCGGGGCGCCGTTGTTGGCCACGAAGTTCGGGCTGGGTTCCATGTGGCTGTCGCCGCCGCAGTACTGGCTGATGCCCGGGCAGGTGCCGAAGGCGGTGCTCGCGTTGGCGGTCAGCGCCTTCAGGCCGCTCGTCCCGCTGGCGGTCGCGGGGGTCGAGCCGGCCGCGTTGGTGGCCGTGTAGGTCAGCGAGTACGACGTGTTGTACATCGGGACGCTGACCGAGATCGTCCCGCTGCAGCCGCCGGAGGCGCTGCCGCCCCCGCTGACCGACACGCTGCAGGTGGTGGTCTCGCCGTTGGCGGCGACGGTGGCGGTCACGTCCAGGCCCTGGCCGTTACCTGTCACCTTCACGTTGCTGACGGCGGGCGGTCCCGGCGTGGTGAGGGCCACGGTGTTCGCGGGCCCGGTGGCGTCCTTGGTGTCGGTGACCGTCACGGCGGCGGTGTACGAGGTGTTCGGCGTCAGGCCGGTCAGCGTGACCTGCGTCGCCGCACCGCCGGCGGCGGCGGTCACGGGGGCGACCGCGGGGCCGGCGGGGCTGAGCGCGACCTGGTAGGTCTGGGCCGGCATGCCGCCCTGGCAGGTGGCGTCGCAGCTGACCGACAAGATGGCGGACGTGCCCGACTGGGCGTAGCTGCTGACCTGGACGGCGGGGGCCGACGGAGCCTGGTACGGCGTCACCGCCGGGCTCGGCGCAGATGGCGCGCTCGACAGGCCGGACGTGCTGAGGGCGCTGACCTGGAACTGCACCGGGCTGCCGACCGTAAGGCCCTGGCTCGGGCCGACGGTCGCCGTGGTGCCGGTGACGCCGGTCAGCAGCTGGGCGCCGGTTCCCGCCTCGGAGATCGTGTAGCTCGCGATGTGGTAGCCGTTGTCGGGCGCCGACCAGGTCAGCGTCACCGATCCGTCCGGCTGGTCAGCGGTGGCGGTCACGTTCGTCGGCGCGCCGGGGACGTTGCTGTTCGGGACGACCGGCGCGGTACTGGCGCTGGGTCCCTGGCCGACGCCGTTCACGGCCGCGATGGTGAAGACGTACGAGGTCCCGTTGGAAAGGCCGCTGACCGTCTTCCCCAGGGTGCGGGGGGACACCGTCATCGGGGTGCTGCTCCCCGTCCAGCTGATCACGTACTTCGTGATCGCGCTGCCGTTGGCCGGGGCGGCCCCCCAGCTGACGGTGGCCGAGGCATTGCCCGCGGCGGCGACCGGATGGCCCGGGGCGCCCGGCAGATGCGGGGTCTGCTTGCGCGGCGGCGGCGTGTTCTGAGCAGCCGCCGGCGCCTTGGCCGGGGCCGGGGCCGGGGCCGGGAACTTGCGGGGCTTGGGGTGCGCCGGCGGCGGGCCGGTGTACTTGGTCACCCTCTTCACCACGCGGGAGCCGTTGATGACCAGGGCGGAAGCGCCGTCGCTGGCGTTGACGAAGACCAGGCGGTCCCGCACGGTGAGCTGGTCGGGCGGGAACCTGCCCGGCATCGTCACCCAGTGCACCCCGCTGGTGGCCGTATCGACGATCACCATCTGTTTCCGCGTGCTGTTGATCAGCACGACGTTCTGCCCCTGCATGGCCGACGCGGTCGCGCTGAACGCGGGCCGCAGCGTGGTGGCCGAGGTCGAGCGGGTCATCACGTTCACGCTGTCGACGGTGTGCGCGCCGATCAGGCTCACCAGGCCGTTGCTGATGTCGGAGCCGGCCAGCTGGCGGGCTCCGGCCGCGCCCGGCACGCGCACGCTGGGACCGCTGACCGCGGCGGCGCCGAGCGGCATGACGGTGCCGCTGGACAGGTCCGCCGCCACGACCTGCGTGTCCGCGACGGTCACGGCGAGATGGTCGCCGGGGCGGCCGATCCCCTTGATCAGCGCGAGGTTCCCGCCCGTCACGTGCCCGACCGCCCCCAGGCTGGGGACGGCGACGTAGAGCGAGCCGTCGGGGGCGACCACCGGGGTCGTGACGGGCCTGCCCGCCGAGACGACCGGCCCGACGGGCGCGAGCTGCGGGCTCGACGGGTCGAGCTGGCGGATCTTGCCGCTGGCCTGGTCGATGGCGTAGAGCGCGTTCTGGCCCGCGGTGGACGTGACCGGTCCGCCGCCGACGAGGACGATCCGGCCCGGGACCGGGCTCGCGACCGGGGCCGATGCGGTGAAGTTGTCGTTGCTGACCTGGACCATGCGCCCGTCCTGGCCGACCACGACCGCCCCGCCCGGGGTGTTGACGAGCTGGAGGTTCCCGCTCGCCCCGGGGACCGCGACCTGGCTGGACACCTTGCCCGAGTACCCGTTGACCAGGGAGACGCTCCGGTTCACCGTGTTGACCAGCCATGCCTCGCCGTTCAGCATCTGCATGCCGAGCGCGGGCAGGCCGTGTCCGCTGGCGCCGAGGAACGCCACCACGAGCACAAGCGCCAGCCCGGTGCTCAGGTATCCCACGCGCGACGACAAGCGCCCCATGCCCCACCCCTAGACAACTCGCAGCCGCCGTGTGATAAGTCCGGAAATCACGGCCGTTGATGTAGACAAGCCGTTCAGGCCATACGCGCTGCGGGAAAAATGTAGCATAGCGCAGATGCGGATATGCGGCTTTCGGAAGGCATGAGCCATGGACCGCCGCTGCGCTAATCGCCGTGGCGCCTGAACGCTTTCCCGGCCTCGGGGAGGGGCCCGGCTGGTGGATTTCCAGATCAGTATTACCGACATGCGAGATGGCGTTCCCGTCGCCCGCGCGTCACAATTCGAAATCGATTGCCTCATTACCGCGGGACCGCAGCACCGCGTCGGTGACCTCATCGTGGCGCTCACCGGGGTCTGCGACGCGCGGGCCCGGCCCCCGCAGGGCGCCGGGCTGCCCGGACTGTGGCTGGACGGCGGCCGGCTGGACCCGGCGGCCCCGCTGGCGGCCAGCGGGATCCGCGAGGGTTCCCGCCTCGGCCTCGGCGGCTGGCCGTCCGGCGCCGACCGGTCGGCCTGGCCGGGAACCGCGGAGATCCGCGTGGTGGCCGGGCCTGACGCGGGCCTGGTGGTGCCGGTCGGCGCGGGCGAGTACACGGTGGGCCGGAACGGGGGCGACATCCCGCTCACCAACACCGACGTGAGCCGCGCGCACTGCGTCATCTCGGTGTCCGAGACCGCCAGCGGCGTGGCCTGC
>Ga0335078_10011186_pt1 | contig 13312 bp, 11 predicted proteins | sample Lox_Sample_32_FD_206711 | JGI IMG/M metagenome (GOLD analysis project Ga0335078, IMG submission 206711) | Soil microbial communities from Loxahatchee National Wildlife Refuge, Florida, United States - Lox_Sample_3.2 | ecosystem: Environmental > Terrestrial > Soil > Wetlands | place: USA...
ATCAATAACGTTGAGGCGGATCATCTCGAGTGCTACGGCAGCATGGGTGCGCTCGAGGCGGCGTTTGCCGAGTTCGCGAGTCCGGCCCGACGGGTCATCGCCGGAGCGGACGACGCCGGGGCGGTCCGGGTGGCGGCGAGAGCCGGTCGGCCGACCTGGCTGGTCGGCCTGGCGACCGAGGCGGATGTGCGGATTCGGGAGCTGCGGCTGGAGGCTGCGGGGTCGGCCGCTTCGGTCGTCCTGCCGGACGGGCATGAGGTTGGGCTCCGGCTTCGGGTGCCGGGCCTCCACAACGTTCGGAACGCGGCTGCCGCTTTGGCGGCGACGGTGGCGGTTGGCGGCAGCGCGGACGCGGCGCTTGGGGCGCTGGAGCGGTTCGAGGGCGTTGGGCGGCGGTTCGAGCGGCTGGGAACGGTCGGGGGCGTGAGCGTCGTGGACGACTACGCTCACCACCCGACGGAGATCGCGGCGACGCTCGAGGGGGCGCGGCAGGCGTATCCGGGCCGGCGTCTGGTGGCGGTGTTCCAGCCGCACCTGTACTCGCGGACGGCGCTGCAGGGCGAGGGCATGGGGCGGGCGCTGGCGGCGTCGGACGTGGTGGTGGTGACCGACGTGTACGCGGCGCGTGAGGCGCCGGTGGCTGGCGTCAGCGGCCGGCTGGTGGCGGACGCCGCGCGGGCGGCGGGGAGCGCCGAGGTGCATTGGGTGCCGGCGCGGGACGAGCTGGCGGCGCGGGTGGCGGGGCTGGTGCGCGCGGGCGACGTGGTGCTCACGATCGGCGCGGGCGACGTGACGGCGGTGGGGCGCGAGCTGCTGGGACGCCTCGGTGCCGGGCCAGCGCGAGGGGTCCGCGGCTGATGCGCGTCCGGCGCGTGGCGCTGGTCGCCGGTGTGCTGCTGGCGCTGACCGCGCCGTTGTGGGGGCCGCCGGCGCTGCGGCCGTTCCGCTTCTTCGCGGTGCGGCATGTCGAGGTGAGGGGCGTGCACTACCTCGATCCGGCCACGGTGGTGGCGGCGCTGAAGCTCGGTCCGTCGGCGAGCGTGTGGGCCGAGACGAAGGGGATGGCGCGGCGGCTCTCGGGGCTGGCGGGCGTGAAGTCGGCGACGGTGATGCGGCGTTTGCCGTCCACGCTCGTCGTGACCGTGGCCGAGGAGGAGCCGGTGGCCCTCGCCGAGGGGCCGACGGGCCTGGTGCCGGTGGACGACAGCGGCCGGCCGCTGCCGTACGACCCGGCGGTGACGCCCGTGGATGCGCCGGTCGTCGAGCGCGCCTCGCCGTCGCTGGTGGCGTCGCTGGCGGAGATCCGGGCGACGGACTACGGCTTGTTTGCGGCGATCACGGCGGCGCGGGCGGCCGCCGGCGGGGGAGGGGATGTGGTGCTGGACCTCGAAGACGGCCGGGTGCGGCTGACCACGCCGCTCGATCCCGCGGTGGTGCGGGCGGTGTCGGCGGTGCGGCAGGACCTGGTGGCGCGAGGCCAGCCGTGGCAGGAGCTGGACGGGCGCTTCCGCGGCTGGGTGGTCGTGCGGCGGGCGGCGGCCGTCGCGGCACGCGGGACCGGAGGGGGAGCGAGGGCGCGGCGTCCGGTCCCGGTGAAGCCGGGGCGCCGGGCGGCGCCGGCCGCGCACCGCCGCGCGGTCCGCCCGGGCCGGTCCGGCCGGTCCGCGACGCCGGCAGGGCGAGCGTCGGCGTGACGCGCGAGCTGGTGTGCGGGCTCGACATCGGGACGACCAAGACCTGCGCGGTGATCGCGGAGATTGCGGGCGAGCTGCCGCGGGCGCCCGAGGCGCGGATCCTCGGCGTGGGCCGCTCGCGCACCAGCGGGGTGCGCCGCGGCGTGGTCCGCGACATCGACGAGACGACGCGGTCGGTGGTGGACGCCGTGGCGTCGGCCGAGCGGATGGCGGGCTTCAAGATCGAGGGCGTGTGGGTGGGGATCGCGGGCGAGCACGTCCGGGCCATCACCTCGCCCGGCGTGGTGGCGGTCACGTCGCCCGAGATCCGCGCCGCGGACGTGGAGCGGGTGATTGAGGTGGCGCGCGCGGTGGTCCTGGGGCCGGACAGCGAGATCCTGCACGTGATCCCGCAGGAGTTCATCGTGGACCGGCAGCGCGGGATCTCGGACCCGGTGGGCATGACGGGGACGCGGCTGGAGGTGGACGTCTTCCTCGTGACGATGTCCAGCTCGGTCGGGCAGAACCTGCGCAAGGCGGTGGAGCGCGCGGGCTACCACGTCGCCGGGTTCGTGCTCGAGCCGCTGGCGGCGAGCTTCGCGACGGTGACGGAGGACGAGCGGGAGCTGGGGGTCGCGCTCGTGGAGCTGGGCGGGAGCAGCACCGACCTCGCCATCTTCCACGACGAGAAGTTCCGGCACCTGTGGACCTTCGGGTTCGCCGGCGCGCACGTGACGAGCGACATCGCGATGGGCCTGTCGGTGACGCAGGCCGACGCGGAGCGGCTGAAGGAGCGCTACGGCCTGGCGTACCGGCCGCTGGTGGACCCGCAGGAGACGATCGAGCTGCCGAGCCCGGCGGGCCAGGAGCCGCGGCACGTGCTGCGCGACATCCTGGCGGACATCATCCACCAGCGCCTCGACGAGGTCCTCGGCGCCGTGGCGCGCGAGATCGAGCGGGTCGGGTACGTGGGCAAGCTCCCGGCGGGGGTGGTGCTCACGGGCGGGACGGCGCAGCTGGCCGGGATCGTGGAGCTGGCGCGCGACGTGTTCGGGATGCCGGTGCGCCTCGGGGTGCCGGGGCAGCACCTGTCGGGCAGCCTGATCGACGCGGTGGAGCAGCCGCGGTTCAGCACGGCGACAGGGCTGGCGATGTACGGGATGCACGAGATGGCGCGCGGGGCGGCGCAGGCCGGCGCGCGGGCGGTGACGGTGGACCGGGTCTTGGGCTCGGTGCGCCGGTGGTTGACCGACTTCTTCTAGACCCAGTGAAGCGGGGAGCGGCCTCATGATCTTCGAGCTCGAAGAAACCGTCCAGCAGAACGCCCGCATGAAGGTGGTCGGCGTCGGCGGCGGCGGTGGGAATGCGGTCAACCGGATGATCGAGGAGCACCTGACCGGGGTGGAGTTCATCTCGGTCAACACCGACGCGCAGGCGCTGCTGAACTCCCGGTCGGACATCAAGGTCCAGATCGGGAAGAAGCTGACGCGCGGCCTCGGGGCGGGCGCGCGGCCGGAGATCGGGCGCCAGGCCATCGAGGAGAACCGCGACGACCTGGGGCGCGTGATCCAGGGCGCGGACCTGGTCTTCGTGACCTGCGGCATGGGCGGCGGGACGGGCACGGGCGCGGCGCCGATCATCGCGGCCATGGCGCGCGAGATCGGGGCGCTCACCGTCGGGATCGTGACCAAGCCCTTCCTGTTCGAGGGCAAGAAGCGGATGAAGCAGGCGGAGATGGGCATCGCGGAGATGCGCAAGCACGTGGACACGATGATCGTCGTGCCCAACGAGCGCCTGCTGGCGGTAGCGGGCAAGGGCATGCCGTTCCTCGACGCGCTGAAGAAGGCGGACGAGGTGCTGCTCAACGCGACGCGCGGCATCTCGACCCTGATCAGCGTGACCGGCCTGGTGAACGTGGACTTCGCCGACGTGCGGACGGTGATGCAGAACGGCGGCTCGGCGCTGATGGGGACGGGGACGGGGAAGGGCGAGAACCGGGCGCTGGAGGCGGCGCAGCAGGCGATCTCGAGCCCGCTGCTGGACAACGTCTCGATCAACGGGGCGACGGGCGCGCTGGTCAACATCACCGGCGGCGCGGACCTCACGTTGGGCGAGGTGACGCAGATCAGCGACACGATCCACGACGCGGCGGGCGACGAGGCCGACGTGATCTTCGGCGCGGTCGTGGATCCGGCGATGGAGGGGGAGATCCGGGTGACCGTCATCGCGACCGGGTTCGACCGCCGGGACGTGAAGGAGGCGGGCCCGCGGACGAGTGGCGTGATTCAGTTCCCGCAGCGGCAGGTGGCCGGCATGCGGACCAGCGCGGCGCAGCCGACCGCCGGCCCCGCCACGGGCCCGGGCGCCGGGCGGCGCTCCGGCGTGACGCCCATTAACGGGCCGACCCCGCCGGTGACGGGGCCGACGCCCTCGGGCGAACCGCTGTCGGACATGGAGATCCCGACCTTCATCCGCAGGCAGATGGATTGAGCAGGCCGGCGCGCACCCGGGCCGCCGCGGCCACCCTCGCGCTCGCCGTCCTGGGCGTCGCGGGAGTCGCCCTGGCCCGGGTGAGCGGCCGCCTGGGCGGCACCCCGACCGCGCCCGCCATCACCGTGGCCGGTGCGCCCGCCGTGACGGAGACGGATACGCTGCGCCGCGGCGAGACGGTGTCGCAGCTCTTCGAGCGCCATCAGATCACCGGTGTGGACTGGACGGCCATCACGCAGGCCGTCGCCAACTTCCGGCCCTCCCGCCTGAAGGCGGGGCTGGCCTTCCTGTTCACTCGGCGCGGGTCGGCCTCCCCCCACAGCGTGAGCGCGCGCGTCTCCCGCGACCAGCGCCTGGTGCTGACGCGCGTCGCGGACCGCTGGGACGCTTCCGTCGAGGCCATTCCCTGGCGCGTCGAGACGGTGGTGATCGACGGTGCCATCACGCGCGACGTCCCGTCGGTGTACGACGCCGTGGATGCCGCCGTGCCCGACAGCATCCTGCCGGCGTCGGAGCGCCGGCAGCTGGTGTGGGCGCTGGCGGACGTGTACGACTGGGAGGTGGACTTCTCCCGCGACCTGCAGCCCGGCGACGCCTTTCGCGTGGTGGCGGAGCGGCTGCACGTGCCGGGCGGGGAGACGCAGTTCGGGCGCATCATGGCGGCGCGGCTCGACCTGTCGGGCAAACACCTGTACGCCTTCCGCTACGACGCCGGCGACACGAGCGAGTTCTACGACGAGACCGGTCACTCGCTGCGGCGCGCGTTCCTGCACAATCCGCTGCGCTTCAGCCGGATCACCAGCCGCTTCAGCCGTTCGCGCTGGCAGCCGATCCTGCATTACTACCGCCCGCACCTCGGGACGGACTACGCGGCCGAACTGGGGACGCCGGTCCGGGCGATCGGCGACGGCGTGGTGGAGTTCGCGGGGTGGGGCGGGGGCTACGGCAACCTCATCAAGCTGCGCCACCCGGACGGGATGGAGTCGCTGTACGGGCACCTGGACCACTTCGCGCCCGGGATCCGGCCCGGGGTGCGGGTGACGCAGGGCGAGGAGATCGGGTACGTCGGCAGCACGGGGCTCTCGACCGGCCCGCACCTGCACTTCGAGGTGCGGGTGCACGGGCACGCGGTGAACCCGCTGCGCGTGCTGGGCGGCGCGGCGCCGGGCGCGCCGATCGCGGCGGCGCGGCGCGCCGGCTTCGAGCAGGAGAAGACGCGGCTGCTGCGCCTGCTCGATCCGACCGCGGGCCTGCTGGCGAGCACGCCGCGCTCCTGAGGTCCGGTCCCGGGCCAGAGGCGCCCGCATGCTGGTCATCGGCGTAGGGCTCGCCGCGCTGGCGGCGGCGCTGGCGCTCTACCTCCGGGTCGAGCGCGTCGGGGCGGCGGGGCTGCCGCTGGCGCTGCTGCGCGCGGCGGCGTGGGGGGCGCTCGGCGCGCTGCTCGTGAACCCCGGCTGCCGCCGCACGGCGGCGGCGCCGCCTACCGTGGTGCTCCTCGATCACTCGCTCTCGATGAGCTCGCCGGGCGACACGGCCGGCGGCGGCGCGCGGTGGGGCGCGGCCCTCGACACCGCCCGGCGCCTCGCCGGCCGCCGCGGGAGGATCCTCCTGTTCGGGACCGAACCCGTGCCCCTGCGCCCCGGGTCTCGGCCCGACGCGCCCGCCAGCCGGCTGCTGCCGGCGTGGCGGGAGGCGGCGGCGCTCGGCGGGCCGGTCGCGGTCGTGACCGACGGAGAGGTGGACGACGCCGCGGCGCTCCCGCCCGACTTCCTGCAGGAGGCCCGCGTCGTGGTCCTGCCGCGGCCCGCGACGCCGGACGTCGGGGTCGCGGCGCTCGACCTGCCGGGGACGCTGCGTTCGGGCGACACCGTGACGGCGACCGTCGTGCTGGTCGCCGCGCACCTGGCACCGCGCGACACGGCCACCCTGGAGCTGCTCGACGGCGCCCGCGTCGCCGCCCGCGCGCGAGTGGCCGTGGGCGAGGGCGGCGGCGGGACGTTCCGGCGCGCGCTGCCGTTCGTGCCCGCCGCGCCCGCGGCCTCGGTGCGGACGGAGCTGCGGCGCTTCACGGCGCGCGTGACCGGCGTGCGGGACGACCGCGAGCCGCGGGACGATGCGCGGACGACCGTCGCCGAGATCTCGCGGGCGAGCGCGATCGCGCTGTTCTCCGACAGCCCGGACTGGGACTTCCGGTGGCTGGCGCTGACCCTGCGGCAGACGAGCGGCGTGCCGGTGAGCGCCTACGTGCGGGTGACGCCCACCGGCCCCTGGCGCGACGCGGACAGCCTGCGGCCCGTCGCGCCCGCCGCGATCGCGGCCGCCGCGCGGAACGCGGCGCTCGTGGTGGTGCACGGCACGCCCGGCGCGGCGGCGCCGCTGGCCGCTCTGGCGTCCCACGCGCTGTGGCGGTGGACCGCGGGGCGGGCGTCGGCCGTCGCGGGCGACTGGTACGCCGCGCCGACCGCGTCGGCCTCACCCATCGGTGCCGCGCTGGCCGGCCTGCCGCCCGACAGCCTGCCGCCGCTCGTCGCGCTGGCGACCGGCCCCCAGGACTCGGCGGCGTGGACGGCGCTGGCGGCGCGCCTCGGCCGCAGCGGGCCCGCCCGCCCGGTGATCGTGGGTTGGGAGGCCGGCGGACGGCGCGAAGTGCGCGTGCTCGGCTGGGGGCTGTGGCGGTGGGCGAGCCAGGGCGGCGTCGCGGCCGAGGGCTACCGCTCGCTGGTCGCGGCGCTGACCAACTGGTCCCTGACCGAAGCGTCGGGCGGCGCGCCCGCCCTCGCCGCGCTGCGCGACTCCCTGGGGCGCGGCCTGGCGGAGCTGCTGCCGCGCCCGCGCACGCTGCCCGCGCAGGCGGGGGAGCCCGCCGCGGCGGGCACGGTGCGGGAGCCGCTGCGCAACGACCCGTGGGTGTATGCGCTGGTCATCGCCGCGCTGGCGCTCGAGTGGATCGCGAGAAGAAGGCGAGGCATGAGGTGACGAGGAGGCGATGAGGTGATGCGGTGGTCCAGGTGACGACGTGAGGAGGACGGTCTGCAGTCCGGCGGCCTGCCGACCCCCTCATCGCCCCATCACCGCATCAGCCATCACGTCCATCACCTCACCGCCGTGGGAGGGTGACGTGTCCGGGTTGTGGTCGAGGATCAAGCGTCTCGCCGTCACCGACGTCGGCGCGCTGCTCCGGGGTCTCGGCAAGGCCGAGATGGCCGAGTTCGAGCGCGTCCTGATCGAGGCGGATCTGGGGGTCGCCGCCGCCGAGGAGCTGGTCGCGGAGGTGGGCGAGGGCGTGCGCCGCGGCCGGCTCAAGGGCGCCGACGACGTGCGCGCGGCGCTCGAAGCGCGACTCACGGCGCTGCTCGCGGCCCCCGGCGCTTCCGATCCGGGCGCCGTCGCCCGCGCCGAGCCCGGCCCCACGGTGATCCTCATGGTCGGCGTGAACGGGACCGGCAAAACCACCGCCACGGCCAAGCTCGCGCGGCGCCTCGCCGCGGAGGGCCGGCGCGTGCTGCTGGTAGCGGCCGACACGTACCGCGCGGGCGCCGTGCAGCAGCTGGAGCAGTGGGCGGGTCGGCTGGGGGTGGCCTGCGTGAAAGGCGCGCCGGGCGGCGACCCGGCGGCGGTCGTCTTCGACGCGCTCGAGGCGGCGCGCACGCGCGACCTCGACACCGTCATCGTGGACACGGCCGGCCGGCTCCACACGCAGGACGACCTGATGAAGGAGCTGCAGAAGATGGTCCGCGTGGCCGGTCGCCGGCAGCCGGGCGCGCCCCACGAGACGCTCCTGGTCGTGGACGGCTCGACGGGCCAGAACGCCGTCCAGCAGGGGCACGCGTTCCAGGCCGCACTGGCGCTGACCGGCCTCGTCGTGACGAAGCTCGACGGCAGCGGCCGCGGCGGCACCGTCGTGGCGCTGCGGCGCGACCTCGGCCTGCCGGTCCGGTTCCTCGGGGTCGGGGAGACGGCCGACGATCTCGAGGTCTTCGACGCGGCGGCCTACGCGAAGCGGCTGCTGGATGCCTGAGGAGCGGGGCGCGCCGGTGCGCGGGCGCGCGGACGCGCGGGCGGGCTCCGCGCGCCCGGGGCTGCGGCTCGACGCCCCGGTGCAGTTCCTCAAGGGCGTCGGCGAGCGGCGGGCCGAGCTGCTGGCGCGGCTCGGGATCACGACCGCGCGCGGCCTGCTCGAGCACATCCCCTTCCGCTACCTCGACGCGACCCAGATCACCCCCATCGCCCGCGCGCGCGGCGCGCGCGTCGGCACGGACGTGACGGTCGTCGGCCGCGTCGTGTCGTCGGCGGTCATCCCCACCCGGCGCGGGCTGCGCGTGTTCCAGGTCGTCCTGCGGGACGCGTCGGGCCTGATCGAGTGCGGCTGGCCCGGCCGCCCGTTCCTGGAGCGCAGCATCACGAAGGGCCAGCTCCTGCTGGTCGCCGGCCCGGTGCGCCACTTCCACGGCAAGCAGCTGCAGCCGCGCGAGTGGGTGGTGCTGGCCGCGGAGGACGAGGAGCCGCGCGGCCAGGTGCTGCCGGTATACCGGGTGACCGAGGGGCTCACCGTGCGCCAGCTCCGCGCGCTGGTCGAGCGGCACCTCGACGGCCTGCTCGCGGGTGTGGCCGAGGAGCTGCCCGCCGCCTGGCGCGCGGCGGCCGGCGTGATCGCGCTCCCGGAGGCGCTGCGCCAGGTGCACCGCCCGCTGACCGTGGAGGAGGCGGAGGCGGGCCGCCGCCGCCTCGCCTTCGAGGAGCTGATGCTGTTCCAGCTCGTGCTGGCGCGCGCGCGCTGGCTCGCCAAGCAGTCGCGGGCCGGCATCCGCTTCGAGGTGCGGCGCGAGCTGACGACCGCGCTGCGCGAGCGGCTCCCCTTTACGCTCACGGCGGCGCAGAAGCGCTGCCTCAAGGAGATCGTCGCAGACCAGACGTCGCCGGTGCGCATGCACCGCCTGCTGCAGGGCGACGTCGGGTCCGGCAAGACCGTCGTGGCGCTGTTCGCGATGCTGCTGGCCGTGGAGAACGACTTCCAGGCCGCGCTGATGGCGCCCACCGAGCTGCTCGCCGAGCAGCACGCGGCGACGCTGACGCGGCTGCTGGCGCCGCTCGAGATGGCGCCGGAGCTGCTGGTGGGCCGCCTGCCCGCGGCGGAGAAGGCCGCGGTGCGCGCGCGGCTGGAGCGGGGGAGCGCGCGGCTGGTCGTGGGCACGCACGCGCTCATCCAGGGCGAAGTGGCCTTCCATCGCCTTGGCCTCGCGGTGATCGACGAGCAGCACCGCTTCGGCGTCGCCCAGCGCGCCCTGCTCGCCGAGAAGAACGCGACCGAGGGCCCCGACGTGCTGCTCCTCTCGGCGACGCCCATCCCGCGGACGCTGGCGCTGGCCCTGTACGGCGACCTCGACGTGTCGCGCCTCGACGAGCTGCCGCCCGGCCGCAAGCCCGTGCGCACCGCGATCCGGGACGAGCGGGCGCGCGCCCGCGTGTACGACTTCGTGCGCCGCGAAGTGCAGGCCGGCCACCAGGCCTACATCGTCTACCCCGTCATCGACGAGACCGAGAAGCTGGACGTCAAGGCGGCGGCCAAGATGGCCGACTACCTGGCGGCCGAAATCTTCCGCGGCGTGAGCGTCGGGCTGGTGCACGGGCGGCTCGCCCCCGACGCCCGGGACCAGGTGATGCGCCGCTTCCGCGCCGGCGAGATCCAGGTCCTCGTGGCGACGACGGTGATCGAGGTCGGCATCGACGTGCCCAATGCGACCGTGATGCTCATCGAGCACCCCGACCGCTTCGGGCTCGCGCAGCTCCACCAGCTGCGGGGCCGGATCGGCCGCGGCGCCGCCGCGAGCCACTGCATCCTGATGGTGCCGGGCGCCGGCGGCGAGCCGGATTCGGGGACGCGCGAACGGCTCGAGCGGTTCGCCGCGACCGAGGACGGCTTCGCCATCGCCGAGCTGGACCTGCAGGAGCGCGGGCACGGGGAGCTGGTCGGCTCGCGCCAGGCCGGCGCCGTCGAATTCCGGTTCGCCGACTGGACCAAGGACGCCGACCTGCTCGCCGTCGCCCACCGCCTGGCGCGCGACGTGATCGCCGCCGACCCCACGCTCTCCGCCCGCGGCCTGCGGCCGGTCGTGGCGCAGATCGGCCGCCGCTTCGAGCGCGGGCTGGAGCTGTTCCGGGCCATCCCCGGCTAGCTCGGCAGGCGGCAGCGGGTTGGGGCATGTCCGCGCGGATCTCGGCAGCCACGTTTCCTGCCGTCCGGAAACGGGGAACTGGGAAGTGGGGTGGCGGTGTATGGGAGGAGTCCCCCGTTTCGCAGGAGCATCGCCATGCCGGACGCGCAGAGCCTCCCCACCGTCACGCCCCTGACCGAGCGCGGCTACGCCCACCCCGAAGTGCTCGTCTCCACCCAGTGGGTCGCGGACCATCTCAAGGATCCCGGCGTCCGCATCGTGGAATCCGACGAGGACGTGCTGCTCTACGAGACGGGGCACATTCCGGGCGCGGCGAAGGTGGATTGGGTCGCGGACCTGAACGACCCCGTCGTGCGCGACTACGTGAGCCGGGACCAGATGGCCGCCGTCCTGCGGGCCCGCGGCATCGGCGACGACACGACCATCGTGTGCTACGGCGATCGCAACAACTGGTGGGCGACGTACGCCTTCTGGGTCTTCCGCCTGTTCGGGCTGAAGAATCTCAAAGTGATGGACGGCGGCCGCCAGCGCTGGTCCGACGAGGGACGCCCGCTGGTGACCGACGCCGTGCGCCATCCGGCGGGCACCATCAAGGTGGGGGAGCGCAACGACAAGGCGATCCGCGCCTTCCGGGAAGACGTGCTCGCCCACGTGCAGGCGCACCACAAGCTGGTGGACGTGCGCAGCCCCGAGGAGTTCCGCGGCGAGCGCATGCACATGCCCGAGTACCCGAACGAGGGCGCGCTGCGCGGGGGGCACATCCCGGGCGCCCGCAGCATCCCGTGGAACCGCGCCGTGGACCCCGCCACCCACTGCTTCCGCAGCGCGCCGGAGCTGAAGACCATCTACCAGCAGGAGCACGGGCTGGAGAAGAACGACGACATCATCGCCTACTGCCGCATCGGCGAGCGGTCGTCCCACACCTGGTTCACTCTCAAGTACCTGCTCGGCTACGCCAAGGTCAGGAATTACGACGGCTCCTGGACCGAGTGGGGCAACCTGGTCCGCGCACCCGTGGAGAAGCCGTGAGCGTCCAGGACCGTTCCCAGACGCCACGTGGCCCGTGGTTGCCGGACGCCAGCCGGCGGGGACCGGGAGGGGCCGGACGCCGTGGACCGTGAGACCCGCGTAGCCTGGCTGGTTGACCACTACCAGCACCCGCGCCACCGCGGCGCGCTGCCGGACGCCGAGGTGCGCATGCCTGGCGGGAACCCCGGATGCGGCGACGTGCTGACGGCCTACCTGAAGACGGCACCCGGTGAGGATCGCGTCGCGGCGCTCAGCTTCGAGGGCCAGGGGTGCACCCTGAGCCAGGCCGCCGCCTCCATCCTGGCCGAGCGCGTGAACCGCGACCGGCCGACGTTCGCGACGGTGCTGGCCTTCACCTACGAGGAGATGATGGACCTGCTCGGCCGCGACATCGTCAGCTCGCGGCCGCGCTGCGCCACCCTCGCGCTCGGCACCCTCAAGGCCGCCGTGCGGCGGCTCGTCACGGACCGCGGCCTGCGGGCCGCCGGCCGGACGGAGGCGGAGGTCCGGGCCTTGCACGCCGAGGCCGAAGCGGCGGACGGCGGCCTCGTCTTCGGCGACGGGACGCTGAAACCCGAGGCCTGACGGCCTTGGAACCCGGCGCCGCTACCCCTACTATTAATCACTATGGACCAACTCCGGATTATGCGGCAGCCTGCGGGTGCCGCGCAGACGATGTACGACGAGGCGTTCGTGACGCCGATGCGCCAGGAGCTGGTGCGCCTGGGCTTCGAGGAACTGCGGACGCCGGAGGACGTGGACGCGAGACTGCCGGGGCCGGCGGGCACGACCCTCGTGGTCGTGAACTCGATCTGCGGCTGCGCCGCCGGGCGGGCGCGCCCGGGCGTCGCCCTGGCGCTGAAGCAGGCCTCGGTGCGGCCGGATCGGCTGACGACGGTGTTCGCTGGTCAGGACCGCCCGGCCACGGAGCGGGCGCGAAGCCATTTCGCGCCGTACCCGCCTTCATCGCCGCAGGTGGCGCTGTTCAAGGACGGGAAGCTGGTCTTCATGATGCAGCGCAGCGAGATCGAGGGGCGGGACGCGCCGGAGATCGCGGAGCATCTGGTGGAAGCGTTCGAGCAGCACTGCGGGAGCGTGATGAAGTGATGCGGCGATGAGGTGATGGGGACGGTCCGCGGCCAGCAGTGTGCGGACGGTCCCTCGTCACCTCGTCGCTCGTCCCAGCGGTATCCGCACGCCCAGCCTCGTCACGCCATCCCGAGCGTCCACCAGGAGCCCCGAGTAGGGGATGTTCGGCGGTGCGCTGGGTCGCATCAGGTCCACGACGAACAGCACGGCGGTGCCGACGGCCGTGACCTGGCCTGCGACGAGCCAGGCCCGGGCGGCGCGGTCGTAGTGCACGACGTGCCGGTAGGTGGCTTCCGCGGCCGCGTCGGCGTACTGGCCGCCGGGCGTCAGCGTGCAGTCGATCTGCCCGCAGTAGCGGATCAGGGACCGGAAGGCCGCGTTGCCGTCGTTGTGCTGCTCGATGCCGAGGGCGGTGAAGCCGGCGGCGAAGGCGGCGGCCGCCCACTTGCCCCAGCCGAGGGCCGCCGACGCCGGGGCGGCGGCCGGGGCGGCGGCGGAGTCGGTCTGCGCCGCGGCGGGCGCGGCGCGGAGCCCGAGGGCGAGCACGGCGCCGGCGAGCGCCGCGCCGCGGCCGCGCCGGCCGGGCGTGCGGGCGCTCACAGGAACGCCACCACGTCGCCGCGCTCCGACACGGCGAGAATGAAGGCGCCGTCGACGAGCGGCGGCGCGACGATGGGGGGCCGGATCTCCGCCGACCAGACGACCGCCCCGGCGCCGTCCACGAGCAGCACGCGGCCCTGCACGGTGGCGACCAGCACGCCGCCGGCCACGGGCGTGGGGCCCGCGCGGGCGACGACGCCCAGCGCGACCTTGCCCGCGGCGGACGGCGCGGCCAACGGCACGCGCCACAGGTCGCCC
>Ga0335078_10011187_pt1 | contig 13312 bp, 10 predicted proteins | sample Lox_Sample_32_FD_206711 | JGI IMG/M metagenome (GOLD analysis project Ga0335078, IMG submission 206711) | Soil microbial communities from Loxahatchee National Wildlife Refuge, Florida, United States - Lox_Sample_3.2 | ecosystem: Environmental > Terrestrial > Soil > Wetlands | place: USA...
GATTTCCTGTGGCAGGGCGCCGGGATCGCGCTGGTCGCGTGGGTTTCGCTGCGAATCGCGCGCACGGCGCGGTGGCGCTATGCGATCGCCTGCGCGGCGTTGTTTTCGATGCCGGTCGTTTTTGGCGTGACGCTATGGCTTACGGCGCCTGGCGCTCTGGCCGTCGCCGGCGCAGGGCGTTTGGTGCCAGCGACGCCGTCATTCCCCGCGGCGGTCCCACCGTCAGGTCAGGTCGCGCGCGATTTCAGCGCGTACGTGGAATGGGTCGCGCCCGCGTGGATGGCCGGGGTCGTGTGCCTGCTCTTTTATCGCGCGGCCGCGTGGATCTTCGCGCTGCGATTGCGCCGGCGCGGAACCTGCGGTGCGTCCGCGGAGTGGATCGGCCGGGTCAAGGCTCTTTCGGCGAGGGTGGGAGTCTCGCGGCCGGTCGCGCTGCTCGAATCGGCGCTAGCTGAGGTTCCAGTGATGATCGGATACCTGCGGCCGGCGATCCTGGTGCCGCTCGGAATGCTCGCGGGTCTCGCGCCGGAGCAGGCGGAAGCGATTCTGCTGCACGAGCTCGCGCACATCCGCCGCGCGGACTACCTCGTGAACGTGGTGCAGGGCGCGCTCGAAGCGCTGCTCTTTTATCATCCTTCGGTGTGGTGGATTTCGAAGGTGATCCGGGCGGAGCGCGAGAACTGTTGCGACGACCTGGTGCTCGCCGCTCAAGGCGATCCTCACGCCTACGCGACCGCGCTGCTCGCTATTGAAAGAAACCGAAGCAGCGAAATGCAGCCCGCCCTGGCGGCGACCGATGGCGATCTGCTGCGGCGTATCCGCCGGGTGCTGCGCGTGCCGCAAGCCCGCGATGCAAGCATGCCCGTGACTCCGGCCGCGATAATGCTGGCCGCGCTGGCTGTCGGATTTGCGCACGCGCAAGCCCCGGAAATGCCGGCCGTGTACGCGAAGTGGCTGACGGAAGACGTGGTCTACATCATCACGGACGTGGAGAGAGAAGGCTTCAAGAAGCTTACGAACGACGAGGATCGCGAGGCGTTTATCAAAGATTTCTGGCTATTCCGCGATCCCACGCCAGGAACACCGAAAAATGAGTTCAAGGAAGAGCACTATCGGCGCATCGCCTACGCGAACGCGCATTTCAAATCGCCGACACTCGCAGGATGGAAGACGGATCGGGGCAGGATCTACATTGTGTACGGCCCTCCGGACGAGATCGAATCACATCCGTCGGCAGGTCCGTACAAGCGTCCGTCGGATCAAGGCGGGGGGACCGTGAATACCGCGCCGTTCGAACAGTGGAGATACAAGTACATCCAGGGCATCGGACAGAACATCATCATCGAATTTGTCGACTCCGCAATGAACGGCGAGTATCGCATGACGACGGACCCGCACGCCAAAGAGGGCGTGAAGGTGCCTCTTGCCTCGGGACGAAAGCTGAGCGCGAGCGTGAGCGGGCCGGGTGAGGTGACGGTCTGGATTCCGATCGACTCTTCCGGCAGCCTCGATGTATCCGGGCGCGCGACGAACAACTCGGGATTCGCGGTGGCGTGGTTCGATCAGCCCGTCGAAAACGCGGCTGGAACCATGCTGGTGAAGAAGATGAATCTGGCGCCAGGATCTTATTGGGTCGCGGTGACGGTGATAGAAACGGCGAGCGGTAAAGCTCACACAGATGGCGTGAGCATTCAACTCCAGTGATCACGCCTGCGCATCATTTTTTCTCCTTGTTCCCGATGACGCGGTTGGCGAAATAATTGGTCACGTTAGCCTCGCTGCGCGCGACCTCGTAATACGCAGCCTTGAGCAACTGGTCCTTGCGATTGAGCAGCGTCTCGCGGATGGTTTGCTGCACCTTGGGATCGCTCAAATCGCGCTGGCCGGCCGGCTCGCGCGTGATCACTTTCAGGATTCGATACCCCTCGGCGGTGCGCAGCACGCCGGTGATCTCGCCGGGACGCAGAGCCAGGATGGTTTTGCGCAGCTCCGCATTGGCCTTGTCCAGCGCCGATTCGGGAATGAAGCCCAGATCGCCGCCGTTCTGCGAAGAGTTCGGGTCCTCCGAGTAATTCTGCGCGAGCGAGGCGAAATCGTCCCCCATCCTCAGGCGCTGGTATAGCGCGTCGATCTTCTTACGCGCCTGCCCATCGTCCTGCGCCTTGTCGTTCTTGAGATTGCGCACGCTGGGGTCGGGCCCGGGCGTCACCAGGATCTGCGCCATGTGGATCTGCGGCTCGGCCAGATCGAAGCTGGACTTGTTGGCATTATAAAAATCCGCGATGTCCTTATCCGAAATGCTGATTTTCGAGGTGATCTCCTTGTTGAACAGCTTGGCGACGCTCAGGTCGCGGCGAAGCTGCGCCTTGAGGTCGTCAACGGTGAGCTTGCGGTCGTTGAGCTGTTTTTGAAACTCCTCCTGCGTGTAGGGCGCCTTGAGCTCGTTGTATTTCTGCTCGACCTCGGCGTCGGTGGCCATCAGGCCCTCTTTTTCGGCGCGTTGCAGCATGATTTCACCGTCGATCAACGTGCGCAGGACTTCCAGTTTCTGGATATCCACCTGGTCCTCGGTGGTGTGATCGCCGGCGGTTCGCTCCAGGGAGGTCGCCGTCGCCGGAAATTGCGACAAGTACTGCTTTTCGAGATCGGCGTAGGTGATGGCGCGGCCGTTGACCATGGCGGCGACATTGGCGGGAACCGAGCGGGTGCATGCGCTGGCACCGAAGACGATCAGAACGGCAAAGAGCTTTCGGGGCATGCGGAAAAACTTTATTTTACAGGAGCGTTCGCGCGAATCACTAGCGGCATAGGGGGAAACTCCGATTGACGCATAAGGCGGACTGCACCATAATGAATCATCGCGCCTCGGAGGATTCATGCGCCAGCGCTTTATTACAGGTGTATTGTTGCCGTCCCTAGTGGCTGTGGCGTTCAGCCTGCCCGTCGACGCCTCGGTGAGCTATAGCTGCGGCGCCGGAATCAGTGCGGACGTCTGCAATTTCCTCAACGTCACGATTGCCGGCTATTACAACAACACGTTCACCAATGCCGACGCCGCGATTTACATCCAGTTGGGCAGCACGGGCTTGGGCGAGAGTGAATTCGACAGAATCGAGCTCTCATACAGCTCATATGCGACCACGTTCGACGCGGAGTCAACAGATTCGGCCGCGATTGCGGAGCTGCCTTCGACTAATCCCGACGTCGCGGGCGGGGGTGTTTATGTCACGGCGGCTCAGCTCGAGGCGCTGGGATTGAGCATCACCGCGGGCAGGTACGGCGTGAACCTGAGCGGCAGCTCGTGTAAGCTCGGCACCAGCGGCTGCTATAACGGCGTGATTACGATCAGCAACGGCGCGGATCTGTATTATCGTCCGAACGGCGGCACGATCGGTATGACGCAGTACGACTTTTACAGCGTGGCCGAACACGAAACGGATGAAATTTTAGGCACCGCTTCGTGTCTCGTCGACATCAGCGGAGCGGCCGGCAATGGGTGTACGAATCGCTCAGGTACTTCGGCCGGCGTGTCCGCAACCGACCTGTATCGCTATTCGAGCCAGGGCACTTTCGCCTGGACGAGCTCCAGCACCGCGTACTTCTCGATTGATGGGGGCAAGACCATGCTCGCGGCGTACAACAATACGCCTAACGGCGGCGATTACGGCGACTGGGTATATCAATCCAGTTGCAGCGCGGACTTGGTACAGGATTACGCCGCCACGCCCGGTTGTAGCCCCAATATCATTACCGATCAGGGCACGCCCGAGATCCAGTTGCTGAATGCGGTTGGCTTCGATCTCTCTGCACCGGAGCCGGCGACATTCGCGTTGCTGGGCGCGAGCTTGATTGGTTTAGGCGTGATTGGGATGCAGCGCCGCAGGCGCAAATAAGCTCACTTCGCGTCGCGCCAGTTTTCACCCACGCCGACATCCACCACCAACGGGACTTCCAGCTTCTTCACGGACTGCATTTCCGACTTGACCATCGCGCGTACCGCGTCAACCTCTTCCGGCGGAGCTTCGAAAATCAGCTCGTCATGGACTTGCAGCACCATGCGGGTCTGCATCGCCGCGAGCTGTGCGTCGATGCGGATCATCGCCAGCTTGATCAGGTCCGCGGCCGTGCCTTGCAGCGGAGTGTTGACCGCGGTCCGCTCGGCGAAATTGCGCGCGTTGGGATTGCGGCTCTGCATGTCGGGAATCGGTCGCCGGCGGCCGAACAGGTTCACCGATACGCCATCGCGCCGCACTTCCGCGATGGTTTCATCCAGCCAGCGGCGCACGCCCGAGTAGCGCTCGAAGTAAGCGCGGATGTAGCGCTCGGCTTCCTTGCGGTCGATGCCGAGCGAGGTCGCCAGACCGAAGGGCGTTTGCCCGTAAACGATGCCGAAATTCACAGCTTTCGCGCTGCGCCGGTGTTCGGCCGTCACGAACATGGGGCCGACGCCGAACACTTCCGCGGCTGTGCGTGCGTGGATATCCTCGCCGCGGCGGAACGCGTCGACCAATACCGGGTCGTGCGACATGTGCGCCAGCAGCCGCAGCTCGATCTGCGAATAATCGGCGACGATCAGCTTCCATCCGGGACGCGGAACGAATGCGGCGCGGATTTCGCGGCCGAGCTCGGTGCGAATGGGAATGTTTTGCAGGTTCGGGTTGGAGCTTGAAAGCCGGCCGGTAGCCGCGCCGGTCTGGTTGAAGCTGGTGTGCACGCGTCCGGTGGAAGGGTCGATCAACGCGGGCAGCGCGTCGACGTAGGTTCCCTTGAGCTTGGCGAGCTGGCGGTAGTCGAGCACCTTGCGCGCGATGGCGTGTTCCTCGGCGAGCGCCTCCAGTACGTCAGCCGCCGTGGAAATCACCTTACCCTTGCCGTATTTCACCGGCGCCGGCAGATTCATCTCCTCGAAGAGAGTTTTTCCGAGCTGCTGGGGCGAATTGATGTTGAAGGTCTTCCCGGCGAGCTCGTAAATCTCAGCTGACAGCCGCGCGATCTCCTCCTCCATGCGGCTGCTCAAGATTCGAAGCTGCGCCGGATCGACGCGTACACCGCACTCCTCCATGCGTGCCAGCACCGGGACCAGAGGCAAATCGATGGATTCATACAGCGGGACGAGCCCCAGCGCGTCTACCTCGGGACGCAGTTTTTGAAAAACGGACAAGACCGCGTCGGCCTGGCCGGAGGGGTCGCTCGAAACTTCGCGATCGAGATAGCGCTCGGCGAGCGACGGGAGATCGCAGCGGCCGGGATCGGCCGAGATCAGGAACCCGTACAGCATCACGTCGTGAGCGAGGCTCGGAGCGCTGCCGAAGCGCCGGATCATCGTTTTGATGTCGTGCGCGACGCTGGCCCGCATCGGAATTTTGTCGAGCGCAACGGCTCGCGCGACTCCTTCACTCGCCGAAAACGCCAGCACGCTTTCGCCCATCATCTCGCCTGCGGCGACCGCGACCGGAGCCTCCGCCGGAATCGTCGCCAGCCACGCATCGAGCGCCGCAGCCGATTCAAAGCGCTGGTAATCGCATTCGCTCGCCGCTTTGGCCGCCGGAGCGAGCTCGCGCAACAGGCTGGAGAATTCGAGAGTCTTGTAAATCTCGCGCAGCTTGGCGACGTCCGGCTCCTGAATCTTGACAGCCTCGAGGTCGAATTCGATGGGGACGTCACAATGGATGGTCGCCAGGCGCTTACTGAGCAGGATCTGCTCGCGATGCTTTTGCAGGCTTTCGCGATACATCTTGCGCTCGACTTCAGAGGCGTGCTCGATGGCATTTTCGACGCTTCCGAAGCGCTGGATCAGGTCCTTCGCACCTTTTTCGCCGATTCCCGGCGCCCCCGGAATATTGTCGATGGTGTCGCCTTTGAGCGCCAGAAGATCGGCAACCTGCGGCGGCGCGACGCCCATGAACTCCTGGGTGGCTTTAGCATCGAACCACATGTCGTCTTTCATGGGATTGAGCATCTTTACGTGATCGTTCACCAGCTGGAGCATGTCTTTGTCGCTCGAAACGATCACGACCTCGAGGCCCAGGGCGGTCGCGCGTCGCGCCAGCGTGCCGATCACGTCGTCGGCTTCAAACCCCGGGTATTCGAGAACGGGAATACGCAGGGCATCGAGCGTCTTGCGAATCCAGGGGATCTGCTGGAGCAGATCGGGCGGCGTCTCGGTGCGGTTGGCTTTGTACGACTCGAAGGCTTCGTCGCGGAACGTGGGGCCTTGGCTTTCGAAGATCGCGGCCAGATAGTCGGGCGAATGCGCGTTCTTCAGGCGCCGGACCATGTTGTGAAAAATGTAGACGGCCTCGGTTTCAAGGCCCGAAGCGGTGCGCATGGGCGGCGCGCCGGACCGCGCGCGGGCATGGTAGGCGCGGAAAATGAAGCCAAACGAATCGATCAGAAATAAGCGGGGCAAGTTCCAGTATCGCCCGCGACAGCGCGCCGTTGCGAGAAGATCTGCGCTTCTCGGCAGCGGCCGGAGAAAGCGACTATTTCTTGATCAGCGGATTCACGTAGCCCGCCGGAAGGATGTGATCCGGATCGGGCCGGACGCTCAAGTAATCCACGTGATCGGAAATGTCCTTCCAGCCATGCGGCACGCCGAACGGAATAATGACGATGTCGCCGGGATTCACGACGCGCTCGGTCACGTGGCCGACGATCGGACCGCTGCAGGATGGCCCGTTGAGGACCTTGGTGACTTCGCTCTCCGGAGGCGAACGGAAGCCGTGCTCGATGACGCCTCCGGTGACCAGTGTTCCGCTCCCTGAAACGATGATGTACGTCTCGGTTTCGTCGTCATGCGCGATTCCTCCGGCTCCGCTCGGCTTGGCGTCGGCGGGCGCAGTGCCGGTGCTGCACTCCACCCGGTTCGCGGCCGCTCGTCCGCCGCCTTTCGCGGCTCCTCGGGCGCCACGTCCGCGTGCGGCGTTGTTGGTCGGGCCGCGATGAATAATTCCCACCGCCAGATTGTATTTGCACAGATCAACCACCTTGAGCTGTTGATCGACCGCGGGCGGAGCGTGTTTCAACAACTCCTTCACGTCCGCGTCCCCTATAAACGTGGAGTCTTTAGGGACTTCGCACTGGGCGAAGGCGACGTGCGATCCGATCAACAGAATGGCGGCGCTCAAAATTGTTTTCGTCATGTGTTCTCCTTAACAGGATGCCAGCATTATATGTCAATCGCGTCAGAATGTCGCGAGCGCGTTGAACGGCGTCGCCGTCCCGCCGGGAATGCGCATGAACTGCACCGTCATCAGGAAATCCCAACGCTTGCGCGCGGCGGCCTCGCGCGCGACATCTTCCAGCCACGCGTTGTCCACTAGCGGCACTCCCATTACCGCGATCGCCAGGGTGTGTATCGGCCGGCTCGCGGCTTCTCCGGTTCCCGCGATTCCCGAAGGCTGAACGTCATTGACGGCGTCGTTTCCCAGCAAGGCGACATCGCGCTGATGAATCCATGGCATCGCGGATGCGTCCAGGCCCGCAGCCAGCCGCCCCGTGTTCCACGGACCCAGTTTCGCGCGCCGCGCCCACCGCCCGGTGCGAATGAACAACGCGTCTCCGCTCCCGATCTTCACCTTCGCGAATTTCTCCCAGGCTTCCAGGTCCGACGCGTAGATAGGCGTGCCGGGTTCCAGATAAGGAACTCCCTTCATCAGAGGCAGGTCCACCAGCACGCCGCGCGTGACCAGTCCCGGCCCCATGCGATCGATCGCATCGGCCTTGCAGCCTTTCTCGTCGAGATCCTGCGGGTGGTCATTGAACACCATTGCCACGCCATTGCGCCGCAGCGGGTAGTGGCACAGCGCATCCAGGTGCGAATTGGTTCCATCGTGAATTCCGAAGGTGATGCTGTCCAGCGCGAACCCGATCTTGCCCGTCGCGGGATTGCGGTACATCTCGTGCTTGATTTCGCCGAAGTTGAAATTGTCGGCGGCTTTTTCCAGATCGGCGAAATGCGCGAGCGAAACAGTCACGCCGTCTTTCACCAGCCGCGCCGCCTCGAGCTCTTTCCGCGGCGTCACCAGGTTCAGCGCTCCGCGTTCGTCGTCCTTTCCCCAGCGGCCCCAGTTGGAAAGCGTGGTTTCCCACTCGGTCACCTGCTCGAGGGTGACGGCCGGACGTTTTTCCTGCGCGGAGGCGGGACGGGATTTCGACATCATCAGTCCGAGCGCGGCCAAGAGTCCGATGACGAGCGGGCGCTTCATGGGACAGGTCTCCTTCCTGATTCGGCCGTTGCCGATGCACGGCTCGCCGGCCGTGGACGAGCCGTGCGGCTGAAGCGCGCCTTACGCCCGCGGCATCGAATCCCAGAACTTGCGGATTTCGCTGCGTGGATCGTTCTCCACGCGGATTTCTTTATCGAAAATCATCGTGGCGCGAGTGGTCGCGTCGTAACCTGGCCAACGCGGGACCTTCGAATTGTTCGGATTTGCGTTCTTCGCCATGGTCACCCACGTCATCGCAAATCGCGACCATAGCGCGCGCTGCTCTTCATTTCCGGCGCCGCCCACGGCATCGCGATAGCTGTTGAACGTCGCCGAAACGTCGGTGCCATGCACGGCTCCGAACTTTCCACCGAAGCCGCTGCTTGCGAACGTCCACAAATACAGGTACGCCGGAGCGCTGCCCTGCGCCGATTTCCGTTCCGCCTGAAGCGTCGCGCTGCGGCGCGCTCCGGAATCTGTGAAAATCTGCGCCTGAATGAGGTACGGCGACTTGTCGGGGTAGCGGTCGCGATACATCGCCAGCATCTCTTCGGCCTTTGCGCCGTAGCGCTGGTTCATCATCGTGCGCAGCCCTTCTTCGGTCAGGTCCCAGTTGGTCAGCCGCAGCGCAGCATCTTCCAGCGTGTTGGAAATAATGATTGGCACGTCCGCCGATTCGGGCGGCGCGGTGGGATCGAACGGATGGTGCGGCAGAACCGAGCCGTCGACCACTGGTGAAAAACCCGCGCCCGTAAGCGACGTCTGCGCTTCCAGAATCTGCTGCCAGGAAATCTTCTGAATATCCGCGATGTTGCCGTTGCTGATGCCCAGTTTGGCCAGCAACTTCTCCGCCGCTTTGGTACCCGTCTCGCGCGTAGCCGAGCGGATGGTCGACCCGCTCTGAATTCCGGCGGCATGGAACAAACCCTTCGCCGATGGAATCGCCAGCATCGTGGACGTTTTCGCGCCGCCGCCCGATTGCCCGAAGATCATCACCTTCGCCGGATCGCCGCCGAAGTTTTCGATGTTGTCGCGCACCCACTCGAGCGACGCGACCAGGTCCATCATTCCCACCACGCCCGCGTACTTGAACTCTTCCGGCGCGCCCAGGTCGGCCAGGTGCAGATATCCGAAGCTCGCCAGCCGATGATTCACGGTTACCACCACGCAGTCCGCGAGGCGCGCCAGTTGCGTGCCGTCGTACTGCGGACCGTTACCCGATCCGGTCGCGAATCCTCCGCCGTGGAAGGAAACCAGCACGGGACGCTTGCCGTCGTCTTTGAGCGCGGGCGTCCATACGTTCAGCGTCAGAACGTCTTCGCCCATTCCCGTGCCGTAGTGCAGGTCCCACTGGATCAGCTCGCCGTAGTCGCTCGCCGCTGACGAAATCGTTTGCGGAGAGATCTGCCCGTAGGCGAGGCATTCCTTCACGCCAGTCCATGCGGCTGCTTTCTTCGGCGGCATGTACCGATTTTTCCCGCCCGTCGGCGCGCCATAGGGGACGCCTTTGAATTCCTTGATCCCGGAATTGGCCATTCCCTGGATCTTGCCGTACTGTGTTTCCGCGGTGAAGAACAGTTCGCTGTTGCGTGTCGCGCCCGCCGAGCGCGTCTGCCGTGATTGCCCCCAGCTCATGTTCCCCATCGCGTACCCGGCGCCCAGCGCCGTGAGAAACGAACGTCGATTGGTCATATGGAGTCTCCCTTCGATCGGTGACACACTGGGCAGTTTACTCCAAAATGAGCACGGAACGATGGCGGGGAGGGCCGTGTGGGCCCGGCAAACTCAACTGCCGAAAATCTTCAGCTCGTTGACAACGCTGGTGACGCCTTTCACCTTTTTGGTGATTTTCTCGGCTTTCTCGCGGGCTTTCTCGTCGGAGACCGTTCCCTTGAGCGTGACCACGCCGTTTTTGACGGTGACGTCGAGTCCGGCGCCCTTCACCAGTTCATCGTTCGCCAGCTTTTCCCGGACCGTGTCGTAAATCTTGTTATCGCTCGGCGTGCCTTGCGCGAACGCCGGAGCGACCAACGCCAATATCAACACCAACGACAACACGCGCGTGACCATACCACTATTAAGCTACATCCGGCCTGCCGCGCGCCAGTCGGTGGCCGCGACAAACTCCGGATCTTCGCGCCAGCCCGGCCGGACCCGCACGATGGTTTGCAAAAACACCTTGCGCCCCAAAATCTGCTCAAGTTCCTCGCGCGCCTCGGTGCCGATTTTCTTGAGCGCCTCGCCCTTGGCGCCGATCAGGATCGCTTTTTGCCCAGGACGCTCCACGTAAATCGCTGCGGTGACACGCGCCAGCTTTTCCGTCTCCTCCCAGGACTCGATCACGACCGTTACGGCGTGTGGAACCTCCTGCCTGGCGAAATGCAAAATCTTCTCGCGCACGATCTCCGCGGCGAGAAAGCGTTCCGGCTGATCGGTGAGATAGTCCTCGGCAAACAGCGCCGGCGATTCCGGCAAACGCGCGGTGATCTCTTTCCGCAGCACGTCAATCCCCTCGCCGGTCACAGCCGAGATGGGGATGAACTCGGCGAAATCGTGCAGCCCTCGATACGTTGCGATCAACTTCAGCAATTTCGTCTTGTCTGGCAGCCGGTCGATCTTGTTCAGCGCGGCGATTGCGGGTGCGCCGGTTTTCTTTACCAGATCCACCGCGTGTGCGTCCTCCTGGGAAAAGGGCGCGAGCGCGTCGATCACGAACAGCGCGACATCGGGACTCTCCGCCGCCATCCGCACGGCATCCATCATCCGGCGGTTCAGCAGCGTCGCCGATTTGTGAATTCCCGGCGTATCGACGAAAACGATTTGCGCGTCCGGCGTGGTGACTACTCCCTGGATGGCGGTCCGCGTGGTCTGCGGCTTCGCGGCGACGATCGCCAGCTTGGTTCCGACCATCGCGTTCAGCAGCGTTGATTTTCCGGCGTTGGGCCGCCCCAGGATTGCGACAAATCCAGCTTTCATTTCGCCGTAGTCTTGGCGACGCGCACCTGGTCGACGCGAAGATGGTTGGCCGCCAGCACCTTAATCGCGATGCCCTCGCGCTCGGTTTCTTCGCCCGGTTCCGGCACGTGCCCCAGCCATTCCGTGATCAATCCGCCGACGGTGGTCGATTCGGTCCCTTCCTGCGGATGAAAATCGAGCAGGTCTTCCAGGCGGCCAAGGTCGAAGCTGCCGGAAACGACGTAGCTGCCGTCGGGGTCCTGACGGAAATCGCGATCCGGCTCGTGTTCGTCATGAATCTCGCCGACGATCTCCTCCACCATGTCTTCCATGGTCACGATCCCCGCGGTGCTGCCGTATTCATCCACCACCACAGCCATGTGCGCGCCCTCTTCCTGCATCTCGCGCAGCAGATCGTTCACTGCCTTGGTTTCGGGAACCGCACGAATCGGCCGGACGATATCGCGAACCTTCTTGTGCGCGCGCTCGTCTTCGTCCAGCTCAAACATGTCGCGCACGTGCACGAAGCCGACGATCTGGTCAATACTTTCTTCATATGCGGGGATGCGCGAAAACTGCTCGTTAATGGCGAGCTGCCGCAGCTCGTCAAGCGTCGCGTCCTGGCGGATGGCGACAATCATCGGCCGCGGCGTCATCACCTCGCGCACGGTTTTGTCGCCGAAGGCCACCACAGACTGAATCAGCTCGCGATCGCCCTTTTCGATGATTCCCTCTTCTTCGCCCGCCAGAATCAGCGCCTCGATGTGCTCCTCCGGCCGCGCCGCCTCGCCGTTGGGCGCCGGCTCCGAGAGGTCGAACACGGATTGCGCGAACTCGAGCGACCACACCAGCGGCCGCACCGCGAACGCAAGCACGCGCAGCAGCGGCGCGAACGCCAGAAGCTGCCGGCCGCTGCTTCTGCGATAGACGATCTGCGGAAGGACGTAGGTTCCCGCGACCACGTACATGCCGAGGAGCAGGATGGTGACCACGAGCGCCTGCGCGGGCTCCGCGCTCTCATACGTCAAGGCCAGAGTCAGGCATCCGATGGTCGCCAGTCCGACATGCTTGATGAGCGAAAAGGTCAGCGAGCCGCGCTCGGTCTCCAGGCCCAGCTTGGCTTCGAGCGTCTCTTTGAAGAATTCGAGCGAGGCGCGCTCCCGCGCGCGAATCCGCAGCGACTCGAGGTACAGCACCTGGACGCATGTCACCAGTATTACGATCAGCGCGATGAAGGCGTCGGCGCAAGCGAGTGCAATGATCATGCGTGCGCCCTCTCGATCAGCCCGCGTGGCAAGCCCAGCCGCTTGCGCCAGCGAATCTCCGCGCGGCGCATCGCGCCGTGATCGGTTTCGTGATCCATTCCCGCCAGGTGCAGCGCCCCGTGCAGCATCAGAATGCGAATCTCTTCATCCACGCTGTGGCCGTGCTCGGCCGCCTGCTCCCGCGCGCGGTCAACCGAGATCGCGATCTCTCCCCCGCGTTCCGAGGGGAACGAAAGAACGTCGGTGGGGTAATTGGCCGCGCGAAAATTGCGGTTCAGCCGCCGCAGTTCCTGATCGTCGGTGATCAGGCACACGATCTGGCGACGTGGCGCCACGCGCGCGGTCATGCCCGCGAAAAATCTGCGGAGCTCGCGCTTCCGCAGCGCTCCGGAGCGATGGCGAAACAATAAAGGTATGTCGTCAGACATGGGACGCCGCTCAGGCGGCCGTACCGTCGGAGCCGGGCCCGGCTTCCGCACCGGTGTCGGTCAGCTTCAACGATAACTGCCGGTTCGCGCCGATCACTTCGTTATAGCGTTCGTACGCCTTCACGATCTTCTGCACCAGGCTGTGACGCACCACGTCACGTTCGTCGAACTGCACGAAGGTGATGCCCTCAATGCCGCGCAAAACGTCGATCACTTCAATCAGGCCGCTGCGCAACCCGCCCGGAAGATCGATCTGCGTCGGATCTCCGGTCACCACCATCTTGGAATTGAATCCCTGCCGCGTCAGAATCATTTTCATCTGCTCCGGCGAGCAGTTCTGCGCCTCGTCCATGATAATGAAGCTGTCGTTCAGCGTGCGGCCGCGCATGAACGCGATCGGCGCGACCTCGATGGTATTGCGCTCCAGCAGCTTATCGATTTTTTCCGCTTCAAGCAT
>Ga0335078_10011188_pt1 | contig 13311 bp, 11 predicted proteins | sample Lox_Sample_32_FD_206711 | JGI IMG/M metagenome (GOLD analysis project Ga0335078, IMG submission 206711) | Soil microbial communities from Loxahatchee National Wildlife Refuge, Florida, United States - Lox_Sample_3.2 | ecosystem: Environmental > Terrestrial > Soil > Wetlands | place: USA...
GGTCGTGCTCGGCGCGCTGCTGGAGATCGCCGGAACGCTGCCGCAGGCGAGCATCGACGCAGCATTGCGCCATTGCGTCAAGCAGCCGAAGTGGATCGATCTCGACGAGCGCGCCCTGGCGCGGGGGCGCGCCCTCTACAGGGAGTTCATGGAAAGAGGTGTGGCATGAAGGCCGATGCGGATCCGGATCTTATCGTCTATTTCAATGGAAAATATATGCCTTTGAGCGAGGCCCGCGTCGGCATCCTGACCCATGCCCTGCACTACGGCACCGGAGTCTTCGAAGGCATCCGCGCCCATTGGGACGAGCCCCAGCACGAACTCTTGCTCATGCGCCCGCGCGATCATTACCTGCGTTGGAAGCAGAACTGCGGCATTCTTCGCCTTCAAGTTCCTGCATCCCCCGAAGAACTTTGCTCCATCACCGTGCAGTTGATGTTGCGCAATGCTTTCCGTTGCAATGTCTACGTGCGCCCGCTGGCCTACAAGTGCGCGGAACGCGTAGGCGTGAGCACCGACGATCAGGATGCCTTTGCCATCGTCGCGCTGCCTTTCGGCGAATACCTGCATAGCGACAAAGGCATCCATGCGGGTGTAAGCTCATGGCGCCGGATTGAGGACAATGCGATTCCGGCGCGGGCCAAGATCTGCGGAGCCTACGTGAACAGTGCGCTGGCCAGTGACGAAGCGCGCCAGAACGGGTTCGATGAGGCGATTTTCCTGAACGAGAACGGGCACGTCGCCGAGGGCGCCACCTGCAACATCTTCATGGTCCGCAAAGGAGAGCTCATTACGCCGCCGGTGACAGAAAACGCGCTGGAAGGCATCACGCGCGACTCGGTGATGGAGTTGGCGCATCGCGAGCTCAGTCTTCCCGTCGTGGAACGGCCCATCGACCGTAGTGAACTCTACATTTGTGACGAGTTGTTCTTCACCGGAACCGCGGTGGGTATAGCTCCCATTGTGCGCGTCGATCGTCGCCCGGTAGGCAAGGCGGCCATCGGCGTGGTAAGCAACGCGTTGCGTCAGTTGTACTTCGACGCTACGCGCGGGCACTTGCGGAAATACAGCCACTGGCTGGTCCCGGTTTACCAATCGCAGCAGGAAGCGGAGAACGAGGCCGCTTCTCTTGTCGAGATCAATGCCGCCTGAGCCGGCAACTCCTGCCGGCCCTGGCAAGGAGGATGAAACATGCTCACAACAACGTCCGTATTGAACGCGTATGACGTTGCCCTGGAGAACTTCGATGCGGCAGCCGACGCACTGGAGCTCGACAACGATACGCGCGAGATGATCAAGTATCCCGAGCGCGTGCTCACCGTCAGCGTGCCCGTCCGCATGGACGATGGGCACATTCACCGTTTTGAAGCCTATCGCGTACAGCACAGCTCGGTGCGCGGACCGGCCAAAGGCGGCATTCGCTATCACCCGCAGGTCACGCTCGACGAAGTCAAGGCGCTGGCTACGTGGATGACCTGGAAATGCGCCGTCGTCAATATTCCGTTCGGCGGGGCCAAGGGCGGCGTCACCTGCGATCCCAAGCACATGTCGCAGCATGAGCTGGAACGCATGACGCGCCGCTACACCAGCGCCATCCTTCCGCTCATCGGGCCCGAGCAGGACATTCCCGCGCCCGATGTCTACACCAATCCGCAGACCATGGCCTGGATCATGGACACCTTCAGCATGACCAAGGGCTATGCCATTCCCGGCGTGGTCACGGGCAAGCCCATCAGCCTGGGCGGCTCGCTGGGACGCAACGAAGCTACCGGCCGCGGCGTCTTTTACACCATTCAGAGCGCGTGCGAGCATCTCAAGATGTCGCTCAAGGGCGCCAGGGTGGTGGTACAGGGCTTCGGCAACGCGGGCTCCATCGCAGCGCAGTTGCTCCATCAAGCCGGAGCCAAGGTCATCGCGGTCAGCGACTCGCGCGCCTGCGTCCTTGACCACAACGGCCTCAACATTCCCGAGCTGATCCACATGAAAGAACTCACGGGGCATGTGGAAGGATTCCCGGAGAGCGAGCCGATCGAGCCTGAAGAGTTGTTGGCGCTGGAGTGCGACATTCTGGTGCCGGCGGCTCTGGAGAACATGATTCACGCCGAGAACGCGCCCAAGATCCACGCCAGGATCGTCGCCGAAGCCGCCAACGGCCCGGTGACGCCTGCCGCCGATCGAATCTTCGAGCGCAACAATATCTTCCTGATCCCCGACATTCTCTGCAATGCCGGCGGCGTCACGGTCTCCTACTTTGAATGGGTGCAGGATGAGTCGCATCTGTTCTGGGAGGCGAAGGATGTCTACGATCGCCTGGAGCACGTGATGAAGACGGCGTTCCGCGATGTGCTGAAGATCCACCTGGAGAAGAAGGTGCCGATGCGCATTGCGGCCAACATGCTGGGAATCAGCCGCGTCGCCGAAGCGGTGAAGATTCGCGGCATCTACCCGTAAGGGTACAAGAACAACCCCGTGCCCCATCCTTCCCGCGTCGTTCGCGGGAAGGGTGGGATCGGTCACAATAGCTCCGTGCCCCATCCTTTCGCCTTCCTTTGGCGAAAGGGTGGGATCGCAATCGCCCCAAGCTCGTCATCCTGAGTACAGGTCGCCGCGGCGACCGGAAGCGAAGGATCTGCGTTTCCGGCCTCCAGCATAGGCATTCCGTCCTCCACCGCGCTAAAACTCCATCCTCTCCTTCACAAACCGCACCCGATCCCGGGCCACCGGCAGCTTCGACCTTCGCGCATCCTTCAATGCGACAAAAACCTTCCCATCCGATGAGACATTCGCCTCCTGCACCCAATCGATATTCAGCAGAATGGCGCGATGAATGCGCACGAACTTCGCCGGGTCCAGCCTGCGCTCGAGATCGGCGATGGCCTGGTCGACGCAGTGTTCGCGGCCATCGACGACCGCATAGGTGAGCTTGTCCCGCGCCGCAAAGTGAGTGACAGCCTCGAGTTCGAGAAAGCTGATGCGCTCGCCCACGCGCGAGGCGATGCGGCGCGGGTATGCTGTGTGCCGTCCCAGCAGCGATTGCGCCATCTCCTTCAGCATGGCCTCGAGATCGGGGTGCTGCTGCCAGCCCGGTTTGTCGATAGGCCTGACACGGCCGAGCTTGGCCAGCGCGCGCTCCAGTTGCTCCGGTTCGATGGGCTTGAGCAGGTAGTCGATCGAGTTGACTTCGAACGCGCGCAACGCGTACTGGTCGTACGCGGTCGTAAAGATCACAAACGGCTGCACGGCCAGCCGCGACAGCAGCTCGAAGCCGTTCATTCCCGGCATTTGAATGTCGAGGAAAAGGACGTCGACAGCCGGGGTTGAGTCGTCGTTCAGAAACTCCAGAGCTTTGGCGGGATCGGTCGCGCTTCCGGCGATTTGCAGTTTCTCGCATTTTGTAAGCAGGCGGCTCAGGCGCTCGATCGCCAGCGGCTCATCGTCTACGAGGTAGGCTTGCAGCGCGGCAGTCTCCATGGCGCTTCACAACTCCGCGGGGAACGACAAGCGGACGATGGTCTTCTCGTCCTCGCGAACCACGTCCAGCTTCCCTTGTCCGCCGAAGAGAAGATCTAGTCGCGCGACGAGGTTGCCCAAACCATGTTCCGGCGTGATGGAGCCGAGCGAGAACCCCGGGCCGTCGTCGATGACTTCCAGCCGCGCGCGCCCGTTGTTCATCGCTCCCGAAATCCGAATCGACGCTCCGGAGGGCCGCTGTGCCACAACATGTTTTACCGAGTTCTCCGCCACGCACTGCACGGCAAGCGGAGGAACCTGGATCGAGTCCATCGCCGAGGGTGTGTGAATCTCATAGCGCAGGCGCTCGCCGAACCGTGTCGACTCAATCTCCAGATAATCGCGCACCACCCTGAGTTCCTGCGCCAGGGGCACCAGGCTGCGCTGCTGCGCATTCAGAGAAAAGCGCAACAACGAAGCCAGCTTGCCTACCGTATCTTCGGCGCGTTGCGGGTCGCTGGGGATCAAGGAGGCAATTGAGTTGAGAGTATTGAACAGGAAATGCGGGTGGATGCGCGACTCCAGCGCCGAGAGCCTTGCTTCGGCCAGCAGCTTGTACGCGCGTTCCTGCTCCATCTGGCGCGTTCGCGCCTCGAGCACAGCCGCGTGCAGCTTGTAGCGCAGCGTTTCATAGGTGGTGATGCTCATGCCGACCATCAGCGTGATCAGAACTGCGAATGGCCAGGAGTCCCAAAACTCCGCCCGGAACGCACCGCGCGGTGCGATTTTCATCCACTGCAATAACACCGAGCCGGCAAGGACGCCGACCGTGGCCGTCAACAGCAGGGCGCCGGCGTCCACAAGAACGACCATGCGCGGATATTTCTCGCTGAAGCGCTTGGAAATCCAAGTCAGCAAAATTGCCGAGAGCGGCCCGATCAGCGTGCTGTAGACAAAGATAACCACTAACTCCCGGCCGCTCTGCGATAACTTCGTCCGGCCGATGGAGAGAAACAGCGCCAGGCACAGAAGCGCCACGCCCGGCACAATCCAAGCCAGCCGCAGCACCTGGGTTGCAATGCTTGGTCCGCGGATCTCCCCTGTGGAGGGCTCAATTTCGCAGCATCGATCTTCGAGGGTCATAGATGAAAGCTGACTCCCACCGACATCGCCGTGGAGTAAGGCGCGGAGCCATACTGCGATGTTCTGCCGCCCGCGGGGATCTCGCCGTGAACGTACGCGTCGAAGCGATTGCCGAACCACCGGCTCACATCGAACAAAGCGGTACAGCTGCGATCGTCCAAATTTGTTACGACATACCCATCGACGCCCCACTCCTTCCACCCGGGCAGCTCGCGCAGGCGGTCCTTTCCGGCGCGAAGGAAGGCGTAGTGCGGCCGGCCCGCCTGCGGAGAGACACCCGCATCGCGAAAATAGAGTGTATTGGGAGGAGTATAGAACTCGCCATAAAAGGTGACGCCGCTGTGCGTCGTGTATTTGGCTCCCAGCAGCGCCGCCGCCTGTTCGCGCCACACCGCCTCGCCGTGCAGCTCCCACGCCTGGCCCACGACGCGCGTAAAGGTAAGGCCGCCGAAGGCGTCGCCGCCCCGGTCGTCTCCCGCAATCAGCGATGTGTCGATGCCGCGCACCAGAATGTTATATCGCAGGGCTGTGGCGTCGCGCAGATTGCTTTGCCGCGGAGCAAGAGCCGCCGTGGACCACACCAGGGAAACCGCGTGGGGGCCGTGGACCCAGTCGGCCTTGACCATATCGCGGCCCACATTCAGATTGAGGCGGTCGGTGGGATCCGTGGCTATGCGCGGAGGGTCTAACACGCCGGCCGCTGTAAACGCGTAGCCCGTACCCCAGCGCAGCATCTTCCGCCCCATGGTGAAATCGAAGTCTCCTGCAGAAAGCCCTCCATACGTTTCTTTTACGCGCAGTCGAGTGAAGTTATCGGAATAGGTTGTGCCCGAGCCAATCAGGCTCGTGGAGAAGCTCCAGCGATTGCGATAGCGCAAGCCGAACGTTGGCTCAACCAGCACTTGATTCAGCACCGTGGGCAATGGCGCGCGAAGATTGCCATAAAACGTGGCGTCGTCGCTCACTGCGATGGAATATCGCGTGTCGAGCCGGCGTTCTTCGGTCGGCGGCGCATCCTGCGCGGGCGCCGCCGCGCTCGCCGCCAAGCAGAGAATCGAAAGTGCGATTCGCCAACGCATGACTAGAACCTGTCAGCCCGCCCCTGGTAAAAGAGCTTGTCGGGCAGTTGGCGCGGAACCGCGTCGGAGTATTCGAGCACCGAATGCGAGCTGTGGCGGATCTCGTCGTACAACGTAAGACGGCGCAGCAGCGGCCTGCCCTCGAAGGTCGTATAGTCGTCGAAAGTTGCGGACTTGATGTGCTTGCCGCTCGTCAAATAGAACTCAGCCCGCACCGGCCTCGCGTCTTCGGCGCGCAGCCAATACAGGATGCGCTGATAGGTCGCACCCTTCCGCTTCGCCGTCAGTTCGAGCACGTAGCATTCTTCCGCACCCGCCTTTTCGGTGCGCAAATACACAGGTGAGTAGTCGACCGCGTAGTTGGTGCGGGCCACGTCGCCGTTGGAAGCGTCGCCCGTAAGCCGCTCGAGCGGCGTGATGCGCACCGGCCGGCTCGTATCGGGCAGATAGAGCCACATGTCGTCGACCAGCATCAGCAGATGGCGTCCCTTTTCACGCGGGCTCATGAACTCGACATAGGTCCGGTCGGTGCCTTTCTGCGATACCTCGTAAAGGTGCTCTTCGTCCGGCCTGCCGGCGTCGTAATCCGTGATCTTTACGCGCACCACGTACGACGGCCATCCATTCCGATATGTGTCCGAGCGCTTGAGGAGAGCCTGCGCATCGGGGCTGGGCGCGCTTGCCGCGCGAGCCAGTCCAATGCAGGCACAGGCAAACATCAGCAGCAGAACGAGCAGAAGAAAGCGAAACGTACATTTATACATGGGCCAATGCCTCCACAATTTGCAGCCGCGAGGCGCGGATGGCCGGCCAGATCGACGCCAACGCCAGCGACACGATGACCAGCAGCGACGACGCGATCATCAATCCCGGCTCGTACAAAACGCGAAAGTGCATGTCGAAGGTGGTGCCGGGCGGCGGCGGAAGATGCAGCCCCGAGGCATTCAGCAGCGCACCAAGCAGGTTGCCGGCCGCCAGTCCGACCAGCGCGCCCAGCACGCCCGTGAGACCGGCCTCGACCATGAACAGTGCGACGACCCATCTTCGCGGCGTGCCCATGGCCAGCATGGTGCCGATCTCGCGCACACGCTCGAACATCGTGATCAGAATCGTATTCACGCTCGCCATCAGCACCATGAAGAAAACAATCACTCCGAGAAAAAGAAAGATGCCATTGAACATGGTGCGCACCTGTTTGTAATAGGTCGCCAGATCGATCCATTTCCTGAGCGTCATCTCCTGCGCGAATCCGCTCAGGCGGGGCCCAAGCTCGGCGGCAACGCTGTCGGTGCGCTCCGTCGTGTCGAGTCCCACCACGAGGTTGGTCACGCGGTCGGTTTGCAGCAAGCGCTGCGCGGAAGGCAGCGTGATGCGCAGATACCGGTCGTCTACTTCCTTGTAGCCGGTGTTGACGATACCCACGATTTGCACGTCGATGCCGTTCAGCGCGCCGTCGGCCGTTACCGCCAGGATGGTCAGACCATCGCCCACCTTCACGCTCATCGATCGCGCGACGCCAGTGCCGATCAGCGCTTCCACTTCGCCATTTTCATTGCCGCCCAGGTCGCGGCCCGCCGAAAGGTAGGGCGAGAAGCCCATGCTCCGCTCGATATCGGGATCGACGGCGCTGCCCATGAAGACGGCGGACTTTACGCCGTTCGACAGCATTCCGTAGAAGTCGATCCGAGGTGCTACGCCGCGCACGTGAGCCGCGGTGCGGGTCTTTGCCGCAACCTGCCGCCAATTGCCGATGCCGGTGTCGAGCACATGCACCTCGTCGCGGCGAAAGTGCTCGGCATTGAAGATCTGCAGGTGCCCAAGGCCGTTGTGGATGGTGCTTTCGCGCAAGCCGCGAAGCAAATAGGCGAAAAATCCGCCCACCAGCAGCAGACCGGCCACTCCGCCGCCCACCATCAGCAACGTCATCGAGGTGCGGCGGCGATTGCGAAAGACATTGCGGAATGCCAGCAGTAGAAACTTGCCCATAAGTCGTCTCCTTGCAGGGAACTTCGCGCCGGATCGGCGATCAATGAATCGCAGGCGCGGATAGCTGCGCCTGGTTCACCTCCGCCGCCTGGGTATCCGCTACAACGCGCCCGTCGCAAAGGCGGACGATACGCGGTGTATGCTCTAGCAGCCGTTGATCGTGCGTCGAGAAGATGAATGTGAGACCGAGGCTGCGATTCAAGTCACGCATCAGATCGATCAGTTGCGTCGCGTTCTGCGTGTCCAGGTTCGCGGTCGGCTCGTCGGCCAGCACCAGCTCAGGACGGTGAACGATGGCCCGCGCCACAGCCACCCGCTGGCGCTCGCCGCCGGAAAGCAGATCGGGCCGGTGATGCGCCCGCGATGCCAGGCCTACGCTCTCGAGCGCGGCCGCGACGCGCGCGCGGCGCTCAGGTGCGGCGACGCCTTGCACCAGCAACGGAAACTCGACGTTCTCTGCCGCGGTAAACACGGGAATCAGATTGAAGGTCTGGAAGACAAATCCGATCTTTTCGCGGCGCAGGGCGGCAAGGCGCTCCGTCTTCAGCGTCTGCGTGTCCTGCCCATCGAGCACGATTCGCCCCGATGTAGGCCTGTCAATGCAGCCGATCAGGTTCAGCAGTGTCGACTTGCCGCTGCCGCTGGGACCGGCGATGGCCAGAAACTCGCCGGGCTCGACGCGCAGGTTCGCTTCATCGACCGCGAGCACATGCCGGTGATCCAGCGGGAAAATCCGGCTCACCGAATCCACGTATACCAGGCTGTCCATGCCGTTACCTTTCGTGAGCCCTATGGCTCACATCGAAAGGTACGCCCTCGTTGCGCGGACCAGGGCGTCGAAATGGACAGAGGGTTCAGACACACGACAGAAGGTGCGGATTCGCCGACGGACCGTGGTGGTCTATGCCGTGCAGACACAGCAAGAGAGACTTAAAGCGCCCCATCCGGTCGTGGCGGAAATCAGGCGGCAACCCTGGTGAGCTTGGTCACGCGACCCGTGGCATTCCAGTCCGAGACATAGATATTCGCATCGTGGTCAATAAAGCAGCCATGCGCGGCGCTGAAATTCGCCGCGCCGATATCGGTAACCGCAACTTCGTAGTTCGCCCACTGCTTCTTGCGCGGATTGTCGCCCAGAAACGCCACGGGCACATTGTCGCGGTCGAGGATCGTCACCCGCCCCTCAAGTTCCGAGACGATCGCGTAGTCGCCATGGAAGCTGATCTGGCAGGGTCGCCGCATGTGCTTCGTTACGGTGCGCACGAACTTCCCGTCGAAATCGAAGTGACACAGCCGCCGGTTCTCGCGATCGCAGATCAGCAACAACGGCTGGTCGTACCGCGTGTCCACGCTCATCCCATGATTGCAGTCGAAGAGCCCTTCCGTGCGACCCTTGCCGGCATAACTCGTCTTGTAGTTGCCTTTACTGTCGAAGCGGAAGATTCGCGAGTCCCCGTATCCGTTGGCGATGAAGATCGACCCATCCGGTCCCGGGAGCGCCGCGGTGAGCCGCCACTCATTCGGAGCCTTGAAGCCGGCTTCGGGCGGAGCGGTCAGCTTCTTCACGACACTTCCGTCGGTCTTCATCTTCACAAAGAGCCAGTTCTCCATCGGCGTGCCCTTCTGCACCGTGCAGTAAAAGTACTCCTCGCCGCTCTCTTCCGCATGTACGATCGAATGAACCTCGGGATACTCATGCGCGATAGTCGTCAGCAACGCGCCGTCGGGGCTGTACACCAGCACACCCGTTTCGCTCTGCGTGCTCACGTAGACGCGCCCGCCGTTGTCGGTCGCGATTCCGCCGTGCGTGCCGCCGAACGCCGTGCCCGCCGGCAACTTGCCCCAATCCTCAACCACGCGATACGTCCACTCGCCGTTTCCCGTCTGCGATACCGACTCAATTCCTTTGCAGCTTTCGTCGGCTTCGGCGTGCGCCGTTCCGCCCGCCGCTGCCGCTATCGCCGTAGCACTGGCTGCGGCAAAGAACTGTCGCCGGTCGAGGAATCCCGCCTCATTTCGATTCTGTGCTCTTGTCATCGTGCGCTCCTTGCGTATTCTGCGCCGTCTCCGCCGCCGGCGCGGGCTGCGCCGGCGTATTGAACAAATATACGTGGTGAAGATTCCTCATTGATTGCAGCGGCCCCAGCGCCGCCTGCGTCACTCTCGTCCCGCTCAGGTTCAGATACGTCAGCTGCGTCAGCGGCGCCAGCTTCGCCAGCCCGGTCCCTGTCACCGCCGTTCCCTCCAGATGCAGAGCCCTGAGATGCGTGAACTTCGTCAGCGTATCGAAGCTCGCATCCGTAACCTGCGTGCGTCCCAGCTCTGCTTCGACAATATACGGCGCGAACCTTTCCAGTTGGGCGAGCTGCGCGTCGCCGAAATTCGCCGCAACGTCAACGGTATTCAGCACCAATCCATCGGACAACTTGCTCGAAAGCGGTGTCAGCTTGGCGCCGAGTCCCTGATCCATCGCGCGTATCTCAGGCAGCAGACCGCTGTAATCTCCTACCGGCTGCAATGGAGGATCGGCCGGCCGTTCTGCGATCGAGATACCCGCGAGCGCGGTCGCTGTTGGCGACGCGCCTTGCTCCACCCAGGCGCGTATCCATGCAATCTGCATCGCCGTCAGAGGCGGCTTTCCCTCCGCCGGCATGAAGTGCTTGTCGCTCGAGGGCAGCGTCACGCGCTCGAGCAGCAGGCTCCGCTCCGGCTTGCCCGTGGTGATCACGCGCCCGTCCTTGCCGCCGCGCATCAGGTGATCGTACGAGTCGAGCCGCAATCCTCCTTCCACCTTGCTCGCGCCATGGCACGACAAGCACTTGGCATCGAAGATCGGATCGATGTGCCTCGCGTAAAACGAGTCGGAACTCGGCGCCGCACTAACCGCTCCGGCGCCAAACGGATTCTTCAGCGACGCCGGCATATATTCCGTCAAATAATTGTTGCCGTGCGTCAGCGTCCCGCCCTGGTGCGCAGTCCACACCAGTGCGAGCAGCGCGAACGCAAGCATCGCCGGATAAGCGCGAGGCGCCGCTCCGTTTGCCCATGCCGGCCGCAAGATCACGCAGAGCAGCATGCTAATCGTGAGCACCACTCCGCCCCAGAGATGCCGAGTCACCGTTGCGCCCACTTCGCCACTGCCGTAAGCAAGCAGGAATCCCAACACAACCGAGCCCAAGCATGCGGCCAGAGCCAAAGCCAGCACAAATCCCGCGGCTTCACGCAGCGCCGCGCGAAACCTGCCCGCGATCTCCAGCACCGGCACCAGCAGAATGAGCGCGATGGGCAAATGGATGGCCAGCACGTGAAAGCGTCCGAGAAACTGCTCCCAGTCGGCGTGCGGCTTGCCGTCGAGCCGCACGAGGAAGGGAAGCGACACCAGCACGAGGCTCATTGCTAGAAGAGCGAGCCATCTCGCTCGCGCCTTCGGGTCTTTGGGAATCCATCGGCCGGCCATCACGCCAAGCCAGTTCGCCAGGTTCACGCCAGCAATCCCTGTACGACGCTTGCCGGCACCGGGCTGGTCAATTTTTGATCGAGACCCTGGAACTTGTACGTCAGCTTGTTGTGGTCGATGCCCAGGCAATGCAGAATCGTCGCGTTGAAATCGCGCACGTGCACCGGATCCTTGACCACGTTGTAGCTGTACTCGTCGGTTTCGCCGTAGGTGATGCCCGGCTTCACGCCGCCGCCTGCTATCCAGGTGGTAAAGCAGCGCGGATGATGATCGCGGCCGTAGTTGTCCTTCGAGAGCCCGCCCTGGCTATAGACCGTGCGCCCGAACTCGCCTGCCCAGATCACCAGCGTGTCGTCCAACAGCCCGCGCCGCTTCAGGTCGGTGATGAGCGCATAGCAGCCGCGGTCCGTTTCGCCGCAAAGCATCGGCATAAGACCGGCTACGTTATCGTGCATATCCCAGCCACGCTTGTAAATCTGCGTACAGCGCACGCCGCGTTCGGCCATGCGCCGGGCCAGCAGGCAGTTGTAAGCAAACGTCCCCGGCTCCCTCGCGTCGGGTCCGTAGAGATCCCATGTCGACTGCGGCTCTTTGCTCATGTCCACAAGGTCGGGCACCGAGGTTTGCATCCGGTACGCCATCTCGTACTGGGCGATGCGCGCATTCGTCTCCGGATCGCCGAGCTCCTCGAGCGTCTGCTTATTGATCGCTTCCACGGCGTCGAGCATCTTGCGCCGCACCTCGCGATCCACCCCGCTGGGATCGGTGAGATACAGCACCGGATCGCCGCCTGACCGCAGGCCCACGCCCGCATATTCCGACGACAAAAAACCGCTGCTCCACAGCCGCGACGAGACCGGCTGGTTGTTCTCCTTCCAATTCAACTTGGTCTGCAGCACGATGAACGTCGGCAGGTTGTCATTCATGCTGCCCAGCCCGTACGAAAGCCACGAACCCAGGCACGGCTTGCCGGCATTCATGTTGCCGGTGTTCATCAGCATGATGGCGGGTTCATGATTGATCGCGTCGGTATTCGTCGTCTTGATGATCGTCAAATCGTCGACCATCTTTGCCGTGTACGGCAGCAGATCGCTGACCCATGTGCCCGACTCCCCGTACTGCTTGAATGTCCAGTGGGACGGGGCAATCGGGAACCGCGCCTGGCCGGCGGTCATGCCAGTCAGTTGCTGACTGCCCCGCACCGAGTCAGGAAGATCTTTGTCGTAGAGGGAAGCCAGTTGAGGTTTGTAGTCGAGCAGGTCCATCTGCGCCGGTCCGCCTGACATGAATAGGTAGATGGCGCGCTTCGCCTTGGGCGCAAAGTTCGGGAACGTCCGGTCGCGCCCCGTGGCTCCCGAGGTAATTGTTGCATCGGCGGCACGCAGATCGCCGGTGAAGGCAGTTTCGCCCAGCAGGCTGGCCAGCGCGGCCCATCCCAGCACCTTCCCCGAGCGGCCCAGAAAATTCCGCCGCGTCTCGATCGCCGCCCATTCCCGTTTCAACCCGGAAGGAATGGGAAGATCCATCACGGGCGGTTCGCATGCGCAATCCGTGCAATGGGGATGCTGCTTCATCTCGGTTTCCTCATCTACTTTGTAATCGTCTCGTCCAGGTTCAACATTTCGCTCGCCACCATTGTCCAGGCCGCCAGCTCGGGTGAGGGAATCGCCGCATCGTGCCTGCTCTCGCCCACGCCGATCAGTTTCTCCGCGTCTTTCGGGTCGTTCTCGTAGTGCTGCTTCATCTGATCGAGCGAGCCCTTCAGCACGGCTTCCATCTTCGGCGGCGCATCGTGCGCCAGCAGAATTTCGCTCATCAGATCGATGCGTTCCTCGGGCTTGCCGCCTCCATGAAGAATGACGCGTTGCGCCAGCGCCCTCGCCGCCTCCACCCACTGCACATCGTTCATTGTTACCAGCGCCTGCAGAGGCGTGTCTGTGCGCTGCCTCCGCGTGCACACCACGTCGCGCATGGGCGCATCGAAGACGTCCATATCGGGCAGCATGGCCATGCGCTTCCAGTAGCTGTACATGCTGCGGCGGTAGAGCGCATCTCCGTGGTCCTGCACGTAGTGCAGCGTGTCGCTGCCGCCAATGCCGATCTGCTCCCACACATTCGCCGGCTGATAGGGCTTCACGCTCGGGCCGCCGATCCTGTCGACCAGCAGACCGCCCGACTGCAGCGCGATATCGCGAA
>Ga0335078_10011189_pt1 | contig 13311 bp, 14 predicted proteins | sample Lox_Sample_32_FD_206711 | JGI IMG/M metagenome (GOLD analysis project Ga0335078, IMG submission 206711) | Soil microbial communities from Loxahatchee National Wildlife Refuge, Florida, United States - Lox_Sample_3.2 | ecosystem: Environmental > Terrestrial > Soil > Wetlands | place: USA...
GAGACCGCGCTGGGCGCGTTCAAGACGGAGATGAAAGGCGCCGGGATCGTGCTGCGGTCCAAGACCCCGGCCGGGGCCGAGCAGGAGATCTGGGCGCTGCTGTGCGCTTACCATGCCATCCGCGAGCGCATCGCAGTCGTCACCAGCCGGCCCGGGCCCGGCCGGGACAACCCCCGCCACGCCAAGCGCAGCCACCGCTACCCTGCCAGGGCCGCCGATCCTGCGAAACGGAAGAAACAAACCACGGGGACCGTTCACCCTGGTCATGCTGCCCCTGCAGGCACCTGCGCCCGTGCGCGGACCTTAAGTTGAGGGTATTGGGGGCCGGTACCACGGTGGATCATGGCGTGGCAGTTGGGGCACACCGGTACGAGATCCGTGATCGGGTTCACGCGATAGCTGGGCGGCACAATGGAAAGCTCGAGCTTGTGGTGGACGTTGATGTAGCTTTGCCGAGCGGGGCGTACCCAATGCCATGTAGATGAGCAGGTTCGGGGTTGGGCTGCTTTAGCTGGGGCGGGCGGGGTTAGCTACTGACGGTTATTGTGTTCGCGGGGCAGGGCTGGATCCCGGATGTCGCTCCGGGGCGGCGGCCGGTTCCACGGGCGGCGATGCTGGTGAGGCTGGCGGCGGGATCGCGGGCCTCAGGCGGCGAGCGGGCCGCAGATGGTGATGACGGCGGGCGCCTTGCGGGTGGTGATCTCGCGCCCGGCAGCGGGGAATGCCTGGCCGGCCTTGGTTTTGTGGTCGCGGTGCAGGCCGCCGAGCTCGCCCGGCACAAGCTCGGCCGGCACACCGCCGACGACGCCGACGGCTACCACCGCGTCACCTGCCCCGCCACCGCCGGCAAGATCCGCTGCCCGCTCCGCCCGGACTCAATGCTGCTCAGCCGGGACCGGCCCGAAATCCTCACCCCGCCAGAACATCCGCCCGCCTGCTGCACCCAGCAGACCATCACCGTGCCACCCCAGGTGGCGGCCAGGACCCGGCAGAAACACGACTACCCCTCGCCGCAATGGCGGCGGTCCTACCGGCGGCGCACCGCCGCCGAGCGCGTCAACGCCACCATCAAAGACACCGCCACCACCAGCATCGCCCGCGGCTGGTGCCGCCTCACCGGCCTGGCCCCGCTCACCCTGTGGATCGCCTGCCTGCTGGCAGTCCGCAACCAGCGCATCCTGGACGCATGGGACGCCCGCCAGGACGACAACGCCCGGCGCGCCGCCGCAGGCCTGCCGCCCCGCACCCGCAAACGGCGCCGCACCAGCCTCGCTCAGCTCGCCAGCGCGCCATAACCACCCGGCACCGCCAGCGCCGTCGCCGCACGCAGCACCTCCAGCAAGCCCGCCCGCCAGCCAGCACCGCCCGTGCGTGCTCACACCTGCCAACCGGCACCGATAATGCCTGCAGACTGGCCCGCGGCAGCACCGCAGCCCGCACAACAATATCCTCATCGAGGCTGGCAACAGACTGTCAGACCCAAATGTGAACATGGATGCTGGCGAAGTGTGAATACCTCTTGGCGCGCCTGGCAGGACTCGAACCCGCGACCGGCTGCTTAGAAGTTCATAGGCAATGTCCTCCTGACCATGCCCGCCGCAGGTCAGTGCAGATATGGCGTGCCCGTGAACGACCGTGATTCACCGCTGATCAGCGTCCGGCACGCCACGGGCACGGCGGCACGCAGCGCGTGATCCTGAATTGCGCACCTGCGCACGCCTGCCCTGCCTGATCATCCTGTCCGCCGTCGACCCGCCCGCCAGGGAGCAGGCCAAGCCCCACGGGTCAAGATGTAGCGCCCAACTGGACGAACGATCTTGACCCGTGGGGCTTGGCCTGCTGGGCTTGCCCTGGGTCGATGGCGAACCGGATCATCAGGCCTTACCCCACCCCTTACCGGCGCCCGGCACCCGTACACTCCTTGCTGATCATCCCAGAGTCAGAGCGCCCGGCGTGGGCGTTACGATCGGCCGTCGCTGGGTTATGGGCCATACGACGCGCGTCTCCCTCGTCTCCGGCGGGCCGGTACGGCTCGCTGACCAGGGCACGGGGTCGGCCGCCGTCTCCTGTGCTGCGCTGCGTCTCCCCCGTCACGCGCGGTCTCGTTAGCAAATCACCTGGAAAGGCCCGGCGGACGGCACCGGGGTACCGGCCGTGGGCACGAGGTGCGTGACCACGCGCCGCATCGGCGGCGCCAGCCGCCCGGTCACCTCCGTGCTGACCCATGTCGACCCGCCCAGGACCTGGGGCGTACGCGGCACCGACGGCCCGATCCGGGCGACCGTCGGCGTCGTGGTCGAGCCGGTCACGGACTCCCGCTCCCGGCTGACCATCAGCGTTGACTTCACGGGACACGGCATCGGCAAGGTCCTGGTGCCGCTCGTGGTCCGCCGCGAGGCGCGCAAGGAGATGCCGGAAAACATCGCCGCTCTCAAGCGGCTGATCGAGGAGGAGGGGTAGCGGGCTGACAGGGCTCAGTCGATGATGACGCGGAGCTGGTCGCGTGCGGCGGTGAGTGCCTGCTCGACTTCGCGCCTGGTGCCGGCCTGGGCGAATATGAAGCCGAGGTACTGGTCTCCGTCCGGGAGCGGGCGGACCCGCCGCCCGGCGGGAATGGTGATGGTCAGGCCGGTGATCCCGGGTACGGCCGTAGCAGTGTGGCGGCCGTGGACGGCGCGCAGCACGCCCGGGTGCGGCACGGGCAACATATACACCCCGGCGGCCGGGGCCGGGTCGCGGCTGACGGCGGGGAAGGGCTGGCCGAGGGCGCTGGCGAGGATGAGTTCTTCCAGGGTCGTGCCGCCGGGGAAGCGCAGTACGCGGGAACACAGGCCGCCGATGGAACGTGCCGCCAGCTCGAGCATGGCGGGCCTGGCCCGGCCGCCGCGCTGATCGATACGCAATTCGGCGTGCACCGGGCCGCGGGTCAGGCCGAGCGCGCGTGCCGCCCGCCCGGCGGTGTGGATTGCCGCGTCGAGGACCGGGCCGGGCAACTGGGAAGGGGTGACGAGCAGCGTTTCCTCGAAGGTCGGCCCGTCCGGGGTGCGGGGCTTGTCGAAGACGGCGGTGACAGTCAGGTGACCGTCGTCCAGCAGGGCGTCGATGCTCAGTTCCGGTCCGGGCAGGTACTCCTCGACGAGCAGGGGCTCGGTGCCTGGCCGCCGGGCGGCGGCCAGGACGTGCCGGATCCGGCGGGCCGCGGTTACGGCGGCGGCCGGATCGTCGGCGCGCAGGACTCCCTGGCTGGCGCTGAGCGAGACCGCCTTGACCACGCACGGGAACCCGACCGCCTCGGCCGCCCGCTGGACGGCGTCGTCGCCGGCGGCGGCCACGATCTCGAACCTCGGCTGGGGGACCCCCGCGGCTGCCCAGCGCTGTCGCTGCCGGGCCTTGTCGGCGGCGTTCCGTACCGCCTCGGCCGGGTTGTGCGGCAGCCCGAGCCGCGCCGCCACCGCCGCTGCCAGCTCAAGCATCGGGGTGCCCGCGGCGATCACCGCGGCGACCGGGCCGCAGCGGGCCGTGACCAGGCTGGCGCTGGCGTCGGGGTCGCCGGGGTTGACGGGGATGACCGGGTGGCCGCCCAGTGGCAGCGCGCCGTCGCTGCCGATGACCAGGTCCAGGCCCATCCGGGCCGCCGCGAGCAGGAAGTCGGCCGCGCGGTAGGTGCGGGCGGGCACCAGCAGCAGTACCCGCGGTCTCGCCGGTGCCGACAGTTCCGGGGTGGTGGCCGTCATCGTTTCTCCGGGGAGAAGAACGGGTCGGTGCCCGCCTCGTGGTCGGTGGTGTCGGTCAGCCCGGTCATGGCGGGCAGGCGGGCGCGCAGCAGCGGCTCGATGCCCTGCCGGATGGTTACCTCGGCCAGGCTGCAGCCCTGGCAGCCGCCGTCGAGCCGGATCCGGATCCAGCCCTGGTCCGCACCGGTGACGGTCACGTGGCCGCGGTGGGCGGCGATCGCCGGATTGACCTCCGCGTCCAGCACCTGGCGGGCAGCCTCGGCAAGTCCGTCGGCGGCCCCGGGCGGGGATCCGGGCGGGCTGGTGCCTGGGGTGACCACCCGGACGGCGGTGACCTGGGGCACGGCGGCGCGGACCGCGGCCTCGATGCGGGAGGCCAGCGGGAGCGCCGCTCCCGGTGACCCGGTCACCTCCAGGGTCACCACGCCGTGGGCGTCGGCGGCGGCGACCCGGATGGCGCCGCCGCGTGCGATGACCGATGGCAGGACGCTGCGTTCCAGCGCGGCCGTCACCCGCGTGGCCAGGTCGATCACCGGCCAGCCTCCCTGCTGGCCGCCTCCGGGGCCGGGCCGCTGGCCGCGGCGTCGAGCGCGGCTTCGAGGTCGGCGATCAGGTCCGCGGGCGCCTCGATGCCGATGGACAGGCGCAGCAGGTCGTCCGGGACCGGCGACGACGGGCCCTCGCTGCTGCGCCGGTGCTCGATCAGGCTCTCCACCCCGCCCAGCGAGGTGGCCCGCTTGAACACCTCCACCTCGCGGAGCACCGCGTGCGCCTGCGGTGCCCCTCCGGCCAGCCGGATGGACAGCATGCCGCCGAACCCGCCGTCCATCTGCCGGGCCGCGACCTGATGCCCGGGGTGGTCCGGCAGTCCGGGGTAGAGCACTTCGGCCAGCGCGGGGTGCCCGGCGAAGCGGGTGGCGACGGCCAGCGCGGTCTCCGAGGCGCGCTGCACGCGCAGGAACAGGGTGCGCATGCCGCGCTGCAGCAGCCAGGCCTCGAACGGGCCGGGCATCGCGCCGGCGTTGCGGCGCCAGGACCGGATCCGCTCCCACAGCGGGTCCCGGCGGGCGGCCAGCACCGCGCCGGCCAGCACGTCGCCGTGCCCGTTGAGGTACTTGCTGGCCGAGTGCACCACCAGGTCAGCGCCATGCTCGAACGGCCGGGTCAGCACCGGCGTCGCCACCGTGTTGTCCACCGCCACCCGGACCCCGGCCGCGTGCGCCAGCTCGCAGACGGCGGCCAGGTCGGTGACCTCCCACATCGGGTTCGCCGGGGTCTCCAGCCACAGCAGCCGGGTGCGGCCCGGCCGGATCGCGGCGGCCACCGCGCCCAGGTCCGCGGTATCGGTGAACTCCACGTCCAGGCCCCAGGTCAGCGCGAACTCGGCCAGCCACTTGCGCACTCCCCAGTACAGCACCCGGGAGACAAGCACGTGATCACCGGGCAGCAGCGACTGGAACACCGCCGTGACGGCCGCCATCCCCGAACTGAACAGCGCGCACTCACCGCCCTCCAGCGCGCCCAGCAGCCGCTCCGCGTGCTCGGAGGTCGGGTTGTCGGCCCGGGTGTAGACCCGGCCCTGCGGGTAGCTGCCGTCCGGCCGCTGCTCGTAATTCGTAGACAGGCTGATCGCCGGCGCTATGGCGCCCGTGGCCGGGTCCGCCTCGCCTAGGCCCTGCGCCGCCAGGGTCTGCGGGGACAGGGATCGGTGTTCCATCAGGCCGTGCCTCCGTTCATGACGCTGCTTGTCAGCGGTTCTCGTGCCGCCGCAGGCCCGGCGAGGTCGCCGTGCGCCTGGCGGCCCACCTTCACGGTGCCCTCTCGACGGTGAGGACCTGGAACGCTCCGGTTGCGGGACAGGCCCGCCGTCCGATGGCCTCAAGGAAGCGGCCGGCGTGCCGGCTGCCAGGGAACGTCCCGGGCAGGATCAGCGTGCCGTGCAGCTTCACCTGGCCGTGGGGCGCGCCGAGGGCGCGCAGCTGGCGGCGGGTGAGGAACCGGGCGGCCTGCCAGGGCGGCCGGCGCAGCTGGCGGCGCCGGGCCAGTCCCCAGGGGCTGCGGCGGTTCAGCGCGCCGATCACGACCCGGCCCCCGGGCCGGGTCACCCGCGCCAGCTCGGCCACCAGGGCAGCGGGGCTGGCGGCGAACTCGCAGACGGTGACCGCGATGGTCACGTCGAAGGCCTCGTCCCGGAAAGGGAGCTCGCCGGCGTCGGCCCCCAGCAGCGGCGCCCGGACGCGGCGCCCGGCGACGGTGAGCATGGCCGGGTCGAGGTCCACGCCTGCGAGCCGGGCGGCGCGGCGCTCAAGGGCGGCGGTGAACCGGCCGGTGCCGCAGCCGGCGTCCAGGACCCGCAGGCCGTCAAGCCGGCCGGCGGCCCGCTCGATGGCCGCCAGCTCGATCGTGGATGCATAGCGGCCCCACCGGGTGTCAAACCACCGGTCATAGGCGGCCGGCGCCAGGCGGGCGCCGCCTCGCCCGCGGTCCTGCCGGGCACCCGGGCCGGACTCAGCCATACCCGCCTGCCTCTCGTCCCAGGACACGGCACCGGGCCGGCCGGGGGCACTGGCAAGACCTCACCGTCACCTTCTCGCGCAACTCTTCTCCCAGCCGATGCTAAGCCGCCGCACGGGCCCGCCGGGGCGGCTCGCCGGCTACCCGCTGTCCGCCGCCGGCCTCGGGTGGGTCTCGGTCATGAACGCCCAGGCGAGCAGCCCGGAGGCGGCGGTCAGGATAGCCGCGACCCCGATCGCCGCGTCCAGGCTGGCGATGGCGGCGGTGATGCCGCCGATCAGGGCGCCGATGGCGTACCCGGAGTCGCGCCACAGCCGGTAGACGCCCAGTGCTGATGCCCGCCAGGCGGGGTGGGCGGCGTCGCTGACCGCGGCGAGCAGCGTGGGGTAGACCAGGGAAGTCCCGGCGCCGAGGAGGAAGGCGCCTGTCAGCCCGGCGGCCAGGGCGCGGGAGATGCCGGCGGTGATGACGGCCAGGCCGGCCGCCTGGATGAGCATCCCGGCCACGATGGGAGGCTTGCGGCCGATGCGGTCGGCGAGGTGGCCGGTGGCGATCATCCCGGCGGCCCACATGAACGGGTACAGGGCCTTGATGTAGCCGACCCCGGTGACCGACACGCCGTGGTCGACCAGCAGGACCGGGAGGATCACCCAGACCAGGCCGTCGTTGAGGTTGTTGACCAGCCCGGCCTGGCTGACCGCGGCCAGGGTCCGGTCGGTCCAGGAGACCCGCAGGAAGATCTCGCGGAACGGCGGGTGCGGCCCGACCGGGCGGGGGTGCTGGCGGGCCTCGGCGGCGGCCCAGGGGGCGGTGTCGCGGACCGCGAGCACCGACAGGGCCAGCCCGGCGATGGCGTAGCCGGCGCCGAGCAGTTCCGGGGCGGGGCGCAGTCCGAACCCGGTGGCCAGGTAGCCGGTGGCGAGCGCGGTGACGGCGACGCCGAGGTAGCCGGCGGTCTCGTTGATGCCCAGCGCCATGCCGCGGCGGGCGGGGCCGATCAGGTCGATCTTCATGTTGACCGTCATCGACCAGGTCAGGCCCTGGTTGACGCCGAGCAGGACGTTGGCGGCGATCACCCAGGCCCAGCTGGGCCCCCAGGCGAGCATGAACGGCACGGGCAGCCCGATGACCCAGCCCGCGACCAGGATGGCCTTGCGGGTGTGGCGTGCGGTGAGCGCGCCGCCGACGGCGTTGGTGATCGCCTTGGTGAGCCCGAAGACCACGACGAACGCGGCGATGGCGATCTCGCCGAGGTGGAACTGCTCGGCGCCGACCAGCGGGGTGACGGTGCGCTCGGCGCCGACCATGCCGCCGACGAAGAAGTTCACCACCGCCAGCAGGAGGAACTGGCCCAGGTTGGCCCGCAGTCCCAGCCGTACGTCCGGCCCGCCGGCGGCGGTCAGGGCGCCGGGTCCCTGCTGGGTCACGCGCCCTCCTGAAGCGGCTGCCCGGTGGCGTCGGCCCAGTCCCGGGGGCCGCCGGCCAGCACCGCCAGGCCGCGGTGCCCGGCCCGCTGGAGCAGGCTGGCGGCGGTCATGGCCCGCTCGCCGTGGCCGCACATCACCACCGCCCCGGCAGGGGCGTCCTGGGCATGGGCGGGCAGGCTGCCGAGCTCGACGTGGACCGCGCCGGGGACGTGACCGGCGGCGTACTCGGCGGCCTGCCGGACGTCCAGCACCGGGCGGCCGCCGGTGCGGCCGGCGGTGACAAGCCCGGTTGTCTCGGACGGGCCGCCGTCGGCGTGCCAGGCGGCCATGCCGCCGTCCAGTTGCCCGGCCAGGTTCTCGTAGCCGATCTTGAGCGCCTGCCAGGCGACCTCGGCCGGGTCCTGGCCGCCGGCGAGCACGAAGCCCAGCGGCACGCCGGCAGGCACGACCCAGCCGAGCCAGGTGGCGAACTGGTCCCGCAGCGGGATGGAGACCGCGCCGGGGACGTGCCCGGCGGCGAAGTCCGCGACGGGCCGCACGTCGACCACCTGGCCGCCACCGCTCATCAGGGAGCGGAGGCCGGCCGGGGTGAGCGGGGCCAGGCCCGGGGTGCCGGTGACCGGGGCGGGGCCGGAGCGGTTGACCTCGGCGAGGCGGTCGAAGTACGCCGGGTAGGAGCCCAGGCTGGCCAGCAGCCGGCGGGCGAAGGTGTCCTCGTCCGGCGCGGCCAGCAGCGCGTTGGTCGCCTTCTCCGCGCCGATGGTGCTGGTGCGGGCCGCGCCGGGCGGGGCGGAGCAGAACGACCCGGCCCCGTGCGTCGGCCACACCGCGGTCGCGTCCGGCAGCGTGGCCAGCCGGCGCAAGGACCGGTACTGGGCGCGGGCCAGCTCCTCGGTGTGGTCGGCGCCGAGCAGGTCGGTGCGGGCGGCCGACCCGACGATCAGCGACCCGCCGGTGAACACCCCCAGCTCCCGGTTCCCGTCCAGCAGCAGGTAGGACAGGTGCTCCCCGGTATGGCCCGGGGTGGCCAGGGCGCGCAGCGTCAGCCCGCCCAGGTCCGTCTCGTCCCCGTCGGCGAGCGCGATATGCGGGAAGGCGCGGTGTCCGGCCGCGGCGGCCAGCACCGTGGCGCCCTCGTCGGCGGCCAGCTGCACGGCCCCGGTCAGGAAGTCGGCGTGCAGGTGCGTGTCGGCGGCGAACGCCACCGTCAGGCCCCGCTTGGCCGCCGCTTCGCGCAGCGCGCGCAGGTCACGGGAGGCATCGACCGCCAGCGCCCGGCCGTCGCCCAGGCCGGCTAGGTAGGCGGTATTCCCCAGGCCCTCGTCGGTCAGCGGGATGAGGTGGTCACGGGCATAGTTCACGGGTCCTCCGCAGCGGGCAAGATCGGCTCTGCGATGATGCTACAATATTCCAAAGGATATTGGAGAAGACTTGGTGGATGAGCACGCGCGCAAGATGGCCCTGTACGAGCAGTTCGCCCGGGTCGGCAAGGCCCTGGCCAACCCGGCCCGGCTGGAGCTGCTGGACCTGCTCGCCCAGGGCGAGCGCAGTGTCGAGGACCTGGCCGCGGCTGCGCGGATGAAGACCTCCAACACCTCCGCCCAGCTGCACGCGCTGGCCGCTGCCGGGCTGGTCGCCTCCCGCCGGGACGGCGTCAGGATCTACTACCGGCTCGCCGGTCCCGAGGTCACCGCGCTGGCCGGCCAGGTGCAGGACTTCGCGGCAGCCCGCCTCGCCGAGGCCGAGCAGGCCGCCCGGAGCTACCTCGGGGACGTCGCCGCGCTGGAGCCGGTCGCGCAGGACGAGCTGTTCCGCCGCCTGGGCGAGGGGCAGGTCCTGGTCCTGGACGTGCGGCCCGAGGCCGAGTACGCCGCCGGCCACATCCCCGGCGCGGTCAGCGTGCCCCACGACCAGCTCGCCGCCCGGCTCGCCGAGCTCCCCGACGGCACCGACATCGTCGCCTACTGCCGGGGTCGCTACTGCGTGTTCGCGCCTGACGCGGTCCGGCTGCTGCGCGCGCATGGCTTTCCCGCCCGCCCGCTTGAGGGAGGGCTGCCCGGCTGGCGGATGGCCGGGCTGCCGGTCACCGCCGCCGCCAGCGCATGACCCCGTCGCCGGGGGAACCCGTGGTAATCGACGGCGGCGACCTCGCCTGCGTACGGCTGCTGCTGGAGCTGCGGGACCGCATCTCGCGCCTGCCCGCCGGAACGCTCATCCACCTGACCGCCTCGGACCCCGCCGCGCCGGCCGGCCTGCCCGCCTGGTGCCACCTGACCGGCCACGCCTACCTCGGCGCCGTTCCCGCCGCCATGCCGACATACGCGCTGCGCACCACCTCCGCCCCCGTCACTACCGACCCGGCTTCTCCCTGGCGCCCCACCTGAACTAACCGCGCACGCACAACAGGCACACTGACCAGCAGCCTGCCGGCGGGTGGACCAGCCATCACGTCCTGGCACTTCACCAGTGGCTTACCTCGAGGACGCATCCCCTGCCGACCGGCTCGTTGACTGAACACAGGACCTTGGGCGTTTTGTTTACTTGAAGGTGTATATAAGTGAAAGTACACTCACGTGTAAGTAAGGTTATGGAGGACCCGATGGCTGAGGAGAGACTAGAGCCGCAACCTCGCCTGCGCCGTGCGCAGCGCCGGGAGCAGATCCTCGCCGCCGCGACCGAAGCGTTCGCGCGCAGCGGGTTCGCGGCAACCAGCCTGGATGACATCGCCGCGCAGGCCGGCATCACCCGGGTGATCCTCTACCGGCACTTCGACTCCAAGACCGACCTGTACCAGGCGGTCCTGGACCGTATGTGCGCCCGCCTGGACGCCCACGTCGAAGAGCCCGTCGGCGGGTTCACCGACGCCAGCATCGACGGGCTCCTGCAAGCGGCGGCCGAGTCCCCGGCCGGATTCCGGCTGCTGTTCCACCACGCCCTGCGCGAGCCGGAGTTCTCCGAACGCATCGAGAAGTTCCGCGCCGACATCACCGCCGCCGCGTACCTGCAGATCTCCGCGTTCATCCCGGACGAGGCCCTCGCCCGCTGGGCGGCGCAGCTCGCCCCGGCAGTGGCGATCGAGGCGATCACCGCGTGGCTCGACGCCGACGAGCCCGAGCCCGCCCGGGCCGCAGGGCGGGTGCGGCAGGCAATCATGGGCGCCATCGGCGCGGTCACCGCCCCCGACGCTGACTGCTCCCTCCCCAGCCCCGCGCACCCAGAAGGACCACCATCGTGAGCACATCCAACGCACCAGCCTGCGAGACCCCGACCGCCAGGCAAAAGCGGGTGTGGGACAAGTCCGCCCCTGGCTACGACAAGCAGATCGCCTTCTTCGAGAAGATCCAGTTCGGCCGCGGCCGGGAATGGCTCGGCGAGCGCGCGCACGGCCGGGTCCTGGAGGTCGCCGTCGGCACCGGCCGGAACCTGCCCCACTACCCGGCCCGCGTGACCATCACCGGGATTGACGTGACCATCACCGGGATTGAGCTGAGCCCCGCGATGCTCGCCATCGCCCGCCAGCGCGCCGACGGTCTCGGCCGTGACGCCGATCTCCTGGAGGGCGACGCCGAGCACCTGCCCTCCGGCGACGCGTCGTTCGACACCGTCGTCTGCGCGCTCTCGCTGTGCACCATCCCCAGCCCCGCCACGGCGATCAGCGAGATGAAACGCGTCCTGGTCCCGGGCGGTCGGCTGCTGCTGCTCGACCACATCGGCAGCACCTGGCCGCCGGTCTACGCCGCCCAGTGGCTCCTCGAACGGATCACGATCCGGGCAGCCGGCGAGCACTTCACCCGCCGCCAGCTGCCCCTCGTCCAGGCTGCCGGATTCCAGGTCGTCGAAACCGAACGGCTGAAGGCCGGCACCGTAGAACGCATCCACGCGGTCAAGCCCGCCTGACCTATGGCCCCGGCCTGCTCGCATCCGCCGCCAGCTGGATCGCATTACACGGGGCTGACCAGCGATGTAGCCGTGGCCGGTCAATGGGACGGCCTCACCGGCTCAGCGGGTGGCCGTGTCGTCGGCGATCGCGTGGATGCCCGTGCCGGGACTTCCGCGCGATTTCGTCTGGCTGCCGCGGCGCGGACGAAACGTGACCGCCACCCACCCAGCCCGCGAGCCAGGGTTTAGCCTCCGGGACGGCTGCTGCGCTCCGGACTGCCGCTGCAAGGCGAAGACCACCATGCGCAGGCGCGCGATGCCATGAGGGCCGCCCGCTCCCGCAGCTCCGGCGGGTACCGGTGCGGGGACGACTTGCTCCTGCTCGTGGACTCGGTCATGACTCCCTACCTTCCCCAGTTCAGGAGCCTCCAAGATCACCGGAACCTTTCAGTCGAAGACCGCGTCGTAGGTGGCCCGCTTGACCTGCTGGCCCTCGGCCAGGCCCAGCGCCGCCGCCGCGGCGCCTGCCCAGCGTCCCGGGGCTTCGCCTGCCTGCGCGGCGCTCAAGTAGTAGCCGCCCGCGGTCCGCTCGGCCCCCGCCGCCTGGCCCCGCCAGGCGTACTCCAGGTCGAACCCACTCGCAGCGGTCACCACCACGCCCACGACTTCCGCAGCTCCCCTATCGGCGGCCAGCCACCGGACCAAGATCAGTGATTTAACTGCAATGGTCGCGGGTTGAATGGATCACGAGGAAAGCATAACGAGAGGGGCGACCAAGATCATGACGATAAAGATCATTTAGGCGGGGGCAGCGCAAGACGAATACGCGAGATCACCAGCACAAGATCCTTAAGAGATCGGCACGGAGTCGAAAACGCAGTTTGCGCAGACCCAGCAAGGGCGAGAGGGCTCCTATCAGGGCCATTTAGTTAATTCGGCTCATCTTCGAACACATCTTCGAATTGCGTGCTATAAGACCAGCGAGAACCTTCCTCTACGTCTTCAAGGGCGGCTCGCTCCGCTCACCGCAGGTACCGCTGGTGGGTGGCGTGCGGCTCGGCCGCCAGCTTCCGGGCCAGGATCTGCGCGACCTTGGCTAACTGCCCGCTGCCCGGCCTGGCAGCCGTTCCCCCGTCTGCGGGTCGATCATGTTGTAGGCCGCCATGTAGGGCTCCCTCGTTACTACCTGGTCGTCACGCAGGCCCAGGGCCTCGGCGCCCTTGCCGAACCAGCGGCCGTCCGGCTCGTTCTGCTGGGCTGCGTTCATGTAGTAGCCGCCGCCGGTCTTCTCACCGCCGGCCGCGGCGGAGCCAGTAGCCGCCGCCAGGTGTCCTCCCGGGCCCGCTGACCTGGCCCGGGCGTCCAGGACCATCTGGTGGTAGACGACGTCAGACAGCCGACGCTTGAGACATCTCATCGCTTCCCTGGGCGTCTTTCCGGCCGCGACCTTGCGGTCGTAGTAAGCGCCGCCGTGGCGGAGCTGGACGACGGCCATGATGTGCAGGACCGGGTTGATCTGCCGGTTGCCCGCGCGGGAGAGCCGGTGGCGGACCTGGTCCCCGGAGGACGCGTCGATTGGGGCGGTGCCGTTCCAGGACGCGAAGTGCGCCTTAGAGGGGAAGCGCGCCACATCCCGCGCCTCGATCAGCAGCCGCGCCGCCCCGACGGGCCAATCCCGTTCAAGCTGGTCAAGGTGGTGCCGGTGGCCTGGAGCAGCTCCCGCAGCTCGGTGTCCGCGGCCTTCTTGCGCTGGTAGA
>Ga0335078_10011190_pt1 | contig 13311 bp, 9 predicted proteins | sample Lox_Sample_32_FD_206711 | JGI IMG/M metagenome (GOLD analysis project Ga0335078, IMG submission 206711) | Soil microbial communities from Loxahatchee National Wildlife Refuge, Florida, United States - Lox_Sample_3.2 | ecosystem: Environmental > Terrestrial > Soil > Wetlands | place: USA: Florida...
TGCCGTCATTGAAATATTCATCGCCGAGGATCCAGCCGACGCCGTGCGCCCAGGGCAGTGTGCGGAAGGTCGATGGGTCTGCGACGACTGTAAGGTTGGGCGAGCCGCTCATCTCATCGAGTCCCATGCCGCCGCCGCGCGTGAACGAGGCGAAGACGCGCGCCCCCGCGGAATCAAGCGTCGTGGTGGCGACGCCGATGTGGTAGCCATTGGTCAGGGCTGAAATGAAAGCCGGAACCGTCAGCGTCTTCGCCCGCGAATAGCCGTGGGTATCGCCCCAGGCGAGCCGGACAAAACGAAAGTTTTCAGCCTCGACACGTCGAGCGATCTCGGCGGCGAGCGCCTTTTGCTCGTCGCTCCAAACGTCGTGTTTTTCAATGAATGTCGGCGGTTTGCCCATAGCCGATCTTCTGGACCAATGAAGGCGACACGCTGGCCTCCGGCCGGCGAGTCCTCGCCCCGTTTCGTCTAACGTACCCCGAGGATGAAATCGGCGCAGCGTTCTGCGATCATGATTGTCGGTGCGTTGGTATTGCCGCGGGGGATTTTGGGCATCACCGAGGCATCGCAGATGCGCAGCCGTGGGACGCCGCGAAGGCGCAAGCCGGGATCGACCACCGCGTCATCGTCCGAACCCATACGGCAGGTGCCGACCGGGTGATAGATGCTCTTGGCATAGCGCCGCGCATGTTCGGCCATGTCCTCGTCCGTGCTCATCGGCGGTTCGCCGAGCGGCGAAATCTCGGCGCCACCGAGTCGCTTGAGCGAGGGCTGGACGCTGATCGTGCGCGCGACTTTGATGCCGCGGGTGAAGGCGGCAAGGTCCTCTGGCGCCGACAAGAACTTTGGATCGAACAGGATCGGCTCCTGAGGATTGGTCGAGCGCAAGCGAACCGTGCCGCGCGATTTCGGATCGAGAATTGCCGGATTGATGCTGAGACCATGACCGGGCGGACCTTCGCGCGGCGGGTCACCGAGCAGTTGCGGAATAAAATGAATCTGGATGTCCGAGCGGCCCGAGCCGGTGGTGTCGATGAATCCGCCGGCTTCAACCACGTTCGACGTCAGAAGCCCGCTACGGAACAGTTTGTATTGCAGATAATGGCGCGCGGCTTTGAGGCCTCTGTCTTGGCCCAAGAGACTGATGCGATCCTCGAACCGCACATAGAACGGTACATCGAGATGGTCCTGGAAATTGGCGCCGACGCCGGTAAGGTCGCGTACTACCGGGATGGCTAATGCAGCCAGATCCTGGGCGGGGCCGATGCCCGATAGAAGAAGAACCTTCGGCGTCGCCAGGGCGCCGGCCGCCAGGATCACCTCCTCGCGGGCGCGCGCTTGTCCGGATGCTCCGTTCTTGTCGGCGAACGTCACGCCGACGGCGGCGCCGTTCTCGGTCACAAGTTTGCCGACGGCGGCATCGGTAATGATCTTAAGGTGCTTATTGCCTCGAACCGCGCGCAAATAGGTTTGCGCGGTCGAACCGCGCCGGGCGTCGCGCTGCGTGACCTGATAAAAGCCGACGCCCTGCTGGCTCGCGCCGTTGAAGTCGTCGTTATAGGGATAACCCGCCTCCTGTGCCGCGCGCAGCCCCGCCAGACTGAGGGGATGGTGGTAGCGCAGGTCCGAAACCGGCAATGGTCCCTCGGTGCCGTGCAGAGGTCCGGCCAACCGCTGGTTCGCTTCGGCGCGCTTGAATACCGGCAGAACGTCATCCCAGCCCCAGCCCGGATTACCCATGTCGCGCCACTCATCATAGTCGGCCGGCGCGCCGCGGATGTAGATCATGGCGTTGACCGAGGAGCCGCCGCCCAGCGTGCGGCCCTGCGGCACCGCGATCGGGCGGCCGCCGGCCGCGGCCTGCGGCTCGGACAGGTAAAATTGCACGCGGTCGGTGGTGAACAGCCGGACGAATCCGCCGGGCATGTGGACGAACTGACTGTCGTCATTCGGGCCGGCTTCGATCATCAGCACGCTCTTGCCGGCCTTTACCAGGCGGTGCGTTACCGTGCAGCCCGCCGATCCGCCGCCGACGACGATGTAATCGAAAACGTCCATGACCGTTCGCTCCCAGCGCGATTTCCTTATTTTGAATGCATTCATATACACGCGACCGAGCAAACGGTGTCAATCGCGGCCGAATTCAAACCGGAAGCAGAAGACACGCATCAAGGAATGCGGCCCCGCGGACAATGGATCGCATCACGCTTGCCGCGCTCGATAAGTTCGTCGCGCAAAGCGTTGGACGGATTTGACCCAGATCAATGCCGATTGCCTGGAGGAGAACATGCTTACCGCGGACAAAAGTTTGCGGCCCAAATTGCAATTGGGCAGGGTGGGAGGATGTTCATGGCCAAGATCATCGTTCTTGGCGCCGGCATCGGCGGCATTTCTTCGGCCTATCAGCTGCGGGAAACGCTTGGCGCGGCCGCCGAAATTCTCGTGGTATCGGACTCGGAATACTTCCATTTCGTTCCTTCTAATCCATGGGTGGCGCTCAAATGGCGTCTCGCTGAAGACATTACCGTTCATCTGCCGGAGGTGCTGAAACGCCTTGGAATCGATTTCGATGCGACCGGTGCCAAGCGCGTAAAGCCGCAAACAAGCCGGATCGAGCTCAACGATGGGCGCGAGATTTCCTACGATTATCTGGTAATTGCCACCGGTCCGGCGCTGGCCTTCGACGAGATCGATGGGCTTGGACCAGAGGCGAATTCCATCTCGATCTGTCACGTCGACCATGCCGCGGCTTCGGCCGAGCGCTGGGAACAGTTTTGCCGCGATCCCGGACCGCTGGTCATCGGAGCGGTTCAGGGTGCGTCATGTTTTGGCCCGGCCTATGAGTTCGCGCTTCAGGTCAATACCGATCTTCGCCGGCGCAAGATTCGCAATCGGGTGCCGATCACGTTCGTGACCTCCGAACCCTATATCGGCCATCTCGGGCTCGGCGGCGTCGGCGATACCAAGGGTATCCTCGAATCGATGTTCCGTGAGCGGGACGTCAAATGGATCACGAATGCGAAGGTTGATCGCGTCACCGCCGAGGCTGTCGAAGTGACCGAGGTCGGTGAAGACGGGGCGCCGAAACGTCCGCACAAACTGGCCTCGAAACTCAACATGCTCATTCCGGCGTTCCGCGGCGTAAGCGCGATGATGGGTGAAGACGGCAAAGGAATCCCCGGCCTTGCCAATCCGCGAGGTTTCATCCTGACCGACAAGTATCAGCGCAATCCGACCTTCAAGAACATTTTTGCGGTCGGGGTCTGCATTGCGATCCCGCCGTTCGAGCAGACGCCGGTGCCCGTCGGCGTACCCAAGACCGGGTACATGATCGAATCGATGGTCGGTGCGGTCGCCGAAAATATTCGCGACGCCCTGGCCGGCAAGGAGCCGCAGCGCGAGCCGACCTGGAACGCGGTATGTCTGGCCGATTTCGGCGATAACGGCGTTGCTTTCGTAGCGTTGCCGCAGATTCCGCCGCGCAATTACAACTGGGCGGCCAAGGGATACTGGGTCCATGTCGCCAAGGTCGCGTTCGAAAAGTACTTCCTGCGCAAGGTGCGCCGCGGCTCGGCCGAACCGGCCTTCGAACGTTTCATCATGTCCGCCATCGGTATAAATAAGCTGCGCGAGAATGTGCCGCCGGTTGCGGCAGAGTGATTGCGCGCAAGAGGAGATCGACGCCGATGCCTTATTACTTTTCCAAGACGGTGCCGTTGGGCTTCGAAGAAGCAGTACGGCGCTCAACGGAGGTGCTCAAGCAGCAAGGCTTCGGAATCATCAGCGAGATTGACGTTAAGCAGACCTTGAAGTCCAAAATCGGAGTCGATTTTCGCAATTACCGCATTCTCGGCGCCTGCAATCCGAAGCTGGCACACGAGGCGCTTGAACTTGAGGACAAGATCGGGACGATGCTGCCGTGCAACGTCGTGGTGCAAGAGATCAGCAGCAATCGAACGGAAATCTCCGCCATTGATCCGGTTGCTTCAATGGCGGCCGTCGACAATCCACGCCTTAAAGAGGCGGCACGACACGTGCAGACTTTGCTGCAAAAGGCCGTTGACGCTTTGTAAGAAATAACGGGTCAGCACAGAATATCGCGCAGACGCTTTCTGACGTGATGGCGTGCGTCGTGGCGAGGCTTCTCCGAGAGCCTCGCTTACAATGGCGGCCGAACCGGATAGTCCAGGTGCTTTCTCGCCGCGGCCTCGATCCGGGCCATGGCCGCGAGCGCGATGTGGTCGCGCCACGGCCGCGCGATTACCTGGACGGCAATCGGCAGGCCGGCGCTTCCTCTTTCAGTCTCGCGGGCAACCCGATCGACTTGATCACGGCTCGCCGGACGGTCGCTTTCTTCTCCGGCTCGCACGCGCGTGACCGGCACGACCCCGGCGGGAAAGCCGCTGACATTGGCAAGCGGAGCATAAGCGCCTGGCAACGGCATCATTTCGGTTGCGCCGTGTCGGAGCGCGGGGAGCGCATAGGCGGGACAAAGGATGATATCGATCGGGCCGCCCTCGGCCGCTTCGAGCGACCGCAGAAGCTCATGGCGGAAATTCGCCATCGCCTCGATGGTCTGCCAGTAGTCGTCGGCGCTGCCTGAAGCAAAGCGCCGCATCGTCAGCGCAGAACGGTGTTGGCCAAGAGCATCGAGTGCGGCGCCGGCGATGCGGCGGAGCCAGGGCGGCATTCCCGCCGTCAGGAGCAGTGGACGGATGCGCCGGTCAACTCGGTTGCCGCGCAGCAGCCGCCGAAAGGCTTTCGCGCGATCAGCGGAGAGGCAGGCGAAGAAAAGATCGCTGACGCGGCTCAACGACGGCTTCTGCCAGGCGACCGGCTGAGCGCCCGCCGCGGTCAGGAACCGGGCGGCTTCGTCAACGGCGCGCCGTGCCGCCGGCGCAACTGGAAACTCGCCGTCGTCGGTAAACGTCGCAAAGCGCACACGGCTTAGGTCGACGGCGGCCGGGTCACCCAATTCCGGACCTGGATCGACAAATGGGTCGCGGGCGCTGTCGAGAACGCGCAAGGCCAAAGCCAGGTCTTCCACATGCCTGGCCATGGGGCCGGCCTGACTGACGATTCCTTGCTGGCCAACGGGCAATCCGTGGGCGCAGTGGTCGGGCGTTCGGCCTGCGGTCGGCCGGATTGAGGTGATGCCGCAAAACGCTGCCGGAATGCGCAGCGAGCCGCCAATGTCGTTGCCAAGTCCCAATGGCGAAGCGCCGGCGGCGATAACGGCGGCCTCGCCGCCGCTCGAGCCGCCGCAGGTCCGCTCCAAATCCCACGGGTTGTTGGTCCGACCGTAGAGGGGATTATCGGTCTCGGTGAAAATCATCAGCTGCGGCAGGTTTGTCTTGGCAATCGGCACCGCGCCGGCGGCGCGCAGCGCCGCCACATAGGGATCGTCGTCCGTTTCGACGACGTCGCGCCGTGAGGACAGGCCGAATGTCGACGGCGTGCCGGCCAGATCGAAACATTCCTTGATGGTTACGGGCAAGCCCGCAAGCGGCCCTAGTCGCTCGCCACGCGACCGTGCCTTGTCGATGTCTGCGGCCGTCTTTCGCGCGCTCTCGGAAAGGTCGACGGCGACGGCATTGAGCTTGCCGTTGACGGCATCGAGCCGCGCCAGAAAGTACTCAACGGCTTCGGCCGAGGCGAGTTCGCCGGCGGCAATGAGGCCGACGATCTCGCGCGCGGACAGGTCCCGCAATTCCCTGTTGCGCGGCGCGACGGCTGCGGCAGAACTGTCAGTCAGTGTCATGATTTCAATCCCCCGGCGGCCATGGCGTCGGCCTCGGTAAGGTCCTTCCATTCGCTTGGCTTTGTCAATTTGCGACCTTGCTTTCTTGACCCGATGCATACCGCATTCCGCAACGCACAAATGCCGTCAGCCGGTGCTCGCCGACCGACCTTGCCGCCCCAAGCAAGGAGACTCCATTAGCTGACAATTTTTTGGTCGGAATTATTCCTGCTGTTTTAATGAGCAATGCTGGATTAATTCTTGCGCAACCCGGAAGTGTGCATCATGTTGGTTCTATCGGGGCGCAGACCCCCGCATAGGAAACGTCGAGATCGACTTGAACCCAATGGAGAGTCGAATGCGCAAGAGCCTTGTTACGGTGGCCGCCGCGCTCGCGATCGCATCGCTCGGATCGCTCGTATCCGCGCAAGCCGGAGGCGGAGCTACGAGCGCGCCCTCAAAGTACAACAACGAGGTCGCGTCCGCGAGCCTGGATCAAGGTCGGCATCGTCGGACGGTGCAAACCGTCGATTTCAGGATTACCGAATTCTCTTCTTCTTCGGCAAAGAGCTCCCCACCCAAACGCTGAGTTGTTTGTTGGCACCGCTGCGGAGGTTCCGACTTTGCTGAAGTTTCGCTGAGCGGCACGCGATCGTTCGCGCGCGTCAAGGGCGGCCGGCGGTTGTGTCGTCGATCTCCGAGCCGCGCGTGGCTTTCGTCACCCATGCCCGCACTTTCGGCAAAATATCCGGCAAGAGGGCGTCGACTTCGCTTTTGGTCATTCCCGGTCGCACGCGCCGGTCATAGAGAATATTGACCAAGTGCTGATCGTAAACATCGAAGAAACCCATTTGCACATCGTCATTGAACATGGTCCAGGGTACCGAGCTATCGTCATTGATGAGCCCCAGGGATTGTAGAATTTCTTCGTAGGCACAGTCATAAAACTGAAAATCCCCCTCGTCGACCGGTAGAATTACCTCGGCGCGCCGGATGCGGTAGTTCGAATCCTTGGCGATGCCGGACAGGCATTGCGGGTGCAGTGAGCGTTGAATCTTCTTTGCTTCATCGTCTCCGTAGCGGGAACGAATCGTCCGTGCGAAGTCGCGAGTCTGCACTAATGTTACAATCAAATTCGCGCTTTTGCGGTCGGCGGCCATCGCCAAATCGAGATGCTTCACGTGAGCGTGAATGTCCGCAACGATTGCCGCGATTTCCGCGCTGCGACCCGGCGCGCCCCGATTGACGACGAACACCCGGACCGGTTCGTCGAATTTACGGATGCGCTCCGCCACGCTGTCGAATTGCAGTTCGGCATGGAACGCGGTCTTAAGGAACCCGTCTCTGATCTCGTCGTTGCTGAAGCTCGTGCGCTCAGTTGCGCGCCGAATGCTGATGTCGGCATTCTCGGCAAGCGCGGCGCGAGGCATCGCAGCGCCGATTGCGATTGCAACCGAGGTACAGGTGAAAGCCAGCAATTTGCAGAAGCGGTTGACGCCAGCCGAGCACATATCCGGAGCCGTCGGCAGGCCGCCGACGGGCAGTGCGTCTCCTCGATTTGCACGCCCGCGGCCCATAGCGTCTCCCGGCGCTCGCCTTGGAAAGCTTTGTGCAAGGCATGTGCCACCCGCAAATGTGGCGGGTCAGGCCATAGGAATTCGAGATGGAGAGAGCGCCGTTGTTATAGGAAGCGTGTAAATATCCAGGCCCAGCAATTGCTTAAGTTGGATCTCCGTGCCCGCATGCTGCTCGGCAGCCTTCCACTGGAGGAGCTGGGCCGAGCGGCAATGCCGGTAGCGTGCTGCACGTCAAACTGCCTTGGAGCGCGTTCGATGGTGCGATTAGACGCCGAGATGGCGGTGCAGCATGTCGGGCCGTTCGCGCACGGCTTGCGCCGTCAAGCTATCCACAATGTGGCCGTTATTGAGAACGTAAACGCGGTCGGCAAGCGTCAACGCGGCCGAGATGTTTTGTTCTACGACCAGAATCGTCTGGCCCGCATCCGCCAGCGCGCGGCACGTGGCCAGGAGATCGCGCACGATGATCGGTGCGAGGCCCTCGAACGGCTCGTCGAGCAGCAGGATTTTCGGCTCGCGAACAAGCGCGCGCGCAATTGCCAGCATCTGCTGCTCGCCGCCGGACAGATCGGTGCCACGGCTTGTGCGCCGCTCCTTCAGTCGCGGGAACATGGCGTAAACGCGGTCGAGCGGCCAGCGGTGCGGCGCCGTCAGCCCTGCCAGAATGAGGTTCTCCTCGACGTTCAGAGTGCCGAAGATGCGGCGCTCTTCGTGAACGAGCTGCATCCCGGCCTGGGCGATGGCGTGACTCTTTTTTCCGACGATTTCGGTGCCGCCGAATAGGATCGAGCCGGCGCGCGGGGTGACGACACCCATGAGGCTTTTCAAGGTGGTACTCTTGCCGGCGCCGTTGCGGCCGAGAAGCGCGACCACCTCGTTGCGCTCGACGGTAAGCGCAACGTCGAAGAGGATATGCGAATCCCCGTAATAGGTGTTCAGGCCGCTGACTTCGAGCAGGCTCATGCCGCGACCACTCCCCCGAGATAGGCGTCCTGCACCGTCCTGTTGCCCTTGATTTCCGCCGGCGTGCCTTCGACCAGAACGCGGCCCTCTTGAAGAACGGTAATCCGTTCCACCAACTCGAACAGCGAGTCCATGTCGTGATCGACGACGATCACGGTGCGGCCTTTGCGGATCGACTTGAGCAGCCGCACCATCTCGACGCGTTCCCGCGGGCTCATGCCGGCGAGCGGTTCGTCGAGCAGCAAAAGGCTCGGCGAACTCGCCAAAGCCAGTCCCACTTCCAGACGGCGCTTTTCGCCATAAGCCAGCGCCGCTACCGGCGTATCGGCACGCGCGGAAAGATCGACCATGGCAAGCGTCTGCTCGACCTGGTCCGCCAGCTTGGGTACGTTTGACAGGCGACGGAACAGATCGAGCCGGAATTTTCCGCGCAGCGCCGCTAGCGCCGAAATCGTCAGGTTCTCGCGCACCGTCAGCCGGGTGAAGAGCTGGTTGACCTGGTAGCTTTTGGTCAGCCCGAGTTGACACACGTCGGTCACGCTCAAGCCGGTGATGTCGCGGCCCTCGAAGACGATCCGGCCGGCGGTAGGATGCACCTCGCAGGTGAGCATCTTGAAAAACGTCGTCTTGCCGGCGCCGTTCGGCCCGATAACGCCGCGCAACTCGCCGTGATCGACGGTGAAATCGATCTCGCTGTTCGCGGCGAGGCCGCCGTAATGCTTGGTCAGGCCGGTGGCTTGCAGGATCGGTCCGGCGAAATTCTCTCCTTCGTGATGACGTGCCGGCATGGCGGTAGAAGGCCCTTCCTGGGCAACGTCGACGCGCGCGGCCCTGTGTTCCTCCAAGCCGGTAACGCCGGCATCCGGCGCATCGGCATTCTTCAATTCGTCTTTGGCACCCGATCGTGTGGCAAGCGCGAAGACATCGGCGATGCCGCCAACCAAGCCGCGGCGCATGAAGCAGACGAGCAGCACGAAGACGACGCCTAGAACGAGCTTCCAGGTGGCGCCGAGATGCAGCGTGTTTTGAAAGAAGTCGGAGAGATAGAGCCACACGGTGGCGCCGAGCAGCGGGCCGAACAGCGTGCCGGCGCCCCCGATCGCTGTCTGCATCACGAGTTGGCCCGAAGTATCGAACGTGAAAGCCTCAGGTGGCATGAAGCCCTGAAGGACGCCAAGGAGGCCGCCGGCGAAGCCGGCATAAGCTGCGGCGATGACGAAGGCGGCGAGCTTGTAGCCATGGATGTTGTGGCCCACAGCGGCGGCGCGCAGCGGGTTGTCGCGAATAGCGCTGAGTATGGCGCCAACCGGCGAGCGCACGATGCGTAGCGCGATGACTATGCTGACGAAATACCAGAACGCGAAGAACGCGTAGAGCTTCCAATCTGTATTGAGGTGAATGGTAGTGAAGCCGAGCGGCAACGTCGGCGTCGGCACGCCCGGCAGGCCGTTCTCGCCGCCGGTAAAGTCCGCAAGCGGATTGAATTCGACAAAATAGAACACCTCGGCGATCGCCACGGTGATCATTGCGAAATAGATTCCGGTCCGCCGTAGCGCGATCAGGCCGACCAGATATCCGACAACCGCCGCAATGATCGTGCCAATGAATATGGAAGTCAGCACATGCGGAAAGCCGACAATGGTGAGCAGATAGGCGGCGACCATGCCGCCGGTGCCGTAAAACGCCGACTGGCCGAACGACAACAGGCCGGTGAAGCCGAATAGGATGTCGAAGCCGATGCCGAACAGGCCCCAAACGAGGATGCGGCTCATGGTTGTCGGCGTAAAGTCGAGATAGGGCAGGATGAAGGGCGCCGCGATCAGCCCGATCGCAGTCAGCGCTTCCAGCAAGAAGGGATGTCGCCCGCGCATCAAGCCATCTTGCTCATTCACGGCCGGCCGTACCAAGGAGCCCGTACGGACGGAACACCAGAACCAGCGTCATGGCGACGAACAGCATGACGTAGGAATAGCCGGGATTGAACATCGACGTGATGCTGATGATCTCGCCGGCGATGAAGCCGCCTAAGACCGCGCCCGGGAACGAACCGACGCCGCCGATGACAATCACGACGAAGGTCTGCACCAGGATCGCCTCGCCGACGTCGGGAGCGATCGAGACCACCGGCGCATTGACAATGCCGGCGAAACCGGCCGCCATGGCGCCGATGCCGAATACCAGCATGAACACTTTATAGACATCGATACCAAGCGAATCGACCATCACCGAATCCTCGATGCCGGCGCGCACGATCATGCCGATCCGGGTGCGGTAGAGCGCGAAGTAGAGTGCGATCAGAGCGACCGCGACAATGCCGAGCAGCGCCAGGCGATAGGTCGGGTAGAACATGAAGCCGAGCGGGGTAATGCCGATGAGCGGTGCTGGCGGCGGTATCGATTGTGACAGGCTCCCGAATAAAAAACGCACTGTCTCGACGTAGACGATGCCGAGACCGAAGGTGACCAGAAGCTGGTCCTCGGACGGCCGGGAATAGAAGTGACGAATGACCACACGCTCCATCGCCACTCCGACCAGCATCACGAAGAGCGAACCGGCAATGACGGCGACAATGAACGAGTGAGTTTGGGTGTAAGCGAGCCATCCGGCATATCCGCCGAGCATGAACATGGCGCCGTGGGCGAGGTTGAGTACGCCGAGCATGCCGTAAATGATCGTCAGGCCCGACGAGATCAGCGCCAAAAGCGCGCCGAGCACGACGCCGTTAAAAACCTGTGAGATAAAGTTGCCCCAGTTGATCACGCTGTCGCCCGCAATTCGTGGTTTGCCGCTGTCTCGGTCGTCTTGTTGACATTAATGCCGAGCGTCGGCGCCGCCTGGGCATTTTGCAAGTGGCCGGCCCCAAAGCAGCGAAGAAAGTGCTTCGCGCCTTGGACCCGGCCAAAACTCGACGAAAGTGCTGTCTCCGCCTCATCGAAGCGAAGACTGCGTGGGGTACGTCAGGTGTAGTCGCCGAGATGGCAACCAAAGGCGTCGGGCTTCTGCATGAGCCCTTCGCCGGGAACAACTTCGAGAACCTCCCAGTAGTCCTCCTTGTTCTTCATGTCTTTCGGATGTTTCCCGCGGACGATAATCACCGGACGCACACACTGGTGATCCTCGGGACGGTAATGGACGGGGCCGACCAGAGAATCGAAGGTTTCGCCCTTCTCATACTGCTTGATCACGTCCGGCGGGTAGAAGGTGCCGGCCTCGGAGACCATGCGGGCCCACGCCGCGATCGAATTGTAGGAGTTCTCGGCGCCCCATTCCGGCATGTACCCATATTTCTTGTTGAACGCTTCGACGAACAACTTGGCGAGCGGATATTTGTCTTCGAGCGTCCACCAGAAGTCGGTAGCAGCGAGGACCCCACCCATGATCTCCGGTCCCACTTCCTTGGCGAGGAACGGGATCTGGTAGGGAATGACCAGCGTCATCTTCGGAATGATGCCAAACTGGTGCGCCTGCTGCGTCGACAGCACTGCATCGCGGCCCCAGTTCACGTTGATCAGGAATTCAGCACCGGAATTGGCGATGTTGGTCAGATATTGGCTGAAGTCCTGGGTGCCGAGCGGCGAGACCTGGTCGGTCACCTGCGTCCACCCGGCATTCTGGGTCAGATAATCGTTCACCGACTTGGTCACGGTGTGACCATAGGTGTAGTCCGGCGTCATGAACGCCGCTTTTCGGTTCTTGCCGAAAGTCTTCACCAGCACCGGACCGATCGCGGCAGCCGCGGTCTGGCCGTAGAAGTCCTGGCGGAAGCCGTAGCGCACGCAATCCTTGCCGGTGGTGTCGTTCGAGCCCGAAATGCCGGCGATGTAGAGGACTTTTTCGCGCTCGGCGAAATGATTGGTCGCGACCGCAACCGCCGAAGAGGTCGATCCGGTCATCAGCACGATCTTGTCATCGTTGATGAAGGTTTGCTGTATCTGCACCGCATTATTCGGCTTGGCGCCGGAATCAGCGGAGACCAGTTTCACCGTCTTGCCGAGCAGACCCTTGGTGACCTTGGGCGCGATCTTCTTGATCAGCTCGTTGCCCTCGTTGATGTGCTCGACCGCAAGCTGCCAGCCCTTTAGCTCATCGGCTCCGGCGTCGGCGTAAGCGCCGGTCAGCGGCACGGCGGCACCGATACTCACCGTCGAGCCTTCCGAGCCGCCCGGCCATGTGCTGAGCGGCGGCCGGTCTTCCGCGAAAGCGGCAGGCACAAACCCGAACGGCAGGGAAATGCCGGCCGGAAGGGCTACGACGCCGGCGCCGGTTGCGACCGCTTGCCGCAGGAGACGGCGCCGCGAAATCGGAATGGAAAAGTGCTTTTTGTCCGTAATCATAACGGGCTCCCGTTTTTGTGAATTCTCAGATTGCGAGTGTGACCGCCTTTAGTAGGGGTAGCTTTAATCGCTCTTATTGATCCAGATTACAAAAATGAACGTGACCGTCAGACCCGTTCCCGGGCGTCGGCAAAGTCACGCGACCAAAGATATTTGGCGCGACGATCCGTTCGTCACGCGGGTGCGAAATTTTGCCGACCTCACGCTCCCTGACCTGCAGAGCCTGCGCGCCGTCATCGGGACCGAACTGACGGTCGCCAAGCGGCGCGATCTGGTCATGGACGGCTACGAATTCTGCAAGCTGTGCTTCGTCAAGGCCGGCTTTGCCGCGCGCTATAAGCTGCTGCGCAACGGCAAGCGCCAGATCGTCAACTTCGTGCTGCCGGGAGACGTCATCGGCCTGCCTGGCAGTTTTCTCGACCGTGCCGCCAACTCGGTCATCGCCGTCACCGAGATGACGCTGCAGGTCTGTTCGCTGGAAGCCTTTGTCGCGCTCTGTTACCGGCGGCCCAAGTTCGGTCTGGTGTTGAGCTGGCTCGCGGCGCAGGAGGCTGCCAACTGCGTCGAGCGTGTCATCGATATCGGCCGCCGGACGCCGATCGAGCGGCTGGCTCACCTGCTGCTCGAACTCCATTCGCGGCTGACGGCGGTCGGAAGGGGCGAAGAATTTGCGTTCACGCTGCCGTTCACGCAGGAG
>Ga0335078_10011191_pt1 | contig 13311 bp, 13 predicted proteins | sample Lox_Sample_32_FD_206711 | JGI IMG/M metagenome (GOLD analysis project Ga0335078, IMG submission 206711) | Soil microbial communities from Loxahatchee National Wildlife Refuge, Florida, United States - Lox_Sample_3.2 | ecosystem: Environmental > Terrestrial > Soil > Wetlands | place: USA...
TTTGCTCCAGATTACCGGGTCCGCTAACTTGGGTCAATCATGGCCAGTTATCCTCCGGTAGAGCAAGCCCACTTACCGCGGAGTGTTGTACCCTGCGCTCAATCGATGGAGAATGACTGATAGAAGAGCACTACCCGATCGCTTGGCAGAGATTCCAAACGCTGAGGCTCTGTCGGCTCCTTCAAATCATAAGCAGCACTTATGATTACTCGCGCGACCGAGTCGTGAATATGGCAACCTTGGTCTATTTCAGCTTCCCCGCCCATGGACACGTCAATCCCACCCTTCCGGTGGTTCGGGAGTTGGTCAGCCGGGGCGAGAGCGTCATCTACTACACTACGAAGCCGTTTGAGGACGCCGTCTGTCAATCGGGGGCGCGGTTCTGTGCCTATTCCAGGCGCATCCGGATGCCGGAACATGGGCCGGGACCGTTCGCCCATGTATCTACAACCCTCGAGACCCTGCTCGAGTTCAGCCGTGCCGTACTGGACGATCATTTGGCGGAGGTCAGGCGATTGCAAACCCCGCAAATCATGTTCGACAGTTTTGCGCCCTGGGGGCAAATGGTGGCGCAGCTTCTCGGTGTTCCCTCTCTAACCTCTGTGCCGAGCATCCTGATCGGCCCCGAAATTGATGCGCGCTATCGCGCCGGCGCTCCGCCCGACGACCCCCGGTTGACTCCCGAATGGTGTTCCGCCTTCCGGTCCCGCTGCCAGACCGGCTTGCGCGCTTTCGGCTTGGAGCGACCACCGTCGCCCCCACAATTCCTGCAGGCCTATGGCGACCTGAACATTGTCTACACCTCCCGCCTCTTCCAGCCTCTCGCGGAAGCCTTCGACGCCAACCGGTTTCAGTTTGTCGGGCCGTGTTTCGGGTTCCGGCCGGATCCGCCGCCTTTCCCTTTCGAACAACTCGACGGCCGCCCGCTGGTGCTGGTCGCTCTGGGCACTGTGTACGGCAATGATGGCCGATTCTTTCGCGCGTGCCTGCAGGACCTGGCTGGCTGCCCCTGGCAGCTGGTGATTGCCACCGGGAATAGCCTCCCTCCGGAGACGCTCGGGCCGATCCCCGAGAACTGCATCCTGCGGTCGCGGGTGCCGCAAATCGAGATTCTTCGGCGCGCGGCGGCTTTTGTCACCCACGGGGGTATGAACAGCGTCCAGGAGGCGCTTTACCACGGTGTCCCCATGGTGATGGCGCCGCAGGGAGCCGACCAGTTCTGGATCTCCGCGCGTGTCCAGGAACTCGGCGCGGGACAAGTCCTGAAGCCTTGCTCAGAACCCGGAGCGATTCGCGAGGCTGTCGCGCAGGCCGTGTTCAACCCAGGTTACGCCGCGGCTGCGCGGCGCATTGGCGCCTCGTTGCGAGCGGCTGGCGGGCACGGCAAGGCCGCCGGCCTGATTCAGAGCTTCGTGCGGCGCGCCGCGGGTGGCCGTCGATCGGAGGAGCTATGTCCCAGCCGGTAGAAGGCCTTAGCCTCTGCATGATCGTGAAAAACGAAGAGACCTGCTTGGCTCGCTGTCTGAATTCGGTCCGCGGCATTGCCCGGGAGCTGATTGTGGTCGACACCGGTTCCGTCGATCAAACACCCGGAATCGCCGCCCGTTATGGCGCCACCGTGATACCCTTCGATTTTGCGATTGTAGATTTCGCCGCCGCTCGCAATTGTGCCGTCGCCCGCGCCGGCGGCCGGTGGGTCCTGATGCTGGACGCCGATGAGATCCTCGTCCCAGCCGGCATTCCGCTGATCAAAACGATTACGGCTAGTGACGAGAATGTGGGATATTTCCTGGAACGGCGCAACCTCTATTCGGATTCGGACCGGCCCACAACCGATTACGTCGTGCGGCTGTTTCCTAACCGCCCGAACTATCGCTACCGCGGCCGGGTTCATGAAACTATCGATGCGTCGATTCTGTCCGGCGGAGGGCGGCTGCGGAAAAGCGGAATCCGCCTCGATCACAACTTTGCCGCCAACCGCGAGGAACGGCGCCGGAAAAACCTCTGGTATATCGAGATTCTCAAAGAGGAGATCGCGGCCGATCCCGGCGACGACACGCGCTTGGATTTCTTGGCTGCCGAGTATCACCAGCTTGGAATGTTCGCGGAAGCCACGGCGATTGCCGAGCGCATCGTGCGCTTGAGGCCGCTGGATCCCCGGGCCCACCTGTTCCTCGGCACGTATCATTTGATTTATCAGCAGGATCTGCCGCGAGCTCGGGCCGACTTCAACCAGGCGCTGAAGCTTCGGCCGGACTACCCGGAAGCCTCGTCCTTTCTGCGATTGATCGACGAGCGAGAAGCATCGACGAGCGAGTAGGCATGCGATCGCAAGAAGTGACTGCGAACCGGGCGTAGTCCCGTCGGGTGCCCGGAGGCAAAGGCAACTGCGGGTGCCACGTCAAACCATTCGAGCGGCCAGGCTCAGCAACAGGATCGCCAGGTCCCTGACGAAGTCCTCGCGGTCCTCCGCGGAAACATCGATTGGCAAAAGTCCTCGGTACATCTGCGAGTTAATCCACAGATCCACCATCGCCGATTCGCTCATGCTGCCGGAGTCCATGTACCGGGCGAGATCCTTCGTGCGCTGGGAACCCGTCAGCCCCTTCCACTCCTCGAAAACTTCCCGATGGAGCTGCTTGAAAACGTCGTGCGTCGTCTGTTCGGAAAAGGCGCGCTCGATCACGGCATGGTGATATCGCTTGGCATTGGCGTCCCACGCCGATGCCACCAGGACCAGGCGGCCGAAAAGGGTCGGAACTTGCCACAGCAATGCGGTAACGCAACCCCGGCATTTGACAGCCTGATCGGCCATGCCAAAACCACCCGAAGGAGACCCCGTGGAAAGCGCGTGTCCCTCCGAGATTATTCAACAGGGCAAACCGTAGTTGCAATTCCTGGGCCGGGACCCGGAACCGCCGGCCCAGCGCCCGGGCCTACCAGGGTCAACCCTGAACTCGGGTGGCGTTGAGGTGGTGTCTGACGCCGCTCATGGATCGGGAGCAAGGGCTATGGCTGGGGTAAAAAGTCTCGAAATCGGCCGTCGGCCTGCCGATATGAATAAGGTCAGGGAGGGTCCTGTGCTATGAACGTGGCCGCTATCACCTCGGCAATATCAACCCGTTCCGTCGCGGAGCCGGTTCCTTCCACACAACCCGATAGACGCGCCCTCGCCAGTGCCATCAGCACCATTAACGAATCTGACGTCTGGCCCGGCAGGACGTTGAAGATTCACCTCGATATAACCACACATCGTCTCACTGTTCAGGTCGTCAACAGCGAAACCGGCGAAGTCGTGGATCAAATCCCCGAGGAAGAGGTCCTGCGAATGGCCCTGGAAACCGGCGGCAGAGCAAACTCCGCCGCAAATGGACAGGAATAAGGAGGACACTGCGAATCGGACATTCCATGCAACGTCGAAACCGTCGCCGGGAGAAAAAATGGTCGAAACTCCAATTGCCGTTCCGATGTGTAGTTCATGCCCACACAGCTTCTCAGTCTGGACACTACAGAACAGGCCTCCTCTCTATCGCCGCTCTCAGCGGATGCCGTTGAAATCTCCGTAAAGCTCTGCAACCTGCCGCCATTCAGTGCAGTTGCCAATCAGGTCCTTGCTTTATCCGCCGATCCGGAAGTCAATATCATTCACCTTGCGGCCGCGCTGGAATCCGATCCGGCCTTTGCCGCGGACGTGCTGTTTCTCGCGAATTCGTCCTTGTTTGGGTTTGCCTCGAGAGTCCAGGTAGTGCGGCATGCCATTGCCTTATTAGGAATAGAACGCATCAAGGCACTTGCGGTTACGGCGGCGATGCGAAGCTTTATTGGCAGCGGAGGTCCCTGCGTACACCAGTGCTGGCGCCATAGCATCAGCTCCGCCATCATCGCTGAACAGATATCGTCGGTATTCGCAATCACCCGCGAAGTGGCCTACACCGTCGGCCTTGTTCACGACCTTGGCCGGCTCGGCCTGCTGAAGTCCTACCCCGGGAAATACTCGGCAGTCCTCGGCAACTCGTTTGAAAGCAGCGACCAGGTACTGCCTGCGGAACGTGCCGTGCTGGGTGTCGATCATGTTCTCGCCGGGGCGTGGCTGGCGAAGCACTGGGGATTCCCAAAAGCGTTTGTGCAAGCCTGTGAACACCATCATAGCCCCCTCCATCCAAACGAGGCCGAACTTCTTCAGGTGGTCAAGCTCGCGTGTCGAATCGCGGACGCCATTGGTTTTTCGGCGATTCAATATAAGATTTTGCCCACCTACGGCCAGATCATCGAGTCGCTGTCCCCCTCCCTTGCACACAAGTTCCCCTCTCAGGAATCGTTGTGCAACAAAGTCGAGACACGTCTCAAGGCTTTTGAATAGGGGCTCCCGGACGCTGGTTTGAGATGGCAACTGGTTTCGAGGTGGCGCGTCGCGCGGTGTCTTGCCGGCGGCATAGAGGCGCGCGTACGTCACAGACGCCCTTGACTGAGGGGCCATCCTTCTGAAGTCATAACCTGGGTTGACGGTGGGTGTGTCCGGCGCGACGCTGGCCAAACGCCGCTGCCGCCGCCGCCCGAGTGGGCGCTCGGGTCCTAACGTATCACGGCGGCGGCCGCCGCCAGATTCTGGTTCGTGATGCCGGCGACGCCTGCGATGTAGAGATCATAGCTGGTGATCAGCCCGGCTACGGTAAACATCACGAATGCCAGCAACAGCGAATACTCCACCAGGTCTTGCCCCTGTTCGTCTTTGAGAATCCGTCGCATTTCGGGTTGCCCTTTTTCCTGTGTCCTTCAGTATTCTTCAACGGTCGTTGCAGCCGTCTTCGATGCTGCCGGCGTCCGGCCATCCTCGTTCCGCAACCTCTGAGTCTCAGCGCGTTTCCATCACGCGGCCTGCATCCTTCCGTGGAGCCTTAAGCAGCCAAGGTCTGGAGATCGCAGCCGGCGGTCCCAACCGGGCCAGTGGCCCGCAGAGTCGCCTTGCGCGCGATTTGGCACTTGAGGTCGGCGAGGATGTCCTGAAACCGCCAGGCGGCCTCAGCCGCACGGCCGAGCCGCGCGAGATCGAGACGCTGGAGTCGGGCGGCGGTGGCGACGATGGTGTTCGACATCCGGGCCAGCTCGTTGTTCTGATAAATTCGTCTGTTCATATGCAATCTCCTGAGCGTTTGATCTCTGGACACCATTATGCGGAGATCCTGCGAGAGGAGAAAGTCCTACGTCTGCTACCGCGGTAAGGGTCGTTCGTACCAGCGGACCCATGGGGCTGGCTTGAAAACCGATAGGACCAATTGCCTGCAGCCGCAGAGATCCCAGGCGTGGCCTCTTATCGCGAGAAGCTGCCCGGTGTCTCGGTTACATGCCCGCCGTGCCGGGCCCGCACTGAAATTAATGCGTTGGAAGGAATTAATGCGTTGGAAGGAATAGAGTTCGTTGGGCCTCGATCATGCCGGTATCGGCTGAGATGCTCATCGTTGCACTCAAACCCGACGGGCACTCGGCGAACCGGCGCCGCGCCGTGAGGCATATCTTGTCCCCCGCGCTACAAGCGGCTGGAGGTGGTCAGCCATGGAGCACGCTCAGAGTCCTCGGTTGCGTACCGCCCGTTTCGGTGCTTCGCCCAAAAACCCTCATGCCCCTCGGGTTCTCCGCAAGCCCGCTTACGCTCCAGTCGGGTATGATGCCATTGGGAATCACGAGATGAGGCTGCGAATCATCACCGCCGAGTCCAAAGCCTGGCGTTGGCTGGAGCGCTTCGCGATTGTGATCTTGGGGGGCGCGATCCTGCTGAGTCTCGCGGGTATCGTTCTGACACGAACGAGACCGTCTGCGAGCCGCCGGCCGGCTCCTCCACCGGTCGCGCCCGCTCCGCTCCGCCATGAGGCACAACCCGTGGCTACACTCCCTCCGGAGCATTTGCCTGTAGCCCCGGAGAAGGAGTCAAAACCATCGGCCACTCGCCCGCAGCAACTGCCGCCGCTGCGTGTACCCGCGACGGCGGCGGAAAAGGCCGTAGATCGGCCGAAGGCCGGCGAAACCCGCCACGGTATCCGGCTGCGGGGGAAGGGTCCCGTAGTGGTTCTTGCGGCCACGGAGGCGGATTCCGAGGAGCTGATCCGGCATCCTGAGCTCCTCGCCGATCTCATACGAAGTGGCTCGCTGTTTAGCGTTCCAACCGATACCATGGTGGAAATCGCCGGGACGCATGACGGACTGAGCCGGGTTCTCGTACTGGAGGGCGCCTATCAGGGCAGATACGGTTGGGTTCGCGCCGGCCAGGTGACCTTGAAGTAGGCCTCCGGCCCGCGGCAGGTTGTCATCGCTCAACTCATCGGAGGTTTCCTGATGGCAGAAGGCGAGCAGAGAACTTTCGCCCGGTATTCGCCGGCGCTTCTCCCGGCCCGTTCCCAAGTGTAGGGGAAGACCTCGAGAGATCCCTGGCCCGGCGATTCGCTGTAAAAAATCTCCCGCTGGCGCCCTTCCGCGCTGCGCGGCACCCAGCGGCCGTTTCATGGCGATCAGCACAGCGCCCAGGGACCCATCGGCCTTGCCGCGGCGGTAGCAGTGGCGGAGTTTCTGGAGCGCACCCACACGCCGGGAAGCGTGGTGGTGTTCGGCACGCCGGGCGAGGAGATGATGCCGCCGGTGGCCAAAACCGAAATGTTCCAAGCCGGCGCGTTCGAGGGCACGGATATCCTTGTACGCAGCCATTCGACCACGACCACATCGCGGCCGGCGCCGGGGTTCGGCACCTGCTGCCTGAATATCGACGGCGTGAAGTACACGTTCTCCGGCGCGCCCACCCACCAGATGACGCCGTGGAACGGCCGCAACGCGCTCGAAGCCGTGATCCACCTGTTCACCAATATCGATGGCGTGCGCGCCACGATGCGGCCCGAGGCGCGCGTGCAGGGCGTGATCGTGGAAGGCGGGGCCGCGCCCAACGTGGTGCCCGACCGCACGGTGGCCGATTTCTATATCCGCTACCCGGACGCCGTCTACCTGGCGCAGGTGCGCGAGTTCGTGGACAACGCAGCGCGCGCCGCGGCTCTTTCCACGGGCACCAAGGTGAAGATCGACAACTACGGCAACATGCGCGACGGCATTTCCGTGGCTACCCTGGACGAGGTGGGTTTCGCTCACATGCGGCACTTCGGCGCCACCGGCATCGCGGAAGCCCCCGGCAAGCCGCAGGGGTACGAGGAGACCGGCACAGTCTCCAGCGCCATCCCCGGAATGGGGTTCCAGGCGCAGACCTCGCACTACTCAAACCACACCTATGAAATGGAAGCCGACGCGCTGACGGACGTCGGTCACCACGGCTTCGTGGTCGATGCGCAGGCCATGGCGGCGCTGCTGGTCGATTTCGCGATGCACCCGATTACCGCGCGGCGGTGAAGCGCGAGTTCGAAGGCATTCAGGCGCTCTTCGGCGAATACCAGGAAGCGCTTAAAATGGTCTATGGGACACCCAAAGTGCCGGAGCCGAAGTGACGCCCCCACCCAGGATGCTCGGGTAACGTCCGGCGCGTGATCCTCGCCTTGTTGTAAAATCGGCCAATCCTCAATGAAACCAGATCGTAAGACTCCAACGGTCGCGCCCCCTCAGAATGCGCGGGTTTCGGGCGCAGAACCAGGCGGCTCCAGTGTGCGGGCGACCGCAACTGGTCCGGAGAAACCCAACGCGCGGGCTTCGAGTGCGGGACCGGACGTCTCCAACTCGCGTTCCGGCATGGGCCCGGACGGCCCCAACTCGCGTTCCGGCGGCAGCCCGGATGGGCGGGCCACGCGCGCTTCGCGGTTATCGGCCCCCGATACCCGCGGCGGTCTCGCCGCATCGGCCTCCCGCCGGTACTTCCCGCTGTTACTCCTCTTGTTTGCCGGGAGCGGCTGCTCGGCGCTGATTTATGAAATCGTCTGGTACCAGTTGCTGCAACTGGTCATCGGGTCGAGCGCTATCTCGCTCGGCGTGCTTCTGGCAACCTTCATGGGCGGCCTTTGCCTGGGAAGCATCCTGCTGCCACGCCTGGAATGGGCGCGCCGGCAGCATCCGCTGAAGGTCTACGCCATGGTCGAGTTCGGCATCGGCCTGTGCGGCATTCTGGCGCTGTTCGGCATGCCCCTGGTGGATGGCGTCTACACCGCGGCTGTGGGCCATGGTCTCCCTGCCATTCTGCTGCGCGCGCTGGTGTGCGCGTGCTGCCTGATGCCGCCGACCTTCCTCATGGGCGCCTCGCTGCCGGCGGCGGCGCGCTGGATCCAGACTTCGCCCGAGGGCGTTTCCTGGATGGGTTACCTCTACGGCGGAAACACCGTGGGCGCGGTGTTCGGCTGCCTGCTGGCGGGCTTCTACCTGCTGCGCGTGACGGACATGACCACCGCGACTTTTGTGGCCGCGGCCCTCAACGCCACCGTGGGGCTGGTGAGTTTGCGGCTGGCCTCGCGGACTTCGTCGCGCGCCGCCTCGGAGGGCGAAGCGGAACCTGCCGCTGGCGCCGCGGGCCACTGGCCGGTGTATGTCACCATCGCCCTCTCTGGCGCCGCGGCACTGGGCGCCGAAGTGGTCTGGACGCGCCTGCTGGGCTTGATGCTGGGCGCCACGGTTTATACCTTCTCAATCATTCTGGCTGTGTTTCTGATCGGTTTGGGAATCGGTAGCGCGGCGGGATCGGCGCTTGCACGCACGGTTCGGCCGCGCGTGGCTTTCGGCGCCTGCCAGTTGCTGCTGGTCGGGGCGGTGGCGTGGACCGCGCTGATGCTCTCCGAGTCGCTGCCTTATTGGCCGGTGAACCCGCTGCTCTCCACCAGCCCCTGGTACACCTTCCAGATCGATATGGCGCGCTGCCTGTGGGCCATTCTGCCGGCGGCGTTGCTGTGGGGCGCCAGTTTTCCGCTGGCTCTGGCAGCCGCGGCCGAGCCGGGCGAAGATCCTGCCCGCCTGGTAGGCACGGTGTATGCCGCCAACACCGCCGGCGCCATTGTAGGAGCGCTCAGCTTCAGCCTGATCCTGGTGCCGTGGATCGGCACGCAGGGCTGCGAGCGGGTGCTGATCGTACTGGCGGCCCTCGCCGGCGCATGCGTGCTGACACCCGTGGTGATCTCCGCCCGCACCATTCTGGGAGCGGCGGGACTGGCGGCCGCGCTGGTTTTCGCCGGGTGGCTGGCCTCCGGAGTAACCGCCGTGCCGCCCATGCTGATCGCCTACGGACGCCGCATCGCCACCTCCATGAACCGCTCCAAAATTCTCTATTCGGGCGAAGGCATCAACTCTTCCATAGCTATCTCTCAGTGGGACGACGGGGCCGTGCAGTTTCATGTGAGCGGCAAGGTGGAAGCCTCCAGCGAGCCTTACGATATGCGCTTGCAGCGCATGCTGGGGCACCTGCCGGCAATCCTCCATCCCAATGCCGAATCCGTCCTGGTGGTGGGTTTCGGCGCCGGCGTCACGGCCGGCGCCTTCGTGGTGCATCCCGAAGTGAAGCGCATCGTGATCTGTGAAATGGAGCCGCTGATTCCGCCGGTCGCCACCCGCTTCTTCTCCAAGGAGAACTACAACGTGCTGCACGATCCGCGGGTGCAGATCGTGTACGATGACGCGCGGCATTTCGTGCTGACCACCCCCGAGAAGTTCGACATCATCACCTCCGACCCGATCCATCCCTGGGTGAAAGGCAGCGCCACGCTCTATTCCAAGGAATACTTCGAGCTGGTGAAGGAGCACCTGAAACCGGGCGGAATCGTGACCCAGTGGGTGCCTTTGTATGAGAGCGATCTGCCCACGGTGAAGAGCGAGTTCGCCACCTTCTTCGACGTCTTCCCCAACGGCACCATCTGGGGCAACGAAAACGGCGGCGGCTACGATACCGTGGTGCTGGGGCAGGTGGAGCCCGCGAAGATCGACCTGGATGCACTGGAGGCGCGGATGAACCGGCCGGAGTATTCGAGAGTGACCGAGTCGCTGGCCCAGGTCGGTTTCAATTCCCTGGTCGGCCTGTTGGCCACCTACGGCGGCCAGGCGTCCGACCTGCAACCGTGGACCGCCGGGGCGGAGATCAATCGCGACGGTAATCTGCGATTGCAGTACCTGGCAGGCCTGGCGCTGAACGATAGCATGGAAGGCAGCATTTACAACGAGATCCTCAGCTATCGTAAGTTCCCGAGGAACCTGTTTGTGGGAAGCGAGCCGAGGCTCCAGGCACTGGCCACGGCCATGCAGGATCTGTCGAACCAGTAAGCCCGCCGGTTCTTCCGCCGGGAGTGCTTGACTGAACTGGGGAAACCTGGCCGCTGGAGACCGCTCGCTAACGCTCGCGGCTCTCGAACCCGGTGCGCAAGCCGGACGGAAACCTAGCCGCGAGCGTAAGTGAGCGGTTTGCCCGACCTGAAAGCTTCGGGATCCCCAAACGGTTACGCACTCTCCCGCCGGCAGGCCGGCGCCCGGGTACCATCATTCACGCTATAATCGCCCCGATGCGCGCGAGACCGCCTCTCCGCTTCGTACTGGCCATCACTGTTCTGGCGGCGTTCACCATCTGGATCACCTGGCGAGCGAAGGCGCTCGAAATGAAAACCAGCATCGAGGGCACCGCTTCGCGGATGATGAGCAAGCCTGCTCCCGATTTCACGCTTGACTCGTGGCAGGGTCCCGCGATCTCGCTCGCCGGCTACCGCGGCAAGACCGTGGTGGCTTCTTTCTGGGCAAGCTGGTGCGGCCCGTGCCGCATGGAAATGCCGGTGCTCACGAAGTTCTACCAGCAAATGCACCGCGCCGATTCCGACTTCGAGTTCCTCGCCATCAGCATCGACACCTCCAAGGGTGACGCGGAGGGGGCCGCGCGCGGTATGAAAATCCCGTTTCCGGTACTATTCGATCCGGAAAGCCGAACCGCCGGTTCTTACCAGGTGGATGCCATCCCGACGCTCTTCGTCATCGACAAGTCCGGCAAGGTGATCTTCGCGCACACCGGTTTCACAATGGGCCTGGATTTCCTTCTGGCACAAGAGCTCCAGATCAAGAATTACCTCCCCGGAGGCGGCAAACCGTGACGGCGGCCATCGAATTCGGGGGCGTGACCAAGGTATATAAGCGGATATTCAGCGAGGAGCGCGTCGAAGCCCTCACCGATATCTCGTTCACTGTCTCGGCGGGCGAAGTCTGCGGCTTTCTCGGGCCCAACGGCGCGGGCAAAACCACCAGCATCGCCATCCTGATGGGCTTTCTCTTCCCCGACTCGGGTGCCGTGCGCGTTCTCGATTTTCCGCCGGGCGACATTCGCGCGAAAGCCCAAATCGGCTTCCTTCCCGAGAATTTCGCGTTTTACCGCTTCCTGACCGGGCCGCAACTCCTGTCTTTGCACCTGAGACTGTCCGGGCGGAGCATTCCCGATCCCGCAGCCCTCATCGCGGGCTTGTTGGCTCAGGTCAATCTCGCAGGTTACGAATCGCTGCGCATCGCCCGCTACTCGCGAGGCATGGTGCAGCGGCTCGGCATCGCCCAGTCCCTCATCGGCGATCCGCAACTGGTAGTCTTCGACGAACCGACTTCCGGTCTCGATCCCGCCGGGCGCAAGGAAGTGCTCGATCTGGTGCACTCGCTCAAAGAGGCCGGTAAAACCGTTTTTCTCAGCTCTCATATTCTGCCCGAAGTGGAACAGATCTGCGACCGCGTCGTCATCATCAATCGCGGCCGCCTCGTCCGCGCCGGACGCCTGGACGAGATTCTGCACACCGGTGCGCGCGTGGAAATCGCCGTCGACCAATTATCGGAGGAGGCCGAGCGCGCCGCCCTCGAGCACGGGGCCCAGATCGATCGCGGCCCGCACGGCATCCGCCTCCTGGTGGACGCCGCGCGCAAGCGCGAACTGATCGAGACTTTGTGGGCCGCCGGCTGCGACGTGGTGCGCTTGAATCCGGTCAAAGACACCCTGGAAGAAGTTTTCCTCAACCTCGTGGGAGGCGCCCGGTGAAGATCCGCATTCTGGCGTGGATTACGTTTCTGGCGTTGCTTCGCAACCGGCTGATCATTTTGTTTTTTGCCGTGTTTGTGTGCGTCCTGCTGTTCATGATGTCGCCCATGCTGATCGCCAGGTCCATGACGGCCGATAACCCCGAGCAGGGGCAGGGCATGGAAATCATGCTCATTTCGGCGGTGATGTCGCTGGTCAGCGGATTCGGCAGCCTTCTGGCGGCCTGGTCGGCGGCGGACGCCGTGGCTTCGGAGATGAAAACAGGCACCATCCTGGCGGTGCTGGCGCGGCCCGTGCGCCGCTGGGAGTTTCTGCTGAGTAAGTACTGCGGCGTCCTCATGTTAATGGCGGTATATGTTCTCTTCATGTTCGCCATCAGTAACCTGTTGGCATTGATTGGCGGCGCGCGCCTGGTGAATAATCCCTGGGTGTTATTCGTTTACCCGATGGTGCGCTATGGCATCTATGCCGCCCTGGCGATCTGGCTGGTGACGCTGATGCATCCGATCTTCGCCTTCGCCATCGTGATGATCGCGGGGGTCGCGGCCAACCTGGTGGCTCCGTCATCAACCGGTGCGGCGTTCCTTCCGCCATGGCTGCACAGCGGGCTGTTCTACCTTTTGCCGTCCATGAGCCTGCTTTCCGAGACCAACTTCCTGGCGATCACCTCCGCCAGTCTCGAACAGACTCCGTGGACGCAGCATCTGACCGCCCTGGTTTACGGTCTCGATCAGTCGCTGGTCTGTCTGCTGCTCGCGGCGTGGACCTTCCGCCGCCGCGGCCTGACCAGGGAGTAGCCTACTCCAGGTTCTTTTTCAGAAACGCCAGCACCTTGGGCATCGAATCGAGCGAAGATTCGGCGTCGCCGCGCGGCGTGCCGCCCAAATCCATCTCGCGGCCGGATACGGGATGCACCGGGTGGCCATGCCAGGCGGGCACGATATCGGGACGCCCGGCCGAATGGCCCGCGTGCGGATATTTCAGGTTCTCGCACTCGTACGGGAACTGATGCCGCTTGAGCCGCCCGATCACCGAATCGGCCATCGATGCGGAGCGCCAGACGTGATCGTCTTCGCCCGAAATCGTCAGGATCGGCCCTTGGGTGTTTTCCACTGCGATTTCGGCCCGCATCTCCAGGTCGTCCCGCCCGCCGGTGCGCCGCGGCAGGAAGGCCAGGGGCTGGCCCTTCCACGTCCATGCGTAGGGCACCGCGGTAAAGCCGCAGCAGGCCGGGTAGCGCACGTTCGCGGGCACGTACGCCACCACGGCGCGGATGCGCGGGTACATCGATCCCAACTGCAGCACCAGTTCGCCTCCGCGCGAAGTCCCGCTCACGCCGATGTTGCGGTCGTCGATCTCCGGCC
>Ga0335078_10011192_pt1 | contig 13310 bp, 9 predicted proteins | sample Lox_Sample_32_FD_206711 | JGI IMG/M metagenome (GOLD analysis project Ga0335078, IMG submission 206711) | Soil microbial communities from Loxahatchee National Wildlife Refuge, Florida, United States - Lox_Sample_3.2 | ecosystem: Environmental > Terrestrial > Soil > Wetlands | place: USA: Florida...
GAGTGGAGATTCGCCAGGTGACTTGCGATTCGCGAAAAGTGCAGCCGCGCGCTTTATTTTTCGGTCTGCACGGCGCGAAAGCAGATGGAAACACATTCGTGCGCGTCGCCATAGCAAGTGGCGCGGTGGCGGTCGTGAGCGAAGACGCTCCTCCTCCGGAGATTCCCGATTCCATCGCGTGGATTCGTGTGAAAGACGCGCGGAAAGTGCTAGCGGTGGCAGCCGGGAATTTTTTTGAACATCCCGGGGCGTCGCTGGAATTGCTTGCCGTCACCGGAACGAATGGAAAAACGACGACTACGTCGCTGGTGGATTCGATCATCAAGTCATCGGGAGCGAAGACGGGACTCTTCGGGACCATCGCATATCACACTCCGAAAGGGGATTACCCGGCGCCCAACACGACGCCGGAATCGGTGGATTTGCAGGGATTCCTGGCGGAGATTCGCGATTGCGGCGGCAAATACGCGGTGCTGGAAGCAAGTTCGCACGCGCTGGTCATGGACCGGCTGTGGGGATGCCATTTCAAGGCCGCGGTGTTCACGAACTTGACTCGCGAGCACATGGACTTTCACAAGACATTCGAAGAGTACTTCGCAGCGAAGCGGAGATTGTTTGAAGGAACGGGAGCAGGCGCTCCGGATGTTGCGGTGCTGAACGCGGACGACGAATATGGGCTGCGGCTGGTGGGACTGGCGAAATCGAGCGTGACCTATGGACTGCGGAATGGAGCGGAGATCACCACAAAGAAATTTCAGCTGACTTTCTCGGGACTTGAATTCACGGCGCATACGCCTCAGGGGAAAGTGCAGGTGGCTTCGCCACTAGTCGGGCGAATCAATGTATACAACATTCTCGCGGCGATTGGAGCGGCGCAAGCTCTTGGGATTGCGAATGAAACGATCGAGGAAGGAATCCGCAAACTACAAAATGTTTCAGGACGGTTCCAGCGCGTCGTTGCGGGGCAGCCGTTCCTGGTGATCGTGGATTATGCACACACCGACGATGCGCTCGAGAATTTGATCAAGACGGCGCGGGAACTGAATCCCAAAGGGAGAGTGATCACGGTTTTTGGATGCGGCGGGGGAAAAGACCGCACGAAAAGGCCGGTGATGGGAGAAGCGAGCGGACGGCTGAGCGATCTGACGATCTTGACCAATGACAATCCACGCCAGGAAGATCCGCTGAAGATCATCAGTGACATTGTCGTTGGAATGCAGAAAAGCGGCGGAAAATATCTGATCCAGCCGGACCGCGAAAAGGCTATCGGCATGGCGATGGATGAAGCGCGCGCAGGCGACATCGTGCTGCTGGCGGGAAAGGGGCACGAAACCTATCAAGTGCTCGCGGACCGGACGCTGGATTGGGATGATCGCGAGATTGCAAAGAGCGCGTTGCGCGCTCGAGGGTATGAAGAGAGAGAGAGGTCTGGTGAATCGGAGTTTGGCACCTAGCGCGCTTTGAGGAGGTTAGGGTCGAGAGCGCCGGGGTCCTTGCACAAAGGGACACGCCAAATGTGAGTCTGAGAAAAGGAGGGCTCCTCAATACCGGTGACCATCAACCGAACCCCGGGTTTTGCCGCTATGGCGAACCCCTTGAGGAAGTTATGCGGTGGACGATTGCACAAGTGGCTGGCGCTCTGCATGCCCAACCGGGGGCCGGGCTGGACCCCGTGGCCCGGGTGGCCGGCGTCTCGATTGATTCTCGCACGGTACGTGCGGGAGAGCTGTTCCTCGCCATCCACGGACCGCGTCACGATGGACACGATCATTTGGGCGGCGCATTCGAGAGAGGCGCTTTGGCGGCGGTGGTTGCGCAAACAAAGCTGGAACAGTTACCGGAGGGATTGCGCGGGCGATGCATTTCCGTCGGGGATACCTTCGAGGCGCTCAAAGGCCTCGCGCGCGCCGTACGGGAGGCGTGGCGCGGAAAAATTGCGGGGATTACCGGCTCCGTCGGGAAGACTACGACCAAAGAGATCCTGGCGGCACTGCTGGGCACGAGGTTCCATGTTCTAAAGTCGGAAGGGAATTTGAATAACGAGTACGGTCTGCCGTTGACGTTGTTCCGGCTCGAAGACACGCATCAAGCGGCGGTGCTGGAGATGGGAATGTCGCGCCGTGGAGAATTGGCGCGGCTGGCGGCGATCGCGAAGCCGGACGTTGGCGTCGTGACGCGCGTGAGCCCCGCGCACCTGGAATTTTTTGCGTCGGTGGATGAAATTGCGCTGGCCAAGCGTGAGCTGATTGAAGGACTGAACGGCCGCGATTCGACGGCGGTATTGAACGCCGATGATGCGCGTGTGGCCGAGTTTGGCGCGTATGCTCCGGGGCGCGTATTGACCTACGGAATCGAACGGCCGGCTTTTTTCATGGCCGAGCAAATTGAGGACCGGGGAGCCTTGGGAACCTCGTTTGAATATGTGAGTCCGGAGGGGCGAGTGCGGCTGGAACTGGCGTTGCCGGGAAGACATGTGATTCCGAACGCGCTGGCGGCGCTGGCCGCAGCGAGTGTTTGGAACATAGGCGCCGCAGAGGCGCAAACGGTCTTTCGCACGCTTCGAGCGCCTGCGATGCGCGGAGAGCTTTTGCGGTTTACGAATGGAGCGGCGCTGATCAACGACAGCTACAACTCGAGCCCCGCGGCACTGCAAGCCATGACGCAATTGCTTGCGGCGACACCCGGATTCCAACGGCGGATTCTTGCGGCTGGAGAGATGCGCGAGCTCGGCGAGAGCTCCGCGGAATTGCACCGCGAGGCCGGCCGCTATCTTGCAAAGACAGGGAGAATTGGATGGCTTATTGGCGTGGAGGGTGATGCGGCGCAAATCATCGAGGGCGCAGTGGCGGCGGGGTTCGACCGCGCGCACACGAAATTCTTTTCGTCTTCAGACGAGGCGGCAGGATTTTTGCAGGAATTTTTCCGCCCCGGGGATCTGCTGTTGGTGAAAGGCTCGCGTGGCGTAAAGATGGAGCGAATCGTCGAACGATTGCTTGCAGAGGAAGGCGCGCCCCAGGCGCCGCAGTCCGAGGTTCGCCACTAAGATGCTCTATTATCTCCTCTACGAAGTGCTGCGGCCTTATTTCAGCCCGCTGAACGTATTTCGCTACATTACGATTCGCACCGTTTACGCCAGCCTGACTGCCATGTTTCTGGCGCTGGTTTTCGGGCCCTGGCTCATCCGCAAGCTGCGCGAATTGCAGATCGGGCAATACATCCGCGAAGAAGGTCCTCAGGAGCACAAGAAAAAAGCGGGAACTCCAACCATGGGAGGAGTATTGATCGTACTCTCCACGGCGGTTCCAACTTTGCTTTGGGCAGACCTGACCAATCCTTTCGTACTGCTCGCGTTATTCGCCCTACTCTCCTTCGCGGCGATTGGATTTCTTGATGACTACGCAAAAGTATCGAAGCAAAGGAACCTGGGCCTGACGGCGAAGCGCAAGCTGGCTCTGCAGTTTCTGGTCAGCCTGGTTGTGGGAGTGTCGTTACTCGTGCTGACCACGCACAGCGCGTACTCGACGCAACTCGTGTTTCCTTTTTTGAAGCGCATCCATCCCGATCTCGTAATCCATTCGCTGATGGCGACGGCGCATCTCTGGCCGCTGGCGTTCGTTCCCTTTCTGGTTTTTGTGGGAGTGGTCATCGTCGGCTCGTCGAACGCCGTGAATCTCACTGATGGCCTGGACGGCCTGGCCATCGGCTGCACGGTGATCGCGGCAGGAGCCTTGACGGTCCTGACCTACGTCAGCAGCAATTTTCGTTGGGCAACTTATCTCGATATCCAGTTCATTCCCAAAGTGGGTGAGCTGACGGTGTTTTGCGGAGCGCTGGTTGGCGCATCTTTGGGATTCCTCTGGTACAACGCGCATCCCGCGGAAGTTTTCATGGGAGACGTGGGATCGCTCTCTCTCGGCGGCACTCTGGGCGTGATCGCGGTGATCATCAAGCAGGAGATCCTGTTGTTTTTTGTGGGAGGAATCTTCGTGATCGAGGCGCTTTCCGTCATCCTGCAGGTCGGTTCGTTCAAGCTGCGAGGAAAACGAATTTTCCGCATGGCGCCCATTCATCATCATTTTGAATTGCTGGGATGGAGCGAGTCGAAGGTGATCGTGCGGTTTTGGATCGCGGCGTTGGTTTTTGCGTTGTTTGCGCTGACCACGTTGAAATTGCGCTAGAGGCGCAGGGACAAGAACAAGATTATGGCTTTTGAACTCAAGGGGAAACGCGTGTTGGTCATTGGGCTCGCGCGCACGGGAATCGCCACCGCTCTTTTCTGCGCCGCGCGCGGAGCGATTGTAGCTGCCACGGACACGCGCCCAGAAGCTGAATTCGGAGAAACCGCAGAGCGCCTGAGGCGCGCAGGGATCGCGCTGGAGCTCGGCGGTCATTCGGAGCGCGTACTTTCCGGACGGGAACTCCTGATCCCCAGTCCGGGAGTGCCCGCGGATGCACCGATCTTGTTATCGGCGCGCGCCCGAGGAATCACGGTTTGGAGTGAAATCGAGCTGGCATATCGCTTCCTGAAAGGAAGAATCATCGGCATCACCGGATCGAATGGAAAAACAACCACCACCTCATTGACCGAACACATTTTGCGCCAATCCGGTTTTTCAACGATGTTGGCGGGAAACATCGGAACGCCGCTGATTTCCTGCGTGGATGCGTCGGACGAGACCTCGATCGTCGTGACCGAACTGAGCAGCTTCCAGTTGGAGCTGATTGATACCTTTCGCCCATACGTTTCCGTGTTCCTGAACCTCACGCCCGACCACCTCGACCGCCATGGAAGCATGGACACATACGGAGCCGCGAAGGCTCGGATCTTCGAGAACCAGACGAACACCGACTTTGCCGTTCTCAATGCAGATGATCCGGCGACAATCCAACACGCGCCAACTGAGCCGCAGATATTCTGGTTCAGCAGGAAGCAGGACGTCGCGCTAGGAGCTTTCTTACGCAGTGACGAAATTGCATTCCGGTCAGGCGGCCACGAGGAAACGATTCTGAAGAGGAGCGAGATCCCTCTGCCCGGAGCGCACAATCTGGAGAATGTGCTCGCGGCGGTCTGCGCGGCACGGCTTGCTGGCGCGAAGCCCGAAGCGATTGCGTCTGCGATTCGTTCCTTCGCTGGAGTCGAACACCGGCTCGAATTTGTGGCCGAACACAACGGCGTGCGCTATTACAACGATTCCAAAGCCACCAATGTGGACGCGACGCTGAAAGCTCTCGACGCTTTTCCGGGACGAATTCTCATCATCCTTGGCGGAAAGGACAAGGGAAGCGAATACACCGTGCTGCAGAAGCCGCTGCGCGAGAAGGCCATTCTCGCGCTGCTCATTGGCGCGGCGGCGGACAAGATCGAGCGCCAAATTGCGGGCACCGTGGCCATCGAACGCGCTGGAACCATTGAACGGGCGATGGAAATTGCCGCGCACGAAGCTCAGCCCGGCGACATTGTCTTGCTGGCTCCGGCTTGCGCAAGTTTCGACCAGTTTCAGAATTACGAACACCGCGGGCGAGTTTTCAAAGAGTTGGTCAAGCAGATCGCGGGACAAGTGGAAGGGGCCGCACTGGGGAAGTGAGTCGGGATTCTGCAGGATCAACGCGGCTGAGGTTAGCCTGCCGCAAAGATCGAGGACGATTGAATGCCGAGACGATTGGAAAGTGACCGGTGGTTGTTCGGGACGACCATCGTGCTGTGCCTTTTTGGCGCAGTGATGATCTTCAGTGCTTCTGCAGTCACCGCCGAGCAGGAGTACGGACACTCCTACTATTTTCTCCTGAGGCAATTTGTCTGGCTAATTCTTGGTCTCGCAGGGATGTTCGCACTCATGCGCATGGACTATCGAAGGCTGCGCGAGCCCGTAGTCGTTTACAGTGCCCTGTTCCTCGTCGTGTTACTGCTCGTGGGAGCGTTCTTTCTCGACAAATCGCACTCCACGCACCGCTGGATTCGCTGGGGACCGATAGGGATTCAACCTTCCGAGATTGCCAAGCTCGCTGTGATCCTGTACCTGGCCTGGTTTCTGGATCAGAAGCTGCGAAACACGGCCAGCATGGAATTTTGCAAGGATGATTTCTTGCACAGCGTTCTGCCGGCAATTGGGCCGGTTCTGGTCTGCGTGGCCTTGATTTTGCTCCAACCGGATTTGGGCACCTCGGTGGACATCGCGCTCGTCGCCGTTGCCGTGCTCTACGTCGCTGGGATTTCGTGGAAATGGCTTGCTGTAGGCGCAGCAGCCGCGGTGCCCGCGCTATACCTATTGATTACTCACGTATCCTATCGCCAGGCGCGTCTCACCGCCTTCCTGCATCCGGGCGCCGACCCGCAGGGCGCTGGCTTTCAGCTGCTGCAATCTCTCATCGCCGTCGGTTCGGGCGGATTCAGCGGCGTAGGCTTGATGGAGAGCAAGCAAAAACTGTTTTATCTGCCGGAAGCGCACACGGATTTCATCTACGCGGTGATTTGTGAAGAGCTGGGTTTCCTAGGCGCGATGCTGATCGTCTCGCTGTTCGCCGTTTATGGCTGGCGCGGATTCAAAGCGGCGTTTCGAGCGCCGGACGGATTTGGGAGATTGCTCGCGCTCGGCATCACGTCCCTGGTGCTCGGCCAGGCGCTGATCAATTTTGCCGTGGTGCTGGGAATGATGCCGACAAAGGGAATTCCGCTGCCGTTCATCAGTTATGGTGGATCGAGCCTGATGGCCATGCTGCTGGCGACCGGCGTGCTCCTCAATATCGCTCAGCAGGCAGCCGAAGCATGAGCGGGGGGAAGAGTTTTGCGCGCAGCGTTGGAGCGCTCTCCTTGTGCAAAAAGGGGCGGAGCGCGCCGTGAAATTGTTGATTGCGGGCGGCGGTACCGGTGGTCATGTCTTTCCGGCGATGGCCATCGCGAGGGAATGGCTTTCCCGGGGGAGCGAGAGGGAAGTGGTACTGGTGGGAACACAACGCGGGATCGAAATGAAACTCGTGCCGCAGGCGGGATTGCCTCTGGAAACCTTGCGCGCGGCCGGGCTCAAGGGCAAAGGTGGTCTCACGCTGGCGAAGAACCTTGCAATGCTCTTTCCGGGATTGCTGGATGCCTTCCGGATCCTGAAGAAGCACAAGCCCGTGGCCGCCTTCGGTGTCGGGGGTTACGCCGCGGGTCCGATGATGCTCGCAACCTGGTTGAAGCACATCCCCAACGTCATCCTGGAGCCGAACGCCGCGCCGGGGTTTGCGAACAGAGTCCTGGCGCATCTTTCGAGAAAAATTGCCACCGGCTATGAAGTTTCTGCCCAGGCGTGGGGGAAAAAAGCTGTGCTCACCGGGTGTCCCGTCCGCGATGAATTCTTTTCGATTGCGCCACGCAAGCCGGAAAAACCATTCCGGCTGCTCATCACCGGCGGCAGCCTCGGCGCCTTGCCCATCAACCGGACCGTGGTTGACGCCATGGACCTTCTCGCCGCTCGAAAAAACGAGCTGGAGGTTGTGCATCAGACCGGCGAGCGCGACTATAATGCGGTACGTACTGCGTATGCGCGCCGTGAATTTCTCGCCGAGGTTGTGCCGTTTCTCGGCAACATTTCGGTGCGTTTCGCCTGGGCAGACGTGATCATTTGCCGGTCGGGCGCCATTACTTCCGCGGAAGTGGCCGCCGCGGGACGCGCCGCCGTCTTTATTCCCTATGGGCATGCCACGGACAGCCATCAGTTGCATAATGCGCAGGAGGCGGTCCGCGCGCACGCCGGCCGGCTGATCCCGGAGCCCGAGCTCAATGCCGCTCGCTTGACAAACGAACTCTTCTCCCTCCTCGACCAACCCCAGGAGATTGAAAAACTGGCGGCGAACGTGCGGGGATTGGCTCATCCCCATGCTGCGCGCGACATCGTCAACCTTGTGGAAGAGGCAGCCGGCGTGCAGGCAAAAGGTCGAGGAAAAGAGTCATGATGGTTTCATTTCGGAATTTTCAGCGCATCCACATGGTGGGAATTGGCGGGATCGGCATGAGCGGAATCGCCGAGGTCCTGTTGACCCTCGGCTACTCGGTTTCAGGTTCGGACACCCGGCTGACGCCGATGACCGAGCGGCTGCAAAACCTTGGGGCAACGATTTTCGAGGGTCACAAGGCCTCTCACGTGGAAGAAGCGCACGTTGTCGTGACTTCTTCGGCCATCAAACCGGACAATCCGGAGGTTGTCGAAGCTCACAAGCGCAAGATTCCTGTCATCCCGCGCGCGGAGATGCTCGCAGAGCTCATGCGCTTGAAATATGGCATCGCCGTGGCCGGCGCTCATGGGAAAACGACCACCACCTCCATGGTCGCCTCGATCCTGACCTCCGCGCACCTTGATCCGACGTTCGTCATTGGCGGCCGCGTGAATCAGGCGGGCACGACGGCGAGGCTCGGCCGCGGCGAATATTTTGTAGTCGAGGCCGACGAGAGCGACCGCAGTTTCCTGCTCTTCGCTCCTGTCGTGGCCGTGATTACAACCATCGACCGCGAACATCTGGATCAATACTCTTCTCTCGAAGACATTCAGGAAGCATTCACGCAATTCGTAAATCGGGTGCCGTTTTATGGTGCCGCCATCCTCTGCTTGGATGAACCGAACGTGCAGGCCATCATCCCCAACGTGAAACGCCCCATCATCACCTACGGAACTTCCAGCCAGGCGGACCTGGTTCTGAGTGACATCAAGCTGAACGGCCTTGGAAGCGAATTCCGGCTGACCTATCGTGGGGAGGACCTGGGAATCTTCCATCTAGCCCATCCTCCCGGGATTCACAACGTGCGTAACGCGGCGGCTGCAGCCGCGGTGGCGCTTTACCTGAATGTGCCGGCCGACCTGATTCGCGAAGGCCTTGCCAAGTTTGCGGGGGTGGCGCGCCGCTTCGATATCAAAGGCACCGTAAACGACATTACTGTGATTGATGATTACGGCCACCACCCCGCCGAGATTCGAGCAACGTTGGAAGCGGCGCGAATCTGTAAATTCAACCGCCTGCTGGTGCTCTTTCAGCCCCACCGCTTTACAAGGACCCAGCAATTATGGGACGAGTTTTCCAGAGCCTTTAATCTGGCGGATGTGCTGGTCCTGACGGACATCTACGCCGCAAGCGAGGCCCCGATTCCAGGCGTGACCAGCGAAGCCTTGGCAGCCGCGATCAGCGAAGCCGGGCACAAGAATGTGCACTATTTTCATTCAATGCAGGAGGCCATAGGCCATCTCCTGCAAGCGGCAAAACCGGGTGACGCCATCCTGACCATTGGAGCTGGCAGCGTTAGCCGCGCGGGCGGGGAGCTGATGGTTTTGCTGGGGACGGAGCATTCCGCAAGTCATGCGCATTGAGAATCCCACCCTCGTCACGGCAATTGCGGAGCTCGGCGTCGAGCTCCAGCATGGTGTCACCCTGTCCGAGTACACCTCGTTCGGTATCGGTGGAACGACCGATCTCCTGCGGATCAGAAGCCATGATTCCATTCCGCCCCTTCTGGAGCTGCTGGACGCTGGCGGCATCCCCCACAAGTTCCTGGGAGGGGGATCGAACCTCCTTGTGGACGACGGCGAGCTCCCATGGGTGGTCCTGCAACTGATCAAGCCTGATCCCGATGTGGTCCTGGCCGGCAATCTGGCGCAGGTGGATGCGGCTGCCGACCTCGGACGGATGGTGACGTTCTGCGCCCGGCACGATCTGGGCGGAATGGAAGGCCTGATTGGTGTCCCCGGAACCGTCGGCGGAGCCCTCAGGATGAACGCCGGGGCGTACGGGATGCAAATCGGAACCTACGTTCGCGAAGTCAAGGTCTACCGGGCGGCCGAACGGAAGATCGAAATCCTGCGCGGAAGCCAAATTTCCTTCGAATATCGTCACACTTCGTTTGGGCCTGATGATATGATGCTCGCGGTGACATTGGAACTTCCCTCCAAACCGTACAAAGAAATCCTCCAAGGTATTCGTATCTGCAACGAAAAAAGGCGTTCGAGCCAGCCGCTCGGACAGAAGAGCGCGGGCTGTATTTTTAAGAATCCGCCGGGCGCTTCCGCGGGCCGCATGATTGACGAATTGGGACTGAAGGAGCTTTCCGTTGGCGGCGCCCGCGTGAGCGAGCGCCATGCGAATTTCTTCGTGAACACGGGTGAGGCCGCCGCCGGAGACATGCTGGCTCTCATCGCCGACGTGCGGGAACGCGTGCGGCGCGCTTATGGCGTGACGCTCGAAAACGAGGTGGTGATTTGGACCGCATAAAGACATTGCGGCGAAGCGCCTCCTCCGCGGCGGAAGCGGAGCCGTACCGGCCCGAGCTGGTTGCTGCCGACGAACCTCGTTACTTGCGCCGCCAAAAGCCGGTGGAAATCCGCCGCAAAAAATTTGGCGGGAACAGCTGGCCGTTCTACCGGCGTGCGCTGCTCTGGACTTTGGCGGGCGCCGGAGCGATTTCCGTGAGCGTCGTCACCGCAAGATTTTTTTTGTATTCGCCAACATTTCTGCTCCTTAAGCCGGAACAAATTGAGGTGACGGGGAACCACTACGTGAAGCGCGAGGCGGTGCTGGAACGCTTCTACGGCGATCGCGGCCACAGTGTTCTCCAGATCCCGCTGGATGCCCGCCGCAGCCAGCTTGAGCTTTTGCCCTGGGTGGAATCCGCCAGCGTGCAACGTATCCTGCCGAACCGCTTGCGTGTGGCGATCACGGAGCGGACTCCAATCGCCTTTCTGCGTAGTGGTACCGAAGTAGCCTTGATAGACGCTTACGGGGTGATTCTCGATCGCCCGCAGGGAAATGACTTTCAATTTCCCATCGTCAGCGGCGTGGGAGAAAACGTTCCGATCGAGGAACGCGCGCGCCGCATGCAAATCTATCAGGAGTTCATGAAGGATGCGGATTTCGTGCGCTCGGAATCTTCGGAACATGTGAGCGAAGTGGATCTCTCGAATCCCAAGGATTTCCGCGCGGTAATGGCTGGTTTTGCGGGAACCGCGCTCTCGCAAGCCGTCACCATTCATTTTGGCCAGGGCGATTTCACCGGAAAATACCGCATGCTCCTGGACAATTTCGCGCAATGGCAGGCGAATGCGGGTTGCGTGCAGAGCGTGGATTTGCAGTATTCGCGCCAGGTGGTTTTGAATCCTGACTCAAATGCCTGCGGAACACAGGTTCCGGCCGCAAAGAAGACAAAGTAAGTTTTTTAGGGAGAATGCGTTTGTCGAAGAAGGATAAATACATCGTCGGCCTGGACATCGGCAGCACAAAAACGTGCGCCTTGATCGCAGAGATTGCCGAGGAACAAGTGAAGTTCCTGTCGCTCGGCGCGGCGGAATCGAAAGGCTTGCGCAAAGGGCTCATCGTCAATCTCGATGCGACCGTCAGCTCCATCCGGCGCGCTGCCGAAGAAGCGGAAGGCGTTTCCGGCGTTCCGATCGAGTCGGCGCTCATTGGTGTCGCGGGGAGCCATGTCCGTGGCGTGAACAGCCGCGGCGGCGTCGCGCTCGGTAGCCGCGGTCGCGATATCGAACGCGAAGACGTTCGCCATGCGGTGGACGCCGCGCGCAACATTTCTCTCCCCGAAGACCGCGAAATCCTCCACGTACTCCCCCACGAATTCATCGTGGACGCCCACGACGGCATCAAGGATCCGCTTGGCATGATCGGACAACGCCTGGAAACAAACGTTCATCTTGTCACCTCCTCCGTCGCTGCGACCCAGAATCTCGTCACCGCGGCAAATCGCGCGGGCATCTTGATCAGCGATACGGTTCTTGAACCGCTCGCAGCGGCGGAATCCTCATTGACGCAGGACGAGCGCGAACTGGGCTGCTGCCTTGTGGATATCGGCGGCGGCACCACCGAAATCATCGTGTTTGGCGGAGGCGTCGTTCGCCACACCGGCGCCGTTCCGGTGGGCGGCGATCATTTTACAAATGACTTGGCCGTGGGTTTGCGCACTCCCATCCCCGAAGCCGAACGCATCAAGCGCCACCACGGCTGCGCTGCCGCATCCCACATGACGGATGACAAGGCGCTGGAAATTGCCAGCGTCGGCGACCGCCCTCCGCGCACCGTTTTTTCGCGCATGCTCACGGAAATCATTGAGCCTCGCGCTCAGGAATTGCTGGCGCTGATTCGCGATGAACTGCAACGTTCCGGTCTTACCAAGCAAATTCCCGCAGGCTTCGTGCTCGCGGGCGGCGGCGCGCGCCTCCATGGCCTCGTGGAATTGGCGGAGGAATCCTTCCGCCTGCCGGTGCGCATCGCCGAGCCGAAAGGTTTGCTGGACATGCCCGAGCAAGTCGCTCAACCGGAGTATGCGGCCGTGCTGGGTCTGGTGCTCTATGGAGCCAGAGCGCGCCGCGTCCAGGCCCAGCGAACTGCGAATCTGGTCTCGAAGTTGAAGTCCATGTTTGCCGGCGCATGAAACGCAGGAACACGGTTTACCAGCCCGTTAGGGGGAGAGTATGACAGGGAAAGATCCGGTAATTCGTATGAGCTTCGGCGAGGAATTGTCGCCGGCAAAGATCAAAGTGATCGGTGTCGGCGGCGGGGGCTGCAATGCCGTCAACCGCATGATTCGCGCCAAGGTCGAAGGCGTCGAATTCATCGCCGGCAATACCGACCTGCAGGCGCTCAAGCTTTCGCAGGCGCCGGTGAAGCTGCAGCTCGGCGCGAAACTCACGAAAGGCCTCGGCGCCGGCGCTAATCCTGAGATCGGCCGCAAAGCCGCTCTCGAGGATACGGACAAAATCATCGAAGCCCTCGAAGGCTCCGATATGATTTTTATTACTGCCGGTCTCGGCGGCGGCACGGGCTCCGGCGCCGCTCCGGTCGTCGCTTCTCTTGCCAGCGAACTCGGCGCCCTGACGGTCGCTGTCGTCACCAAGCCCTTCGCTTTTGAAGGCAAGCGCCGCATGCTTCAGGCCGAGCAGGCCCTGCAGGAACTCATCGGCGCCGTGGACACCGTGATCGTCATCCCGAACGAGCGCCTCATGGAAACGGTCGAGCGCGGCACGAGCTTCTTCGACGCCTTCCGCATCGCTGATGACATTCTCCGCCAGGCGGTCCAGGGCATTTCAGACATCATCACCGTTCCGGGGATCATCAATCGCGACTTCGCCGACGTGAAGGCCATCATGAGCGGCCAGGGCTACGCCGTTATGGGCACGGCCGTCGCCACCGGCGCGAATCGCGCCGTGGACGCCGCTAATCGCGCCATTTCCAGCCCCTTGCTCGAAGACAATTCCATCCAGGGCGCTCAAGGCATTCTCATCAACATTTGCGGCAGCCCGAACCTCACGCTCCACGAAGTCCACGAAGCCTCTTCCATCATC
>Ga0335078_10011193_pt1 | contig 13309 bp, 14 predicted proteins | sample Lox_Sample_32_FD_206711 | JGI IMG/M metagenome (GOLD analysis project Ga0335078, IMG submission 206711) | Soil microbial communities from Loxahatchee National Wildlife Refuge, Florida, United States - Lox_Sample_3.2 | ecosystem: Environmental > Terrestrial > Soil > Wetlands | place: USA...
CAGACGCGCAGGCCGGCGCGAAAAATACGCTCCGTGGCGGCTCATCGACCTCAAACATAAGGCATTACTAATCCGAGCGCCATGGAAATCGAGTTAAAGGTATACAGTTTATAACACAGTAGTACTATGGCGTTGCATGAAGTGCCTGCCCAATCGCGGTCACATTGGCATCTTCAATCGCAGCTATTACGAAGAGACACTTGTTGTCCGTGTGCATCCCGAATTCCTCGCCAAGGAAAAGGTTCCGCCTTCCCTCGTCACCAAGCACATCTGGGACGAGCGTTTCCAGGATATCCGCAGTTTTGAACGATATCTCCACCGCAACGGAATCGTTGTCGTGAAATTCTTCCTTCACGTTTCCAAGGGAGAACAGAAGCGGCGTTTTCTTGAACGCGCGGATTCACCCGACAAGAACTGGAAGTTTTCTGCATCGGACATGGCAGAGCGGGAGCATTGGGATGAATATCAGAAGGCATACGAGGACATGATCCGGAATACCGCGACCAAGGCCAGCCCGTGGTATGTCGTGCCCGCCGATAACAAGTGGCTCAGCCGCGTAGTTGTTGTATCGGCTGTGATTGACACTCTGGCGCACCTCGATCTTGAGTACCCACGCGTCGATAAAGAGAAGTTGGCGGTGATTGCAAAAGCGAAGAAAATCCTACTGCATTCGCAGTGAAGTCAAATTCACGCGGTCCGCTGCACGTCAGAGGCGTCCGAGACCCGCGGCCCCTTTGAGTTTGAGCACCGCGTCAGAGACGAGTGCAGAAACCGCGCGAGATTCGCAGCGAATCGTAGAACCGGAGATCTACTGACTGGCCCGCTGATGCGGCATGATGCCTCTGGCGACCAGAACCAGTCCGCCCACCAGCATAATCAGCAGCACAATCGTGTGAAACAATGTCATCGGCTGAAAATAGATGTGCATGTTGGCAATGATGCCGGCAAAGATGAAGAGCGCTCCGGCTATCGTCAATGGCCAGCCGATGATGCTCTTGCCGCGCCAGAACAGAATTCCGATGCCAAAGAGCATCGGCAGCAGCGTGATCCCGAAGCTGCTTCCGCCCCAGAAACTCCAATAAGAGCCCACAACGATCACCTGGTTGACGAGTAGATAGCCGCCCACACAAGCCATCACAAAACCTACCAAGAAGTGCCCCAGTCCGCCAGGTGTTCCTCCCGCGTCATAAATCGATCTGTTTTCCATGGCAATGAGTGTAGCAGGGTTCAAGGAGGCCAAACGTGGCGGCTTTACTGTAGCTGAGCCAGGCGCATCACCCTGATTCTTATGATATATGAGTACATTAAGATAAGATTATATGATTTCTATTGACTAATATATCGCTTCAGGATACTCTTGTCCAAATACCATTGCGTGTTCAGAGCGCATGGGATACGATGGCGGGAACGTTGAAAAATAGGGTTTTCGTGTCGTCTGTTTCCTGGCGGTTCAGGTATTGTTTCGCCCATTGCTTCTGTACGCAAAAACGTCCTTGACAGTTTGATACAGGGGCGATTGCGAGTCTGAAAACGGGGGAGTTCTATGACTGAAAAGCACGGCATTCTCGAAACCTTGAAGCATGTGGCGTTTGAAGACGATCCGGAGCCCGCAGCCAAGCATCCTCAGGCTGCGCATCCGGAGCCAGCTGCGGCAGCACCGGCCTACGCACAAACGGCCGCTGCTGCTTTCTCTGCTCCTCCTGCTGCTGAGTTCAGCGCTCCCATCGACGCAGGCGTAGTACCGGACAATGACTCGGTGTACCAGATGGTGCTGGCGAAAACCGACTTTGAAAAAACTAGCGTGGCCGCAACGCTTCATAAGTTTCTCGATCCGCTCAAGGCCATCCCGGACACGGTGATGCCGTCGAATGTGAAGTTCAAGACGGCAGTGGTGCAAGCTTCCGCGCAGGCCGGGCTCACTGAAGATGCCATCCTGGGAGTCTTCGACAATCTGGAAGCGCAACTGGAAGAGGAGAAAAGCGCGTTCACGGGCAAGGCCCAGCAATTTGCAGACCGTGAAGTGACCGGACGCCAGGAGCGCATTCGCCAGATCAGCGATCAAATTACAAGCCTGCAACAGGAACTGGCTCAGCTTTCCAGTGAATTGGTAGAGGCGCAAGGCAAAGCGTCTCATGCACAGGGCCAGTTCGAGGCCGCGATTCAGCGCCGCGCCGGCGAGATCGCTCAACAGAAGGCTTTATACGCCACCCTTTTAAAGGGGTGAGAGGAAACCATGGGACTCACGCCTGTTACGCCGAGTTTCACGCAAAATCTGCAGAACTTTCAGCCGAAATCGTTTTGGAAGCGCTCGGAAGGACCCTTCGGAATGGTTGCGCTGGCGGCAATTGTCCTCGCCGGCGGCTACGTGCTTTATCTGGCACTGCCTTACATCATTTCGCTGCTCACCGACACGATTCATGCCGCGATCTTGGCCGGCGTTCTCGTGGCCCTTCTCTGGCTGGTCTTCAACAAAACCTTTCAGACGGCGGTCAAGAATCTCTTTGAGAATGTCGTGCGCTTTTTCGCCTCCTGGGTGGTCGAGACCGATCCCATCGGGATTCTTCGCAACAATCTCGACGACATGAAGAAGGCCAAGTACCAGCTCGACCAAACATTGCAACGCTTCGCCGGCAGCGACGAGCGGTTGCAGCGCAGCATCGCGGCCAAGAACGAAGAGATTACTACCCTGGGCCACAAGGCGCAGAAGGCGCAGCAAATGGCCACAGCCGCAGCCGATCCGATGGAGAAGGAGCGGCTTTCGCTGGAGCGTCAAACGTTCCTCGAACAGGCGGGTATGTTGATGCAGGGGGTGAAGCAGTTGCAGGCGCTTGAGGATCAGACCTCAAAGATGCTCAAAACCTTCCAGCACTGGTCGCAGATCGCCGACAGCAAGATTCAGCGGACGGAAAATAAGGTAAGTTTCCTCGCTGAGCAGCGCAAGATGATTCTCGACGCCAAGGCCACGCTCGGTGTCGGCCAGCAGTTGCTCAAGGGCAATCCCGAACAGTTGAAGATGGTCGATATGGCTCTCGAGTATCTGGAAGACGATACCTCGCGCACCTTGGGCGAGATCCGCGAGTTCTCGCGCTACACCGACAAGCTGCTGACCGACGACCAGATCGAGTCCGGAGCCGCCGCGGATGAGGCCGCAGCGAAGTTTGCCGAGTTCAACCAGAAGCTGCTCACCGCGGGCAATCAGCCCGCAGGTGCAGATCTGATTCACATCCCTGGCATGGAAGCGCCGGAACCAATGAAGATGCCGGGAAACCTTGCCAGCGTAAACGCTTCGGCCGCGAATTCGCAAAGCGATTACGACAACATGTTTAAGTAGTAGAACCGCAATTCGGGTGTAGAGGTACCCAGAAATGCCGCGCTTAAAACCGCAAGCAAAGATTTTCTTGATCGTAGTCGGCGCAGGGATTGTTGTTTTCGGTCTTCGCGCTGCCATGCAGCATGGCCTTATTCCCACGCCGGGCATTATGAAGTCGATTGTCGCCAGCCGCGTCGACCTTCCTCCGCAGCAGGAGGCGCAGGTCGCCAACGTTCAGGCGCTGCCTTATCCATCCGCAGCTCCGGCCAATGTTTCCGCCACCCACATGCAGTTCGATGTGTGGGAATGGAATGCTATGTTCTCGCTGATCTATGCCAATGGCGGCGCACAAACCACCAAGGGCTCGCTCAACGAGAAATATGGCGTGAATCTGACGTTGCATCGCGAGGATTCGAACTCCCAGATGAAGGCAGACCTGCTGGCCTGCGCCAAGCAACTGCACGACGGCGAGAAGACCTGCTCTTCGGGAGCAGAAGCGATCGTGATCATGGGCGACAGCGGCGGCCAGTGGCTGGCCGATCTCAATCCCCAGCTGAAGAAGCTCGGGGCCGACTACCAGGCGGTCATTATCGGCGCGGTCGGCCGCTCGAACGGCGAAGATGCGCTGCTTGGCCCGGCGGAATGGAAGTCGAATCCGCAGTCGATGAAGGGCAAGACGGTGGTTGGCGTGATTCGCGACGGCGACTGGAATATCGCCCTCAACTACATGGGCTCGAACGGCCTCAAAAACAATCCCGACCTGAAGACTTACGATCCCGACGCGGTGAACTGGATCTCGGCTCCTGATGAGGACTACATTAAGGCGGTCACAGAGGTCTATATCCCGAACCGCTGCGAGGATCGAAAAGTTGTAAAAGACGGCCGCCCCACCGGCGAAACCAAGAACGTCTGCCCCGACGGTGTCGTGACATGGACTCCAGGCGACGAGCAAGCGGTACACGGCCGCCCCGGCACTACGAAGATTGTCTCTTCGCATGAATATGCCTCGCAGATGCCGGCGGTCATCCTCGGCATCAAGAAGTTCTTCAATGACAATCGTGACGAAATCAACGGTCTGCTGGCTGCCAACTTCCAGGCCGCCGATCAGGTCAAGGCCTTCGACGCCGTGCGCAAGTCTGCGGGCGAGATGTCGGCCAAGCTCTATAACGACCAGAACGGAGAGTACTGGCACAGCTACTATAACGGTGTGAGAGATCCGAAGACGGGCCAGCCGTTGGGCGGATCGGCGGTTTTCAACCTCGAAGACAACGTGAACTACTTCGGCCTTGACGGCAAGCATAACAACAACATGCGTGCCACCTACGAGATCTTTGCCAAGATCGATGTTCAGAACTATCCGCAGTTATTCAAGGACAATCCGATTCCTCCGTTTAAGGAGGCCGTGGATACCTCATTCATCTTTGGAGCGCAGTCGATGTTGAACACCGGCGGCGTGCAGGGCGCGACGGCGGAGACCGTCGACTACACGCAAGAAGCATCTAGCGGCAACGTGCTTGGACATAAGGCCGTCTATATCAACTTTGGCAGTGGTTCCGATCGGCCGCTTCCCGACAGCATCCCCACGCTCAACGAGCTGAAGGATTCGCTGGCCATCAACTCGCAGCTTGCGCTGCAAATCGACGGCTACACTGATAACGCGGGCAGCGACGGCGTGAATATTCCGCTCAGCGAGAAGCGCGCGCTGGCGGTCAAGGCTTTCTTCCAGCAGGCTGCTCCGCTCAGCTTCCCTGACAGCCGCTTCAAATCAGTTCAGGGGCACGGCTCTCAGGATCCGATCGCGTCCAATGAGACGGCTGGCGGTAAGGCACTCAATCGCCGCGTTGAAATCACGCAGATCGGTCAATAACTCCTTCCACAATGCGGAGAGATGCGAATCTCTTCGCATTCTTTTGTCATAGCAGGCACAATGAAGCCAGTTCTCCAACTCTTCTCTCCGAACGCAGATTTGAGCAAGAACACAGCGCGCATGCTGGTCATCGGTGAAGCGGTTTTCGCGCTCATGATATGGATGTTCAGCCCCTTCGTTCTTTTACCCAAACCTGTCGAAGTTTTCAATGCTCTCAGCGAATTGTGGCAGCAAGGTCTTGGAGCTGAACTCATCACCAGCTTCTACCTGAACCTTCAGGCCATCGCGCTGGCCACGCTCATCAGCTTGCTGCTAGGCTACTCGACGAGTTTACCGGTCTTCCGTCCGCTCGTCGCCCTGCTCAGCAAGCTGCGTTTTCTCTCGCTCGTCGGTCTGACTTTTATCTTCACCATCCTGGCCAAGAGCGGTCACGAGCTGAAGCTCTCACTTCTGGTCTTCTCGGTGACCGTCTTCTTCGTAACGGGCATGGCCGACGTCATCAACTCCATCCCGAAGGAGATGTTCGACCTGGCCCGCACCTTGCGCATGGGCGAGTGGCGCGTGGTGTGGGAAGTCATCGTGCTGGGGCAGTTCGATAAGGCCTTCGACGTTCTCCGGCAGAACGCGGCGATTGGCTGGATGATGCTGACTATGGTGGAAGGCATCGTGCGCTCGGAGGGCGGCGTGGGCACAGTTCTGCTCGATGAAAACCATCACTTCCGACTAGCCGCCGTTTTTGCCATCCAACTGACGATCCTCGCGCTCGGCCTGATACAGGATTACGGCATCGGCCTGATCAAGAACATGATTTGTCCTTATGCGTCCTTGCGACTGGAGCGGTCCTAATGGACAATACGGGTTACAGTTACGGCAAGTCGCTTTTGCACATCGATAATGTTTCGTTGAATTACGATGGCCGCCCCATTCTGCGCGAAGTGACTGCGGAAGTATGCGACATTGTCGTTCCCGGCAAAATCCAGGGACAAGTCGTCGGGATTCTTGGCCCATCGGGCTGCGGCAAGACCACTCTCTTTCGCATTATTGCTGGACTGCTCAAACCCACGAACGGACGCGTCTCCGTGAATGGCTTCGATCGTCCGGTCACGGCAGGCGAAGTCGGAGTTGTCGCGCAGAGCTATCCGCTCTTCGAGCACCGCACCGTGATGGGCAACCTGATGCTAGGTGCGCGCCGCAAAGAAACCAACGAAGGATCCGCCCGCGATCGTGTGATGGCGTTGCTCAAGGAATTTGAACTCGACGACAAGTACAACTTGTATCCGGCGCAACTCTCGGGCGGCCAGCGCCAGCGCTGCGCCATCATTCAGCAGATTCTGTCGAGCGATCATTTTCTGCTGATGGACGAGCCCTTCTCCGGTCTAGATTGGCTCATGTTGGAAAAAACCTGCGAATTGATCACCAAAGTTTCCGACATGGACGACCTCAACACGATTATCGTCGTTACCCACGACATCGTCGCAGCTTGTTCGGTCGCCGATCATCTTTGGCTGATGGGACGCGAGTTTGGCCCTGACGGCACCCCGATTCCCGGTTCGCGGATCGTGAAGCAATACAATCTAATTGATCTTGATCTCTGCTGGAACCCCAATTTAGCCGGTACACCAGCCTTCAACAACTTCGTCCACCAGATCAAAGAAGAGTTCCGGAGGTTATGACTATGAGCGAGAAAAAAGAAATCGAACTGCTTGTGTGCAAGTGTAAAGACTGCACCCATTGGGAAATCGGCCGAGACGTGCTGATCTGCAAAACCTGCGGCCTCACGCTGCCGGCAAAGATCAAGGTCGATGACCATCACATGCTCCATTGGAAAAAGCACGAAAGATAGGGAAAGGGCCGTTCTCACTGATAGCGATGTCTTCGGTTCACGCGCGCACCAGACGGGGCGGCTTCTAAATCAGCGTGGTTCTGCGCGTACCATGAATCCTCTATGCAATCTTGGTTGCCATTTGGATGACCTTCCCCATTCTCATCGTGTGCTCAAGGAAGTCCGCCCAATCCTGCATCATTTTGGATCGGGGCTCCAGATAGAGAGCGTGATTGTAGGCTGCGCCAACCTCGTTGCGCGGCACGTGGGCAAGCTTCAATTCGATGTGCTCGTGGTTGTAGCCCTGTTCATGGAGGATCGTTGACGCCGAGCCCCGGAAGCCGTGTATCAGCGGGCAGCGCCACTGACGCCACAATGGAAGAGATGTTTGGTCGGGAGCGCAATTCAAAGATGGCGAAACGCTACAGTCACGTTCGCGCACAGGCGAAGCGGGCAGCGGTTGCAGTGTTCGATACCAACAGCAGCGTTCAGTGAGCGTTGCTGTTGGCTACAGTGTTCAAATGGGAAGATGTTTTGTGGGTAGCTCACTTACATCTGTCATTGCATCAAGGTCAATGCCGTCAAGTAAGAGAACGGCCTTATAAGCATCTAATAGCGAAGTGTGAATAGCCTCAAGGTCTTGCAGCATGACGAGTACGCCTTGTTCACTGTTTCTCCGAAAATTGCGTGACGGATAGAACGAGTGAAAGAGGCGATTGCGCTTTTTGAGAGCCTTCGATAGCAAATCATTCAGCCGTCAATTCGGATCGAACTCCGGATTCGGGCAAACGGCCAACGGAAAAGCAGCAGGCCGGCAGGCGCAGCCAAGACCAATATCGACGGTCATTCGTGACGCTTGCCATGAAGTGCAACGGCCAGTCTTTTTCGCTATTGCCATCATTATTACTGCTTATCTGGCGATCTTCACGCTGCAGCGCGTCGAGGGCAAATTGTTCAAACCCATGGCCTGGACTGTCGCATTCGCTTTGCTTGGCGCGATGACGTTCTCCATTTTGATCGCCCCGGTACTCGGCAGCGTGATGTTTCGGATTGGAATCGACAAATGGCAGAACCCGCTGACACATAATTGATATCAGCCGCGCACGGCTCAAGGCCGGCGACCTTGCGCAAATCGATTTCGACCGCATTGGACTGCAGCGCGTCGAATATGAATCGGAGATCGAGAACGCGATCGTGAACCTGCGCACGGCCAAGATTCAGTTGCTGCAGTTGATCGACGACCGCACGCCGGTGGACCAGTTCGGCGTGACCGGCCCGTTCGATTTCAGCGACAACCTCAAGCCTTTGGAAACATATCGTGACGCGGCGCTGGCGGCACGGTCCGACCTGCAGGCCGCGCTGCAGACCGTGCAGCAATCGGAAACCAATCACAAGCTGGCCATCGCCAATGGTTCGACGGATCCGACCTTTGGCACCTGGTACACCTACAACCCCTCGACGAACAATCCGAACGGCAACCAGACCCTAGACGTGAGCCTGAGCATTCCGCTGCGCATCTTCGACCGCAACCAGGGCGAGAAAAAGCGCACCCGGATTGACATCGACCGCAGCCAGCAGGCCAGCGAAGCCATGCGCGCGCAGGTGTTCAGCGACGTGGACACCTCGTATGAACTGGTGCGCAGCAACATCGCGCTGCTTAAGTCACACAAGGAGAAGTACAACGACCAGGCCCTGAGTGTGCGCGACACAGCAACGTTCGCTTACGAGCACGGCGGCGCGTCCCTGACTGATGGACTTTCTCAATGCGCAAAGCGACTATCGGCAGGTGCAGTTCGCCTACGCACAGCTTCTCGGCGCCTATCTGACAGCCGTCGGCCAACTAGGCCTTGCTGTAGGCGGCGAAACAACCCCATAGAATGCGGGCCGGCATTCTATGGCTTTGCGTGCATCGCACCTTGGGAAAATCGAATGATCACGGAGCCAAGACAGCCAGATTGACAGAGAATCCGCTATCGCTTGCATTGAAGAAATTGGCTTGTTCCCGGGAATTCGGGTACAGTCAGTCGACGACGCACTCTACTGTGCGGAAACGTTGCATCACGCTGGAATCCCGGTCGCGGAGATTACGATGACCGTTCCGGGCGCGATTGACGTCATCCGTACGTTGGCCAAGGAATTTTCGGACATGGTGGTTGGTGGCGGCACGGTGCTCGATCGGAACACCGCAGAGCATTGTATCAACGCTGGTGCGCGCTTCCTTACCAGTACGGGCCTCGTACCAGAGGTCGTCGAATCCGCCCTTCGTCGTGACGTTGTCGCCATACCTGGCGGGCTTACACCAACGGAGATCATTGCAGCCTGGAAATTGGGTGCGGATTTCGTAAAGGTCTTTTCAGCGGGACCGATTGGCGGCGACCTCAATATTCGATCATTGAAATTACCTTTGCCCGAGGTAAGGCTAATCGCCGCGGGAGGAGTCAACCAGCAGACGGCGACAGGCTATGTTCTCGCTGGGGCGTCGGCAATTGGCATAGGCGGAGAGCTCATCCCGCGTGATGCAGTAGCCAGACGTCAGGACGATCGAATTCATGAATTGGCGCGACGGTTTCTTGCATTTGTGGCCAGCGTCCGCTCGCCGGACTTGCGCGTGTGAGCGCTAGCCATTGCGGGTGGGAAATCCGCCATCGGAGTGACTCACAATATCGGTATGCGCGGCAAGGTCAAATCGAAGCGCCGAGCCGCGCGAGTTGGCCTCGGGGCCGTTATCAGCCAATTGCGACAGGCCGGTTGAGTTGGAGAAGCGCGCAGTCACAAGAGTCGACACGCGCGACAAATGCGGAGCTCTGGTCAGCGCCTGCGCCCGCCTTCGTGGCAAGCACGACGACGTCTGCGGCCAGAGATTCGAGGTCGAGTGCAGTTTCGTTGGGCAGGAAAGCGGTTTCGCGCATGGCTCAACAGTAACAAAAACGCCCAAGGATATAGGCCATGTGGCGCTTCACCATGGCAAAGCCGGAGTTAATGCGTCCTGTTTGGCCTGCGTGCACAGTTGCCGCACCAGCTCCCCTGGTCCGCAATTGGCCCAGGGAAGCTGGACGGTGCGGCTCCTAGTGAATGGTGATGCGGTCCAAATCGGGCGCATACGCCGAGTTGTTGTAGAACTTGATGGTGTTCGTGCTGCCTGCTTTCAGCGTGACGGTGACGGAAGGCGGAGCGCTCACCGGCGCCTCCCACGACGTGCCCGTGCAGCTCACCGTGACGGGCGCGGCTCCGTTCACGCTCACCGAGAAGGAACGTGTGCCATCCACAACACCATAGACGGTGAGCGTGTAGCTGGCCGCCGACGCCGCACTAACCTTGTTGATGATGACGTAGTTCGCAGCGCCATCGCCGATGAAGCGCACTTTCTTGCCGCCCGAGCATGTGGTGCACGCGGCCACCGCCGCTTTGCCCGAAAGCGTGTTGCCGCTAGCCTCGGCTTCGTAGCTCGTCACCACAGGCGCTGACACGACGAGCTTCACCGATGCCGTGTGGTTTAGCGAGCCGCTGGAGCCCGTGATTGTCAACGTGTAGGTGCCCGCGGCCGCCGAGGATGTCGTCGTTATAGTCAGCGTCGATGTGCCAGAGCCGCTGATCGACGCCGGGCTAAACGCGCCGGTCGCACCGGAAGGCAAACCGCTTACACTTAGCGCCACATTGCCGGCGAAACCGTTCTCCGCAGTCGTGGTCACGCTGTAACTGGTCCCGCTACCCGCGGTCACAGTTTGCGATGCCGGCGAAACCGCAATCGTGAAGTCCTCCGAAGGTGCCGTGGCGCAGTCGCTGCTCGAATAGCCAATGTTGGTTAGCGCCACGGCGCCCAGCCGGTCGCACATCTGCGCGAGGTAAAGGCTCGACGGAGTGACCTTCGTGCCAAGGGAATCGTAGATTCCATTCGGGTCGCTCGTCGAAGTTTCCGCACCGACGCAGCCGATGCACCAGTTCTCCGAACCGGGCGCTGCCGAAACGAGGAAATAGGGTGTTGTGACGTTCCAAGCCACGGCCCAACCAATGGCCCATCCTTGGCCAGAGCCATCGGTTCCACGATTGCGGTAAGCGATGCCCTGCGTGCCAGAAGGCGCGTTGGGAATACTGGCGTTATCCGCCAACAGACCGGTGGTCCAGCGTTGGTGCGGTGAAATGCCGGCTCTCTGCGTGGTCGTGAAGTTCAGGACCGCAATGGGGCCGGTTCCGGTGGCCGACGTGACCAAGGGCCAATCTCCCGTACCGTTGCTCTGGCACTTGTTCACGAAGACCTGCGTGCCGGTAATCGAGATATCAGCCGTGCCGGCCGAGCGCGTTTGAGTTGTGGAAACATTATTGATCACCGAGTCCAGTGTGATCCGCCTGGCGCTGTCGTTCACGTCGAAGGCGTTCTGCGTCTCTTGCCCAACAACGTCCACCATCCACGAGTCGATGATCGAGTTCATGGCCACGGCGCTCCAAACATCGGTCCCTATCGGAGCAAGAATTCTGAGATGCTCGAGGCCCGCCTGCGAAATCCTCGTGCCGAAGGTGTAACGCGCGATCGTGCCGGGCGGGTTGCCGAGATAAGTGGGATCGAACGAGTCGGTCAGCGGCGCATCCAGTGTTATCGTGTTACCCGAGATCGATTCGATTGTGCGGTCGGTTGTAATCACAGTTCCCGGCGACAGCCAGGTTTCCTTGGAGCCGTTGCGCACCAGGGTATCCATTCCCAGGTAGTGAACCCATGCGGCCGTGACGATGCGGTGAATCACCACATTGTCCCCGGCTGCAAAGCTGGAGGCGTCCGTCACAGTAACCGTGCGCGTTCCGGAAGGCACGTAGGCATTGGCGAAAGGAATCTCGCTGCCCTCGATGGTCCATGTTCCGGATCCACCCATACTGATGGCCAGATGAGGCGAGCCGGTCATCTCAATGGTGCTGCCGTCCGTGCCGGAACCGCTGCCGCGCAGCACAACGCCGCTGGCGTTCAAGTCGATCGTGCTCGAGCAACTGTAAGTTCCCGGCTCCAACAAGACCGCGCCCCGGAATCCACCCGACAGGGGCATGGCAGCAACCTCATTGATCGCATTTTGGATGTTACTGGTGTTATCCCCGCTCACCGGAGAGATCGTAACTTTGACCGGAACCGCATCGACCGGGACTGTTACCCCGCCGCCCATATAGCCGGCCCAGGAAAAGTCCATAATCGTATTTCCATCGCCCGTGGTGCGGTAAGCTAGCTTGCCATCCGAGCCATAATAGACCCACTCGCTCGGCGGCGCCTGCGCCTGAACAACAAAACCCATTAGCAGGGTGATTGCAAACGCAGTCATGATTCCCGGTAAGGTGATGCCGCGTCCTGCGTACGAAGATTCCCGTGGCGAACCTTCACGACAGGCCAGTAGCTTAAGAGCACGTTCTTGTGCCTCGTGCATCATATATGTTCTCCTTTGCGCTTGCCCCCGCGGTGTTTCCTGCAAACTTGTAGCAGGTTCAGATGCGCTTGTCAACGGGCTTTCTACAGGGTTTACTGGGCTTCCATGATTCTTGAGGAACGAATGTCGTGTGCCCTCTATTTTTCTGATTGCCGCGAATGTAGCGCAGCTCTTTCACTCAAACTGGACCGAACGAAGACACTGAAAAACACCGCACTAGCACACGGTTGGGAGCCGTGGGTTCCGTCCTTTTTCGTCACGATTAGTCGAAGTGAAACCCTGACCCGGCTCGGGTCAATATTCTGCCAGAGTGGGAACAATAATGATGCCATCGTAATTCGATCCGCCACCGCTATGGACATGCCGATTACCTGCAGACGCTCCGCAACGGGGATGTAATATCCCGATCCGAGCGCTCTAACATACGAAGATGGAGGTCGAATATCTTCAGCTGGTTCCGAGCGGCACGTCGTTTGTCATTAAGGGAATTCCGGCTTTGTAGTGGGTAAATCGTCTCACCGATTCCCAAGTGCTCTGGGGGGCAGAACGCGAAAACCGAGAAAGGCTATGGAAAAGACGGAAAGCAAAGAACGTTTTCCGCTTTTCCACAGCAAGAACTGCTGCTTCAGCGGGCAGTTTGCTTTTCTTTTGCCCATTGGCCCCGATTCTCCCACTAAAGACCCGGAAGCGCCGTCATTAATAGGCGTGTGACATCGCCAGCGCGGATGAAATTGTGTTGCGCAGAGCAAGGGACATTTCATCGAGGCTCCGCAGCAATCGGCATAGGGGGCAGAGTCACGCCTCCTCCCCTGCCACACCACCCGGCATGCGGGTCCGCACCGGGCGGTTCGCTGGATTGAGCTAGGAATCGACGCGCAGCCGTGGAAGGCCGAGCGAATCGAAGTATGAGA
>Ga0335078_10011194_pt1 | contig 13308 bp, 6 predicted proteins | sample Lox_Sample_32_FD_206711 | JGI IMG/M metagenome (GOLD analysis project Ga0335078, IMG submission 206711) | Soil microbial communities from Loxahatchee National Wildlife Refuge, Florida, United States - Lox_Sample_3.2 | ecosystem: Environmental > Terrestrial > Soil > Wetlands | place: USA: Florida...
CCGGGCGATATTTTCCACGTGGATTCGATTGTGTACGAGCGCGAGGTGCGCTTCGCCATCGCCAGCGGTTACGGCACGCCGCCCTTCGAAGTGGCGCACGGGGGCGGCATCTTCACCACGCGGATTCTGGAGCGGGATGGGGAGACGGCCGGGCGGCTGCTGGAAGCCAACCGGCGGGTACTTGCGGCGCTCGGGCTGGTGCGCGGCGTGTCGCATACGGAATACATCATCGGACGCGAGGACGGCCGGGTTTATTTCCTGGAGACCTCGGCGCGCGTCGGCGGAGCGCATATCGCCGAACTGGTGGAAGCGGCGACGGGCATTAACCTGTGGGCCGAGTGGGCGAAAGTGGAACTGGCGGGGGGCAAAGCGCCGTACGATCCGCCGGCGCCGCGAGGCGATTACAGCGGGCTTCTGGTTTCGCTGACGCGGCAGGAGCAGCCGGATACGAGTTCGTTCAACGACCCGGAGATTGTCTGGCGGATGGACATGCCCCATCACATCGGCTTGATCGTGCGGTCGGCGAACCCGGCGCGGGTGAGAGAGTTGCTGGAAGATTATACCGCGCGCGTGGCTCGCGATTTTCACGCCTCGGCGCCGGCGCGGGAGCGGCCGGGGCATTAGCCGGCGGAGGGCTGCGCGGGGTAGTCACGCGATCGCACCCCACAGTCTGCTACGGTGAAAGAGTCCAGGCAAGCTGGGATATGAGCAACAACATGCGTGGGGCAATCATGTTTTTTTGGCTGGCGGGAGCCGGTTCGTCCCTCCTCGCGGCCGTGCCGGCCCTGATGCCGCTGCCGGTAAAGGTGCAGGCCATGCCGGGAAGGATGGCCATCAATGCGAATTTCGTGGTGGAGACGGTGGGCGGCGCCAACGCCCGGCTGGCGCCAGCGGTGCGCGCGTTTCTGGCGCGGGTGTCGCGCCAAACCGGAGTCATGTATGCGCCCGTGCCGCCCGCTGCTTCGGACACGCGGCGGCTGACGATCGATTGCGCGGGAGGTCCCGACTATCCCACGCTCGGCGAGGACGAATCCTACACGCTGGACGTTTCCGACGGGCAGGCGCAACTCAAAGCCGCAACCGCCGAAGGGGCAATCCATGGCCTCGCGACCTTCGCGCAACTGATCCAGCCGGGACCCGAGGGTTTCCAGGTCGCGGGAGTGCACATCGAAGACTGGCCTCGATTCCCGTGGCGCGGGCTGATGATGGACGTGTGCCGCCACTGGATGCCGGTAGAGGTGATCAAACGGAACCTGGATGCGATGGCGGCGGTGAAGCTCAACGTGCTGCACTGGCACCTCTCGGAAGACCAGGGATTCCGCGTGGAAAGCAAGCGCTATCCGCGGCTGCAGCAGATGGGATCGAACGGCGATTACTACACGCAGGACCAGGTTCGCGAGATCGTCCAGTATGCGCGCGACCGCGGCATTCGCGTGGTCCCCGAATTCGATGTGCCGGGCCACAGCGGCTCCTGGTTCATGGGCTACCCCGAGCTGGCGGCCGCGCCGGGGCCGTACGCCCTGGGGGACCGGGTGCCCTCGGAGATGGACCCCTCGAAGGAGAGCACCTACGCCTTTCTCGACGGCTTTATCGGCGAGATGACCCAGCTCTTCCCCGATCCCTTTTTCCACATCGGCGGCGACGAGGTGAATCCGCGGGCATGGAACCAGTCGGAGAGCATTCAGGCGTTCGCCAAAGAACACGGCCTGCAAAACGCCGCGGCCATCCAGGTCTATTTCAACCAGCGGCTGCTCAAGATCGTCCAGAAGTACGGCAAGACGATGGTGGGGTGGGACGAGATTCTGGTTCCGGGGCTGCCAACCGATGCGGTGATCCAGTCGTGGCGCGGGCAGAAGTCGCTGGCGGATTCGGCGGTGAAGGGATACCGCGGGATTCTCTCGTGGGGATACTATCTGGACCATCTGAGCCCGGCGTCGTATCACTACGGCGTCGATCCGCTGGGCGGGCCCGACGCGGGCAAACTCACGCCCGAGCAGGCGGCGCGAATTCTGGGCGGCGAGGCGTGCATGTGGGCCGAACTGGTTGGACCGGAAACGGTGGATTCGCGGATCTGGCCCCGGACGGCAGCCATCGCCGAGAGGCTGTGGTCGCCGAAGGATGTGACGGACGTGGACTCGATGTACGCGCGGATGGAGGTCATCAGCCGCAACCTGGAATTCACCGGTGTGATGCATCGGGCCTATTACCAGCCGATGCTCGACCGGATCGCCGGAAACCAGCCGGCTGGGCCGGTGCGTGTACTGGCGGACGCGGTGGAGGCGCTGGGGCTGGGCACGGGGCGTACGGGACGGCCTACGGGAACCATGCCGCTCAACCGGTTTGTAGACGCGTGCCTGCCGGAAAGCGAAGTGGCGCGGTCGATGGAACTGGCGGCGCGGAGGTTTGTGGCGAACCCGGCGGCCGACCGCGACGATGAGGCGCGGCTGCGGCGCCAGTTTGAAACCTGGGCGGCGAACGACGCGCTGTTCGAACCGCTGGCGGAGAACAACAAACTGCTGGCGGAAGTGGCGCCGGCCTCCAGAAAGCTGGCGGAACTGGGCGAAGCGGGGATCCGGATGCTGGACTATCTTGCGCCGCATCCGGCGCCGGCTGAAGGCGCCGGCCAGAAGAAGCTGAGCGGGAAGGCACGGAAGGCGGAGCTGGCGGCGCAGAAGGCTGCGCACGCGGCGCGAGCCGAGTGGCTGGCCAAGGAGAATGCCGAACTGGCTCAACTTGCCCAGCCGCCAAGGCGCGGCAATGGCGGTGGAGCGCCAGCCGGATCGGCGGATGTGCGCCTCGCGGCGTACCGGCCGGTCAAGGTGCTGGCGGACGCGCTGGAAGCGAAGTAGACGGCCTGGGCCGGGGCCGGCGGGCGAACTCGACGAAGAGTGGGCCAGTTGGCGGGCGGCGAGCCGTTTCGACAGGTCGGCGCTGTTCAGCTGGGGAGGGTCTCGGGGGGCTGCCGATTGATGGAGCGACTCGGAAGTGCTTTCTGGTTGTGGGGACTTCGCGACGGCGTGACAGATAGCAGCTTCCCGAACCGGCCTCCATTGGGAGGCTGCTTTTTGAGACGTCGACACCCTTGGTTCCTTGGCATCTTCAGCCAGCGGGTGCCGGCAAAGCGGTCGAATCGCTTCTGGTTCAGACCCGTGATCCTGCCCCCAGGCGATCTCTGCTCGAGTCCAACGCTACAAGCCAAAGAGATGAACTACTGATGCTGACGGCGCATCGCGTAAGATACAAAGCCCGCAAAAGAGTGCGGGGCTTAATTGAATTAGTGAAACTGGTAGAAGAAACCGAACTCGGCTTTGCCGAAAACACTGTTATACGTTCCGACGGGCTTGTAGAATTTAGCCTCGGTGCGGAATCCGAAGCGCTCGCTGCGCAGATAGTACCGAATCCCGAAGCCTGCATTGAATGCGAAATCAGAACCGGCGGGGACCGTCTGAGTCAACGGAAACGGCGTACCTCCGGGAGGCGTTACGGTCACCGTAAAACTCTGCTGAAAGTGCGTGAGCACGCCGGCTCCCACCACCAGGTAGGGCACGACGGGACTCTCGTGAATCGGCAACCGGATGTGTAGTCCGCCATGGAAATCGGAAAACGAAGCCGACCGGTTCGTCATGTATGTATCTCCCGCCGGCACGGACACCTTGGGAAAAGCAACGCCCGGCAGATAGGTATACTCGACGTACGGAAGGATGCGGGGAGTCGCGGCAACCGTGAGATTTCCGCCCACCATGTACTGGGCGTTTACGATTCCGTAGCTGCCGCCCACGAATCCGCCGGCTTCAAAGCTCCCTGTCCTGAGCCAGGGGACGTTCCCTTGCCCGAAGGCGGCGCCGGCAAAAATCATGGAAACGATGACCGTCCAAAAGGGGATCAGGCGGGAATAGATCGACAGAGATTTCTGCGTTGTCATAGGAGGTCCTGTTATTGTTTAGCGGCAATTCACCCGAAAAGAGGCCAAAGCCGTCTCATTTTACACGATCGGGTGAACGAAGGCCAATTCGGCAAGACGGATTTCGGCAAGACAGACAGGAGCGGACGGAAGGGGCGCAGCGGGCACAGGTTCTCGCGGTTTCGCGTCTTGCCCCCGCGCCGGGCGCGCGGCGCGACACCGGGGTTAATCGAGTAGCGCGGCGTCCGTGTTCGCAGGGGCGTCCCCTGTGCCGCCAGCGTATAATGCGGGTACCGGCATGCTGCAGCGCATCGGAAAATACGAAATCAAGAGCGAGATCGGCTACGGTGCGTTCGGGTTCGTCTATCTGGCTTACGACCGCAGCATGGACCGGCAGGTTGCCGTGAAGGTGCTGAAGGCGCCGGACGATCCGAGTCAACTCGCCCGATTCAGGGCCGAGGCGCGATCTGCCGGCAATCTGCACCACCCCAACATCGTCACGATCCACGAATACGGCGAAGAACAGAACCTCCACTACATAGTGATGGAGTTTCTGGATGGCCGCAATTTGAAGGATTTGATGAAATCCAACGAGCCCGCCACACTGTGGCAAAAGGTCGACGTCATGTCGCAGGTGGCTGAGGGCTTGGAATGCGCCCACCAGCACGGAGTTGTGCACCGGGACGTGAAACCGGCCAACATCGTCTGCCTGAAAGACGGAAAAGTGAAGATCCTGGATTTCGGGATCGCGCGGCTCACGCAGCGCGACACTACGCTGACCCAGAGCGGATACCTGATCGGCACGATTCCCTACATGGCTCCTGAGTTGTTCGATGGAGACGAAGGCAATAAGCTCTGCGACATATGGGCCTACGGCGTAGTCTATTACGAACTGCTGACCGGCCGGCATCCCTTTGGGAACTGGGATATGACCACCGCGCAGTGGATCAAGGGCATACGCAACCGGCAACCGGAACCGGTTACGGCACTCGCTCCGGATTGTCCGGAAGCGCTGGACCACATCGTGGCGCGGCTGCTCGACCGGAATACCGAGCTGCGCTACCAGACCTTGGGCGACGTGGTGTTCGATTTGCAACCGCTGTTGCTGGACCTCAAGCGGCGGCGCGCGTCGGAGTTGACGGAGAAGGCCACGGCTTTGGTGCAGGAAGGCCGGTTCGGGGAAGTCGAATCGATGGTGCGATCCGCCCGCAGCCTCGATCCTGCTAATGAAGCGGCCCGTAAACTGGGAGAGTTGGTGCGCCAGAAGGTGGAGGCGCGTTCCAGGCGTGAAGAGTTGAAGCGGACGGCGGAAGCGGAGGCGGCCCGACGCAACTTTCCTGCAGCCATACACCTCTTCGGACAACTGAAGGCTCTGGACCCGGCCTCCAGCGGCATCGAAGCCCGTATCGAGGCGCTTCGATCGGCCCAGAAACAGCAGGAAGTGTCGCGGCGTCTCCTGGCGCGAGCCAAACAGCAATTGGAGGTGCCGGACTTTACGGCCGCGCTGCAACTGGCATCCGCCGCAGCCGAGGCCGATCCGCAAGACCCCGAGGCTGCGGCACTTCTCAACAACCTTCGCAACCAGATTGCGCAGCGCGACCGCCAACGCAACATCCAGGAGGGTGTCGCGCGCGCCAAAGATTTCCTGACCGCTCAGTCTTTCGGCGAAGCGCTGGGTCTGCTGGAGGGGTTGGCGGGGCAATATCCCGATGCGCGCGAATTGCAGGATCTGATCCGGGAGGCGCACCAGCAGGAGAAACTGGCCTGGGGCAAGTCCAGCGCCAAGAGCCTGCTTGCCAGGCGGGCATTCGGGGAAGCCATCGAATTGTTGGATGCGATGCGGCAGGAGAGCCCCGGGGACCCTGAGATTACGGAACTGCTCAGCCTCGCCCGCGGCAAACTGGAAGCGGACTCTGCCGAGAAGGCCGGGCAACTGGCCAAGCTGGCCTGGGAACTGGCGCGGAGGATGGATTTTGAGGGCGCCCTGGAACTGGTGGAGAAAGGGCTCCAGGACCATCCCGGCGAAGCAGCGCTGCTGAAGACCAAGCGGGAAATTCTGGCGGCGCGAACGGAGCATCAGCGGGTCCGCGACTTGCAGGATCAAGGCCTGGCGCGCTGCCGGGAAATGAGGGCGGCGGGAGCGATCGATGGGGCGTTCGCCCTCGCCTCCACGTTGGTTCGCGATTATCCGGGCAGTGCTGAAATTCACGAGCTTTGGGAACAACTGCGGCGTGAGATCGAGGCCCAGAAGCGCGCCCGCGAGAGGGAGGAGGCGATTACGGCAGCCTGCTCCGAAACGCAACAGCATCTCGATGCGGGCCGGCTGACGAGCGCAAGAGAAGGTCTGGACCGCGCCCGGCGCGACTTCGGCCCGCAGCCCGGCTTCGACGATCTCGAAGCGAAGCTGGCGGAACGCGGCCGGATTCGCAGCGGCGAGGTCGACGCGGCCTGGAAGTTGCGTCTGCAAGGCGACTTGGCCCAGGCCGAAAACAAGCTGAATGACATTCTTCAGTCGGACCCGCTGGATCCGGAGGCCAAGCGAAAGATTCTCGAAGTGAGGCGGGCTCAGGACGAGCGCCAACAGCGATACACGCAAGGACGCCAGGAAGCGGAACGCTATCGGCGGCAGCGCCAGTTCGACGCGGCCATCCGGGCACTGAGCAAGCTGCTGGAGGAATTTCCAGGCGACTCCGTGCTCGAGGCGGATTTGCAGGCGGTACGGCAGGATGCGCAACGGGCGGCCGCGACCGAGGCTGTGGCGCGGGGACGGGCGGAGGCGTTGCGCCTGCTCAAGCGGAGGGACTTCGATGGCGCCATCCGCGCTCTGCGGGCGCTCCAGACACAATTTCCTCAGGAACACGAGATCGACGGTGACCTGGAAGAGGCTGAAAGGACCAAGCAGGACTTCGAGGGGAAGAAAGCCATTGCGGCAGGCCGCAAGGAAGGAGACCGTCTGTTGGCCCAGCGGGATTTCGATGGCGCTATCCGCTGCTACGAGAGCCTGATCAAGCAGTTTCCAAGCGATCCTCTGCTGCCCGAAGAAATACGAAACGCCAAAGAAGCCAAAGAGCGGCGGCAGCGAAAAGAGGAGGTGGAGCAAGGACGAGCCGAAGCGGACCGCCGCATCAGCCAGGGAGATTTCGATCAGGCCATCGAGTTACTCGAGGCGCTGGCGCGCAGGTTCCCCCAGGACTTAGGCCTGGCCGAGGAGTTGCGCAGCGCCAAAGAGCGCAAGGCGAAAGCCGCACTGCGGGAAAAGTACTCGCGGGGCGTGGAAGAGGCGCAAGGCTTGCAGGCAGAAGGCCGGTTGGAGGATGCCATCCGCCTCTATGAGTCGTTGTTGAAGGAACGCCCCGGTGACCCTGCCCTCACCGAGGGCTTGCGCAGCGCCGGAATCGCCCAACGCACGAAGGCGGAAGAGGAACGGAAACAAGTCTATCAGCGTGAGTTCGAGAAAGCGGAGCGGCTTGGGAGGGAAAACTGCGACGCCGGCCTGCGCGCGGCGGAGAATCTGCTGAAACAGTTTCCGGGCGACCGGCGCATCGAAGAGCTTCGGCAGCGGCTTTTGGAAACGAAAAAGCTGCGCGGCATCGATGAGCAGATCACGCAGTTGGAGAAGTTGTGGCGTAAGAGCGATACGGCAGCCGTGCAGGAGACCGCGGAGCGGATCCTGGGGCAACGCGAGGATCCACGGGCGCGGCAGTATCTGGAATGGGCCAAAGAAGCGCGGGTGAATGCCGAACGGGAGGCGCCTTCTGTTCCGCCGGCGCGCGCCAAACGGCAGGTGTGGCCTTGGGCGGCGTTGCCGATAGTGTTGGTGCTCGCCGTGGCCTTGGTGTATTGGCTCACCCACTCGTCAGCCGCATCTTTAGTGGCCGATTCCGTTCACCTCACTTTTACGTGGAAATCCGGCGCGCCCCCTCCGGCTCCGCGAAAGATCGCCATCACCAGCAAGGGAGCCGCGGCAAACTGGACCGTGTCGGCGGCAGCGGACTGGATGAAGGCAGTGAGAATCGGAACCGGATCGGCGGCGGAGGTCGAGGTTTCCATCGACCCCTCCAAGATTCGGCCGGGCCAGTACACCGCACCCCTCACGATTTCCGGCGGCGGGATCATCCAGATGGTCAACGTCAGCCTGAGCGTGGAAGCGGCGACTGGTCCGCCCTCCGAGCTTACCCTGTCTCAAACCGAACTGCCGATTTTCTGGAAAATCGGAACAACGCCGCCGGAACCACAGAAAGTCACTATCACCGCCAAGGGAGCGTCCACAGCGTGGACGGTAACGAATCCGGAGCAGGATTGGCTGAAGGCCGAGCGGGTTGGCCCGGCTGAGGTGCGAATCGCCGTCAATACCACCCGGCTTGCGCCGCAACAGTACTTTGGGCCGGTGCTGATTACCGGCGGAGGCATCACACGGGTGATCAACATCAAGCTGACCGTGGAACCAGCTGCCGGCCCTTCCCCGCAGCAGCAGCATTCGGTGCAACCTTCGCTGAAGGTGGACCCGGCACACCTGTCTTTCTTATGGATTGTCGGGAAGGACCGGCCCGCGGCGCAGAAGATATCGGTAGTTGCGCAGGGGCCCGCGACGGATTGGAAAGCCGCTTCCGGAGCCGAATGGCTGTCCCTGTCGCAGAGTGGAACCGGCTCGTCTGGCGAAGTGAAGGTGGAAGCCGGCATGGAGAATCCGAGGCTGGGAGATTTTCCGGGCCAGATCGAGATTACGGGCGGCGGCCTCAAACAGCAGGTCAGCGTCAGCCTCTCCGTGCAGCCGCCAACCGACGAGACTCTTGTAAATTGCCACGCCGGATATCTCGGCTATAACAAGGGCATTCTGATCTGGTCAGGCAACCTTGCTCCCACCGCGACTCTGTGGCTGGCCGAACATTACAAAAAATTCTTCCAGCCGGGCGGAACATGGGCCGGGCAGGAATTGCCGGGCTGTGCCGTTGAACTCCGGCCTCCCGCCAATATCACCATCGAGGAACCTCCGAAGAGCGAGAATAACTTCGGGCGCGTGCTCTTGCGGAATAACTCGAGCGAACCGGTCCGATCTATCCGGCTGGAATGGCAAATCAAATAGGTTCGCGCTGCTGAAACCCACGACTCGCGCGGGCGGCCCGACGCGACGCAATCCGGCATTGTAAAATAATCCTGGTCTTTCGAATCATGAAAGGACTTCTTTTGTTATTGGTGCCTTCGGCCCTCGCCGTCGCGCAAACCGCGGGCAACCCTCCAGCCCCGAAGAGGTATGCCTTACTGGTGGCGAATTCCCGCTACCAGTTGCTGCCACCGATTCCGGCGGCAGCAGCCGAAATCGGGAATCTGGATCGTGCCCTCAAGGATGCGGGTTTTGAAACGACGCTGGTCTCCAACGCCGACCGGTCTCGGTTCGGAGGCCTGATGAATAATTTGAGCCTCCAGCCGGGGGACATATTCTTCTTCTACTTTTCGGGTTACACCAGCACGGAGAACAGCGAAAACTATCTGCTGCCGGTGGATTTCGATCCGAAAGCCGGCGATTCGCCCCAGAACCGCGCCCCCGCCCTGGGAGTGCTGCAGCAGCGCGCCGAAGAACGAACCCAAGGTTTGAAAATCCTGATGCTGGATACGGTGGCTGCACCAGGTTCGAGTGTGGGCTTGCAGGCCCCCGATCTGAGTGCCAGCCATGAAACACTCTTCGCACTTGCCGGTCCGGCGGGTCCCGCGTCGGACCCTGGCAATCCACAAACGCTCGGACAGTTCACGCGGAAAGTCATTGCCAATATCTCGAAACCCGGCAGCCGTGTGATCACGGTGTTCGAGGGCGCTCCCAATAATCTGTCGACCGAGTTCTATTTCCATCGTCCCGTCGAAGTAACCAAGCGAGGCTCTCTGGCTCATAACTCGATCGATGGCGAGGACTATGTCTGGATTCCTCCTGGAACGTTTCAGATGGGTTGTGTTCCAGGGGATGAGCATTGCAAAGCGAGCGAGAATCCACGGCATAAAGTGACCATTACCAAAGGATTCTGGATGGGTAGAAATGAAGTACAGGTGCTGTCCTATAAGACTTTCACGGCGGAACAGCCGGCGGGGTCGGGATCCAAGGTCAAAATGCCCAGGGCGCCGCTCGATTACAGTGGATGGAGTAAGCTCGATTATCCGATGGTAAGTGTGAGCTGGGATGATGCCTCCAAATATTGCAGGTGGGCGGGAGGCCGGCTGCCCACTGAAGCCGAATGGGAGTATGCCGCGCGTGGTGAATCGGATGACAGCATTTACCCATTCGACCTGAAACTAAGTCACAACGCCGCTAATTTCAGCGGGAACGATTTACGAAAAAAGGGGGTGATTGACCGCGCCATACCAGTTCACAAGTTCAGCCCTAACTCTTCAGGCTTGTTCGACATGGCTGGAAACGTGTGGGAATGGGTCCAGGATTTCTACGACGAACATGATTATTCGGAGATGCACGAACCCATTACGGATCCGCAGGGGCCGAAGACCGGCAAGGAACACGTCGCTCGCGGGGGCGGTTTCGATAGTCAACTAAACGACCTGCGGATCTCCAACCGGGGACTGAGTAAGATCGGGACCAATGACATCGGCTTCCGCTGCGTCCTGGAAGATACACCGGAGACCCGGAAACTGCTGGTCCGCCCCTGAGCCAGGCCTGGGGAGCCACCCGCCGGAAAGATCGCTGAAACTTCGGGCTTTCGGTGAACCCCGGGTGCGGGTCGCCACAATCTGCGACTACACCGGCGCGCAAGTGCCCTGCCAATCCCGTCCACGATTTCCTTCCGGGAACGATAATCTTGGGGAGTGTTTTTGGAAAATCGCGTCGGGTATTCGGGATGTGCGATTGAGTACATTGTGGGTGTATGGTACTTCTCTTTTCCTGCCGTTTGCCGCATAATGAGATCCGGTTGACGCGACCTTTTGAAGCGAAATTATTTATGAAGACAATTGCGACGAGATATTGCTGGTTTTTTTGGTTAATTGTTTCCGTGGCGGGGCGAGCCGAAACGGTGGCCGGCTATCTGGCTCTGGGCGACTCTGTCCCGTTCGGGATGAACGTTACGCTTCTACCCCCGTACTCACAGCAACCTCCTACTCCCTCGGAATTTAGCGGTTACCCCGACGTGGTCGCGGCGACGGAGCACATGTCCCAGATCAATGCTTCCTGCCCGGGAGAGACCAGCGGGAGCTTTCTCAATGTATCTGTTATGGACAACGGGTGCAACGACCCTCATATCGTGCCGCCGGCCGTGTCGGATTTAATGCCGGTAATCATTCCGCCTTTTAAGACCACGTATGGCCTGCATACTTCTTATACCGGCGCACAAATGGATTTTGCAAATTTGCAATTGAAATCCAATAAAAATATAAAGCTGGTCACCTTAAGTATTGGCGCCAATGATGTTTTGCTCATATTGCCGCAACTGGAGGCTTGCGGCTCGAACGGAACGTGCGCGCAAAAGGCGCTTTCGGATGCTTTGGAGACGTACGCCACGAACCTCGAACTGATCCTGACGACGATTCGGTCGGAGTATCAGGGAGCCTTGGTTTTGATGACCTACTACTCGCCCGACCCGTCGCTCAACAGCGTCACCCAGGCGCTCAATAGCACGATGACACAAGTCGCCGCACAATTATCCGCTCAGCCGGGTTTTGCCGCTATCCGGATTGCGGACGGATACACGGCGTTTCAACTGGGTTCCGTCTTCACGAATCACAACGCATGCCAGGCGGGACTTTTGATCAAGTTGCCCCCTTCGCCGTACGATCTATTGCCGTGCGATGTGCATCCCAGCCCGATTGGACGAGATCTGTTGGCGGCAACAGTGGATTTAGCTCTATTGGTCCATTAGCAAGGTGGTCGTGATCTGGGCTCAGCGGATTCGCGTGAGAGTTAGCGACTTCATCGTAACGATCGATACAGTCCGGCTACGAATGGGGGCTCGTGGAAGCCACTTGTTGTTTCAGAGCCGCCGGATCGCTCTTCCTCCTGGGTCGGCTTGGGCCGGACTGGACGCGGTCTGCAGCACCTAAGCATAGACATTTGGCCAAAGGTGTTTTCAACTGTGTTACTCTGAATCTTCCACGTGTGCCAGCGTGCGTCAGCGAAGCTCTCGTCCTGCGGACTTACCCGCTGAAGGAAGCGGACCTGATCGTCAGTTTTCTGACCAGAGATCAGGGAAAATTGCGGGGAGTGGCCAAGCGGGCGCGCCGGCTGAAGAGCAGTTTCGGCGCGGGGCTGGAGCGGTTGTCGCACGTGCGTATGGCGTATTTTCAGCGCGAAACGCGAGAACTGGTGAACCTGGATTCCTGCGAGTTGATTCGCTCTCAATTCGATCTGGTTTCCGATTACTGGACGGGCGTGGCGCTGGACTTCTTCGCGGAAGTGGCCGACCAGTTATTGCCCTCCGCGGAGCCGGGCGAAAAGTTTTTCCGACTGCTGTTGGCCGTACTGGATTACCTTCGGCCGGCCGGCGGCGACGATGCGGCGGCCGCGTCTCAGGGCCGCGCCTGGTGTGCGGTTACGTATTACTCGCTTTGGGCGGTGCGGCTTTCCGGGTGGCTTTCGGAATTGCATGTGTGTCTCGGCTGCGGCAGCCTGCTCGAGGCAGAAGCTGGCGGGGAGCCTGAGCGGGCGTTCTTCCAACGGGGGCGGCCGGGCCTGTTGTGCAGCCATTGCCGGCGAGCGGTGGCGGGAAGTAGTTGGGAGTTGAGCGCGGAATCCAGGAGGATCGCCGCCGAGATGCTGCGCCGGCCCATAGCGCAGCTATCCAAGGTACATTGGATCCAAGCCACGGCCACGGATCTGCGGCGATTTCTAATCCAGCAGTTGGAATCGCACCTGGAACGGAACCTGGTGACGGCGCGGTTGCTGGAGGCTGGCGAGAATTGACGCGGAATCCCGGCTTCGCGTCAGGTGTTACATGCAATCTTTTCAAGAAATCATCTTCAAGCTGAAACAATACTGGGCGGCCCGCGGCTGTATCATTCAAGAGCCGTATGACGTCGAAGTGGGCGCCGGCACCATGTGCCCAGAGACGTTTCTGCGCGTGCTGGGACCCGCTCCCTATCGCGTTGCCTATGTGCAGCCCAGCCGCCGGCCGGCGGACGGGCGCTACGGCGATAATCCGAACCGGCTGTTCAAGCACTCGCAGCTTCAGGTGATTCTGAAGCCCTCCCCGGACGATGTGATCGAACAGTACCTGAGCAGCCTGGAGGCCATCGGAATCGATCTGCGGGTGCACGACATCAAGTTTGAGGAAGACAACTGGGAAGCTCCGACGCTCGGCGCCTGGGGAGTGGGCTGGCAGGTGATGCTGGATGGCCTCGAGATCACCCAGTTCACTTATTTCCAGCAATGCGGCGGCATCGATCTGGACCTGGTCCCGGCGGAACTGACCTACGGC
>Ga0335078_10011195_pt1 | contig 13307 bp, 14 predicted proteins | sample Lox_Sample_32_FD_206711 | JGI IMG/M metagenome (GOLD analysis project Ga0335078, IMG submission 206711) | Soil microbial communities from Loxahatchee National Wildlife Refuge, Florida, United States - Lox_Sample_3.2 | ecosystem: Environmental > Terrestrial > Soil > Wetlands | place: USA...
TTAAATATAGAAAATAAAATCTGATTGAAGTAAGAAAGCATCATTGTAGAGCACTATTAAGATGAGTATATATTTTGAAATATTTAAATGAAACAAAGGATTGGCTAATTATTAGCAGTATTGTCATTGGCAGAGATGGCCAGCCATCTCAATGGACTCAATATGGATATATATTTTATTTCAGGAATGGGAGTGGAGATATATACTATCAGGTTGTAAGAGAAATCCTAGGTGAATGATTTATGTTTGAAATATATATAATTAAGGGTAGAGTATCATACTGTGATGTAGATTTATATAAGTTGGAGAATACAATGCTACGCTGTTATGGAAATAATTAAGGTCTTGCTTCTGCTATTTTGCTGGCCAGGATAAATTGAATATCCATGGAAATATAAATGGATTTGTATAAGGGGCTGGAAAAGATAGAGATGATGGGTCATACTGATCAATGGTGATCAATCAATTAAAATGGTATATTGATGATAATGATATCATTTTATAGACCTGGATGAGGTCTTTCTTTTGGTACTAGACTAATGCCAATATGGCAAGATTCTATTGAGATATTCAATAGTTTGTATCACTGCTGATGAGATTTGTCAAATATAAAGTTCAAGAGAAAGATAGTGAGCCTAGAGTTAACATGTCATACCAATTATGTTGGTAGGTGTTTAGAAAGCCAGATAAAGGCTTTCTTTTGGTACTGGATTCATGCCAATATGGTAAGGTTCCATTAAGACATTCAATAGTTTGTATTAATGCAGATGAGATTTATGAAATGTTGAGTGCAAGAAAACAATGCTGGGATGAAAGATGCTAGTATATTTTGGTGATTGATAGCTATAAAAATCTATATATAAACAGAATAGCTAGGTAAAATATTGATGGGTGGATATTGATTTAGTAGAATTTTAATAGTGAAATCAGACAAAAGATATGATATTATCCTAATTGTTGAGAATAAGATTGAAAGATAGATAATATTTAATAAGTATATAGAAGAATAATGATGAAGTATTAATTTAGAAGAATTAAAAGGTCAAAATAGGATATAAAATAGCATAATATCCAGAGTCTTGAAAAAGATGTTGGAAAATACGTAGTAGTTGAAAAGCAGATAAATAAGTGCTTATTAAATAGTAAACTGGGGTAATAAGAATTGTATTATTCTGAATGTTAAAGAGAATATTATTAGATATGAGATAGTTAGTAGATGCAAAAGATTTAGAATTGAATATTGAGCTAAGTAAAGTAAAGTATGATAATAAAATGAAATATATTGCAAGGTCTGGATTATAAAGAAGGATAATAATGGATTTAGTATATATGGCAGCTGTAAGGATTGAGTATTTATTTGTTAGAATTATGTTAGGTTAAGTTTGTTTAAATATGTTTTGGGCTGGGGATGAAATACAAAGATAAGAGGTTTGTATGGATGTGAGAGAATATATAGACCAAAGATATCTTTTATTGAAGAACTAAGGTTAATATAGGTTATAAATATATTAGTTTATTTGTTGATAAAAAAGAGAGAAATTATTGTAGTATATAAAATGGATAATGATATAGAGATGGGGGAATAGCAATAGTTATAAGAAAGTTGGTAAGAATGAGAAGTAAGAAAGACGAGGATAAAAGAAGTTATATAAGAGAGTAGAATAAGATAGTATTATAATAATGTAATAAAAAAGTAAAGTGAATTGGTTGATGAGATCAAGTATTTAATAGTTATAGGAGAAATAAAATGTATAGTAGGTTAGTTTACAGAAGAGATAGAAAGGAGTAAAATGAATAAGGTATAAGAAGATGAAATAAAAGAGTGTTAATATATGGGAAATGAGTATTAAATAAGGTTAGATAATTAAGATATAACAAGTAGATGTAAATTTGATGAGTTTATAAAATTGAAGAATAGTTGGTGGAAGAGAGGGTATTTTTTAGGATTAGATTCGGTGCGCCAGGGTTACGGGCGACCCCCCGGTCGTGAGGGGCGGGCGGCTTTGAGGCGGCGGCCCGCTGGGTTTGCTGGCGTGGGATTCCACCAACGGGCGGCCGAATTAATTATGTAAGGCGCCTCACGTGAACTATTGATTTTTATTCACGCTGTGATTGGCTCAGGCAGCATGAGGATCCCGATCACGGGAACTATTGATTTTTATCCTGTTTTTGATTGGTCGATAATTGGGGGACACTCCATCGGGTGAAAATTTTTCCAACTTATCGGCCCACCGTTCTTACTGTCCGTACATTCATTTATCAACCGGATCCCGCGCCTGCGCAGCCTGCGTCTTTCATATCCGAGCTTTCATAACTATACAATCCTTCGAGATGGGCCGTGCACCTTTATCCAAGCAGCAGAAGCAGGCCAATCGCAGGGAACAAGTCAAAAAGTATTCCACGAAGGCCGACGTCAGAACGAGAATGCGACAGAATGAGAAAGCATGGCGGCATCACTTGAAGGTCAATCGATTGACTTCAGCCAGTAAGTGACCCATGATGCCGAGGCGGGTGACTCATATTGATACGTGTAGATCATTCCATCCAAGAGACTAGTGAACCTATTATTGAGAATGGCGCCGTCTTAGAAGAGACTCCAGATGCCGTTGTAGCGTTTGATTATGACGATGATCAAAGAGACGGTTTTGCGGAGTTCGACGATGATCCTGATGATCAAGGCGGCGCATTCGGGGGGTTTGATGATGATTATGAGGATGACGTTGCTCTGAACTCGAATCACGGGGGTATTTACATCTGCCGGAAGCCGTTGATCGATAGAACCCGATATCAAGCATGAGACCGGTTTCTTCGAAACTGGAGTTTCACAGAACCAGATTCTGATCGACCTTACGCTCGATAGCGATCAAGAGAGAGAGAGCGATACCGAAAGCCAGGGCGCAATCCATATGAGGCATGGAAACCATGACGACAGTGACGGCGACAGCGCTGCAGAGAGCAGCATCCTGGACTTCCAAGATTGGCGGGCCATCATGGCGGAAGCAGGATGCGATCATGATGCTCAGCTCAGCGACGATGAAGCACATCACCGAGCCCATGTGCCAGAATCTCCGCTTCAACATGTTACCCAAAGATCCCATAGCAGCGAGATTGATGAGGCTGATGAAGATGAAGAAAGCAGTAAAACATCTCAATGAGTCAAGCAGGCTGCTAACCGACAGGTGCTCGGAAGCTTTCACCAACGGAAAAGGTCGCCAAACTGCTCGTTGAACAGTGGATACATTTCAAAGGGTGCGATGAGCACGAGTCGATACAGAACGATGCAGCAGGTCTCAGCATGCAAGAGTTCATTGACCGGCGTGACCATCTGCTTCAGGAGATATATGAATTTAATGATCCCGACTTCGCCCAACCCAGCCTTCTACCTGTCAATGCCAGATTACGTGGTGATTCAAAAGATGTGGAGGACCGATGGGAAGAGCTCTGTAGAAAACCTCTGACAGGGATGACTGAAGAGGACTGGAGCGAGGGGTATTCCGCGATCCAACAGGTTTTCACCGGACCATACACCAGCGTCAATAATACGAGATTTGAAAAAGACGACGATGCCGATTCGGATTCGGATTGCCTTTCCAATGAGATGACCAAAACATTGGAGATGGGAAAGGGAGATATGATGTCAGATGATTGTGAAACGAGGCGGCGCCAAGCACAAGGGATATTACGACTCGACATCGACAGCATCCTAGCCCTGTTCACGGATTTATCCATCATCAAATCGGTCTTGAGCATCTCGATTGTTCCTCTTCCAACAAAGAATCTGCAGAGCGACGTGCACATAATCCACAACGGCGTGCCTTTGCATTGGATCCCGCATTTCCATTTTGGAAGATTCGGCCACGATCCGACATTCGACCTGTTCATTTTCCTGCCGGCATTATATAATAAGCGGTTCCGACGATGCAAAAACAATTTGTTCAACCACGTTACTGAAGATATCATTGCTGAATTCATGAACAAATGCTTCTTGCCGGCGGTTAAAGAAGTATTGAACGAAGGAGAAGCGCAAGAGTGGGATTTCGATTACGAGTTGAGTAAGGCCAAATCGAACGCAGTCGGGTTAGAAGGCCACATCCACAGCACCGAACGAGACCGCTTTCGACAGCATCTGCACTTCAATCTTGACGGCGATCATGTGGCTCCAGTATGGAAAATCTGTCGAGATCGACTATCCAAGGCGATATCCCGCAATCATCTGTTGAGAGCCTTTAAAGGATTTCAATTCTTCATCGATGCCAAAAACTTCAAATACCGCAGCGGCAATCGTGAGCTACCGGGCCTGATCCAAGTCTATGAAACCAAGGTATATTTGTGTCATCCAAGCGTGTGCTGATAACAGATCGCGGTCAATTTCGACGACGCCAAGATCGACAGAGATCGATTTTGGATAGACGTGGGAATCATGATCGTTCCAGATCCAGAGCTGAGCGATGGCAAGGGCGGGTTGACATGGATGTGGCGCCACTGCTGTTTAGAAAAAGTGGCTGAGGCATTCGCCATGAAGGGAGAAAAGGGTAGCAACATTGTCGTCAATAAATACCATTGGTGTTTGACTCGAGACGCTGGAAACATAACAATCGCGGGGCCAAAAGGGAGCATGATACGGCGAGGGGGGCTCATGTACTCGCAGTTCTACATGAACAACAAGAGACTGTATGAGGCGGCCAAGAATTTCCCTTGGAACGATGGAGACGACACGATGGCAGTCATGGTATTGGATCCGACATATCGAGAAGCCCTGCGAGCGACGATGGGATCCAAGGCAGTCGACGACGAAATGTGTAGACGGTCCTATAACCATTCCGGGCGACGATACATTATGGCATCTCGATTAACTCATAATCAATCGTGTTCCGCCAGAGAGGAGCACCGGATGAGTCTCACTCTGTTTAAAGCTGTGATGGCTGAATGGAATCACCAAGGCAATCCCGAGCTTCGCCGTCCTGAGGATCGCATCCAGTACTTTGTTCATTCCACAGAAACCGTTAATACGTTCTCCGAGATGGTCACTCTTCCGATCGCCTCTTGGTATCAGGCCACCCTGGGAATGGCCGAGCGTGGGATGCTTGGGATTGATCGCCAGAAGCTCGCCGTAATGCAATGCTTCTTGCTCAAGGCTGCTTGGGGCAATGCTCCCTTGAGTCGGAGTCCTCTGCTGTGGATGAAGAAACATCGGGGAGAAGATGACAAAGAGATGAAGGTGGGACTCGGATTGAAGGACTCCATTGAGAAATTTGGGTTCGGCTGGCTTCCAGATAAGCTGTTCAATTGGAAGGAGAACACGTTTGCGGCAGGAATCGCGGACCAATTTCCCTTTCCCATCAGGCAGCTAGAGCATCATTATCAGAAGAGAAAAGCAGAGAGAACCATGATGACCAACATGTTGCAAGAGATGGATCAAATAGCGGGAAGAATCAATGTTTTGGATTCTGATCATGGAGATGAATGGAGAAGGACTGAGCTGTTAAATTGGACGTCGACGAGAATAATGTGGCAGTATCACCAGGATTTCTGGACGGCGTTATATAAATCTCCACATGAATTCCGAGGAAAAGAAACCGAGCGAAAGCGCCAGCAGAAACTCAAAGAAGATTCCAACGACGAGGACGAATCAGATTCTGATGTACCACAACTGCACAGCCGTCAGACCAAGAAGAGAAAGCGTAGCACCATTAAAACCGCCAAGGTCGTCAAAAAGAATTTCGACAATCCACCGGGCCTGATCCATTCATCAGTCAAGGCTGAGATCCAAGAGGACCTTATGCCAGCGGGAATGGGGAAAGCATATTCCAACCGACGAGATCTGTTCGAGCTGATATTTGAAACACCGTATGAAGATGTGGGTCAAGGATGGCAAGACAAACCATATCGTCATTGTCTGCGGTTGCTTCGACGGCGCTTGGAATCTGATGAATACGATTCTGTGATCCATAGGCTCCGCCATCTGTTTACCACAAGGTGTCACTGCATCCACGTTATATCCCGAGATCGATGGTTGGAAAGACCTAATAGAGATAAAAATAAGCCTGGATGGATTGCGTTTGATGGAAACGGCAAGCGTCTCGATTGTTCTTCTCATAGATCATATTTGGCCTTGGAGAAGGGAAGCAGCTGGTTAGAAACCCGGTCGATGGAACAAGATCGATACTGGAACGTGAAGATAGAAGACATTCTCGAGCGTGTCAAATGAATCTCGTGTGGGTGGTGCTTTGTTTTGAAAATAACATATGCCATTGTTGAACTGAACCAGGAATAATTCTCTGCGATAAATAATCAATGCAATTCTTCCATCATTTTTTTGAATCTTTCTTCTGCGTTTTATTGTTGACATATCCATACTTCCTTTTCCAATAATCAAACATATTCTCTTGCGTAAATGCAACGACTGAACTTCGTTCCCCTGTCACTTCTTCGTTGGAATGAGTGATCAGAGCATCGGGAAAAAAGAAACAGGATCCAGGGGGTAGCTCAATTATTAATTTGAGCTCGTAGCAAATCAATGCACCCCCTGTATAATCGCCGGCTGTCACGATACAGCTATAACCAAACTTGGACTCCTTGACATCTCGATGTGGCTCAGTTTGTACTGGATCTGACGTGCCAATGTTTACGACACAGCCAGCCCACGCGGTACAGAATCTCTTGAGATCTTTAGGTAAAGGATATCGTAAAAATGTTTTATAGACGTTTGGTGCGATTTCTCCTAGCAAAGCAGAGAGACAGTTCCACAGATCGAGATTCTTCTTCAAAAACTGAAGTCCCGCTTCTCCATCTTCTTGGAGTTCCTTCGATACGAAGGGTATATGAGCATAAGGACACCAAATGCAATAATGACGAGTGGAGTGTTCTCCACGATAAATGCCACGAAACTTATGATTTGTCTTGTCTGGCAACTCGTGTATACTGTCGGTAAGGGTTGCAAGCATCTTTGTGCTTTTGAGCATCGTGCGGTATGCTATAAGCCCACCATCTTTGCCATAAACAAATAGAGGTCGGTCTTTATCAATTGTGATTCTTTGAAAATCGGCGATTGAATCTGATATTTCGTTTGGAAGAGGTACTTGACGGGGGGAAAATTGTTTGCGGAGTTCACCCAACGTGATAGGAAGGGTGATAATCTGGGCGTTTTTATTGTGTTTTGCTGCGAGGGCCGCTAGACGGATCGACTGACGGTTGAGTGTTTGGATATGATTGCGGATGAGATTTCGTTTGCGTTTTGAATGTGCCATAATAGATGCGGTGGGCTTTAAGCGATTGGCTTCCGTTGCCCATCTTGATCTCGATGAAATATTTTCAGGCTTTCATCGGTATCATGATTGGGCTGCGGCTGCAATCCTGCTTTTAATCCCTGATTCTTTGCTTTATTCTCGCTTTGAATCGCTGAATAGGGGGCATGACATTGAACGGTAATAATTTTGCGATGCGGTTCTCCCGGTTCCAAAAACGAATATCCCCTGGCAGGAACAAGGCCCAGAGGTCGCGGATGCTCATAACAAAGGGCAAGCCTTTTTAAGGTGCCAGCTAGCACCGGTCCGAGCCTGGACGCCTCATGGTAGGCGGCTCTTCCCCGGATTCCATGATGATCTGTAAACAGATTGCTCCTTTTTATGTGCCAGCTAGCACCACGCGAATACCTCGCCTGTCATGGAACAGACTCAAACGGCATTGCCAGGGGTTGCATGAGATGAACCATGCTTTCCATGAAGTCCCCCGAGGGGGCTGCTCTTGCAAAATGCCAGCTAGCACCGGGCCAAAACCTCAACCGTCAATGGACGGAATCACTGGCCTAACCCTATGTCTGTAGCAAAGCTACTATGGATCCACAAAGGGACTGCTCTTTGAGAGTGACAGCTACCACTGGGGAAAAACCCCGAGAACCAAGATCCGACCATTCAATGTCATACCACCTGTTCAGCGATTCAAAGTGTTAAGTACGCTCCGTCATGAGATAGATAAGATAGAAAGCCAGGGGAAATAGTTAGCCAGGATAAGTAGCCAGGACGGGCAGCTAGGACAGCCGGGCAGGATGGTTGGCCACGACGGGGGCCCAGGATGCGTCAGGATGGGCAGATGGCAGAGCCGGGAAGAATGGTTAGCCAGGACAGGGGGCCAGGATGGGCTGAGATGGGTGGACGGGAGAGCCGGAGAGGATGGTTAGCCAGAACGGGGGGTCAGGACAGGCCAGGATGGGCAGATGGGAGAGCCGGGAAGGATGGTTGGCCAGGACAGTGAGCCAGGATGGTCAGCCAGGAGAGCCGGGGAGGATGGTTAGCCAGGACGGTGGGCCAGGATGGGCAGATGGGTGAGCTGGGAAGGATGGTTAGCCAGGACGGGGGGCCAGGATGGGTCAGGATGGGCAGACGGGAGAGCCAGGAAGGATGGTTAGCCACGACGGTGGACTGGAATTGTCAGCTAGAACAGCCGGACAGTATGATCAGCCAGAAAGGTAAACCAAGATGGGCCAAGATGGACACACAGCAGAGCCGGAGAGGATGGTTAGCCAGGACGGTGGGCCAGGATGGGCAGATGGGAGAGCCGGGAAGGATGGTTAGCCATGACGGGGGACCAGGATGGGTCAGGATGGGCAGACAGCAGAGCCGGGGAGGATGGATAGCCTGGACGGGGGGCCTGAATGGGCTAGGATGGGCAGACAGCAGAGCCGGGGAGGATGGTTAGCCAGGACGGTGGGTCCGGATGGGCAGATGGGAGAGCGGGGAAGAATGGTTAGCCAGGACGGGGGGCCAGGATGGGTCAAGATGGGCAGACGGGAGAGCCGGGAAGGATGGTTAGCCATGACGGGGGGCCAGGATGGGTCAGGATGGGCAGACGGCAGAGCCGGGGAGAATGGTTAGCCTGGACGGGAGGCTTGGATGGGCTAGGATGGGCAGATGGCAGAGCCGGGAAGGATGGTTAGCCAGGACGGGGGGGCTGGGATGGACCAGGATGGGCGGACAGGGCCTCCGGGGAGAATGGTTAGCCAGAACGGGGGGCCAAGATGGGTCAGGATGGGCAGATGGGAGAGCCGGGAAGGACGGTTAGCCAGAACGGAGGGCCAGGATAGGCCAGGATGGGCAGATGGGAGAGCCGGGCAGCATCGTTAGCAAGGACGGGGGGCCAGGATGGGCAGACGGCAGAGCCGGGGAGGATGGTTAGCCAGGACGGAGAGCCAAGATGGTTGGACGGAAGAGCCAGAGAAGATAATGGTGGACTAGAATAGTCAGCTACGGCAGCTGGAGATTAGCCAGAACGGTGGACCAAGCTGGGTCAGGATGATGATAATCAGCCGAGATCGGGAGAACCGATATCGGAAGCAGAAAATCAGGTGGACGGATTTGAAATTTCAACCCCGACCAACAGCTCTTGGGTTAATTAGTTATTTATCTTATTTAGCCAATTAATAGTTTATTATATCAATTTTAATATAATATTTTAATGGCATTAGAAAGACAGATCAATCTGCCACATGTTACTTATATTAGTACCCATCCAGGCCTTTTACAGCCGTATCTTTAAGCCAGGATTGCTTAAGGCTTTGGCGACCATTATTGATCGGGTGGCTCCCACACCTGTAGACTTTTTTTATGTGTGTCCCTCACAGAGTGTTTAGTACCTTAGCAAACTGCTTTGGTTTAACGGTGCCTCTAGCACCGGAGAACAAAGAAACATGTGTTCACTCATAGAGGCTTTTATCGCAACAAAGCATATCAGTGACCTTAGCACTGGTGGAGTTTTTAATGTGATCCACTCACTGAGATTTTATAGCACAGGGCATGTCAGTGTCTCAAGCACTGGTGACAGTTTGGAATGTGCGTCACTCACGAACTTTTATAACTCAAAGGTTCTCATAGTGATTCCGGCACTAAGATATAACGTATAGGGGTATATCTTCACCTGGTTATATATCTAGGTGTATAACCTCACCCTGGCCTGACCTCTGCCTGAGAATACAGGGTTCCTCAGTCTAACCATTCTTTGCACACTGAAGAAAGCAACAGTGCACCGCAATCCTGGCTTTCAAGACTCGAGACGAGTACTCATATAAGTAACATGTAGGGAAAACACATCATAAATGATGAAATAAAAGGCTGCCAAGCATGGTGTCTGGGATATATTAATGATAATATAGCCAAACATGTGAAACTTGACAGAATGAACTATAAAATTAGTTAAAGTTGGCCAAAGAAATGTCATTAAATAGATACAGGGATAGAATAACAGAGTTTGTTAAAGAGTTTAGAGAAACTCAGCGGTATGGGTTGGGAGAATTTGAGAAAGAAACGTGCTGTGATATATAATATTAGAACAAAAAACGGACAGGAAGTACATTTTTCTAGTAATTTCCATCAGGCTTGAGAAGGTCTGAGGTAGCAAAGAAACTTTATAAGAAGAATGATATATTGGAAGAAGATACTGAAGGTGACGAGATGATAATTGATTGAAGTAAACAGCGACCTAAAAAGTATTAGTAAATTGAGTATGACGGAGGTAAACATAGTAAAGGAAAATAAAACAGATATAAATTCTAAAAGATATCAGTATGAATAAATAAAAGATACTTAGACAAGGGTCAAACAGACAAGTAAGCTAGCTTTGTTGAGAGCATAACTTTGTTCTGTTGAAATTATTTATGAAAGATAGCAGAGATGGAAGAACAGGTCAGGACTAAAATAATTAGCAGAAATAAAAGAAAAACATTTGAATACCAATGAATAGATATATCAGGGTACAGAATGAATGTGTGAAGAGGATGACGTGGTTTTGTTGAGCAAGTTTGACGAACAGAAAGAGAAATAAAAGACAAGCAAAAGCTAAATGTATTGGTGTAAACAGTAGAACGATATATGTATCAAGGCATGGGAATATATTAAGGGCAGAGAAAAGGTGAGAGGAGAGATAATAATGAGGTGGAAGGTAACCCAACAGAGAGCATGAAGGTGACGGCAGAGAGGTGAAGAAGTAGAAAGGAGCAAAATTTAGTGAAGAAAGAGCAAGGTTAGGGGAGAAACTGCTGGAAGATTTGAGGTGAAAAATATTTGAAAGTCAGACAGGGATAAAATAAGGAAAAATTTTCGAAATTTTGAGGGGAAAATTTGAAAAAAGACCACTCCAAAGGGTGTAAAAGATGACACATTCTGTGAGAACAAGACGAAAGAAGGAGAGAGCCAGAAGGGAATTAAATAAAAGAGTGACTGGGTTACGAGTACTTGCAAAAAGACATGATGCTGAAGTGATCAAGTTGAGTCATATTAGCCTTGGTGAACTGAGAAAGGCCTGGAGACAAAGTCCGACAGATTTGCCAGCTGAACTTGTTGAAAGGGTGTCAGGTTTTCAAAGAATAAAAGTGCCGAAGGGGGGAAGACGATTGGTTATTCAGGGTTCGGATGGTGGACTGCTAGCATATTGTTGTCATATTGATGATAAGGAGATGATTAACAGGTACAATGATTTTACTGGAGGGATATTAACTGATAGATTATATGAGTCGATACAAGAGCTACCGAAACCCGAGAATTATATGTATCGGGGAAGGCGACGAAGTGAATACCTTGTCTGGCACTTTTGTGTTTGGGCAAAGTATTCGCTGTTACCTTTTTTATCAAGAGAATATCGAAGACATATAAAAGAAGCGGAGCGGTTTTTTGAAATTAACAAAGAACTATTTAAGAAAATGAGTGGAATATTAGGGCAAGGGGCACCTGGAGTGTTTAAAGATTTTTTAAATTATCCTTTGCCGAATGGTTTGAAAAGACTGTGTGATGCATGGCTGGGATGTGTGGTTAACAACGGAGGTAATAGCCCAAACCATACTAATATACATAGAGATGCGAGTGAGGCATTATATGGGTACAGTGGAATGGTTTCATGTGGAGATTTTAAAAAAGGAGGATTGGTTCTTTATGAATTGGAAATAATATTGGAGGTGGAGGCAGGAGACTTTGTTATCTTTCAAGATGCGATTATTCATCACAGCAATGAGAAAGCCGTTGGAAATAGATGTTCTGTTGTGGCATTCTCACAGGAAAATGTATATAGTTATTGGAATAGAAAATATAATATGGAGTTGAGGAGAAAAGAGCTGAGGGGTAGTAAGAGTTGAGCAGAGTGAATGGAAACTGAGTTGTTAAGAAGTTAAATAAATATATTTCTAGGTGTTTTATACAGTTTTGGAATTAGGATTAAATTCAATAATTTGTATTGCAAGTAAGCATGGCGAAGAGCAAAAGAAATTGTGATTATGGGGTCTATGAAGTGTTTATTTACATGAGATAGCTTGGACAACAGAAGGGGTTAAAATGTTGCAATATCAATAGTATTGTTTTCTTTCTCTGAGATAAGAGCTCATTATTTTCAAGGCTACAAGGGTAAAGGGGAAAAATTGTTTATAACTACCTGCTGGCGCAGGCTACGGGATTTTGGTGGAGGTATACTTACTGAAGAAGGTCTTTCTGTTTGAGATTGCATTATGTGTCAATCAATGTAAGTTGTTCAAGGTATGTCAGATGGTTAACCAGGGGTTGAGGCTTAGTGAGTATGTCGGCAGGGTTGTTTAAGTTATGGCTGTAGTAAATGTAGCTGTTGTTGGCAAAGAGAGTATGTGTGACAAAACTAAAGGGGATGTAGAGATATATGGATTGTTGGAAGTTGGTTCAATGGTCTAGAATATTTAAAGGATGCTGGTTGTTTCAGAGAAGAGTTAGAAGTATGTCAGATCTGAAGTCTGAGAGTGGTTAAAGATGACGGAGAGCAATAGAGGCGTGGTTTCTAAGAGGATAAGAGAGGGAATATTTGTTTAGCAGAAAGAGCTGCTAATATGACGGTTGTTGTGGTTCTAGTTGGTATAATTAATAGCTGAGTCTGAGAAGAGGTGTTGAATAATATTGTTTTGATGGAAATATAATATTGATGGAGTTGGTTGGTACTTGAGGTAATGGGGAATATGTGTTGCTGGTGCAAGGGCAGCACGTCCAAGTACTGGTGGTAATCCCTTAGGGTAGGGTTTGCATGGAATCAAATAGCTGTCACGTAGAAATAAATCTCCAGTCTTGTTGACTCGCCTACTATGTAATAGCACCCAGTTATTTACTGTTTACCGTCAATGCGGTACAGTCATTTACTGATCACCGTAAATGCCGTCGATGAATTACTTCTATTACCTGCTCTTTATTTATTACATTCACGAATTTTTTTTGTCATAATTATAATTCTTTTTTTTTTTCATTTTTCATCCCGCCTCACGTTCCTCTGGTTTTACATTGACCTTCGTCCGTCATCCATCCATCCGTCCGTCC
>Ga0335078_10011197_pt1 | contig 13306 bp, 18 predicted proteins | sample Lox_Sample_32_FD_206711 | JGI IMG/M metagenome (GOLD analysis project Ga0335078, IMG submission 206711) | Soil microbial communities from Loxahatchee National Wildlife Refuge, Florida, United States - Lox_Sample_3.2 | ecosystem: Environmental > Terrestrial > Soil > Wetlands | place: USA...
GACCTTGGGGCGTTATACTCACGGCCTGTGCGACCAAAGACTGAACAAATCTCGCTTTCCGATCTCCAACAATGCATCGAACATCCGTATGACATGCGAATCGTTCAACTTATCTTGGATAAATCTCTGCAATGTCCCTCTCTACAGCTGGCTGGAGTGGAATACCTCTTCTCATTATTGTAAGCCTCTCTCATGGGATGACTAACGCCAGACCCCCCTATTGCAAGAACCCCATAAGTGACAATGGCGGTCCTGTATTTGGAATCCCGATGGAGACGATTGAAGACGGAGGATACGCGATCAGATCTACTTTTACTGCCCTTCATGCCATTTTGCAGCATTGTCTACCGGAAAATCAAACAATTCGCCAGTATTTGTCTACTTTTCTGCTCTTTGCGACGTTGCTTAAACGCGCTTTCGGACCCTTCCTAGAAAATTGTCCAGAAAACATAAACCCAAAGATTGCTATTCTAATTTGTTGCGATTATCCCTTCCGTTTGTCAAAGGCTTTCATTGGCTTCTCAGTTATCGCCCTCCGACGCGTCAAGGATGAAATAATCCGGGATCGCCGGGAAAACCTCCCCGATCTCTGCGATCCACCGATGGCCCGTGATGGATATTGGGAACCTGGCAATTGCGCTGAAGCAGAAACATTTGCGCATTTGAGGAAGATGGCAAATAAATGGAAGGGGAGAGAAATGCTCGTGGTTAGCCTTGCCTTGGATATGAAGACACTTGAACCATGTGGATTTTGTTATCAGTGTAGATATGTCATCAGAAAGCTGAGTAAGGAATGCCACTTTGTCTGGTTAGATTTAGCACCGCCAAGAATCTCTTGAGGGGGTAGGACTTAGGTTAAAGTTTATCGAGGAGGAAGCTTCATTTTTTGGAGATTAGTTCAGTGATAATATGGGTTACGCGTATATATGACAAAATATCTTGTAGGTGATTGTATAATTCGTTAGTTGAGATCGACTCTTGTCATCTGTTGCATCTCAACTGATCGATCGTGACTCCACTCCAAAATCTCCAAATCAAAGCAACTTGTGTTGACGTTTGTTTGGACGATCCATGGGTGACAAAGTGTGAGGAGGTGATGCCCAAACGATTCGAATCTGATGAAGAGGACGACTCAAAGTCAAAAAAAAAAAGTCAGCTAAAAAAAAAAGTCAGCTTCATCGAAGACGAGTACAGAGGGCGTGTGTCCAAGGACTTAAATGCGAGGCGGAAAAATTGACGTCTCATTACAGTATTTATGTAAATGTGCATTTACATGTTTTAGCGTTGTTATGGAAATTCAAATGGCCTTCTTGTGGAAATTAAATAGATATTTAATTTCCTTCGGATAACTATGCTCACTTTTACCGAGGGGTCGCCTATTCACTGTGGGCCGGAATTGCCCTTTGGGTGGACATAATTAATTGTGACAGCCGCATGATCATTCTAGTACTTATTATGGCACGACACCAGTGTAAATCACTCCACCCGCGACATGCTTGACATGAATGCCCAGAAGAAAAGCATTGCACTAGGCCTCCGCGTTTGACTGCGCGCTATCACATTGGAATCTATATTTATTTTAATCAAACTTCGTTCGCGCCCACCCTGACTTTACTGATACGAGAAAACAACTTCGAGTTCATCGGCCGGCGCAAAGAAATAATTTCATTGTCGTAGCATTGACTGAAGACCAATAAACGGATTTTAGAGTTAGAGGAAGCATCGTCGCCTTTCCTCTCATAGTCGATAGAGCATGTTTGACGTTATCTCTGGACACGCTATAAACAATAGTCGGACTGCTAATGGGGATTTGGTGGATTGGAAGACTTTAGTACTCAACGAAGCCTTGGAATTAAGGAAGGAACAGGAGCGCAGAAATTTTGAAGCTCGAAGGGAACGTCAGCAGAGAGACTTCGAGGCTCAATGGGAACAGCTGCTTGAAAAGAGCTCATCTCAGCCATGCCAGAACTCCCTAGGGTCGACAGATATTCCACTCGGGGCGATACCTCCTGAAGTGGGTATTTGCAATGATGGCAACTCAACACTCTATAGTCCATCAACCCTGGAAGGAAAGGAGACATACCACCGGCCTTTGGTCCCCGTATCAGCCGGATTGTACAGTGTCGAATCTGTAATCCAATTACTGCCTTACATGCAGCATCCACGCCAAGAGATGGACAATGCTTTAGCAGTAGGACGTCATAAGCGGGTTGCCAAGGCTTGGAAAGTGGTCTATGAGGGACTCAAATCAAACCTTGGAGTTTTTACCCAACGCCTTCGCGACCGAGGCCTAGACAAATTTCACTTTCCGATCTACAACAATGCGTTGATCATCCGTGTCAAATGCAAATCTTTTATCTTATCTTGAATAAAATTCGGCAGCGGCCCTATCTAGAGCTAATCGGAGTTGAATATCTCTCATTATTGTACCTCTTTCTTATGGGGTGGCTAATTCAAGGCCATCGCTCCCCAAAAATCCGATGACCGATAAAGGCGGTCGTGAAATTCGGGTTCCCCTGGATGCAATTCCGGACGCGTACTACGTGGTCAGATCCTGTTTCACCGCCCTCCATGCCGTTCTTTACCATTGCCTACCAGAAAATCAATCGATTGGACAATATGTCTTGATCTTATTGCTTGTTACGAGGCTGCTCAAACGCACATTCGAACCATTTTTGGAAGATTGTCCGGAAATAAATCTAAAAATTGCTCTTCTAGTTTGTCACGATTCTCTTTTCCGCTCATCAAAGGCCTTCATTGGCTTCTCATGAGTTATCTTCCCCCGACCAGTCAGGGATAACATAATCCAAAGTCGCCAGAAAATCCTTCCCACTCTCTGTAATCCAAATATGCCCCGCGACAAATTATATTGGGAACCTGGCAACTGTGCTGAAGCTGAAACATTTGCGCATTTGAAGGAGGTGGCAGCAAAATGGAGGGGGGGTTATGCTTGTTGTAATCCTTGCATTGGATTTGAAAAGACTTGAACTGTGCAGACTCTGTGAGCGGTGTGGGTATGTTATCAAGGAGTTGTGCGAGCAATACAAATTTAGCACGATAGATTTAGCGCCGCGGAAAGTCCCTTGAGGGACAGTAAGTCAGAGTTGAAGCCGATTCAGGTAAGTCTGTATGCTTACTATTTCACCCGTCATATGAGTTGTGTGTATTTAGTGTATTTATAAGGGAGATATCTTGAAGGTAATGTACATTTATCAGTTGAGATTGACTGTATCTCTCATCCGTTACCATCTCGACTGATCTCATGACTCCAATCTCAAATCTCCAAATCAAGTTGTGTTGACGTTTGTTTGGACGATCCATGGGCGACAAAGTTGCGAGGAGGCGATCCGGATTAGGGAGCGCCGAGGGCGTATGTCCAAAGGACGATATCCCGGCACTTCAGCTTAGCGGAGTTGTTTGTATGGGTAGATCTGCTCTTGCGGCGATACTTCCATAGGAAAAGGCGCGAAAATATTCAGAAAAGTGATTGACTGTACTCCGATCTGACTTAGGGGGGTGGCAGCAGGGGAAGAAGCAAAAAATGGTGATTTGAGAAGGCAAGTCAAGGAATTAGAAGATGAATTGAAGGACGAGGAAGCAGAAGTGGGAGAAATCGAAGAGAAGATCAGTTCCGCTGAACAGGATTTCGAGAAGAATCTGAAGTCGGCAATCGATGCAGCGGGGGGAGAGGGCTTCTGAACAGGAGAGTACAACTTGGGCAATTGAGTCTTACCTTCAATTATTGAAGGCGAAAAGTGGAGAGGATGAGGAGCAAGAGAGAGAATTGGACGAGTTGCTTCAGGAGTTATTGAAAGAATTTGAGGGGGACGAGTTTCTCGAGGAGTTGCGTGAGGAAGTGGTGGAGGAAGTTGAAGATACATCTCGGCGCACGCACCTTAGACAGGTACAGAAATAGCTGAGGAATATCAATATCTCATGTGTCAATTCATCCCTCTGATTCATAGAAACTTAAGTGGTCGCTTGCCGGAACCGAGTTTCGGGTCGACCGATCGGAAATATCAGATGGGACTCGAAACTCACAAAATCTTGAAAGTGAGCATCGACCACGATCCAGAAATGCGTATGGAACGGAAAAACTGCACCAGATGTAAGGAATTATGCGTTGTGAGTACCTCTTTGATGTCCTCTCGGTGGTTAAATCTTTGAGATCGGCGCCGATAATTTCCGAAGATCGACAATTCGGCGCCGGAATTTTCCGAAGTGTCACGTGGGGTCCGCATTTTCGGCTTCTGTCACTTGGCAGAAAGAAATGGTGACGACGGAAATAAAGCCGGAAGCTGGTGATCTCGCAGATGGTTTATCGTCGATGATCGGGGGTGGACATATACGTGGAGTCGAGGGGGTGGTGGAATAGAAATTACCTGTGATCGGGCCTGAAGGACGATCGCGGTGTCGACATGAATAATGCTTGCCCGCTCCCCGTTCCGATTCGACGCGGTGCTATTCTCTAGAAAATGTTGAAAAGTCTCTCGTTGGTGCCAAGAACCTGTAGGAAAGGGGTGTGGCGGTGTGGTTTTCACATGAAATCGACTACATCGAAATAAATTTCAATGAGCTTGAATGCGTGCTTAAAGGTTCGCGGACACTGGCTGCATGGTGCACAGAGATAAACTTCCAGAACCTTTGAACAGCGCCCTGTGGTCCTAAAATTAGTAGAAAGGCCTAGTCCGTGGGGCGCACCCTATTCCGCGGATGAATCCGATTTCCGCGGAAGGGAGGTTTCTGGAAGAATTGGGTTTGCGGCCCGATGGAAATACAGTTCCACGACCAAAACTGCAAATGTTGCGACGCAGAATCGGCCATACATCCGCTCAAAACCATAGTTTCCTAAGTCTCTCGCACTCCCAAACCTAAACCAGCGCAGAAGCGTAACAGCACCCTCACGGGAAAGCTTCATCAATCCACAACGAGGAATGTCGAATTAACCTCTCGTGTGGTTGCACAATTCATTGATTGGTTAGCTTCAGGGGCGGCCGACCATCGCGTTTTCTTGACGATGGGCCAATTTTTGGTAGTCAGACAGTCCTCGGTGGCCGGACTTTCAGGTTGCCGGGGTTCGGGCCCAATTCCACCAACGTCAGGTTTCGAGCTGAACGGGCGGTCGGCGATCAGATTATATGGTAATGATGTGTCATTGTCGCTTGGACTGAAGGACAGGAATATTCTGTATGCCCCCTGGATAATGCGCGGGTTAGTAGGAATATTCCACGTGGTGTGTGAGCGCCATTGGATGGCCGAGGAGCGGGACGGAATATGCAAGAAGAGTAGGTTTACAGAGAAACAGAGTTCCAGAGAACTAAAGAGGCAACTTTCCCCGACAAAAGATAAGTGGTGTGTGGGGGCAGGGCTGATTTCCAACGGGGTCACGCAACTAATAGGGCCGGCTCCAAACTCATGTTTGTATTCCCTTCGCATGAAAGTTGCGGTGATGAAATTTTTCCCCCCCCTTTTGGGGAGTCACTGGATATTTGCTCTTGATGAGCATTCTGTTGAAAGAGAACCGGAAGGTTAACAAAAAGTCCTAATTGTCTGAGATGAATTGGAAATTGCATACACAATTGTTTGGTTCTTTCACCAGATTCGGATAATGCTTTATCGTCGATGCTTTGATCTGATCATGCAACCCTGCCGCAGACCGCGTGCGTGGGGGAGGAGAGCATGAAAGTATGATTGGTTAATGGGAAGTCTCATGATGTATGATACGGAGTGAGAGCTGAACTGTGGTGAGAGTAAGGAGAGGTATATAACCCACCCAAGATACCCCACTTCTCAGGCTAAACTCCTCTGCAAATCAATTCAAAATCATATTACAAGAATCAAGGTATGCATTTTACCGTCCATCAAGGCTAATTCCAGAAACCATGCCAACTTACGACAGCGGAACACCGGGAATGGGCAACACTCCCAACACGGGGACACCAGGCATGGGTAGCACTCCCAACACAGGGACCCCGGGCATGGGGGGTACTCCCGAAACAGGGACCCCGGGCATGGGAAGCTGTCCAAACACCAGGTAACCCTGGGAAGCCCGAAATGTAAATCGGGGAGAGGTCTATTGGCATTGCTTTGGGAGAGGCCTCCGAAGGAAGGTTGTGATGTTTATTGATCTGGGGCCAAGTAAGATATTTCTATATGGCATGTAAGGAAACGTATGTAAGGAAATGTTTGTTGGGAAAAGCCTCAACCAGTTACACATGTTCCTGGTTTGATCGACGTGGGCCGGCTGCAGGTGTCACGAACGTCCCGTTCCAGGTTCTTATATCTGGCCTATCAGATAGTAGCTATTCCGGGCGGGGAATACGTTTGTATTCCTGTGATTATGTGTGACGGACCGCATCCTGTCAGATAAATAGTCCCAACGTTGGATTCCTATCCACTACTCCGGGTGATAAAGACGTCGCAGCTGGCGCGATAATGCGACCTACAGTCTTTACGAACTTCGCTGTATCAGGAAGAATACCGGGACGGTATTTGCGGAAATCTTGGGAAAGTTGCGTCGAGAGAAGTAATTGGTCCGTAAGTTCTGTGATTTTGAAGATTTCATCATATAGTTTTTCGATGTCGAAGCTGGTGGAAGTGGTGGTGTCGCTGGTCCCGTTGCTAGTTCCTGCATCAACAGCGCCCGGAGTTATGTTGAAATATGCATCAAGCACGTAGACCTTTTATTATATTCTAGCTAACAACCTTCCTTACTTTCTTCACCGTGTTGCTCAATCTGTTCCTCTGAGCAATAAGCTTCGTGGCACGTGCCTTTCTGTCGTTCCTGACTCCTTAACCAGTCGCCCTTGACAAGTTCACAGAGCAAATGCATGCCATGCGTTATTGAAATTTGAGATGGTGGGGGGGTTACGTAAGCTCATCCAATGAAATTGCAACTGACAATAAAGTACCCGAATCAAGTATGCAGGATTACATAAGGGGTAAATGCTCTAATAAAATTTAACTTTAAGCACTTGATCGTGCCTCGCAGTGCCGCATTACAAACGTATTTGTGCTCTACCTGCCGTTTGTCCGAGTCGCTCCAGACAGTTAAACCTTGTACATAGAGATAATGGGTTGCATGACGTGTCTTCTCCTAATTGGCCGGTCTTCATCCACGTACTATACTTAAGTTGGACGCCTGTCGTCTTCACTAATACTTCAACTTCCTAATCACTATTATCGTTAGGCTCCCTGCCCCTGATCCCGTTCCCAGTATCGAATCTATAGACAGTTTGCAGAGGCTGCGAATCCCGTTATCAGACCGAAAGCTTTAATCTTGAGCCTCGCATGGAAGACTATTCGTGGACAACCGGGGGCAACGTTTGGATCTCGCATGAACGACTAATCGCCCGCGGAGGCTTTGGCGAAGTTCATCTGGTACCTTGACAATGTTGGTAGTTACTAATTAGATGCGCTCTAGCCCTGATCATGAGGTAGCGAGTGGTTACGCGATTTCTGAAATTATATCTAGTTATTTGCACGGAAAACAATTCATCCCTGGGGCCACGTGAGGAAATGCGACATCGAGAACGAAGTCAGGGCTCTTACGACATTACAGAAAGCTGGCAAGCACCGAAATGTTGTTCACATTTTCCATCATGGATGGCTTGGTGTGTCCAGCAATAGCCCCGCCTTTTTCTATGCTATTGATATGGAATTTTGCGAACTAAGTTTGGATCAATATATTTATGGAGACAGAGTTCTGGACGAGCATTCAAACATCGATGCAAGTGAGAAAGCTCCTGTTTTTGTGAAAAAGGACCGGAGCATTTTTGGGAGACTTGAAAATGTCTGGACAATCATGCAGCATATTGCTAGTGGGATTGAGTTCATGCACAAACATAAACAAGTCCACCGGGACCTTAAGCCACGCAACAGTACTTTCCCCATCCATAGACTTCTAATCAACACAGTTCTCTATTCGAACAGGAAGAATGTCTGGAAAATCATCGATTTCGGATGCACAGCTGAAGTGACTTCCGGAAATGCGCGCACAAGTGGCGAATGTCGGGGAACCCGGGGATACCGTCCACCCGAGCTACTGTTGGAACCGGGTCGTTATACGAATAGAAGTGACATATGGGCGATGGGGTGTATTTTATATGAGCTTATTGTATGGCGCAAAGCTTTTAAAAGTGACTGGCAAGTCTCCGAGTACTTTAGAGAGGAATCCGTCATTAAGCTTCCCGATGGATGTTTGGGTTACGAACAATATGCCACCCCTGATCCTTTCGTCTATATGAGGCCCCATTTCAACTTAGCACTGCGTGAACTGCTTGCCCGGGATTGGGAGAAAAGACCATCAGCGTCGGAAACTCATCGCCTGTTCTACTCGTACTGCAAACTCATGCGTCTGGGTTTGTTAACGATCCCCGCGGCGGAAAAATGGAGACATCTGCTCCAAACATGTGGATCTGAAGAGGAGTTTATGATGCAACTGGGCGAAGTCTATGCGACTCAAGAGGACTTCCGGACTGCAATCAAAATTTGGTCACTAGTTCTCGTCAATTTCCCAAACCAACATCGTACTCGAATTCGATTGGCGGACGCATATATGAGAATATACGATTATAAAGCCGTTATCGAGCTATTGAAAGGGACGTTGGAGGATCGGAATATTCAATCATTTCGCGAAGAGATCGAGTATAACCGCATTGAAATACCCGCAACGCGCCTAGAAGCCCTCTTGGATAATCAGCGGATGTTAAGATCAATGCAAAGTCAATTGGCAGACGCATATAGCAAAGCAGGTATGGTGGATGAGGCGATCGGAGTATGGAGCTCTTTGTTGCCCAACAGGGCCGACAGAGAAGTTATCAATAATCTCACTCAAGTGTATAACAAGACGGGAAGAGAAGAAGCCGCGCTCACCTTGTTAGAAGGCCTGGTAAATGGAGAGAGGAGTGATAGAAATGTCCTTGCCGAGACGGGAGCGCTATATCAAAAAAAGGAAGATTTTGCTAACGCGATATCTTTGTGGGTACGTGCGCTAGATACGGATATCGGATCACATCGCCTGCTTGATGAGCTCATCGAGACATTTGACAGACATGGTCGAGCAGATGCCGTGGCGACTGTGTTGACGGAACGCGTCCATGACGAAAACTTGAACTGGGGGCTTCAAGTTCGGATAATTAGAGCATACAAAGAAATGCACAATTACGGTGCAGCAGCATTATTTTCCAAGAAGATTTTACAAAGGCACTCAGATGAAGCTGCGTGGTTCAAATACAAGTTGGGTGACGTTTATAGGCTGACGCGGGACTTGGAAATTCATGGCGCATGGGGAGAGCTGGTTAAAGCACATGAGTCCCAGAAAGAGAGGATTCGCAAAGAATTGGTAGACATCTACTCGAAACAGAGTGATCTAGATTTCGCCATAGCGGGATGGGAGGAACTGGCAGATGTAGAGCCAACCTCTTGGTTTTATCAAAATGAACTCGCGATGGCATATAAGCAAAAGGGGGATATCGACACCGCAATACAGGGATGGTGGCGTCTTATTGACAGACATCCACAAGAAGCATGGTGGTTCGAGGACCAGCTGGCAAAGACGTATGCAACAAAGGGTGATGATGAACAAGCAGCGGCTGGTTGGAAGGAGTTATATAAGAGGCATCCGATTGAAGGTTGGCGGCTGAAGCATCGATTCTCTGGAGATTAAGGAATGCAATTTCCAAGATTTTATAGTTGATTTGAATCCTACCTATGATCTCTACCACGAAAGACATCCAACCTCGAGAAAGGGGGTAATCTGTTGCCAGCGTTCGGACTGGGTCCGCTATTTAATGAGATCTTCTGTTGCCATCTCGACTGATCAGCAGCCAACTCCTCAAAATCTCCAAATCAACCGCGTGTGTTGACGTTTTGGGCGATCGATGGGCGACAAAGTCGTGAGGAGGTGATGCCCAAACGAGTCGAATCCGATGAAGAAGACGACTCAAAGTCAAAGAAGAGAAGGTCGACGGAGAAGAAAAAGTCAACTTCATCCAAGACAAGTACTGTCACGAAACGGACGCGCAATTCAAAGGCGAAATCGGATTCTGTAATTTCTGCGTGGGCGAAGCGACAGTCGTTTAATGATGCGGAAGGGATCGAGGATGTCGAGATTACACCGCCCAAGAGAGCTGAACCAAGGTTTGAGGTTGAGGATGGTGAGGAATCTTTAGAGTGTAGGCTAATAAAGACTCCGACGATGTTCCCGCTGTTGCGCAATTGGCGGTTCACAAAAGGAAGATCGAGGAAGTTTCGAATTGGCTAAATCAGTTTCCTCAGCATCGGAAAGTATTCTTCGACTCAATCATATATCTGATATAGAAATTATTAGTCATTTCAGGCCCTGCAGGGTCAGCGAAGTCGACGGCCGTGCAAAGCATCGCCAATCGTCTAGGCTGGAAAATAGTCGAGTGGATCAACCCAATTGACGAAAATAAACTTGGCTCTCAACAGGATGGTAAAGCTTCCTACTTCAATGTTGAATATAGAAATTGAATCGTTGTCTCGTAAGTTCAGCAACTTCCTTCAGACTTCGCAACGTTATGCCTCGCTGGATTCCGACGCCCGTCAACTCATTTTCATTCAAGATATTCCAAATACAATCGGTTCTTCCGCATTAGTCTCTCAGGCACGGCGTCTATTTCAATCCTCCATTAAAGAATTCTTGTTATCACCCCGCGTTCGACATCCTATTGTGCTCGTGGTCACTGAAACTGAAGCTGGCTCAGGAGACGAGTTCGGCTATTCATCCACATACAACGAAGGACTCACGGTTAGAAGTCTCTTAGGAGATGATATATTGAATCATCGGGCTACATCGCATATAACGTACATTATACTTTTACGGACTGACGTGAGATTTAATCCTATTGCAAAGACAATCATGACTAAAGCGATGCAAGGCATGCAATCATTGAAACGTCTACCGAAGGAACTACTGCAGTCTCTTGTTGATATGTCTGCGGGAGATATTCGGAGTGCGATCAACTGTGCTACTCTCGTGGCCATGCAAATCAAGCAGAATCCTCGTCGTAAGCCGAATTCTTCATTGTGTGTCGTTGTTTGAAATTATCTGACGTGAGATTGGTGGGATTAGAGTGTCGAGAAGGTGGATTAGATCTCTTTCATGCAGCTGGCCGGATTGTCTATAATAAACGTATTACTTGCTTGTAAATGTCTAACAATAGGAATTGGAGATGATCCTGAAGATATCCCAATCGATGTACCTGAATTGCCGCCCCATCTCTCAGAATGGTCCCGACGCGCTAGTAAAGTAGATATAGAGGTTCTCATCCTTCTCGATCTCTCTAATCCCAGGACCTCCTAACTTCTGTCCAGACAGATACATATACCCTCCGCTCCTTAATCCAGCATAACTACCCCCCCTCTTGCTCCTCTGCCGACGATCTGGATGCCGTCAGCTCAGTCCTGTCCGAAAGTGACCTCCTATTCCCTCAACTGTATAATTCGTCACCTATCCAGGAACGACTTGCGTCGTATTATACGGTTGCCGGGGTATTGATATCGTTACCGAGTCCTGTTCCGAAACGATTTGATGGGAGAATGAGGTGGCCGGAATCAGCGCGGATACCGGCGAGAACGCGCACGTCGAGGGAGATATTTGAATTGTGTATGCGGGAATGTGATGTATTGACGAGTAAGCGGGAGGATATGTTATTGGATGTACTCCCTTTGTGGAGGACGATTGATCGGAATGTTAATGGGAAGATAAGGAAGAGATTGCGAGAGTTGTGTGACTATCCGTTGCGGGGGAGACAGAACGTAGTTGATGAGACTGTGGTTGAGGAAGAAGTTGTGGAACAGGGATATTGGGGGAGTTGCTTAGAGGACGATGATATTGAGGATTAGATACCATAGCATGGCATATTTATTATTTCTACCTACTAAATCTGATAAATTACAGGCCCATACGATGTCCCTACATCAATAAAACTTCGAGGGATAGGTGCGGGCAATTTATTTGGAGGCGGGATGCTTTCATCAAATTTCAGCCATCCACCATCCTCAAATTCAAGAACATGCAACCCGTCAATGATCCCCTGCTCACACTCTGTAATCGTTCTTCCACCTCTAATTAATCTCCTATTCCCACCAAATATATTTTCGTCCCAATCTTGACTCCAAAGATATAGCATCTCATCTTCCGTAGAAATGAACATGAGAATATTCGCTTCATGATGCATGAATCTGATTAAGGCGATGGGACGTAATCCCAGATCTGCCATTATCGGCCAACCCTGCTTTGCTCGTTGCACATCATCGTAAAGCTCTTTTCGAACGCACGGATACGGAAAGAGTTCCTGGGTAATTAACAGACGAATTAAGTTTGCGTGGTGGAAAGATTCAAGGGGAGTTATTGATTCGGCGGGTCGGATTTCGCGGTAGGTTTCGTCGAAATATTCTACCAAGTCTTCTAGGGAAGTTGCGATGTGGTTTTCCATTTGGGGCATTTCGAAGTATTGGTTTGAAATGTGGAGTCGATTTGCTCGAGCGGTGGATTGGATAGGATCCATTGGACGACGGAGAAAGGCCAGGAGTGTCATTTGTGCTTCTGCCGAGGATAAACCACTGAGATCGAGGATGTCATTCTTGAAGCGGCCATCAATTCCAGGTGAAATAGTCCGCGTCCCTAACATCACCTTTCCTCCACGTGTTGCATTGTCATTCACTATCGTGTACGTTGCAGGCGGAAGAGGGGTAGTTGAGTTTGGAGTTGCCGAAATAGATGGCGGCGCAGGACGCGGTCGAAGCCAGAGATGCATAAACGCAGGACGAGGCGGGAATTTCCGCATCTGTCGTTTACGTTGTTGACGAACAGTAGAAGAAATAAGATCGCTCAATGACGCTTCAGCAGCAGAAGACTGAACAGGACGGTTCTCAGGAACTTCCGGTACTGTAGGAAGACAAACTGGGCCCGGTGGAATACTCTCAGACTTCTTTCTCCTCCATCGTCGTCTCCGCGATTTAGCTCGTCCAAGAATATACTCAGCCGGCTTCCACACTGCTCCGTTCCTATACACTTCCGCCTTTTTGGATTTCTCGCGCATTTCAGATAGTCGGTCACTTGTCCATCTTTTGAGGATGGGGGCTCTGCCTCTTTGGGATTGTTCTGCTTTTGTTTCGCGGGGGATGACGTGGACTTTTTTGCGGGGTGGGAGATGGTGGGTGAGGGGACCGTACATCCAGGTTGGGGTGCGGATGTTGGAGGAGTTGACTGAGGGGCAATTGCTGGTTGCTGTTGCTGGTGGTTGCAGAGTGGAATTGGTGATCTCAGGGGGAATAGTAA
>Ga0335078_10011198_pt1 | contig 13305 bp, 10 predicted proteins | sample Lox_Sample_32_FD_206711 | JGI IMG/M metagenome (GOLD analysis project Ga0335078, IMG submission 206711) | Soil microbial communities from Loxahatchee National Wildlife Refuge, Florida, United States - Lox_Sample_3.2 | ecosystem: Environmental > Terrestrial > Soil > Wetlands | place: USA...
TTCGGCGCGCTGCCGTTCCTGATGTTCCTGCCGATCCTGGCCTGGGCGGCGTTCCGCCTCGGCGACCTGGGAGTGCTGCTGGCGGGTACGGCGTTCGCGGCCGCCGCCGATTACATGACGGCCGCCGTGCACAGCAGCCTGCCTAATCCGGGGCCGTCGTCCTCGGCCTCGATGACGGTGACACAGGCCTATATCGCCATCACCGTCCTGGTCGGCTGGGTGCTGGCGCAGGAGGTGACCGGCCGGGTGTCGGCCGTGCAGGACCGGGACTTCGCGCGGATGCAGCGGCAGGTCGCGGACGCCGGGCGGATGGCGGCCGAGCTTGGCACGGTGCTCGCGGACGCGGCCAACGTCGGCTCGGTCGGCGAGCAGGTGTCGGCCGCGGTGCACGCCCAGGTCCGCGCCGAACACGTCGTGATCAACATTCTGGCCCCGGACGGGAAGCGGTTCGTGCGCCTGGCAGGCCATGGCGCTAGGGCGCAGGCCGCCGCCACGGCGGGGGCCTGGACGATCGATACCGACGCGCCCGGGCCGCGCGCGGTTCGTGACCGCGCCGCGGTGTACCTGCCGGACCGGGCGGCACCCGACTCGGGCTTCGACGATGCGTCTGCGGTGAGCGAGGTGCTCGGCCTTCGGTCCGCGGCGGCGCTTCCGCTGCTGACAGAGGCCGGCGTGGTCGGCTATCTGGGCGTGGGGTGGACGGAGCCGCACGAGACGACTGCCGCGGAGCGCGAGTTCCTGCGGTGCATGGCCGAGATGGCGGGCCGGGCGCTGACCAGGGCCCGTCTCAGGCAAGAAGAGCAGGAGATCACGGAGCTGCTGCGACGTACGGTCAGGCCTACCGCGCCCAGGGTCGTTCCCGGCCTTGATGTCGGCGTGCGGTACAGTCAGGCCGGAATCACGCGGCAGATCGGCGGGGACTGGTACGACACGCTGACCCTGCCGGGCGGGCGGACCTACCTGGCCGTGGGCGACGCGATCGGCCACGGCCCGACCGCGGCCGAGGACATGGCCCAGCTGCGCGGCGCCGGGCGGGCCATGGCTATCGCGGGACACCAGCCGGCCGACATCCTAGGCGAGCTTGCCCGGGTCAGCGAGTGGGCGACCAACGGCAAGTACGCCACGATGGCTACCGCGATCGTCGAGCCCGACGTTTCGAGGCTCACCTATGCCACCGCCGGTCATCCGCCCATCCTGTTCCGTCGCGCGAAGACAGGCGTGGTCGAGATCCCCCCGGACGCCGCGGGCCCGCCGCTGTGCGTGGCAGGGGACGACGCGTACCCGTGCTACACGCAGGGCCAGGCCGACCTGGACGTCGGCGACATCATGCTCATGTACACCGACGGGCTTATCGAGCGGCGCGGCGAGGATCCCTACGAGGGCATCGCCCGGCTGGCCTGCCAGCTTGAGGCCTGGCGGCCTGGCCCGCCGCTCGGTGACCTGTGCGAGCGGCTGGTCGGCTCCCTCGCCACCCAGCCGCAGCAAGACGACATGTGCGTGCTCGCCGTCTGCCGGACGCCATGACTCTCCTGGCTAGGCGGGTTCGCCCTTGAGGGTGAAGGACGACAGCAGCCTGATCGCGAGGACCAGCGCCAGCACGGTGACGATGGCTCCCATGATGACCGAGGTCGCAACGTTCAGGCCCGCGTTCAGCGCGGAGTCGTTCACGAAGCCGTTGGCGATGCCGAGCGCGTAGTGGCTGACCGAGAGCAGCCGCGCGCCGCTGACGAAGTTGGCGAGCACCACCTCCCAGATCAGCACGTAGAGCAGGCCGACCGCGATCGCGCGGGTGGTCGCCATCGAGACCATGACGAAGATCGCGTTGTAAATCACCGCGCCGACCACCGCGCCGACGAACAGGCCGATCGCGAACCTGCTGTCGCTGATCGCGGTGCCGGGGATGAACGTACCCGGGCCCTTCGGGCCGCTGAACGCGGGCGGAGTCTGGCCGCCGCCCGAGATCAGAGCCGCGATGAGTTCGGGCACCGCGGCGAAGATAACGGTCAGCACGGTCGCGACGGAGAACTTCGTCAAGATCACCGCCGACCGGCGCACCGGCGTGGCCAGCAGGTGGATGGCGCTGCCGTCGTCGATCTCGGCGCCGAGCACGCTGGTGCCGATGATCAGCGCGGTGAGCGGCAGCAGCACGGAGAAGCCGAACGTGCCGAGCACGTGCGATGGCCACGGCCGCGACGGCGGACGGGAGACCCTGAGCAGCAGGGTCAGCACGATCAGCACCACCGCGGGCAGCGCGAACAGCAGCGCCCGCTTGCGGCCCGCGGTGGCGCGCAGCGTGATCCGCGCGATCGTGGGGTTGAACACTTCGGACACAGCTGCTCCCTAGTCGGCAACGAGGTAGGCGAAGACGCTTTCCAGGGACTCGTCGGTCGGCAGCACCTCGCGCAGGCGGATGCCGTGGTCGCGGGCGAGCACCGCGATATCGCGGCAGAACGCGCCGTAATCCGAGGTCCGCACCTGCAGCCCCGTGCCGGTCAGTTCCACCGCCGTCACCGTCGGCCTGCCGATCATGCTGCCCGCGAGCAGGCGGTCGTCGGAGGAACGAACCGTGAAGACGTGCGGCCGGCTGGTCATCAGCCGCCGGATCGCGCGGAAGTCGCCTGAGGCGGCCAGGCGGCCTGCCACCACCACCTGGATTGTGCCGGACAGCCGCTCGACCTCTTCCAGGATGTGCGAGCTGAACAGGATCGTCCGGCCCTCGCTGCCGAGCTTGTCTAGCAGGTCCATCATGTGCAGCCGCTGCCGCGGGTCCATCCCGTTGAACGGCTCGTCGAGCAGCAGGATTTCCGGGTCGTGCACGAGCGAGGCGGCCACCTTGATCCGCTGCCGCATGCCCTTGGAATAGGTGGAGATCTTCCGGCCGGCCGCGTCGGCCATGTCCAGCATCGCGATGGACCTGGCGGCCGCCGCGGCCGGGTCCGGCAGCTTCTGCAGCTTCGCGGTGGCGGTGACGAACGCCTCGCCGGTCAGGAACGCGTACACCGAGTCCCGCTCGGGCACCAGGCCGACGCGGCGGTAGATGGCGGGGTTGTGCCAGCTGTGCTCGCCGCCCACGGTGAGCTCGCCGCGGGAAGGCGGCAGGAAGCCCGCGATCATGTGCATGATCGTCGACTTGCCCGCGCCGTTCGGCCCGAGCAGGCCGGTCACACCCGAACCGATGGACATCGTGATGTCGTTGACCGCGACCACGTTGCCGTACCAGCGGGAGACGTTGCGCAGTTCGATCGTCATGACCGGCTCACCTTCCTGTACCTCGCGGCCAGGCCCCCGAGGCAGGCCACGAGGAGCGCGATCGCAACCACGCCGTAGAGCGGGCCGAAGTGGCCCGGGTTAGGATCTTCTCCCTGCGACGTGCCGCCGAGCCAGATCCGCACCCCGTCAAGGATGGTGAACGGGCTGAACAGGCCCGCGATCTCGGCTCCGGTCGTCGTGGCGGTGATGCCTCCCTCGGCCTGGATAAGCACCAGGGAGACCGTCCAGGTCAGGAAGCAGGAGATCGCGACGATCCCGGTCGCGTACGCGCGCCGGCCGGTCAGGGACGCCAGCACCAGGCCGACCGCCGCGATCAGCAGCGCCCACATCAGGCCGACGCCGAGGCCGGGGATGAGCGCCCTGGTCTCGCTCCAGACGCCACTCCCGCTCTTGGCCGCGGCGATCGTGCCCACGTACGTGAGCAGCAGCGGCACCTCGACGAGCAGCAGGAGCGCCAGGGTCAGCGCGATGTACTTGGCCAGCGGGTAATCCCCGCGACGCAATGGCCTGGAAAAGTACAGCGGCAGCACGTGGCTGCGCAGGTCCCTGGAGACAAGCTCCGGCGCCTGCGCGGCGATGAAGATGATCAGCACGACCACCCGCAACTGCGGGACGTAGACGTCGTAGCCGAACAGCCGCGTGCCCCCCTGCGCCACCGAGACCGCGTTCGCGACCGCGGGCAGGCACATGGCAACGGCGGCGAGTATCGGGACGATCTTGGCCTTCACGCCCCGGCCGATGCCCCACGCGGACCGGAAGCTGTGCCAGATCAGTGCCCGGACGATCTGCGTCCGGCCAAGCCGGGGGCCGTCATAGCCGCGGTACCCGAGGTCATGGATGACGCCGGCGGCACCTGCTGTGCCCGCAGGGCTCACGGTTTCAGACATGAGCGGCCTCCTCGTCGCGGAACAGCTCCTCGACCTGGTGGCGGCGCTGCTCCAGCCGGCACAGCGGCAGGGCGAGGTCAGCGACGGCGTCGCGGACCACGTCGTAGGTGTCGTCGCCGCCGAGCGGGACCAGCAGGACGCGCTGCGCGGCGGTGACGGTCAGGCCGCGGGCGGCGAGCTCGGCCTGCAGCTGGGCGAGGCCCTCCTCGACCTCGACCGCGAGGACCTCGCTGGCCTTGGTGAAGCTGGTGATCGTGTCGGCACGCAGCAGCTTCCCCGCGTCGATCGCGACAAGATGATCGCAGATCCGCTCGATCTCGCCAAGCAGGTGCGACGCGACCACGATCGAGATACCGAACTCCGAGCCGATCCGTTCGATGAGCTCGAGCATGGCGGTGCGGCCTGCCGGGTCGAGGCCGTTGGTCGGCTCGTCGAGCAGCAGCAGCCGCGGGTCGCCGACTAGCGCCTGGGCCAGCTTCACCCGCTGCTTCATGCCGGTGGAGTACGTGCCGATCAGCCTGTACCGCTCCTCGTGCAGCCCGACGTGGCGCAGCGATTCGGCCGCGCGCTCCTTGGCCACCGTGGGCGGCAGCCCGGACATCCGGCCGAGGTGGGTGACGAACTCGGTGGCGGTCACGTCGGGGGGCAGGCAGTCGTGTTCCGGCATGTAGCCAAGCAGGGTCCTGATCGTCTCGCCGCTGGTCGCGCAGTCGTGGCCGAGCACCTTGGCCTGGCCCTTGGTCGGCGGGATGAGGCCGAGCAGGATCTTTATCAGGGTCGATTTGCCCGCGCCGTTCGCGCCGACCAGCCCGGTGACGCCGGGGCCCACGCTCACGGTAAGCCCGTCGAGCGCGGTGATGTTCCCCGGGTACACCTTGGTCAGCGCCCTCGTCTCGATGACGGCAGGGGCCTGCGTTGATGGCATGGTGCTACCGTGCCAGCGAGCGGCCCGGACCGTCATCCCCCCGAAGAGTGAAGTTGCCGCAGGCGGGCCGCAGGGGTCGTCGTGACGGCCTACGCCTGCGGGATGACGCCGAGGTCAGCTGGGGCGGTTACCTTAGTAAGGTGCCCAGTTCTAGGCCCCCGGGAGCCGCCAGGCCGCCGCTGACGATGCGAGTGCGGCCCTGGCAGTGGACGGCGCTTGACTGCCTGGTGGCCGTGCTGATCGTCGTGGTCCTTTTCGCCGCCGTCAGGCCGACCCTGCGGTCCGTGGCGGTGTCCGCGGTCGGGCCGCCGGTGGTGCACTATTACCGTCCGGCGGTTGCCGCGCCGGTCGTGCTGTTCCTCGTGGCGGCGGCGGGTTTCGCGACCGCGCTGCGCCGGCACCGCCCGATGCTCATGCTCGGCGTGCTGCTGATCGGCTCTTTGCTTGCGACCGTGCTGACCTACCGTGACTTCAGCTCGCTGACGTTCTTCGTCCCCGTCGCCTACGTGCTGTACCTGATCGCGGCGAACTACGATCGCCGCCGGGACGCGGTCTGGGTGCTCGCGGCCGTGTTCGCCACCATCGCCTTCGACACCGAGCTGTCGGCGCTCGCCTATGGCAGCCTCAACAAGGGCGCCCCGCTGCTGGTCATCCTGCTGGTGATCATCGGCTGGACAGCCGGCTACACCACGCGGCAGCGCCGCAGGTACGCGGTCAGGCTGCAGGAGGAAGCGGCGAGCAAGGCCGTGGCGGAGGAGCGCCTGCGCATCGCCAGGGAACTGCATGACGTGGTGGCGCACAGCATGAGCGTCATCGCCGTCCAGGCCGGCTACGGTCAGTACGTCATCGACGCCCAGCCCGCCGACGCCCGTTCCGCGCTCGGTGCCATCCAGGTGACCAGCCGCGAGGCACTCGAGGAGATGCGCAGGATGCTCGGCGCACTCCGGCACGCCGTCGAGGCAGATGCCGTCGAGGCGGGCACCGCGGAGGCGTCAGCCGACGAGTCCCTGCCGGCCGACCCGGCAGGCGCGCCGCTGTTCCCCGCGCCCGGTCTCGCCGACCTGGACCGGCTGCTGTCGCGGACGGCAAGCGCTGGCGTCCAGGTGAACGTGAAGCGCCTGGGGCTCCCGATGGACCTGCCCGCGAGCATCGACCTGTCGGCGTACCGGATCATCCAGGAGGCGCTGACCAACGTGGTCAAGCACGCGCAAACGAGCTCGTGCCAGGTGCTGATCGGCTACGGCCTTGACGAACTGCTCGTCGAGATCACCGACAACGGCGCGGGGCTGCCCGAACTCGCCGGCGCAGGGGCACGCGCCCTGCACAGCGGGGGTGCGGCGGCAGGATTCGACCGCGGGTCCGTCAACCGCGGGCCGCTCGACGCCGGTGCCCTGGACGACGCAAGCCCCGAGGCCGGGGACCTCACCGGGGTCGGCGCCGGGAATGGTGCCGGGAATGGTGCCGGCCACGGCATCATCGGCATGCGGGAGCGGGTCAGCCTGCTCGGAGGCGTGTTCAGCGCGGGGCCGCTGCCCGGTTACGGGTTCCGGGTAAGCGCGCGCATCCCGCTTCGCGCGGGCGAGGGCCGATGACGCTGCCGGCTCCTGATGCCGCCCGGCCGCTGCGGGTGGTGGTCGCCGACGACCAGGCGCTGGTCCGGGTGGGCTTTTGCGGGATCATCGCCGCCACGCCGGGATTCACCGTGGTCGGCGAGGCGGGCAACGGCGTGGAGGCCGTCGAGGCGGCCCGGCGGGCCAGGCCCGACGTCATCTTGATGGACGTGCGGATGCCGGTGATGGACGGCATCGAGGCGACCAGGCAGATCACCAGCGACACCGACGTCCGCGCCCTCATCCTGACCACGTTCGACCTGGACGAGTACGTCTTCGCCGCGCTGCGCGCCGGGGCCAGCGGGTTCCTGCTCAAGGACACGCTGCCCGCCGACCTGCTCACCGCCATCCGGGTCATCGCGGCGGGCGAAGCGCTGCTCGCCCCTAGCGTGACCCGCCGCCTGATCTGCGAGTTCGCCCGTACCACCGGGCCGTCAGGCAGCGAGGTCGGGACCGCCGCGGCCGCAAGGCCCGCAGCGGCCGGTCACGGCGCGGACCGGCTTGCTCAGCTGCTCACCGAACGCGAGCAGGAGGTCCTCGCGATGGTCGCCCGCGGCCTGTCCAACGCGGAGATCGCCGAGCAGCTGTCGATTAGCCCGGCCACCGCCAAGACCCACGTCGCCCACCTGCTGACCAAGCTAGACGCCCGCGACCGCATCCAGCTCGTTATCATCGCCTACCAGTCGGGGCGCATCGCCGCGCCCCGGTAAGCCGAGGTCAGTGGGCGAAGTGACCGCGGTAGTACTCGAAGACGAAGCCGATGGTGGCGAAGACGGTCCAGAGCATGCCGATGAGGAACATCCACCAGCCGACCGCGACGCCGAGGGCGGCGGCGGCGGCGCCGATGCCGAGGAACAGCGGCCACCAGCTGTGCGGGCTGAAGAAGCCGATCTCGCCGGTACCCTCCGCGATCTCGCCGTAGTTGTCGTCTTCCGGGCGCTTGGGCAGGCGGCGGCCGGTGAACAGCACGTAGAAACCGGTCAGCACGGCCAGTCCGACGGCCATCGCGAGCGCGACCGTGCCTGTCGGGTCGTGGGAGGTGTACCAGTACACGATGTCCGCGCCGCCGAAGAAGATCCCGCAGCCCAGGAACAGCCAGCCTTCGACCTTCATGTCAGGTACCTACCCTATTTCGGGGTCTGGGAGAGTTCCGGGATCGTCTGCTCAAGCCCGTGCGAGTCGCGGCCCCACTTGATGTGCGGGTAGTGCGCCTCGAACGCGGGCCGTTCAGACCTGATCCTGGGAATCCGGTAGAAGTTGTGCCGCGGCGGTGGGCAGCTTGTCGCCCATTCCAGCGAGCTGCAGAAGCCCCACGGGTCCTCCTCGGTCACCTTGACCCCATGCCGCCAGGTCACGTAGACGTTCCAGAAGAACATGAGCACGGACAGGGCGAGCAGCCACGATCCGACGGTCGAGATGACGTTCAGCGTGGTCACGTTGCCCGGCAGGTCGGGGTAGTTGGCGATACGTCGCGGCATGCCCTCGACGCCCATCCAGTGCTGGACGAGGAACGTCATGTTGAACCCGATGAACATGACCCAGAACTGGATCTTGCCGATCCTGCTGTTCAGCATCTTGCCGGTCATCTTCGGCCACCAGAAGTAGAACCCGGCGAACATCTCGAACAGCACCGTGCCCGCCAGCACGTAGTGGAAGTGCGCGACCACGAAGTAGGAGTCGGACACCGCGAAGTCCAGCGGCGGCGAGGCCAGGATGATGCCGGTGATGCCGCCGAACAAGAAAACGACAAGGAAGCCGATCGTATACAGCATCGGCGGCTCGAAGGTGAGCTGGCCGCGCCACATCGTGCCGACCCAGTTGAAGAACTTCACCCCGGTCGGCACGGCGATCAGGAACGTCATGAACGAGAAGAACGGCAGCAGCACCGCGCCCGTGGTGAACATGTGGTGCGCCCACACGGTCATCGAGAGGCCGGCGATCGAGATCGTCGCCGCGATCAGCGTCTTGTAGCCGAATAGCGGCTTGCGGCTGAACACCGGGATAATCTCAGTCGCGATGCCGAAGAACGGCAACGCGAGAATGTAGACCTCGGGATGGCCGAAGAACCAGAACAGGTTCTGCCACAAGATGGCCCCGCCGCTTTGCGCGTCGAATACGTGCGCGCCGAGCCGCCGGTCGATCTCAAGCACAAGAAGCGCGGCGGCGAGCACCGGGAACGCCATCAGGACCAGCATCGAGGTCAGCAGCGCGTTCCAGGTGAACATCGGCATCCGGAACATCGTCATGCCGGGCGCGCGCATGCAGAAGATCGTGGTGACGAAGTTGACCCCGCCGAGGATGGTGCCGAAGCCAGACAGCACCAGGCCCATGATCCACATGTCGGCGCCGACGCCGGGTGAGTAGATCGCGCTGGTCAGCGGCGCATACGCATACCAGCCGAACGACGCCGAGCCGCCGGGGGTGAGGAAGCTCGCAAGCAGGATCAGCCCGCCGAACGTGAACAGGTAGTAGCTCAGCAGGTTGAGCCGCGGGAAGGCGACGTCAGGCGAGCCGATCTGCAGCGGGATCAGCTCGTTCGCGAACCCGACGAACAGCGGGGTGGCGAACAGCAGCAGCATCAGCGTGCCGTGCATGGTGAACAGCTCGTTGTACTGCTGGTCGGACACGAGATGCTGGTCGGGTCCGAGAAGCTGGATCCGCATCAGCAGGGCCATAACCCCGGCGCAGAGGAAGAAGAAGAACGAAGTGATCAGGTACAGGTGCCCGATGATCTTGTGGTCGGTCGACGACAGCCAGTAGGCCAGGATCGACCCCTTGCGCTCGGTCCTCAGCTGGCGCTCGGGCGTCGCGATGACCGGCTGTTCGATCGTGCTCAAGACGTGCTCCCTGACTTCTGCAACGCCTGTTGGGCGGCTATGTACGCCTGGTACTGCTGCGGGGTCACTACCTTCAAGGTGAACAGCATGCGGCTGTGGTAAAGGCCGCACAGCTCACTGCAGTGCCCGATGTAGGTTCCGGTCTGCGTGGCCGTGATCTCGAAGTGGTTCGGGTGACCGGGGATGACGTCGCGCTTGAAGAGGAACTCGGGCACCCAGAACGCGTGCACCACGTCGGCCGACGTCAGGTTGAACCTGACGGTCTCGTGCTCCGGGATCTCAAGCAGCGGCAGCGGGCCCTCGCCCCACATGTTGCCGGTGCTCGTCACGCCGGTCCCCTGGTAGTTGAATTGCCAGCTCCACTGGAACCCCAGCACGTTCACGGTCACCTGCGGGTTGGGCGGCAGGGCGTCGATGTAGTTCTCGTCCTTGGCGGTGAAGTAGAAGAACACCGCGATCAGCACGAACGGCACCGCCGTGTACAGGATCTCGATCGGCATGTTGTAGCGGACCTGCTGCGGGAGCCTGTTGCCGCGCTTGCGGTGGAAGATCACCGCCCACAGGATCAGCCCCCAGACCACGGCCCCGACCGCCAGGCCGGCGATCCACGAACCTTGCCAGAGCGTCAGGACGGTCTTGCCCTGGTCTGTGATCGGGTTGGGGAAGCCGAGGCGGGTGAACGTGTCGTTCGTGCAGCCGGTCAGGCAGAGGAGGCCGACGGCCAGCGCGACCGTCATGCCCATGGCGCGCGCGCGGCGCACCCGGCGGGGACTGGGGCTGGGGCGTCCAGCCAGTCCCGGTCTGCCCGAGCGCTGCTCGACGGGGTCGGTAGTCAAGGCGAGGGCCTTCCTCGGTTCTGCTACAGCGTGTCGTGCAAACAGTATCGCGCGCCGCCTGCGGGCCAGCGACGACCCCCACATGTTTCCGCCATCTTTGAGCTCAGCGCGCGTACCCGCGGCCGCGGCGGGCATGATTGGAGCGTGAGGGTGTGCGCATGAACCGGCGGCGGGCCCGCTTTTTCGGGCGCGATACCGTGCCCCGCCGTAGCGACCGGCCGATCGCCGGCGCCAGTTCCGTCCCTTCTTTTTCCGCAGAACGAGCCGTGGTTTCACCGCTCCCGATAGTTCCCGTGCTGACCATCGACGCCCTGGGCCGTAAGTGCCCGATCCCGATCATCATGCTCGCCGAGCAGATCAGGGACGTCCCGCTCGGCTCTGTGGTCGCCGTCCTCGCCGACGACCCGGCGGCCTACACCGACGTGCCTTCCTGGTGCATGATGAAGGCTCACGAGTTCGTGGCCAGCCGGGAACTCCCACGCGGCTGGGCGCTGTTCATCCGCCGCATGGTCTTAGCTCAGGTGGGCTTGAAGCGGTTGGTGAAGCGGGGATCGTCCTCCCACCATGGCTTGGTGGAGTCCAAGGCATCGTCGGCCGAGGGCGATTCGTCTAGTTCGGCGTCGATCCTTGCCGCGTCGGACTCGTCCTCGCGCATTAGCTGGATCAACTGCGCGGCGAGGAACGGCAAGCCGACCAGGTCACCGAGGATCCACAGCACTCCCCCGCCGATCACCTGGTCCGTCTGCAGAGTGGATCCCCACGGCCTGGCCAGCGCGTGATAGTAGGACGCGCCGAGCAGGTTCTGGTCCGCGATGACGGCCAGGCCGAGGAACGCGTCGCCGATCACCTCCGCGCCGGTGATCCACATGGAGACCCCGTAGGAATACGCCTTTGGCACCGGGTCGACCCGCAGCAGCGTCCAGAAGAACACGAATCCGGGCGCCATCAGCGCCAGGAAGGTCAGCTCGCGCACCGCGCCGCTGTGAAAGACCGCGGTGTACCAGGACGTGAAATACATCACGAAAGGCACGGCCACCAGCACGAACGGGGTGATCGCGGGGAAGGTGAGGATCCGGGCAAGGCGCGATTTAATGGCCGCCTCAAGGTGCACGCCCGCGCGCGGGAACACCGCGATGGCCAGCGTGATCGGCCGGCCCATCGCCAGGAACAGCGGGACCACGAGGACGAGCAGGACCGTCTGCACGGCCCGGGCGTAGAACAGGATGGGCTGGTAGACGCCGACCCAGGACATCGTGGCGATCACCAGGAAGCCGAGGCCAAGGCCGACAAACCAGATCGGCCTCGCCACCGACCAGGATGACCCGCCGCGGCGGATCCGGTGGACTCCGAGGAGGTAGCCGACGCCGAGGACAACGATGAGGGTCAGCATCACCGGGTCGAGGGTCCACTCCGCCAGGGCCAGCGGCGGCGTCAGCGCGGGGGGTCCGTGGTACCCGACTCCAGACGCGAGCGCGGTTCCCATGCCAGCCACGCTATCGCCGTCGCACGGCACCGGCGCATCCAGGGGCAGCGGGCGGCGGACGGCTCAAAACACTTCGTAAAAGAACAGGAATTTCGCACGGGATAAAGCTCCGTTTCAGATCAAATCCAGGCATATACCGCCAAAGTCGACTTGCGCACGAGGGTGATTATGGCGGAATGTACCCCATAGGGTTTGTCAGCCGGGCTGACTTCCCGTGTCAGATCAAGCCTCTTCGAATCCGACCGAGATATCACATCGGCCAAAGGAGCGGAATCTAGTGCCACATATTGTAACCAAGGGGTTGCGTGTTGGCGTGATGGCGGCGGCGGCCGCGCTCGCCGTCGGTGTGCTGACAACGGCCACGGCGCAGGCGCAGCCCACCACGGGGCGGATGCCGATCGCCGGCACCCAGCCCACTTGGGCGACCTCGTCCACGCAGATATCGCAGCAGGCGGTCACCAACGGAAGCATCACCGCCCGGGTGTACCTGGCCGGGCAGGACCCGGCGGGCCTGGCCGCCTTCGCTACTGCCGTATCTACCCCCGGCAACGCGCTGTACGGCGACTACCTCACGCCGTCCCAGCTCATGGCGAAGTACGGGCCGACAAGCGCGCAGGTCAGCGCGGTCAACAGCTGGCTGAGCGGGGTCGGCCTGACAGTGACCGACACCGGCACCAGCGAACCGGTAGGCGGTTACGTCCAGGTCACCGGGTCGATGAGCCAGGTGGAGCAAGCGTTCGGCGTGACGTTTGGTATGTACAAGGCGCCCGGCGGCCAGACCGCCCGAGCGCCCGAGGAGTCGGCCACAGCACCTGCCGCAGTGGCCAGCGACGTGCTGACCGTCAGCGGCCTGGACACGGCCAAGCACGTTGTGACGCCAGGCGACACGCTGCCGCCGCCTGGATACAACTACTGGGTCGCGCCGCCGTGCTCGCAGTACTACGACCAGAAGATCGCGGAAACCGAGCCGTCCGCGGACTTCGTCAAGCAGCCCTGGACGAACTGCGGTTACACCCCGCGGCAGATCCGCGGCGCCTACGGCGTCACCCAGTCAGGGGAGACGGGCAAGGGCCAGACGATCGCGATCGTCGACGCCTACGCCTCGCCGACCATGCTCAGCGACGCGAACGCGTACGCGAAGGCCACCGGCGACCCGCAGTTCGCCGCCGGTCAGTACACCCAGGACCTGGCCAGCGACTTCACCCTGACCTCGCCCGACGAGTGCGACGCCGCGGGCTGGTACGGCGAGGAGACGCTCGACGTCGAGGCGTCGCACGGCATGGCGCCCGGCGCGAACATCACCTACGTCGGCGCGGCGAGCTGCCAGGACTCCGACCTGCTTGCCGCGCTCGCGCTGATCGTCGACAACCACCTGGCCAGCATCGTCAGCGACTCGTGGGGTGAGCCCACCGACCAGGCGAGCGAGATCGCGGTCTACAACGAGATCTTCCAGGCCG
>Ga0335078_10011199_pt1 | contig 13303 bp, 8 predicted proteins | sample Lox_Sample_32_FD_206711 | JGI IMG/M metagenome (GOLD analysis project Ga0335078, IMG submission 206711) | Soil microbial communities from Loxahatchee National Wildlife Refuge, Florida, United States - Lox_Sample_3.2 | ecosystem: Environmental > Terrestrial > Soil > Wetlands | place: USA: Florida...
CTCCGATCGGTTCCGGCTGTTCGACGAGGTGACGTCGCTGCTGCTGGCCGAGTCGCGGATCCAGCCGCTGCTCGTCCTCCTCGACGATCTGCAGTGGGCCGATCCGCCGTCGCAGCTGCTGCTCGATTTCCTCGCCCGCCGCCTGCCCGCCGGGGCGGTGGCCGTCGTGGGCAGCTACCGCGATACTGAACCAATTCCCGGCCCGGTACCGGGTTCCGCGCTGGCCTCGCTGGCCGCCAGGACCACCGTGCTGCCGCTGACCGGGCTCAGCCCGGGCGCGGTCACCAACCTGGTCGCGGACGTCGTGGGTGACCAGCGCGCGGCCGAGGTCGCCGCGGGCGTGCACCGGCGGACCGGCGGCAACCCGTTCTTCGCGCAGCAGGTCTCGTGGTTGCTGCGGAGCGGCCAGGACGGCATCCCGCCCGGCGTCCACGAGGCGCTGGCCCTCCGGTTCGCCGCCCTGCCCGGTGCCGCGGCCGCCGCGCTGCGCACGGCCGCCGTCATCGGCCAGCGGTTCACCGCGGATCTTGTCGCCCAGGCGGCCGGCGAGCGGCCCGGGGCCGTGACCGAAGCGCTGTCCGCCGCGGTCAGGGCCCGCGTGGTCGGCCGGGACGCGCCCGATGCCTACCGCTTCGCGCACGACCTGTTCCGCGAGTACGCCTACGACCAGCTGCCCGCGGCCGAACGGGCCGGGCTGCACCAGCGAATCGGCCAGATCCTCGCCCAGGACCGTGACGTCCCGGTGGCCGAGATCGCCCGGCACTTCGTGCACGCCGACCCGGCGTCGCCGCAGGCCCGGCGCTACAGCGTCGCCGCGGCCAGGGACGCCGCCGCCCGCCTGGCCTACGAGGAAGCCGTCAGGCACTGGGAGCACGCCGTCGCCGCGCCGGGAGAAGCCCCGGCGGATCGTATCGAGGCGTGGCTGGAACTGGCGGAGGCCCGGCGGCGGGCGGGCCAGGGCGAGGCCGCGGGCCAGGCGTACCTGCGCGGCGCCGAACTAGCCCGGGCCGGCCCGGACCCGCGAGGGCTGGCCCGGGCCGCGCTCGGCCTCCACGCCATCGGCAGCCGCCTCTGGTGGCCCCCGGCCGAGGTCATCGCGCTGCTCTGCGAGGCCCTCGACACACTCGGCCCCGGCGGGAACGACGACCCGCTGCGGCTGCGCGTGCTGGCGAGCCTGGCCCGGGCCCTGGCCTGGTACGGGCTGGACCTGCCGCGGGCCAGGACGCTGGCCGCGGAGGCGGTGGCGGCCGCCCGCGCGGACGGCGATCCGCCGACGCTGGCCGCCTGCCTGCTGGCTCAGCACCACGCGGTCTGGCCCCGGACACCGCGCCCGAACGGTTGCGGATCGCCACCGCGCGCCGACAGATCCGGGCCCGGCTGGCCGACCTGGGCGAGGACATCGCGGAGGCGGAGAGCTGGAACGACCCCGAGCGGGCCGCCCGGGCCCGGGCCGAGCGGGACGTGCTGCTGCGCGAGCTCGCGGCCGCGGCGGGCCCGGCTGGACAACCCCGCCTGCTCGGCGACCAGTCAGAACGGGCGCGCAAGACGGTCACCGCCCGGATCCGCGACATCATCAGCCGGATCGAGCAGGTGCACCCGGCGCTCGCCAGTCATCTCAGCGAGAGCATCACGACAGGCACCCGCTGCTCCTACTCGCCGCCCACCCCGGTGACCTGGCGCCTCTAGCCGGCATCTGGCACTTCCTGGCGGGAATCTCGCGCCTTCCTCGTGAACGGACCAACGAGGAGGCTGTGATGTACGACGTGATCATCGTGGGTGCCCGGGTGGCGGGCGCCTCGACGGCGATGCTGCTGGCCCGGCGGGGCCTGAAGGTGCTCGTGCTGGACGGGGCCACGTTCCCGAGCGACACCCTGTCCACCCATCAGGTTCAGCTCCCCGGCGTGGCCCGGCTGGCCCGGTGGGGCGTGCTCGACGCCCTGCTCGAGGCGGGCACGCCGGTGACCCGCGACATCCGCTTCGACCAGGGCGACGCCGTGATCACCGGGCGGTACCCGGCCTACCAGGGCATCGAGGTAATGTGCAGCCCGCGCCGCACGCTGCTCGACTGGGTGCTCGTGGACGCGGCCCGGGCGACCGGCGCCGAGGTCAGGGAGAACTTCGCCGTCGAGGAGATCCTCGGCGACGGACAGGTCACCGGCGTCCGCGGCCGGGAGAAGGGCGCGCCCCCGGTCACCGAGCAGGCGCGGCTCGTCATCGGCGCGGACGGCAAGCACTCGCTGGTGGCCACGGCGGTGAATGCCCGCGCCTACCGCACCAGGCCGCCGCGATCGATCGCGTTCTACACCTACTGGGCCGACGTGCCAGCCCGGGACGGCAGCCCGGCCGGGACCGGCGAGGTCTACGGCAGGCCCGGCTGCGTCGCCGCCGCCTGGCCGACCAGCGACGGCCTGCTGGTGACCTACATGGCCTGGCCGGCTGCCCGGTTCGACGAGTTCCGCCGCGACGTCGAGGGCAACTTCCTGCGCACGCTCGACACGGTGGGCCTGGGCGAGAGAATCCGGGCCGGCCGCCGGGCGGAGCGGTTCCGCGGCACCCCCGACCTGCCCAGTTACCTGCGCCAGCCCTACGGTCCCGGCTGGGCTCTGGTCGGTGACGCGGGCCTGCTGCTCGACCCGATCACCGGCCAGGGCATCAGCCACGCCTTCCGCGACGCGGAACTGCTGGCCGATGCCGTCGCCGACGGGCTCGGCGGTATCCGCCCGCTTGCTGAGGCGCTCGCCCGATACCATCGCGCCCGGGATCGCGCCGCCCGGCCGATGTATGACTTCACCGCCCGGCTGGCCGCGATCAACCCGCCCACCCCGGCCGAGATGGCGCTCTTCCGGGCGATCGCGCGCCGCCAGGAGGACGCCGACATGTTCTTCGGCGTGCTGGCCGGCTCGATCCCGCTGCGCCAGTTCATGTCGCCGCGCACCATGGTGCGCCTGGTCGGAGCGGGCGGGTTCGCCCGGCTGGCGTTCGGCCAGGCGCGGTCGCACCGGGCGGGCCCGGCCGCGGGTCCTCAGCTCGCCGAGGGCAGCTCGCCGCGCAGCGCCGAAAACGCCAGCGCCACGTGATGGCGGACCGCGGCCTCGCTGAGCCCTGTCGCGGCCGCGACCTGGTTCTCCGGCAGGTCGGCGACGTACCGCAGCACCAGGACCTCGCGCTGCCGCACGGGCAGAGCCCACAGCGCGGACATCAGACCGGAATCCCCGGGCCTGCGACCGAGTGGCACCGCACGGGACCGCTCGACCACCAGCCGCAGCAGCAAAGACAGCGCGGCGCCCGCATCCGGCCGGTCCCGATGACCCGGCCAGGCCGAATACACGGCGACAAACGCGTCCTGCACGATGTCTTCCGCGGTAGCGAGGTCGGGTACCAGCAGCGCTGCCATCCTGACCAGGGGCCGGTAGTGACGCTGATACAGCTCGGTCAGGGCACGGTCGGCGTCAGCCGTCTCCGCCCGAGCGGGCGGGGCGGGCCACGGTCCGGCCCGCCCCGGTATCCTCCGCCCGCTCCGCACGATCGCCTCCCCATGGGCCAGCCACCACTATCGCGCTCGCGCCCGCCATGACCGTATCCACGAGATCGGGGATCCGCCCCGCCCGACGCCCGCCTCGTCCCCTGGTATCCCCGAGCTCCCTGCACACTCCCGTGACCAGTGATACAACCTCCGTCACGTCGCTGCTCCAATACTCCCCATCGCTGCTCCACAAATAAGGCGTGGATGCCTCGTTCATGTCGCTGTTACTGCATGAAGGAGGCATCCACGCCGAAAGAATCCCCGGCCCATCACGGGGCATCTTCGCATGCGAGCGGCCGGGCCTCGGCATCCATTAGTTCGGCGATGGCCGGATGGCGGCGCAGCCTGGCCAGGCAGCGACTGCGGCTCGGCCCGATGCTGCCGATAGGGATCCCCAGCCTGGCGCTGATCTCGGCGTACGACACGGGAGGGTCCGCGGTGAGCAGGATGATCAGCTCCCGGTAGCCGGGGGGTAGATCCGACACCGCCTTGCGGAGCGCGGCGTGGCGCTCGGCCAGGAGTAGTTCGTGCTCGGCCAGCACCGCTTCCGGGTCCGCCATGTTGTCTGCGTCCACAAGCGGCCCGGTAACCTGCGGCAGCTGGGCGGCCGTCCGCCGGACCCGGATGCATTGGCGACGGGTAGTGGTAGCGATCCAGCCGGGCAGCGCGGCCGGATCGCGGAGGTCGCCGAGATGATTCACCAGGTGCAGCCACACCACCTGGCCGACGTCCTCGGCGTCGGCGTCGCCCAGCCGGTACTTGCGGCAGATCGACCAGATCAGCGGCGCGTACCGCTCGACGATTCCATCCCACGCTTGCTTGTCGCCGTCCCTAGCGCGGGTCACCAGGTCGATGACAGATGGGTCGTCGTGCGGCCGGTTACCATTCCCTCGCGCAGGTGATGCCTCAGCCATTGGCCTACTCCTTTGACAGTCACAGACTCATGCTGGCCGCAGGCGCTGCAGCACTCGTTGCACTGTGCGCTGCAGTCCGCGCTGGAAACCGGGCCGGAAATCAAGAGGCCAAGTTGCTCGCGCGGAGTTAAGTTTGTGGGGGAAGTCCCTTTTTGCTGGGGAGGGGGGGCATGAATGAGCCGGGCGTTTCAGCTCTGCGGTTTGGCGTGCTCGGCTCTTTGCGAGTGTGGCAGGGCCAGACCGTAATAGATCTCGGACCAGTTCAGCAGCGGGTGGTATTGGCGGTACTGGCGCTGCAGGCCGGCCGGCCGGTCGGCCGGCAGCAGATGATCAATGCCGTGTGGGGCGAGACCCCTCCCAGGCATGCCGTGAACCTGGTGCAACGGCACGTTTCCGGGCTGCGCCGTGTCCTCGAGCCCGGCCGACCTGGACATGCGCCATCTGACCTGCTGACCTGGACCGATGCCGGCTATCTGCTGACGCTGCCCGCGGGCGCTCTTGATCTGGGCATATACGAGAGTGAGCTGGCCCGGGCCCGGACGGCGCGAGCCAGCGGGCACCTGGAGGAGGCAGCCGAAGCGTTGCGTGCCGCGCTGCGGCTCTGGCGCGGACCGGTCTGCGATGGTTTGTACAGCCCGCTCCTAGACGCGCAGCGCGATCGGCTGGCCGAGTCACGCATCGGTGTCATCGAGGATCGCATTGAGCTTGAGCTGGCGATCGGCGATCAGGCCGATCCGATCGCGGAGTTGCGTAATCTCATCGCCGAGTATCCGTTGCGGGAACGGTTGCACGGTCTGCTCATGCTGGCGCTATACCGGGTCGGCCGTCAGGCAGATGCGCTGGCTGCCTTCCGCGACGCGCGGCGCCATCTGCACGAACAACTCGGCGTCGAACCCGGGGTATCGCTTCAGCGCCTGCACCAGCAGATCCTGGCTGCCGCCCCGGAGCTGGCTGCCCCTGAGGTCACTGCCGGCGTCAGCGCTGTCACCAGCACCCGCCGACCATTGCCGGCCCAGTTGCCCCACCCGATTCCGGACTTTACCGGCCGCGACGCCGAGCTCGGCCGGCTGGACGCGCTGATGGCGGCCGGGGACCGCAACGCCGGGACGAGCGTTATCATCACGGCGATCACGGGAACTGCCGGAGTCGGCAAGACCGCCCTAGCGGTGCACTGGGCTCACCAGATACGCGGACGATTTCCGGATGGCCAGCTGTATGTGAACTTGCGCGGCTTCGACCAGACCGGCAGTGCCATGAAACCGGCCGAGGCGATCCGGGGATTCCTGGATGCCTTCGGGGTCCCGCCACAGCAGTTCCCCGCGAGCCTCGAGGCCCAGGAGGGTCTCTACCGCAGCATGCTCGCCGGCCGGCGAGTCCTGGTCTTGCTTGACAACGCCGGCGACGAGGACCAGGTCAGGCCGCTGCTACCTGGCTCGCCGGGCTGCCTGGTCATCGTGACGAGCCGTAACGAGCTGCCCGGCCTCATTGTCACCGAGGGCGCGCAGCCGGTGTCCGTGGACTTGATGAGCGCCGGTGAGGCGCGGCAGTTGCTTTCCCGCCGCATCGGCGAGAGCCGGGTATCGAGCGAGGCTCAGGCGGTTGAGGACATCATTACCCTGTGCGCCCGGCTGCCGCTGGCCCTCATGCTCGTCGCGGCGCGCGCCGCTACCCGTTCCGATTTCCGCCTGTCCGCACTCGCGGCGGAACTGCGTGAGGCCGGAGGGTCACTGGACGCGTTCAGCGGCTACGACCAGGCCACCAATGTCCGAGCGGTATTCTCCTGGTCCTACCAGCGGCTCAGCGTTCCCGGCCGCAGCCTGTTCAGGCTGCTGGGGCTTCATTTCGGACCAGACATCGCCACGCCGGCCGTTGTCAGCCTGGTCGGCTTGCCCAAAGAACAGGTCCGGCCCGCACTGGCCGAGCTGGCACGGGCTCATCTCGTTACCGAGCGGACTCCGGGCCGGTTCGCATCTCACGACTTGCTTCGTGCGTACGCCACCGAAATGGCCTACACTCACGACCCCGAGGACCACCGTCATGCGGCCATGCAACGGATGCTTGATCATTACTTGCATACCGCTAGCCGCGCCGACGGACTGCTCAACCGGCTTCGTGACCGCCCGTTTACGCTGGCCGACACCGCAGCCGGGGTTGTACCGGAAACCATTGCCGACCAGAAGCAGGCACTGGCCTGGTTCGAATCGGAATACCCGGTGCTCATCGCCGCCCTTCGGCAGGTGACCGGATTCGACACCCATATCTGGCAGCTGGCCTGGGTCCTGGTGTCATTTTTCGAGTACCAGGGCCACTGGCGGGACTGGAGGGACAGCCAGGTCACTGCGCTGGAGGCCAGTCGGCGACTATCGGACGAGCAAGCCCAGGCACACGCCCATCTTCTTCTGGCTAGCGTGTCCATCCAGCTGATCGACTACGACGACGCGCACTCACACCTCCAGCGGGCCCTCGACCTTTTTACGGAACTAGGCAGCAATACAGGCCAAGCCGAGACCCATCACAACTACGCATGGATGTTCGAGCGACAGGGCCGCTACCAGGAGGCTGTACCCCACGAACAGCAAGCATTGGCCATGTACCAAGCGGCAGGCCACCGCACCGGAGCCGCCAGGACACTCAATGGGGTGGGGTGGTTTCACGCTCAGCTAGGCGACTACCAGCAAGCGCTCATCTCCTGTCAGGAAGCTCTCGACCTGCAGCGCGAGATCGGTGACCGCTTCGGAGAGGCCGCGACGTACGACAGCCTGGGCTATGTTCACCGCCACCTCGGCCATCAAAGGGAAGCCACAACCTGCTATGAGAAATCCGTCGACCTGTATGGTGAACTCGGCGACCATTACAACGAAGCTGACACCCTTAGTTCCCTTGGCGACGCCTATCAGGCTTTCGGAGATGCTAGGTCCGCCCGCATCGCCTGGCAACGCGCATTGACAATTTTCGATCAACTCGGCCATCCCCATGCCGACGAGATCCGCGCTAGAATGCGCGAACACCGTGAATACGTCGCACAGAGCCCGTAATAATCACAGGCTGAGCGTTACCGCGTCTTGACCGAGGGAAGGGCAAGTGCGAGAGCGAACTGCCCGTCGAGGAACATCAGGCCACGCTTCTGAAACTCTGTAAAGACCTCTTGGACGGCTTCAACCGGCAAGCGCAGTCCCAGTTCTCGTCGGACAGCAGCCGCGGTCGTAGGCTTGTTAATGCATGCTAGGTACAAGTCAGCGAGCGTGTCCTCGAAGGAATAAGTACCTCCCTGCCCTTGTTTTCTTTCGTCGTATATCTGGATGAAATGCGGCGCGGACCAGTACTTTAGCACGGGCAGTGTGGCCGCCTGCCAGGCGTTCGACCAATCCTCGGCGGCGCGACGCACGCCCGCGTACGCGCTGTCGGGCAATCCTCCATCAAGATCATAGTCAAAAAAATAAGCAATACGCTCGAGATCGACATGTCCTGGATAAATATATTGATAGCTGCGTTCCGGCGTCCGGTAGCGGAGCCGGAACGTTTCATGCTCGGTGAAAAGAGGGCTGAACCTCTCCAGCCAGATTCGGTTGGCACTCGAAGGTGGCCGTAGATGAAGCAGATCCGGTATGACGGTAGCCTGTTCCGTATAGTCCTCCTCCGTCTCGCCAGGGAAACCCCAGAGGAGATTCCACTCAACGTCTAGGTCATAATAGCGAGCCCAACGCAGGAAGTTGACGTTCTGGATGGCACGAATACCCTTGCGCATGAGGCGCAGCACGTTGGAGCTCAGCGACTCGATTCCGGGCTGCAATTGAGTTACGCCGGCCTGCGCCAGCAGTTTTAGCTGTTTCCGTGTCAGGCTTGCCTTGACCTCATAGAAGATTTCGTAACCAGTCTCGTTTTCGATGAGCAAGGGAAACAACTTCGTGAGGTACGTCGTGTCCATGATGTTATCGACCGCTTCGAAACGGAAGCTGCGGTAACGCTTTGCCTGATTGGTGAGTTCGTCCAGCACGCGCTCTGGCGACTTGGACCTGAATGACATTGCCGTTCCGTTAAGCCCGCAGAACGTGCAGTGGTGCTTTGCTCCCCACCAGCATCCCCGGGCCGTCTCGATGGGAAGCCAGACGCTGCGGTGCCCGACGCGGGGAAGAATGCCCAGGTCCTCGGCACGCTGGAAATATTCGTCATAATCCGGCATCGGCAGGTCATCGAGCCGGACACTTGCGGGTCCGTGCGGCGTCACCTTGACCTGCCCGTCGAGACGGCGGGCGAGGCCGGGAACGGCGTCGAGGTCGGCTCCGGTGGCCAGGGTGCCGAGCAGACGAGGGAACGTGTCATCGCCTTCACCGATGACAGCGAAGTCGATACAGTCGATGCTACGAACCAGTTCGGGCCCCATTTCGCTATCGAAATTGGCGCCACCGAATACTGTCACAATGCCTGGCTGGCGTTGTTTCAAGCGCCGAGCCAGCGCGAATGATGCGGCGTTCTGCTGGAATGTCGAGGTGAAACCGACAACCACGTCTTCTGGCGAAAAGGTGTCAGCGAGTGCGTCGAGATAAGCTGGGATGTCAATGTTGCGAATCCGGAGAAGCCTTTCACGTAGCTCTTCCCTCGATGCGCCGAGATATGACAATTCATCGGAGAGATCGTCGATCATTTGCGCATCCGGATCCGGTGCTGTGCCCGGAAAGGCCGCAGGGGAGAACAGCCATTCGCCTACCATGGGACCACGATGCTGGCAGAGGAGCCCGTAGTAGTCGATGCCTATGCGGACTGCGAAATCCAGGTTCGCATGCAGCGTACGGACTGGGAAACCACATCTCGCCGTGAGCGACTTGAGGAGACCGAGCTGGATTGACGGTCGGTGCTGAGCCATGAACGGCATGGAAACCAGGACCACGCGCAGCCCTGAACGCTCGCCTGCCGTTGCTTCGCTTGGCATGCCGACGCTCCATCCGGGTAGGTGGTACTAACCTAAAGGCTGGGGTCATCCTGATCGACGGCGGGTTGTCGTCGTCTATACTCCCCGGTTAACGCATCCCTACGATCTTTTCGTTACCGCCAGCAACGGAATCGAAGTAATTGCCCGGGATGTAGGCATTAAGAAGCTGTTGCTGAAGATCTCCGAGAGTCGCTTGCCGACCGCCGGCTCCCGGTGTATCGCCTCTGATTTCGGGCACCGGCAGAGTTACCGTCCCGGCGAGCGGATCAGAAACCGTAACGCGGGCTGCAGCCGCCGCGAAGATGGCCAGCAGCAGCATGTGTTCTTGCTGGCTCAACGACTGCTGGATCCCGCGCAGCTTCTCGGCGAGAGTGGAAATGTCTTGCAGATTGAATTCCAGATCGGCCAGAGGGGTCCCCGGCTGTGCACTTGGTCTCGCCGTGCTGGCCGTGTTGCTGGGGGGCCTCTGAAGTGAAGATACCGACTGGGAGGAATGCTTACTGGCGGCAGGCGGAGAACCGGCGCTGTAGATAGCCTGCTTGTTATGCCGACCGCTGTCATCATCACCGAATGCAGAATCGCGGTCCTCCCGCGGGTTACGGCCATGCGTCACGTCTGCGGTGACGATAACGCCGTCGGCTGTCTGCTGATGCCATCTCCCGTCTGCCGGGTCGATCCATGAAATGTAGCAGTTCGGAGGAACCCGCTCCGGCAATGGACCCGCTAGGGTGTTGAGGAAGTCGACCGGGCGCGTGGCGGCGGGTTCGTAGAAGGTCGGGAGTATAAAGTCAGAGACCTGCACGCCTTCGATACCATAGCTGGAAGTTTCGCAGGGATCGCACACCTCGACAAGGTAAAAGACCTGCCGACCAGTGTGGTTCAGGTCGACGTCGGCGGCCGGCGTGAAGCGGTTGCCCCACGGATCAACCAGCATCTCGAGCAGTTCATGGCTGATCCCGATGCTCAGATGTGGGCCATTAACCGCTTCGGCATACGGTTGACCCTGGTCATCGAGGTGCACGCCACCGGCGCCGGTGAGCGAGTCGACGACCTTTACGGGCCATGTGCCCGGCGGGACTGCATCTTGGGAGGCCAGTACGGAGATATCTGCCCGTACACCCCAAGCCGGTGCGAAGTGGTAGTCCACCTGCTGCTGGCAAGCGGCCGCGATTTGCTCTAGTTCGTCGGGCGGCACAACAGCACCGGCTGTCTGATCGATTAGGGCGACTTTCCAAGTGTTCATCTCGTGCCCCCACACTTTCGATCTGCGGGCCACGCCGAGGGCCCGGTCCACTATGAAACTGAAAGCAGCCTTCCTAGCGTTCCTGTGACCGTCCAGCGGCATCCTCGATCCGAACGGCCATCGGTGACCTTGCCATCAAGCCCACACTTTGCCGTCCACGGAGCCGACTGACAGTGATACAAGCAAATTAGCGGATTACTGCTGTTATTTCATCTAAATGTGATTAGAGATATCAAACTAAACTACTGTTGCCGGTGGAATTGTATACCATTCGACGGGACAAGACCATGAGCACTTCTTCTTGCTATTGCGCTGCTGCTCTGGGACTGGAACGGGGCTGGTCGATTTGACCCGCCTGCCGGGGCAGCATACGGCCCTTCTTGCTGCTGTCGCGGAACCACGGCGTTGTCGCATAGTCAATGCCCTGACCACCACAACGTCACATCGTCGTGGTTGCACTCGCCGCGCCAAGCGGCCGGTGGACGGGCTGGCATGCGTCCTGGCCGCTGATCGAGCTAGTCGAGCAGCGGGCGGCCGCGGATCGAGGCGTCCAGGACCTCCGCCGTGTGCGCGACCGCGATGCTCTGGCCGCGCTCGGCCAGGGCGGAGGCGATCTGCAGCGAGCAGCCCGGGTTGGCCGAGATGAGCAGCGGCGCGCCGGTGGACTGCACCGACTCGGCCTTGCGGGCGCCAAGCTCGCTGGCCGCCGCGGGCTGCAGCAGGTTGTACACGCCCGCCGAACCGCAGCAGGTGCCCGCGTCGGGCACCTCGACCAGCGTCAGCCCGGGGATCGCCCGCAGCAGGTCGCGCGGCTGCCGGGTGATCCGCTGCGCGTGCGCCAGGTGGCAGGCGTCGTGATAGGCGGCGGTGACCGGCAGCGGGTGCCGCGGCGCCGTCGGCCCGAGTTCGGCCAGGAACTCGGCGAGGTCCCTGACCTTGCCGCTCATCTCGGCCGCGCGCTCGGCCCAGCCGCCGTCGGCCCCCTGCAGCAGCCGCTCGTACTCTTTCATGGCCGAACCACAGCCAGCCGAGTTGACCACCACCGCGTCCACGCCGGCCTGCTCGAACGTGGCGATCGTGCGCCGGGCGAACGCGCTGGCCTCGGCCTCCCGGCCGGAGTGCAGCGACAGCGCGCCGCAGCAGCCCTGCCCGCGCGGGATGATCACGTCGCACCCCTCGGCGGCGAGCACCCGGGCGGTCGCGGCGTTGACCCGCGGGAAGAACACCGACTGCACGCACCCGGTGAGCATGCCGACCACCGCCCGCCGGGTGCCGAGCGCCGGGACACGTCCCGGCAGCGGCCGCGCCGCCGCCGCGGACACGCCCGGCGGGGCCAGCCGCAGCGCCGCGCTAAGCACGGGGGAGACCCGGTCCGGGAGGCTGCTCTGGGCTAGCCGCCGGTCCAGCCCGATCCGCTGCGCCACCCGCAGCGGCGCGGTCATCGCCCGCAGCCGCCTGGGGTAGGGGAACAGGGAGAAGATCGCGGCCCGCGCGATCCGGTCCCGGGCCGGCCGTTTCGGGGCCGGGGGCAGGTCCGGCACCGGGCGCCCGGTCCCGGCGGCGGCATCGGCCCCGCGCACCTCGGCCACCTGCGCGTCCCCGTTAGCGTCGGGTGCCCGCGCGGCCACCGCGGGCTGTACCCCGGACCCGGAGCGTGCCTCCTCGGTCCATACCCGGGCCGCCTCGATGAGCTGGTCGTACTGCACCCCGGAGGGGCACGCGGTCATGCAGGCCATGCAGCCCAGACAGCGGTCGAAGTGCTCGGCCGCCGCGACCGAGAGCGAAGCCCCGTCCAGGATCTGGTTGACCAGGTAGATCCGGCCTCGCGGGGAGTCCATCTCCTCGGCCCACAACTGGTAGGTCGGGCAGGCCGGCAGGCAGAAACCGCAGTGCACGCAGTCCTTCGCCACCTCGCGCAGCGAGTTCTCGTCCTGCACTAGTCACCTCCGCCGTGTCTCGGGCGCCGCCCCGCCGGGCCAGCACCGCGGCCAGGGAACATCCGGTGATCCGGATCGAACTGGTCCCGCACGGCTCGCATCAGGGCCAGGCCGGGAACCGCCCTGTCCCAGCTCGCCGCGAGCACCGCCGGCGGCGCGGCCAGCACGGCCACGCGTCCGCGGGGGGCGGCGGATCCCAGGGTGCCCGCGACGTGGTCCCGCAGCATGGTCACGAACCGGACGGCATCGGCGTCCGAGGTGCCAGGGTCCAGGCAGACGTACAGCGCGCCCGCGCCGGCCGGGCCGCTCACCGCAGGCCGGATCCCGGCGGCGGCGCCCGCCGCGGCGATCGCATCGAGCACCGGCCCCAGCGAGCTCACCCAGAACGAGACCCGGACCACGATCGCGGAATCAGGCAGCGCGCCCCAGCGCGGGGGCGCCGTCTCGGCGACCGACACCGTGCCGCCCGACACCCGGCCGCCCGACACCGTGCCGCCCGGTGCCGCCAGCAACTCGGACATCTGCCTGGCCCGCTCAGCCACCCCCGACCCGGTGCCCTCGAGCAGCACCCCGACCCGCAGCGGGCGCTGCGACCCGCCCGGCCAGTCCAGCTCCACCGCGGAGGGCACCAGCGGCGAGCCCGCCGCCGCGGCCGCCGCCGCGACCGCGCCGGCCCGCTCGGCCGGGCCGAACTCCGCCGTCACCCACGCCATCGCCGCGGGCAGCGGATGCAGCCGGAAGGTCGCCTCGGTGATCAAG
>Ga0335078_10011200_pt1 | contig 13303 bp, 13 predicted proteins | sample Lox_Sample_32_FD_206711 | JGI IMG/M metagenome (GOLD analysis project Ga0335078, IMG submission 206711) | Soil microbial communities from Loxahatchee National Wildlife Refuge, Florida, United States - Lox_Sample_3.2 | ecosystem: Environmental > Terrestrial > Soil > Wetlands | place: USA...
CCGCCGCGAGGCGTGAGGAGACAGGTGGGGGCTCGGCAGGCGCAAACAGACGGCATTTCTACTATTTTTTGGCGGTGCCGGAACTTCCTCGCGCCGAGCGGAGTGGTGATCGAACGATCCAAATATAATGGCAGTCAGGACCGCCACTGGCATTGTGATTGCTGCATTTGGTTGGAATTCTCCTATAAATGACTTCAGAGTGCTTCGAGGCCGGCGAAATGTACCCTGCTCGCTCCCGTGATTCATTTGTCCGACAAAGGATTCGCGGGAACGCAAATGCGCTGAGAGGGCGGACGGTGACCCTCGTCGGGTCGGCGCCTCGCGTGCGATCCCGCAATGACGTTGGATCGCATTCGGCCGCCAGGATTTTGGAGATTTTGGAGATTAAGGTCTGCGCCGGAGTTCCGAGCCTGGTCGCGCAAGGGCCGCCGAGCGTTTGTCGACCGTGATACGCGAACCGCCCATATACTGCTTCGGACAATTTCAGCTCGATCCCATCAATCAGGAGCTATGGCGGGGCTCCCAATTGATCGAGGTACGCCGCAAAGCGTTCGAGGTGCTGCTGTATCTGGTTCGCAGTCCCCGCCGCCTGATCACTCGCGAGGAACTGCTCAACGGGGTATGGAACGGCAGTTCGGTTTCCAGCAGCCTCCTGCGCGCCTACATTTGGGAGCTGCGACGAGTCCTGGGCGACACGGCGTCAGCGCCGCGTTATCTGGAAACTCTAAGCGGTCGAGGCTATCGCTTTCTGCAACAGGTGCGCGTTGAGCAGCGGCTTTCGGAGGCGGCTGATGATAACGGCGCTGACGATTCCTCTTATTTGCAAAATGACACGGTATCCGATCACGAGACCGCAGTCCCTGCTCCCTCCGCCAATGGACCCGGCATCCATCATGTTGTTCCTCATACCCCCGCGTTGGTGATTGGCGTCCTTCATTCGCTGGTCGGCACCATGGCCTATAGCGAGAGCCCGGTGGTGGACGCGACCCTGTTCGCGATTCACGAGACTAACCGACGCGGCGGACTGCTGGGACGGCGCGTCGAGGCGATCGTGGCGGACGGAAAATCCAAGGGCGCCACCTTCGCGCGGCAGGCGGAATGCCTGTTGGCCGAGCGCAAGGTCAGCGCGCTGTTCGGCTGCTGGATGTCGGCCCATCGCAAGCAGGTGCTTCCGATTGTAGAGAAATATAACGGACTGATGGTCTATCCGGTGCAATACGAGGGACTGGAGCATTCGCCTAACGTCTTTTACATCGGCGCCGCCCCCAATCAGCAGATCATACCGGCGATCCGGTGGGCGTTTGGCTTTCTCAACTGCCGACGGCTGTTTTTGATCGGCTCCGACTACATCTTTCCGCGCGTCGCGAACCAGATCGTGCGCGATCAGGCAAACCGGATCGGCGCCGAGATTGTGGGAGAGGTTTATCTCCCGTCGGGCTCGCTCGAGGTCCGCGACCTGGTGCACCAGATCGCCGCAGCGATGCCGGATTTGATCGTCAACACCATCAATGGCGATAGCAATATCGCGTTTTTTCGCACCCTGCGCGCCGCCGGGATCACCCCTGCCACCATTCCCACGCTCTCCTTTAGTATCGGTGAAAACGAGTTGCGCAACCTCGACATCTGCGGCGACTATGCCGCCTGGAATTATTTCCAGACCATCGAGCGGCGCGAGAACCAGGCTTTTCTGGAGTCTTTCCGCTCGCGCTATGGTCCGCAACGGGTCACCTCGGATCCGATGGAGGCTGCTTACGTCGGGGTAAATCTGTGGGCGCAGGCGGTGACCGAGGCCGGTTCGGTCGAGCCTTCCGAGGTCCGCGCCGCGTTGCGCCATCAGAGTTTCAACGCGCCGGAAGGCGTGGTGCATATCGATCCCGACAACCAGCATACCTGGAAGACGATTCGGATCGGCAAGGTTCGCGAGGATAGCCAGTTCGAGGTCATCTATAGCTCCGAGAAACCGATTCGCCCGGAGCCGTACCCGGATACGCGCTCGACGCGCGATTGGAATCTTTACGTTGATACGCTGTTGGCGCGTAGCCCGATTCCGCTCGCCTAGCGGCATCGTTAAAGAAGCGTTAATCCAGCGTTAAATTTTGCGTCGGATCAACATCCATCTGATTTTTCGATCCCATGGGGCGGATCCGTGGCTGCCTTCATTCTGACCACAACCGCTGTATTCCGCATACGCAAACGCCTGTAGCGCGAGCATCCGCGCGTTTTTTCGAGGTTTCAATTTGCATTGGGGCGGCGATCGATCGCCGGTCGCATGACGCCGGAAAATCTTCCGATCGCGCGACGCACGTCGCACGTGAGCACGGCAACCTCGTCGCTCTGGCATCGAGAAGTGCGTCGCATCGCACCGCTCATCATGAGGACGTAACGCGGTCGAGGCGCGGCGGAGAGGCTCTCGCGACCTCAATGGTATAGCGGTTGCTTAGTCGCGATCCGTTGGGAATCGCACGCAAAAAGGGAATCGCACTAAACGCGGCGTCAATTGGTTTAACGACTTTGCATTGACAGTTCGGGAGGGCTCTGTGTCGTATCGAGGGAATGAGAAATTCGCGTGTCTGGCCAGGCTGGCGGCGGCAGCGGCGCTGGCCTTGTTGCTTTCGCCGCGCAATGTCGCGGCGGGAGATTCGGTGGATACCTCCGATCCGATCATGCTCGCGCGAGCTCCGAAGGTTTCAACCAGCGAAACCGTGCGGGAGCTGCGCAAGGAGATCGAGGAGGAGCGCGCCCGCACCGCGGATCTGGAGAAACGTCTTGACCAGGTCGAGCAACAACAGCAGACCCAGGCCAAGACCATCAGCGAGATCCCGAAGCTGCCGGTTGAAGTGGGGCGCGGAAAGGAAACCACACCCGGCATCAAAACCGGGCTTGCTCCCGCCGACATCTACGAAAAGGGTTTTTATCTTCGATCGGAAGATAAATCCTACTCGCTGTATATCAACGGGATGTTCCAGAATCGGTTTACCGTCTTCAAGGCCAACGATGTCTCGCATTTCGGCGCCTTGGACAATTACCAGAACACCTTCGACGTGTTCCTCGGACGGCTCGCCTTTTCCGGCTCGGTGTTCGAACCCGATTTGAAATACTTCGCCCAGACCCAGGTGAACACCGCAGGCAACAGCAACGGCATCTCGATGCTCGACTGGTTCACTTCCAAGACCTTCAACCAGTACCTGACCCTCCAGACCGGGCGTTCATTTATCCCTTACACCTACGAATACTACGACAATCCCGGCAATTATCTCTTCGCCGATCTCTCAACTGCCGAATATGCCTTTCTGCTGCAGCGCGCCATCGGTTTCCAGGCCTCCGGCCAGGTCGGCAAGCTCGGCTACGCGGGCGAAGTAATGAACAGCGTGCCCGCGCTCGATGCGGGTGGGCAGGAAAGTATCGGCACCAAATTGGCCTATCTCGGGCATCTGCACTACGACCTCCTGGAGCCCTATGGCTGGGTTGAAACCGATCCGAGCCCGAACGGCGCCACCAAGCCCCAGCTCACCCTATGGCTCTCCGGAATGTATAACCCGGTCGACTATGCCACCGGCTTTCAAAACGCACTCCCGGGCGACCGCACGTACGGCGGCAATTCCTCGATACTGTTCCGCTACGGTCAGTTGAGCTTTCAGGGCACCGGATACTATCGACGGACGCTGCAGACCGGCAAGGCTCCCAGCTACGACTCGTGGGGCTATGGCGAACAGGCAGGGTACTATCTGATTCCTGCGCGTTTGGAGCTGGCCGAGCGCATTACCGGCGTATGGTGGGGGGAACCGGAGATCGGTTTCAGCGGCGGGAATCAGAATAACTGGTTCAGCGGACCGACCAACTTTCCCTACCATCGCATAACCGAATACACCGCGGGCCTGAATTACTATTTGTACGGACACAACGCGAAGATCCAGGCCGACTATTCATACCTTGCCGGCTCTGGTTTCGATCACCATGGATTCGGCGCCAATCGGCTCGAAGTTCAAACCCAAGTGATGTTCTAACCCCGCGCGACGCCGGGAGAGGGAGAAATGCACGCTACGAATCGAACAAAGAGGAGCGCGATGAACGCAAAGTTGAAGTTCGCAGCCACTGGTGTTGCTGCACTGGTTCTAATGGTCGGCGGTTCGCCCGGGCTGCGCGGCACGGCAGGCGCTCAGGACACGGTCAAGGTCGGAGTCCTGCAATCACTTACCGGCACGATGGCGATCAGCGAGGTTACGGTCAAAAACGCCACCATGCTTGCGATCGACGAAATCAACGCCTCCGGCGGTGTGAACGGCAAGCAGATTTCGGCGGTGGTCGAGGACGGCGCCTCGGAACCCGGCATGTTTGCCCAGAAGGCGCAGAAGCTGATTCAGGAAGACAAGGTGGTAACGGTCTTCGGCGGATGGACCTCGGCCAGCCGCAAGGCGATGCTGCCGGTGTTCGAGCGCTTCAAGAATCTGCTCTGGTATCCAGTCCAGTTCGAGGGCAACGAATGTTCTCCCAACATCATGTATTCCGGCGCGCAACCCAATCAGCAGATTCTTCCCGCCCTCGATTGGGCCAAACAGAAGGGCTACAAAAGCTACTTCTTGCTGGGATCCGACTATGTTTTCCCCCGCACCGCCAACCTGATCCTTAAGAAGCACATCATTCATGATGGCCTGACCGTGGTCGACGAAGAATATGTTCCGCTCGGCGGCACCGACTTCAGCGCGATCGTCAACAAGATCGTCGCCGCCAAACCCGACGTGGTGTTCAACACGCTCAACGGCGACAGCAACGTCTCCTTCTTCAAGCAGATGGCGGCGGCAGGCCTGCCTCCTTCGAAGCTGCCGGTAATGTCATTCAGCATCGCGGAGCCGGAGGCCAAGGCGATGGGCCCCTCGCTGGTGCAAGGCAGCTATGCGGCGTGGAACTACTTCCAGACCCTCGACGATCCGGCCAGCAAAAAGTTCGTTGCGAACTACAAGGCCAAATTCGGCGCCGACTCGGTGGTCGATGATCCGATGGCGCATGGCTATCTCGACGTGTATGTGTGGGCTGCAGCCGCCAAAAAGGCCGGGACTTTCGATGTCGATGCGGTTCGTAAGGCGGCGGTGGGACTGGGCTGGGACGACGTGGTGATGGGCAAGACCAAGTTTGCGGCCAACCAGAGTCTCTATCAAACCGCCTATGTCGGCGAATTGGATCCTGCCGGCCAATTCAATATCCTTTGGCACTCCGATAAACCAATCTTTCCCGAGCCTTACGATCCACTGGCATTTCCGGGTAAAAAATGTGTGATTCACTAACTTGAATTGAACTCACCGTGATGCGTTATAACGGGTGCCGGGAGCGACTCGCTCCCGGCACCCGTGCGCGGGAGCGATATGACTGAATTCGCGCTGCTGGCCGGACAGGGTTTCAATGGGATCAGTCTGGCCTCGATTTTGTTGTTGGCGGCGCTTGGGCTGGCGCTCAGTTTCGGCCTGATGGGCGTCATCAATATGGCCCATGGCGAGTTGCTGATGACGGGCGGCTACCTGACTTATGTCACCCTGCAGTTCCTGCCCCACGGAATCGGATATCCGATCGGGCTGCTGGTCGCATTCATCGGAACCGCGCTGTTCGCCGGCGCGCTCGAAGTAACCCTGATCCGCCGGCTCTACGGACGCCCGCTCGATACGCTCCTCGCAACCTGGGGCGTCAGTCTGATTCTTCAGCAGGCCGCACGTTCTATCTTCGGTCCGATTGGCGACGAGGTCACCGCACCCGGCTGGCTGGCCGGTTCCTTGACGGTAGCGCACGGGCCGCTGACGGGCTTCGCGCTCCCGCTGTCCCGTATGTTCATCATCGCCCTTTCGGCGGGGGTCTTGGGACTGATCGCAATCCTGTTGACCCGCACCCGGATGGGTTTGCTGGTGCAGGCGGTACATCAGGATCGCGCGATGGCTGAGGCACTCGGCATCAACACCCGCACTGTCGATTTGGTGGTTTTCGCGATCGGTGGCGGGGTCGCGGGACTGGCCGGAGGGGCGCTTGCGCTGATTGCGCCGGTGACTCCCACGGTTGGCCAGAGCTACATCGTGTACGCGTTTCTGGTCGTGATCGTCGGAGGTCTCGGCAGTCTGCCCGGAACGGCGCTTGCCGCGTTGCTGATCGGACTGCTCTCCGCCGGATGGCAGATTTTCACCAGTGTCAGCACCTCGGACGTGTTGCTGTTGATCTTCGTTATCGCGTTCATTCAGTTCCGGCCTCGCGGCATCGTGAACGTTCGTTCCCGCTCGCTCGAGGAGGCCTGAGGTGCGGCGGATTGAAAATGTGGCTTGTGGGGTAGCGATCGTTCTGCTTCTGCTCGCGCCCACCTTCATCGGGCCGTACAACCTCTCGCTGCTCGGACGTTTTCTCGCGATGGGCATTCTGGCGATGGGCATCGCGCTGGTATGGGGCAACGCAGGTGTCCTTCCGCTCGGTCATGGCTTGTTCTTCGGCCTGGGGGCGTATGCGCTCGCGATGCATCTGAAGTTGGCGGCGTTGGGACCCGGCGAGTTGCCCGACTTCATGCAGTGGAACGGCCTTGAAACGCTACCGTGGCTATGGGTTCCGTTCAAAAATGGGGGAATTTCCCTCATCGCCGCAGCGGTCATTCCCACGGCGATCGCCGCCGCGCTGGCGTGGCTGCTGTTTCATCGGCGGGTCGGCGGAGTCTATTTCGCGATCATCACCCAGGCGCTGGTATTGGCCGCGACTACCTTCATCATCAGCCAACAGCCCTATACCGGCGGCTTCAATGGACTAACCGATTTCGGCAGCGCGTTCGGCTTTTCGCTCGCCGATCAGTCGACTCAAACCGGGCTTTACTTTGTAACTGTGGTGATTCTGGCGCTGGCCTTTCTCGGCACCCGATGGCTCCTCGAAACGCAATTCGGCAAACTGCTGCGCGCGATTCGCGATGGCGAGAATCGGGTCCGCTTCCTCGGCTATGACCCGGCGCCGTATAAGGTCGTGGCGTTCGCCTTCAGCGCATTCCTGGCCGCGATTGCGGGGGTGCTGTTCACGCTTAACATCGGCGTGATCTCGCCGGCTATGATCGGTGTCGTGCCGTCGATCGAGATGGTGATCTGGGTAGCGGTAGGCGGACGCGACAGTCTCGCCGGCGCGATTGTCGGCACGCTCATCGTCAATTTCGCCAAGGACAAAGTCAGCAGTGCGTTTCCCGAGCTTTGGCTCTACGTGATGGGCGCGCTTTTCGTAGTGGTGGTTACGGTGTTGCCCGACGGGCTCGGTGGTTTGCTGCGCTTGTTCGTGCGCGAACCGCGCGGCGAAGCGCGTCCGACCGTTATAACTCGCGTCCTGGTGCCGATAACCGACGAGCCTCCGGCCAAGCCGGAAAAGACCCCGCTGGAGAGCAATGGCTGAACCTCTGCTGCAAGTTGAAAACATCACCGTCTCCTTCGAGGGTTTCAAGGCGCTCGACGACGTCAGCCTGACGGTTTCGCCGACCACGGTCGAAGTCGTCATCGGATCCAATGGGGCGGGCAAATCCACCCTGATGGATGCGATTATCGGGCGGGTTCATCCGGTGGCGGGACGGGTCCGCTTCAAGGGCGAGGAGATTACCAGTCTGCCCGAATATGAAATCGTGCGGCGTGGCATTTGCCGCAAGTTCCAGACTCCGGGCATCCTGCCGACCTTGACGGTAGAGGAAAACGTCATCGTCGCCGCCAAACGTAGTCGCGGATGGATCAGTACCCTGCGTCGCTCGATCAGCGGCTCGGAAGCGGCGCGGGTCAGTGAGATTCTGGAACTGATCGCGCTCAGCGAGAAGCGCAAGATGCTGGCCGCGCATCTCGCGCATGGCGCCAAGCAGTGGCTCGAAATCGGGATGGTGGTTGCATCCGATGGCGACCTGCTGCTGCTCGACGAGCCGGCCGCCGGCATGACTCATCAGGAACGCGCCAAGACCGCCGACCTGATCAAGGCGCTCGCGAAGCGCCATGCCTTTGTCGTAATTGATCACGATATGGACTTTGTCGAGCAACTCAACGCACCTGTCACGGTGCTGCATATGGGACGGCTCTTGCGCCAGGGCAGTATCGATGAAGTCCGCAACGACCCGCAGGTGCAGGCGGTCTACCTGGGGCGCGCCGAGGAGGACAACCTTGCTCACGCTTGAAAAAATCGGCGCCGCGTACGGAATGAGCCCGGTGCTGACTGCGGTCGATTTAGAAATCGGCGCGGGCGAAGCCGTCACCTTGCTGGGCCGCAATGGGGTGGGCAAAACCACCCTGCTGCGCACCATCGCAGGGCTGCACCGGATCTCTGCCGGGCGATTGATCTTTGAAGGCAACGATGTGACCGCAATGCCGGCTTATCAGCGCGCGCGGAGCGGGATCGCTCTGGTGCCGCAAGGGCGTGGAATCTTCCCTCACCTGACGGTAGAGCAAAACCTGATGTTGGGTTTATCTTCGCTCACCGGACGGCCCACAGAGACCGCGGCAACGATCCCGCCCTATATCTTTGAGATGTTTCCGGTCTTGCAGCGGCTGCGTGCGCGCAAGGGAGGAGTGCTCAGCGGCGGCGAACAACAGCAACTCGCGCTCGGGCGCGCACTGGTGACGCAGCCGCGGCTATTGCTGCTGGATGAGCCGACCGAGGGTATTCAGCCATCGATCGTGCAAGAGATCGGCAATGCGCTTAATCGGATTCGAAGCGAGTTGAAGGTTGCTATCCTGCTGGTCGAGCAATATCTGCGCTTTGCGTGGGCAATTGCGGAGCGCTACTACGTGATGCAACGCGGCCGGATCGTCAGAAGCGGCGGCACCAAAGAGGAATCGCCCGATATGGTTGCCCATTTACTTAACGTATGAACCCTGCGCGGAGATCCGATGCGGCTCACTCCGAGAGAAATCGACAAGCTGCTTATCTTCAATGCCGGCGAAGTGGCGCGTCGGCGGAGGGCGCGCGGCTTGAAGTTGAATTATCCCGAGGCCGACGCGCTCATCAGTGCGGAGATCCTGGAAGGTATCCGCGATGGCCGCTCGGTTTCCGAGCTGATGGAATTCGGCGCCACCATTCTGTCGCGAGAAGACGTGATGGAGGGGGTCGCCGAGATGCTGGAAGAAGTCCAGGTGGAAGGAACCTTCCCCGATGGCACCAAACTGGTCACAGTCCATCGACCGATCCGCTGAGTATCCAAAGCAACAAAGGACTAAACGATGATTCCGGGGGAATACCTGTTGGCCGCCGATGACATCGTGGCCAACGTGGGACGCGAAACCGCGCAGTTGCGCGTGGTCAACCTCGGAGACCGGCCGATTCAGGTCGGCTCGCATTTCCATTTCTTCGAGGTCAACCGCGCATTGGCATTCGATCGCGCGCAAGCGTTCGGAATGCGCCTTAATATTCCCGCTGGAACCGCGGTTCGCTTCGAACCGGGAGATGACAAAATCGTCACGCTGGTGCGCCTTGGCGGCGCGGCTATCGCGCACGGCTTCAACAACCTCGCAGGCGGCCAAACGACTAAAGCCGAACGGGCCGCGGCGCTGCGCAGCGCACAACAGCGCGGATTCAGGATGAATGAGCCATGACGCTGCGAATTCCGCGCCGCCAATATGCCGACCTCTATGGTCCTACCACCGGCGATCGAATCCGTCTGGCCGACACCGAATTGCTAATCGAGGTCGAGCGCGATCTCACTACCCCCGGCGAAGAAGCAAAGTTCGGCGGGGGAAAGGTCCTGCGCGACGGGATGGGACAATCAGCTACCGCAACCGCCGAATCCGGCGCGCTTGACCTGGTGATCACCAATGCCGTGATCCTGGATCATTGGGGAATCATCAAGGCCGATATCGGAATCCGCGGCGGCTATATAGTTGGTATCGGCAAGGCCGGCAATCCCGACATCATGGACGGAGTGAGCCCGGGAATGGTTGTCGGTCCCGGCACCGAGGCGCTTGCCGGCGAAGGCTGCATCGTCACCGCCGGCGCCATCGATGCCCATGTGCATCTGATCTGTCCACAATTGGTCTGGGAGGCGTTGTCATCGGGGGTCACGACGATCTTCGGCGGCGGCACCGGTCCGGCAACCGGAACCAACGCGACCACCTGTACACCGGGACCATGGAATATCCATCGGATGCTGCAGGCGGCGGAAGCTTTTCCCGTCAACCTGGGTTTTCTCGGTAAGGGCAATGCCTCCAGCCGCGCGCCGCTGCGCGAACAAATCGAAGCAGGTGCGATCGGACTTAAGTTGCATGAGGATTGGGGCAGCACCCCGGCGGCGATAGATTGCGCGCTCTCGGTCGCCGAGGAGTACGACGTCCAGATCGCGATCCACACCGACACCCTGAACGAGGCCGGCTTCGTGCAGGATTCGATAGCGGCGTTCAAGGGACGCACCATCCACACCTATCACACCGAAGGTGCGGGCGGCGGCCACGCTCCCGATATCATCAAGGTCTGCGGCGAGGCCAACTGCTTGCCCTCCTCGACCAATCCGACGATGCCGTTCACGGTCAACACTCTGGATGAGCATCTCGACATGCTGATGGTTTGCCATCATCTCGATCCCAAAATTCCCGAGGATGTGGCATTCGCCGAATCGCGTATCCGCGCAGAAACCATCGCCGCAGAAGACATCCTGCACGACCTTGGCGCAATCAGCATGATGTCGTCGGACTCGCAGGCGATGGGGCGCATCGGCGAGGTGGTCATCCGCACCTGGCAGACCGCCGACAAGATGAAGCGACAGCGTGGCGCGCTGCGGGGCGATAGCGCGCGCAACGACAATCTGCGCGCGCGCCGCTACGTCGCCAAATACTCCATCAATCCCGCCATCGCGCATGGAGTGTCGGAGCACGTCGGCTCGGTGGCGATAGGACGGCTGGCCGATCTCGTGTTATGGAAGCCGGCCTTCTTCGGCGTAAAGCCGGAGCTGGTGCTCAAGGGAGGAATGATTGCGTGGGCCGCGATGGGCGATCCGAACGCCTCGATCCCCACGCCTGGGCCGGTGATCTATCGGCCGATGTTCGCGGCCTACGGAGGCGCTACGGCGCAATGCGCGCTCACCTTCGTCTCGCGCGCGGCCGCGGCGGTCGGAATCGCAGAGCGTCTTGGCCTCGCCCGCAGAGCCGTCGCCGTTCACGGATGCCGTAATCTGCGCAAGCATCATATGATCAACAACGACCTCTTACCCAACCTCGAAGTTGACGCCGATACCTACGAGGTCCGCGCCGACGGCGAACTGCTGACCTGCGAGCCTGCGGCGGTATTGCCGATGGCGCAAAGGTACTTTCTCTTTTAGCTATGCATCTGATCGAGCAGCTTCCGTCCGGGATCGAGCGTGCGAATCTGTCCGGCCACCAGCGCGACACTATCGTCATGACCTCGGAGGAGCGCCGCTGGTGTCGCCGCCGCGCGATGACGGTGGCCGGGCGCGAGATTGCGCTCGCACTTCCGACCGGCACCACGCTGGAGCCGGGCGCCATAATCGCCATCGGTTCTGATTGGTATCTCGAAGTGGAGGCGGCGCCGGAGAGTGTCCTCGCGGTTAGTCCGCATGATCGGGTGGATGCGATCCGGATCGCGTTCGAGATTGGCAATCATCATTTTCCGCTCGCGATCGAGGGCGAGGAACTGCTCGTTCCCGATGATACCGCGATGGTGCAGCTTTTGACGCGGCTCGGCGCTCACTGGCAGCGTCGGCGCGCGATCTTCAAACCAATCGCGCGAGGCCACGTCCATGAATAGCACCTCGTTGCTCGCGCTGCTGCAGTTCTCGGACGGCACTTTTCCCACCGGCGCGTATGCGCATTCGTGCGGGCTCGAGACCTTGGTCCAGGACGGTGCGGTGCGGGATGCGGCGGGAGTCGAACAGTTCCTGCGCGCCTACCTTGCGGGCGCCGTCGGCCGCGCAGATGCCGCCGCGGTGGCGATTGCGCTGCGCGCCGCCGCAACCGACGACCTTCGCGCGTGCGTCGAACTGGATGCCACGCTCGAGGCGATGAAGCCCGCCGCCGAGCAGCGCGCGGCGAGCCGGCAATTCGGACGCCAGGCGTTGCGCATTGCGACTGCCTTGATCGATGACCTTCTGTTAGCACGATTCGCGCACCTCGCCGAGCGCGACGCGACGCCATGCCATCATGCGGTGGTGTTCGGCATCGTCGGCGCGGCCTTCGAATGGGCTCCCATCGACGCTGCGGCGGCTTACCTGCACAGTGCCGGCGTAGCGATCGTGGGCGCGGCGCTGCGGCTGATTCCGCTCGGTCAAACGCAAGGTCAGATTATTCTGCGCACGCTTGCGCCGCTGATAGCGGCGCTGGCGGACGATGCGGTCCGGATCGATATCGCCAATTTGGCGAGTTTTGCTCCAACTCTGGAAGTTGCTGCGATGAGGCATGCGCGGCTGGAAGCGCGCTTGTTCAGATCATGATACCCAAACCAGTCAAAATCGGAGTCGGCGGCCCGGTCGGCTCGGGTAAAACCGCGCTGGTGGAATCGCTTTGCCGGCGCCTGCACGGACCGCTGCAACTTGCAGTGATCACCAATGATATCTACACGCGCGAGGACGCAGAATTTCTCACCCGCCGGCAAGCACTTCCGGCGGAGCGGATTTTAGGCGTCGAGACCGGCGGCTGTCCCCATACTGCGATCCGCGAAGATGCTTCGGTCAACCTCGAGGCGGTGCGCCAACTAACCAATCGCTTCACCGATCTGGATCTTTTGATCATCGAAAGCGGCGGCGACAATCTCGCGGCAACCTTCAGTCCCGAACTGGTCGATGCGACTATCTATGTGATCGACGTTGCCGAGGGCGACAAGATCCCGCGCAAGGGCGGACCCGGAATCATCCGCTCCGGACTGCTGGTGATTAACAAGATCGACCTCGCACCGTACGTCGGCGCGGATCTCGGCGTGATGGAGCGGGATGCGCGACGCGCGCGCGGAGAGCGGCCATTTGTCTTCACTAATCTCAAGAACGGAACCGGCGCCGACCAGGTCGTCAACTGGATCAAACAGGAATTGCTCTTCGCGGCCTGAACGCATCGGCCGCGAGGGCCTGCTCGATCTGGAATTCATCCGCCGCGGCGGGGAAACCATCCTGGCGCGACGCCGCTTTGCCCATCCGCTGCAGGCGCTCGCGCCGGTGCGTGCGAGCGACGGCACCCTTTACCTCATGATGCTCAATACCAGCGGAGGCATGGTCGGCGGTGACCGGCTTCGCACCACCGTCGAGTTCGGCCCTGATGCCGCCGCCGCGCTCGTCACCGCCTCGGCCGGCAAGGCATATCGCACCATCGGCGCTCCCGCGATTCAAGAAACCCATATTCGCCTG
>Ga0335078_10011201_pt1 | contig 13302 bp, 8 predicted proteins | sample Lox_Sample_32_FD_206711 | JGI IMG/M metagenome (GOLD analysis project Ga0335078, IMG submission 206711) | Soil microbial communities from Loxahatchee National Wildlife Refuge, Florida, United States - Lox_Sample_3.2 | ecosystem: Environmental > Terrestrial > Soil > Wetlands | place: USA: Florida...
CGAGCCTCGGCTGAGGGAGTACACGATGGGAAGCATGGCCGTGAGCAGGGTCCACTGGTTGATATTGCTGGACACCATGTTCATCAGAGCCATTGGCGCGCGGGTCACGCTGCGAGCGAAGTAAAAGGTGGAGAGCATCTCGGGGAATTCGGAGACGAAAGGCGCGACCCATTGGATGAAAAGGAACGTTGGAATGGTGAGGACCGTGGAGAGCGCGAACAGGCTGCCGAGAAACGGCTCGGCGCCAAAATAGATGAGCGTGCCGCCGACAACGAAACAGGCGGTAATCGCGGTGATGCGCCGCATCCGAGGTGACGTCACAATGGCGCGCGGCACGGCATCCAGATCGTCGATGCCTTCCTCGCCCGCCGGCGGCAGGCGCTTCAGAACGAACAAATAGGCGGCGTAGATGCCTGTCAGAACCCCGGCATCGGCCAGATGCAGGCTGCCTTTGGCAAGAATGAAGGACGTATAGAGCAGCGCCGCGAACAGGCCCACGACATTGACGCTGTGCTCGCGGTCAAGGCGGATGCCGCCAAGCGGTTTGCCCGTCCTGCGCCGATGAAAGACGGCGGCCGAGAAATAGATGAGCGGCCAGCCGAGGCCGGTCAACAGGCGCAGAGCGCCGGTGAGATTCGCCAGCAAAAAAGCCGTCTGCTGCTTCCACGCAAGCACCGCTTCCACGGCGAATTCGGGGAGCGTCTGCATCCACGCAAGAATGGCCAGCGCGACGCCCTGGGCAACAAAGAACTGTGCGGCTTCGGCTCCCCAGGCGATGGTCATCGATGCGAAGAGAATGCAGGGCGCGGTCCAAAGGACGGCCGAAGGGCCTTCGGCGCGGATTGGTTCCGAGCCGATCACAAGCATCGCGAGAAAACAGAAAACAGGCGACCGGCTCACGGTTCTCTTTCCAAAGATATGGCGGAATGCCGGCGCCAGGAATTGTCTCTCGCCGGAAAATCCGCGCGAAAATGGCCGCCCCGGCTCTCGCGGCGTTCGAGCGCGCAGCGGGCAATGAGCTTCGCCACGCACACCATGTTACGCAGTTCGAAGGCGGCGCGCGTGGGCGTCGAGGATGGCTGTTCGGACACGCCGGCCAATTCCCCGAGCGCCGACTGCAGCGCCTCGCCGGTCCGCACAATTCCCAGTTTCTCCCAGGCAATCGCGCGCAGGCGGTTCGCGGAGATGGCTGGGAATCGCATGGCGGGCGCCGAGCCTCCCGCGGCGGTGTTTGGGTTCGCCTCACGCATTTGGCGGCCCGCTCGCGCTCCGAATACGATGCCCTCGAGGAGTGAGTTGCTGGCGAGGCGGTTGGCTCCATGGACGCCGGTACAGGCCACTTCTCCGGCCGCGAACAAACCCGGCAGAGAAGCGCGGCCATCGAGGTCCGTTCGCACTCCGCCCATTGCGTAATGCGCTGCCGGATGCACGGGCACCGCCTGCGTTGTCATGTCGATGCCGCAGCGCAGGCAGGTTTCATAAATGCGCGGAAAGCGCTCGCGGAGGTGCGCCGCGTTCAGGTGAGTCAGATCCAAAAGGACGTGAGTCCCGCCGGTTCGCCGGATCTCCGCCACGATAGCCCGCGACACCACGTCGCGGGGCGCGAGCTCAGCCAATGGATGATAGCGGGACATAAATCGCTCGCCCGCCGTATCGCGCAGATATGCTCCCTCTCCGCGGAGAGCTTCGGAGAGCAGGAACCTTGGCGCGCCTTCGACAAACAGCGCGGTTGGATGAAACTGCACGAACTCGATATCGGAGATCAGCGCGCCCGCGCGCCACGCCACAGCCACGCCATCGCCCGTGGCCACGGCTGGATTGGTGGTTTCCCGATAAATCTGACCAAGTCCACCGGTTGCCAGCAGAACCGCACGGGCTTCGATGAACAGACGATCGTGCAGCTGTGCATCGCAGACCTGGACACCGGACACACGGCCGCTGTCGGTGAGCAGGAGCTCGGTCACCGCCGCGAAACTGCGGAACTCGATGTTGGGCTGAGAGGCGGCCTTGCGGTAGAGCGTGCGCATGATCTCGGCGCCGGTGGAGTCGCCATGCGCGTGCAGGACCCGGCTGCGGCTGTGCGCGCCCTCCCGCGCGAGGGCGAGCTTCGTTCCCTCGCGATCGAATTCGGCGCCCCAATCGATGAGTTGCTGGATCGCCGTGGGCGCTTCTTCCACCAGCACCCGCACGGCTTCCAGGTCGCACAATCCGTCGCCGGCAACAATGGTGTCCTGCTCGTGAAGGGTGACTTCATCGTCGTCGCTGAGGGCCGCGGCAATGCCTCCCTGAGCGTATTCGGACGACGACTCCCTCAGGCTGTCCTTGGCAATTACGAGCACTCGTCCCGCGCCCGCAAGTTCGATGGCCGCGCGCAATCCGGCGACGCCGGCTCCGATGACGAGGAAGTCGGGATTCAGTCACCTCATGGTACAACAGAGGTTTGATCCACGAGGTTCGAACCGGGCAGCGCACATACAAAGCAATCATCGAACGCGCCTGCATTGCGCGCGCCGCGGAATTCCTCCCCCCAAAAGTCAGCCGCGTTTTTGTGGTCAGCGAGGAGCCGATCTGGAATCTGTACGGCGAGCAAGTGGCCGGCGCGCTGCGGGACCGCGATCATCACGTCATTTTCTTTCCGGGCGGCGAAGTGAATAAGCGGCTGGCTGCGCTCGAAGCGCTTGCCGAGCAAATGGTGGCGCGCGGGGCTGACCGCGCGAGTGCAATCATCGCCGTCGGCGGAGGCATCGTCAACGATGTCGGCGGATTTCTCGCCGCCGTATTCATGCGCGGAATCCCGGTGATTCAGGTCCCCACCACGCTTCTCGCCCAGGTTGACGCGTCGGTGGGCGGCAAGACCGGCGTAAATCTCTGCAGCGGCAAGAACCTGATCGGCAGTTTTCATCAGCCGCTGGCCGTGCTCATCGACCCGCTCGTGCTGGCGAGCCTTCCCGATCGCGAATATCGCGCGGGGCTGTTCGAAATCATCAAGTGCGGGATCATCGCGGATGCCGGACTCTTTGCGTCTTTGCGGGATCTGAAGGATGGCGTGCTTGCCCGCGACGGCGCCATTCTGGAGCGCGTCATCTCCGAATCGGTGCGCATCAAGGCTGAGGTGGTGAGCGCGGACGAAAAGGAAGGCGGCCTGCGCCGCATTCTGAATTTCGGTCACACATTCGGGCATGCTTTGGAGGCCGAGACCGGTTACGAACGGTTCCTGCACGGCGAGGCCGTGGGATGGGGGATGAAAGCGGCGGCCGAGCTTTCACGCCTCGAGGGAATCCTTCCCGCCGGCGAGGCCCGGGAGATCGGCGCCTGCATCGATTCCTACGGCAGCATTCCGCCACTCGAGGGCATCGATCCCGGCCGTATTGCCGCCCGATTGCGCAGCGACAAGAAAACCGTGCATGGCCGCACCCACTTTGTTCTGGCCGAGCGGATCGGCGCGACGCGCATCACTGCCGATGTGAGCGACGCCAATGTGCTGGCAGCCATTCGCTCCAGTCTCGCCGCGTGAGCACGGGCAGCACACCCACGGGAACGCGAACGGAAGAAGAGGCAGCGCTGTGGGTGCGCGGCATGTTCGGACGAGTGGCCGGCCGCTACGACCTGTTGAACCACCTGCTTTCGGCCAACATCGACCGCTACTGGCGGGCGCGGACTGTGCGAAGGGTGAGCGCGATTCTGCAACGCTCCGATGCTGTGTGCCTCGATCTTTGCTGCGGCACCGGGGACCTGATGATCGCTTTGCGCAGGAACGCTGCTGCTCGCGTGCTTGGCAGCGACTTCTGCCACCCCATGCTTCTGGCCGCGCGCGGCAAAACGCCCGCCGCGGAGATCTTCGAATCCGATGCGCTCCGTCTGCCCCTGCCCGACGGATCTCTCGATCTCATTACCGTGGCGTTCGGCTTTCGCAATCTGGCCAATTACCGGCGTGGAATTGAAGAAATGCGGCGCGTGTTGAGGCCGGGAGGCGCGGCAGCCGTGCTGGAATTCTCGCAGCCGCGCAGCCGGGCCCTTGCCGCCGCCTACAACTTTTACTCGCGGCGGGTTCTGCCGGCCGTTGGAGGCTTGATCTCCGGCTCCCGCGATGCGTACACGTATCTGCCCGAATCGGTGCGCAAATTCCCCGGTCCCGATGAATTAGCGCTGCAGATGCGCGATTCCGGATTTCGCGATGTGCGGCACGAGTTGATGACCGGAGGGATCGTGGCGCTCCACGTGGCCACGAAATAGAACCGGGAAACAGCCTTTATTGCTGGGTGCACGAACGCAACGCGGCTTCCAGCTCCTCTCGGGTAAGCGAGGTGCTGATGAAAAGCTCCTGCCTTGCGCCCGCGCTGAGGGCGATGGCTTTCCAGCCATTGGTGGTTGGTACCGTGACGTGCACTTTCACTTCACCGCGCGCATTGCGCACCGGCCGGATGACTCCCGGAATCACCGATCGCACCGCCGCGTTGCCCGCCAGCAAACGCTCCAGCAGGTCCCGCACGCCATCGATGATGCTGTGCTCTATTTTGAGCTTTCCCTGAGCCGCGCGCAGTTTCACTTGAATCGCTTCCTGTACTGAAAATCGATGCCGAAGAATCCGTTTTCGTCGCGCACCGCCACCACGGACCACTTGCGGCTCAGGTCCCACTCGATCTGCACCAGTTGCTCCTGGGTGCGCGCAAGGTTGGTGGTGTAGGTGAGCGTAACATCTTTGGAAATCTGCTGCTCGACGGAAAGCCGCGCCTGCGGCACGGTGGTGATGTCGGTAAGTTGCGGGTCGAGCCGGATGTGGCTCACTCCGAAAAACCGTTCCAGCCGTCCGGTGACCGGCGCGGTCAGGGCCTGCTGCAGCAGCGCGTTCGATCCGCTTTCCAACAATGCGGTCTGCCCGGTTGCCTGGGTGCTGGCCAGCGCGCCTGGGGCATTCGGCGAACGCCCCACCGCCAGCAGCGCCACAATCTGCTCGCTCTTGAGCGGCGGGTCGGAACGGTAAGAAAGGCTGAGGCGATCGAGCGGCCCATTAAGAATGATGTCCACGGTAATGCCGCGCTCGTGCGTTTCCAGGTCAAGATCCACCACCGGCTCGATCTCCAGCGGATTGTAGAAATGCACCTCGCCGCGATTGATGGTGTAGCGATTGCCGAAGAACTCCACGCTGCCTTCACTCACGCTGATGTTGCCGAGCACCACCGGATGTTGCGGCGTGCCGGTGATGTGGAGGTCGGCCTGACCCTGCAGATTGCGCGCCAGAGAGGTCTGCACGTCAAGATGCTGGGCCGTGTCCACGTGAATGTCGAATCGCAGGCCGCGGAAATACTCGCTTGGTTGCGGCGGTGTGGCCACCGGTTTTGCGGCCTGGGCGAGAAGGCTTCCGATGTCCGTACTCGGATTGAAGGCGGCGCGCACCACCGTCACATTGCCCGAAGCCAGGCTGGTTTCCGAAGTGCCCGTGAGATCGAGGGTGGCATCCATGGTGATGCTGGCCCCCTGGGACGAACGATAACGCACGGCCTCGGCCCGGGCAGCCACGCGATATGTCAAAACGGGGCCGGCGAAGCCGACGAATCCGGTGAACGATACACGGCCGCCGCCGCTTTCCGCAGTCAACCGCTGGATGGTGGCGCGGTTGCGGTCGAAGACAATCACGCCATTTGTTTTGTCCACGCCGTTGGGCAGATCGGCAAGGTAGAGCGAAGCGTTCTGTAGTTCCAGCCGGCCGCTTAGCTGCGGATTGTCCAGCGAGCCGCGAATTGTCGCGCGCGCGTTCGCATGACCGGAAGCGAGAAGATCGGAGTTGAACAGCCGGAGAATGCGCAGGTTAATGGAGCCGGTGACGCTGGCATCGCAGGGATTTCGGTCTCCGAACCCAATACGGCCGCGAGCGCTGAGCTCCGTGTCGATGGCCGTGAAACGCGCCTCGCGTATGTCCGCTCCGGTTTTCGAAACGTCGAAGATAACCGGGGCCGCGTTCGTCAGAGTGATCTCCGGCGGCGCCGCGCCCGCGCGCGATTGAACAGCGGGATTCGGCGCAACACGAATCTGCTCCAACCGGACCTCGCCGCGCAATTGATTGGGATCGGCGAGCGGACCGGTCATGGTCGCCGAGCCGCTCACGCTCCCGACGAACGGAAGAGAGTGGGCAGGCTCTCCACGGACCGCTGTAACCGCGCGATCGACCGTCGCGAGGCTGATTGGGCTCGCGGTCAGTTGTGCTCGGCCGGAATAATCGCCCTCCAGTTTCCACTCGCCCTCGGCCTTCAGTGTGGCGTCGGGAAGCCTGGCTTCGGCACTCACTTTCAGGGTGGAATCGACAGTCTCCGCCCCGGCCGTGACACCGCCCAGAAGTTCCCCATTGACCGAGACATTCGTAACGGCGAGGGAGCCGCGCAGGGTTTCGAGTTCGATGCGGTCATGATCGACCCGCGCCGTGCCCGCGGCATCGACTTCGGCGCTTCCACCCGCGTTCCCCACCATCTCCCGCAGGCGAGCAACGTGCCCCAGACTCAGCTTCGTTCCTTTGATACGAAATTCCACCGTGCTCCGGCGCCACGCGCCGGTAAACGACAAATGGCCGCCGCCGGCATCGGCTTCGCCCCGGAGGACCTCGATTAAGCCGGCGGCACAGCGTGCCTCGACAGACGCCTTTGCCACCTGCTCGCCCCACGCGGTGACCTTTGTCGCATGAGCATCGGCGACGATCGAGGGATTCCCCCACGTGCCGTCGAGCTTCAGCGCCCCGGAGACCGCTCCTTCCACCGGCCAGTTCTTCCCCGCTTCCGCCGCCAATTTCGCCAGATCGCCATTGCGCAGGGTAAACGAACCGGAAACCGGGCTGGCGTCGTCAACATGCCAGTCGTTTAGTCCCGCGTGCCCCGCGCCGCTGAGCTGCATGGCTCCCTGCGCGATGCTGATCTCCCGGGCAGCGAGCTGCGAACGCGTGAGATCGAAAGTCGCGGCGCCCTGGTCGAATGTCTGTTTCTGGTACTCAAACTGACCGAGTGTGACCTGACCCGTTAGAGTGGGATTCTCCAGCGGCCCATTTACGGTGGCGCTGAGATGTCCGCTCGCGCCGTTTGCCAGATGCACTGGAACATTTTGCGGCGGTTCCGTTCCGGCCAGCCGGAAGAGAGGAAGCAGATCGTCAATGTTGTGCGTGTCAACGCCGATGTTAAGCGATCGCCCCAGCGTTCCCTCCAGCGAAATGTGACTCTGGCCGGTGGTGAGCCACGATTGGCCGAGCCGTATTACCCCGGCCTGCTCATCGTAATTGATATCAAGGCGGCCAGTTACTCCCGGGCCCGCCACGGCCGGCGAAACGTCCACTTCGGCCTGGGCAATCACATCGCGAAAGCCACGCTCACTGAGCTCCCCGGATGCGCGCACCGGCCCGGTTGCGGTTCCCTCCCAGGCCGCGCCTTCCCGCGATAACGCCGCAGCCAGTTCGCGCACCGAAATACCGCGCGCCTCGCCGTCGGCCACAAAGCTCTTCCATTTCTCGATGTCGAGGCGTCCCTGAAATCTGCCTCGAAGGGCATTCGCCGTCAGGCCGGTCAGATTTGCTCCCGACTCGGTGATCTCGGCGTGCGCGGAAAACGCTCCGCCTCTCAATCGAAACTCCGGCGTGTGAACATCGATGTCCCGGCCCGACGATGCACCATCGAGGCGCAGGCCCTCCGCCGAAAGACGCAGCCGCCCATTGAACGCAACCGTGCCGCGATCGAGCGTGCGTTGTAGGCCGAAGGGGCGGTTGACATCTGTCAGAGCGACCGTTGCGCCGATGGAGAACGCGGCCGCGGGCGAGGACCAGTTGAGCATCTCGCCATCGAACCGGATATTCGAGCCGGCCGAGCGCAACTGGCCGTGGATGTCCCGGAGGCCCTGCTTGTCGATGGCCAGCGCGGAGGTCACCCCGAACGTCAGGTCGTGAACCGGCCCTCCGCTGAAACGCAGTGGAGACATCGACACACTGGCCCGGTACCGTTGCCCGCGGCGATCGTACCGGACGTCAGCCTTCAGATCCTCAGCGCGCGCGTCCAGAGGCCAGCGCCGCGAATTGTACTGGATGAATCCATGATTGAGTTCGAGACGGCGAACGGCGAGTTTTAATATTTGTTGAACGAGATCGCCTCTTTGGTGCGCCGCGGGCGGCCGGGGGAAATTCGTCGAGCCGTCGGGATTCACCAGGATCCGCAGCTCCGGCTTCTCCGCCACGAGAGACTGGATATCCACGTTGCGTTCGAGCAGCGAGACGATCTTCAGCCCGACACGGATCGAATCGGCGTGGAACAGAGGCGGCGAACCGGCCGGTTCCTCTCCATGGATGATGAACGGCGCAATCTCAGCGGTGAGGCCATGCCAATCGAACCTGAACGAGCCGATTTCGGCGCGGCCGCCGGTAGCGTGCTCCACCTCGCTGACAAGGCGTTCGCGCACGCGGTCGCGAAACCAGGCGGACCGTAACACGGCAATGCCGGCAACTACCGCCGCAAGGCAGAGCAGGGCAACAGCCACCACCACCCACCACAGCGTTTTCCGGCGCTGTTTCACTGAAACGCGTCCTCCCGGTACCGCACGTTCCGGCGCTGGGTCTCATCGGCGAGCCAGGTATCGAGCGCCCGATCGACCCGCTCCTCGGTTATGATCTTTTCGATGGAATCGCGGCTTTCCTCGAGCGTTGGTATGTCCGTACGGCCCTCGTTTTTCCACGTCTTTACCTGCTGATCGTAATACGCCTGAACAGCCTCGCCAGGAACGTGCACCGCGGGACGGAACCGATAATCGATGAATCGCAGGATCGTAAGTTGCCACCAGAGCTGATCGAGCACGTCGTCCCGGGTAAGTCCGCTGGACGCCAGCGCGGCGGAATAAGGCGCCTCGCCGCCGTATTCGGCCACAACTTGTTTCTCGAGCGGATCAGCCTCGCTTTTCGCGGGCATTGGATAATGGGTCTCGTCCATCTCCTGGCGAATCAGTTGCTGCTTTACCAGCCGCCCCGCGGCGTCTCTCCGGGCCTTGGCCGAAAGATCGGGTTTCTCACGGTTCAGGAAGGCCGCCACCTGGTTCTCATGGATAATCTCCTGCTCCGATATGACGTGATCCCCCACCGTCACGGCGATACGATCGATGATCTCGCCATGAACGCCGGCCGCGATTGCGGCGGCTGCCGTGATTGTGGTGAGCCATCTCCTCATCAGAATGCCTGCCCCAGCGAGAAATGAAACTGGAAGCGGTTGATCCGCTGCTGCACCTTCTCTCCAGTGCCGAATAACAATTGGTCGTAGGTTCCCTGGAAGCCGTAGAAGTTGGGCGAATTGGGACTGAACGCGAGGTCCAGACTAATAGGGCCAATCGGCGTGTGGTAACGGATGCCGAATCCGAACGTCTGAACCGCGTAATTGAAATCCTGCAGATTGTTCTGGTGATAGCGCAGGCTCAGATCGCCGATGTTCGAGTAAACGTTGCCCATATCGTGGAACAGCACGCCGCCGATGTTGTCGCCGATGAGTGGAAAGCGCAGCTCAATGGTGTTCATCAGCAGCGCGGTGCCTCCAATGGGGAAACCGGTCTCCGGGTCGCGGGGGCCGGCCTGATTATCGGGAAAGCCGCGGTCGGTTGTCGATCCTCCGGAGAAGAAGCGCTCCGCAAGCGGGATCTGCGCCAGGCCGCCGAACCGCGCGATATCGCCGAAATAAAACGACCGGGCCAGAACCAGCGATTTCGTGAGCGGATGATAACTCGCATTGCGGAAGATAACGCGGCCGTACTCGGTTGTGGAAGCGAAAATACTCGTGGCCACGCCAAGGTCGAGCGTCGTATAGATTCCGCGATGCGGGTCCACGGGATCGTCGCGACGGTCGTCAATGAGGCCGATCGACGTGGTGTTGACGCGGACCGGCTGGGAGAGGAGAGGGATCAGTTCCGGCGAGATGAGCGGCGTTCCTATCACATCTGACCGCCGGTACAGGAAACGGTATTGCAGGGTGAGACCGTGGCTCAGTCTCTGGGAAAGCTGCACCGAGGCTTCCTCACGCCGGTCCGTAAACGTTCGAATGTCGCGCGAGTAATCATACAGCACCGAGAACTGCAGATCGAGGTTCCGGCTGTTGAAGATCTGCGGTGTCAGATAAGTGAACAAGGCGGTCTGCTCGAAATTGGAGGCCTGGGTCTGCAGGCTGAGCGTTTGTCCCAAACCGAGAAAATTCAGCCGGCTGATACCGAACGTGAGCCGCGGGCTGAATCCGGCCGCGCCGGCGGGGTTGCTCAGATCCTCGGTTCCGCCGCCAATCCGCGCTATCTCCGCTCCGACGCCGAATGTCACGGAGTATTGGCGGGCCTCATCGACGTCATAGAGCAGATATTTGGCGGGTTCCTGTCCCTGCGGATTCTGGAGGGCTGTCTGAACGCGCGCGAAGATGCCCAGGTCGTACAGTCTTCTCTGGCTGTCATTCATCTTCGCCTGGGAAACCGGATCGCCGGCCTTAAGGCTGATACGGTGCTCCACCAGAGAGTTTCGAGTCTCGTTGAGTCCGCTTACAAGCACGCCCCGCACGTATCGCCGCTGACCGCTATGGACCACGTACGTGACGTCCATCCGTTCGGGCGTGGCGGCTGGCGTGGCAGTGTAATCGAAGGTCGCGTCAGGATAGCCCGTGTCGAAGAAATGGCTGAGCACCAGATCGCGATCGCTGACCACGCTGGTTTCGCTCCACGGCCGGCCGGCCCCCAGATGCAGCCCGGACTGGATTTTCTTCAGCTCCTCGGGGGGGATTCCCTCGATGTCCAGCCGGGAAACCAGCCACTGCGGACCCTCCGTGACGTTTATGTAAGCTGCCAGTTCGTTTCGCCTGCCGCGGTAGTTGTCCTTCATGGTCGAAGCGACGCGCACATCGCGAAAGCCTTTCGAGTGGTAGAGGTCGCGGATGGTGTTGAGGTCTTGTTCCAGGTATTCCTGGCTGTAGCGGCCATGGCGGTAGCGGACCGCGGTTGACGGCATCACGTACATCCGGTCTCTCAGCTCGCGGGCGGTGAAGTACCGGTTGCCCGTGATTTCGAGATAAGCCAGATTGTGCCGGGTTCCGCGGACAACGGAATAGGTGATCAGCTCCTCGCCAGACGCGGGCTCGGACGTGCTGAAGTCCGCCTTTGCGTCGAAATACCCTTCTGACTGAAGGAACTCCAGCAGGTTGCGCCGGCCCTCAATGAGCAGGTCCTTGTCGACGGACTGCTCCTCGAACAGCGGGAGCAATTGCCTGGTCTTGCCTTTGGATACCCGCGCTCCCTCGATCCGCACGCGCACAAAAGGTCCGCTCTCAATTTGCAGATAGGGTGTCACCGTGTTGGTGGATTCGTGATAGTCGAGCGTGCTCAGCGTGACTTTCGCCAGCAGACGGTTGTGCTTCTGAAGACTCGCGCGGGCCGCTTCGATTCCATCCAGCAGGCGCGCTTCAGTTAGCGGCTTCCAGCCGCGCAAACCGAGAGGATTGCGCCACCCGGTTGCGCGAACGATGTTCTCCTCGGAACGGCCGGCCACTCCCGTAATGCGCACGCCGTCGAACTTTGCCCGAGCGCCCGGCTGCACGTGGAATTCGATATCCACCTCGCGCGTATCCGGACGGCGGCTCTCCTTCACGTCCACGGAGGCGTGATAGAAGCCGTTACGCTTGAGCGAGTCCAGCAGATTCACCTTCGCCTGCGTGATGTCCCGTTCCGAGTATCTTGCTCCGAGCTGGAGCCGGGTGGCCGTCTCAAGTTGCGCGTCGGTTGGCGGCTCGGAGGCGCCGCTCACCGCGACGCGGGCAAGGAAAAACGCCGGGCGGGTGATGAACCGAAGCGCGACGCCCTCGCCGGCTGTATTGGCCTCCACGGCGATGTCTTCGTACTCGCCGGTCGAATAGAGGCGCTGCAGGGCGCCTTCAATACCGGCGGAGGTGAGGGGCTGCCCCGCTTTAATGGGCAGCATGTCGAGGAGCTGCGCGTCCGCCAGCGGCTGCGCCGGCGGGTCGAAAGAGATGGAGGTTATTGTCCTGCCGGCATATTCCGTGGCGACTCCGCATGCCGGGAACAGGACGGCAAGAAGCAGCAGCGCAAGGACACAACTACGGCCTTCCGCGGGCGCGGGCACAAACACCCATGGTATCGCAGCGCTTCTCAAGGGATTGCTACCATCGGTTACCAGTGGGCGACGCCGAATTTGAGCGCTATTCGCGGCAGATCCTTTACGCCGGGATCGGAGAAACCGGCCAGCGACAAATACTTGACGCGCGGGTGACTATCCTCGGTTGCGGCGCTCTGGGCAGCTTTCAGGCGGCGGCGCTGGCGCGGGCCGGCGCCGGGACTATTCGCATCGTCGATCGCGACTACGTTGAGCTGACTAACCTGCAGAGGCAGTGGCTGTTCGATGAAGCTGACGCGTCCGCGGGGGCTCCGAAGGCGATTGCGGCGAAGCGGCAGATCGAGCGCATCAACTCCTCGGTCAGGGTGGAAGCGGCCGTCGCCGACCTTACCGCCGCAAATGCCGAAGAGCTTCTGGGCGATTCGCAGCTCGTGCTGGATGGGACCGACAACTTCGAGGCGCGCTACCTGCTCAACGACTACTGCGTGCGCGCCGGCATTCCCTGGATCTACGGAGGCGCGGTGGGCAGTTATGGGATCGTGATGCCCGTCGTCCCCGGACGAACCTGCTGCTTCGCCTGTGTCTATCCCGAACCGCCGGCCGGAGCGCAGCCCACGTGCGAAACCGCGGGAATTCTGGGAAGCGCCACGGCGCTTGTGGCGAGCCTTCAGGTGAGCGCGGCCATCCGCTGGATCGCCCGAGGGGAAGTCGCCGAGGGTATCACCACCGCCGATGTCTGGACTGGCCAGATCCGGCGCATCGCGCAGCCTCCGCCCGACCCGGATTGCCGGGCCTGTGGGCGCCGTGCCTTCATCTGGTTGGAGCAACTGCGCCGGACCCCGATCAGCATGTGCGGCCGCAACGCGGTCCAAATCCATGAACTCAATCGGCCGCTCGATCTGAGGGATCTGGAGGAGCGTCTGCGCCCGCTCGGCGACGTCCGCTGCAACGAATTCGCCCTGCGCTTCGAGACGCCGCCCTACCTGCTGACGGTCTTCGCCGATGGCCGGGTGATTGTGAAAGGCACCACCGATGCGGGCGTCGCTCGCAGCCTGTACGCCCGGTATATCGGCGGCTGACGGCTTATCCCGCCGCCGGCGCCCAGTTACGCCGCTCGACAATCATCTTCGGCTCGTAAGTCTCTCCCGCGTCCAGACGCTTGCGTTCGCGCCGTGCCGTCCAAAGCATGAGCGGCCCCACCA
>Ga0335078_10011202_pt1 | contig 13302 bp, 7 predicted proteins | sample Lox_Sample_32_FD_206711 | JGI IMG/M metagenome (GOLD analysis project Ga0335078, IMG submission 206711) | Soil microbial communities from Loxahatchee National Wildlife Refuge, Florida, United States - Lox_Sample_3.2 | ecosystem: Environmental > Terrestrial > Soil > Wetlands | place: USA: Florida...
CGACGACGAGGGGTGAGCCCCGGCCGCCCCCGGTAGCCTGGCCGACAGGGCCCGGACGCTGGGCCGACGCGGCGAAATCGTCAGATGTGACGATGAGATCCCGACGGGGCGCTACGTAGAGTCTGAGCCAAGGGCAGGTTTCGCACCGATCGGCGGGGACCACCGCGCCGGCGCGGTGGTGGGGCCGGGGTGCACCGGGGGGGAATGCGGTGACGGAGGTCGATCGGCAGGCCGGTGTCGTCGCTGTCCAGACGGAGCTCGACCCGGCCACGGGGGCGGTCGCGCCCGCCCCCATGGTCACCGGGCGGCCGCCCACCCGCGACGCCCACGCCGCCGATCTCGCCACCGCCCGCCTCGACCACGTGGCCGGCCGGGCCCTCGAGGCCGGGCTGCGCCGGGTGCAGATCCTGGCCTGGCGGGACTTCGAGGACCCCGAGGCCGGAGGGTCCGAGCTCCACGCCCACCGGGTGGCCGCCGCCTGGGCCCGCAACGGGCTCGACGTCACCATGCGCAGCTCGGCCGCCCCCGGACAGCGGGCCATCACCACCCGCCACGGCTACCGGGTCATCCGCAAGGCCGGCCGCTACGGCGTGTTCCCCCGCAGCGCACTGAGCGGGATGGTGGGCCGGCGGGGCCGGCCCGACGGGCTGGTGGAGATCTGGAACGGCATGCCCTTCTTCTCCCCGGTGTGGGCCCGCTGCCCCCGCATCGTCTTCCTGCACCACGTGCACGCCGCCATGTGGGGCATGGTCCTGCCCCCCCGCCTGGCCAAGGTGGGCGAGACCATCGAGCTGCGCCTGGCGCCCCCCCTCTACCGCACCAGCCGGGTGGTCACGCTGTCGGAGTCGTCCCGGCGCGAGATCCTGTCCATGCTCGGCATCGACGCCTCCCGGGTGAGCGTGGCCGCCCCCGGCGTGGACGAGCGCTACGTCCCGGGGGGGGACCGGGCCCCGGTGCCCACCGTCGTGGCCGTCGGTCGCCTGGTGCCGGTCAAGCGCCTGGAGCTGCTCGTCGACGCCGTGGCGCGCGCCCGGCGCTCGGTGCCCGGGCTGCGCACCGTCATCGTGGGCGAGGGCTACGAGCGCGCCCGCCTCGAGGCCAAGATCCGCGCCGTGGGCGGCGAGGGGTGGATCGAGCTCGCCGGCCACGTCGGCGACGACCAGCTGGCCGAGCTCTACCGCCGGGCCTGGGTGCTGGCCAGCACGTCGCTGCGCGAGGGCTGGAACATGACCATCACCGAGGCCGGGGCGTGCGGCACCCCGGCGGTGGTGTCCGACATCGCCGGCCACCGCGACGCCCTGGTCGACGGGGTGAGCGGCCTGCTCGTGGAGCCCGGCGACGCCTTCGCCGACGCCCTGGTGCGGGTGCTCACCGACAGCGCCCTGCGCCAGACCCTGGGCAGCGGGGCCCTGGCCCGGTCCCGGTCCCTCACCTGGGACGCCACCGCCGCCTCGGCCCTCGAGGCGCTGGTGGAGGAGGCCGAGGCCCGGCGCTGAGCCCGGCCCGCCCCCCGGCGCGGCGCCCCGTCAGGGCCCCCGGCGCCGCCGGCGCACCAGCTCCACCCCGGCGTCCGCCAGCAGCAGCACGATGGCCGTCCAGGCCAGGACGTTGGCCGTCTCGAAGTGGTTGGTCCACCCCGCCGACACCACGTGCTGGGTGGCCTGCACCACGAGCACGTAGAGCATGGCGGCCACCGCGAAGCCCACCATGCCGAGGCCCAGCAGGCCCCGCAGCCGGGGGACGGCCAGGGCCGCCCCGGCGCCCAGCGTGATGCCCACGAAGACCAGGGCGAACACCGACTGGGGCACGAGGAGGGCGGCCACGAGCCCGCACACCGCCCCGATGATCCCGGCCTGCCACAGCGGCAGCGCCGGGGCGGCGGCGAAGGGGCTCACCAGCACGGGCAGGTCGAGGCCGTCGAACATCCCCGCCGCGGGTGCCGGGGCGACCCCGGCCGCCGCCGGGGGCGCCGAGTCGTCGTCGTCCCCGGCGCCCCGCCGGCGCCGCGGGCGCACGGCCAGGACCACGCACAGGAGGGCCACGAGCCCCGACACCAGGAGCACGACGTCCTCGTTGAACTGCGGCGTCCACTGCAAGGTGACGTCCATGGTGCGGGCGCCGGTGGGGTGGACGAGCCAGCCGTTGGCGTAGCCGTCGATGAGCAGGGACGTGCCCAGGGTGTGCCCGGTGCCCGCCACCGTGGCCCGCCACCCCGTGTTGACGCTCTGCCCCAGCACCAGCCAGAACGGGCGGGTGGCGCCGGTGATGCGCAGCTGCATCTTGGTGGTGCTCGACGACAGCACCCGCAGCGCCGGCGCCGGCCCCGGTGACGGCGGCGCCACGCCGGGGGTGCCCGCCGTGAGCTGGGCGCCGACCGCCACGGTGGCGCCGGGGCCGCCCCCGGGGGCGGAGTGCAGCACCAGCTGGTCGAGGTTGAGCCCCGTGTCCTCCCCCGGGGTCGCCAGCACCACGTGGGACCCCGACCCGAGGTGCAGGCCTTGGGCGTCGGGCCCGCAGGCGGTGACCGACAGGCCCGAGCCCCCCAGGGCCGCCGACGAGCTCCCGCTCACCCGCACCCACACCGGCGCCCCGTCGACGCTCAGGAGGTCGGAGCGACAGGCGCCGGGCACGGTGGGCGGGGCGGGGGCGACCCTGGTTCCGGGGATGCCGAGCTCAGCGATGCCCAGGGGCAGGGCGATGGGCGTCTGGCTGCCCCAGTCCTTGGTGAGCTCGAGGCGGGCGCCGGTCACGGTGACGGTGAGGTCCTTGCCGGTGACGGCCGGGAAGTGCACCGGCACGGCCACGGTGGACCCCTGGCGCGGTCCGTCGGCCAGCGCCGGCAGCGCCACCGAGGAGGCGGGCGCGTCGGCCGGGCAGCGCCCGTCGGCGGCCAGGTGGTCGCAGGCCTGGACGCGCAGGTTGGTGGGCACCGAGTGGTAGCCGTCGGCCGCCACCACCAGGTTGAGCCCGTCGACGGTGCCCGAGGCGGGCCGGTCGACCTGCAGCCAGGCGCCGTTCACGTTGGCCGCCCCCATGGCCGAGCTCCACATGGTGGCGGGGTCGCCGTCGAGGGCGGCCGAGGCGGTGGCGTCGACGTCGCCGGGGAGGCGGCTCGAGGAGCTGGCCACCACCGCCCCGGGGCCGGTGGTGGGCCGTCCCAGGGCGGCGTCGAGGGTCGGGTCGGGGGCGGTGTCGGACAGGCGCGCCGTCCCCGTCACGGTGAAGGTGCGCGCCGAGGGCAGGGTGAAGGTGCGCGCCAGGACGGGCTCGGTGTCGGTCCCGGGCGCCACCGGCGCCTCGCGCAGGCGGGTCATGACCAGCACGAGCGGGTGCGAGGTGCCCGCCGAGCCCGCCTTGGCCAGCAGGTCGGTGGGCATGGCCACCACGCTCTGGGCGTGGACGCCGCCCACGCCCACCTCGGCCAGCCCGACGGGGGAGTCCCACGACAGCGGCAGGTGCGACCCGGTGCGGTTGGTGCGGTCCACCGTGATGCGCAGGGTGGTGAAGCTCTGGGTGGGGAAGCGCACCACCTGGCCGCCGGGGCGGCGCGAGGCCGCGCCGAGCGACACCGTGCGCGTCTGGCCGCCGTCGAAGGTGAGCGTGGCCTTGGTGATCCACTGGGCCCGGGAGTAGTCGCCCGGCGGCGGCTGCAGGATGGTGATCTGGTTGGTGGTCACCTGCTTGTCCAGCGTCACCTGCCACCACTTGCCGAGGGGGTTGGACCCCTGGCGCGTCTCCCAGGCGCTCGAGGTGATGCCGTCGATGGCGAGGTCGGGGGTGTCGCCGGGGTCCGCCCCCGGCGACCCCGCCACCGAGGCCACGCCGGTGAGGTGGGCCCGGCTCTGGGCCGAGGTGTCGTGCTTGGGGAAGATGTCGAGGGTCACGCTCGGCTGGGCGATGTCGGGCCCGAGGGTGATGCCGGCGTTGTCGTTCTCCACGTTCCAGAGGAACGACTCCTTGCGGTTGGTGTCGGTCACGACGAGGGTGGCGCCACCCGCCAGGGCGCTGCGCAGGGCGGCCGGGTGGTCGTCGAGGGTGCCGGCGTAGAGGACGGGGGAGGTGGTGTCGAGCAGGCCCACGTCGGCCACGTCGTCGAGGCCCACGCCGTCGCCCGCCACCACCAGCGCCCCGGCGCTCGACTCGGCCCGGGCCACGGGCCGGGGGTGGGCCACGGGATAGTCCTCGAGGGGGGCGGGCCACGACACGTCGGGGGCGGCGCCCAGCGTGGTCTCGTCGACCATGGGGATCTGCGCCACGTTGGGCACCGGGGTGCCGAAGCCGGTGGGCCGGCCCAGGCCGCTCGGGGTGGGCTGGAGCGCCGACCACAGCTGCTGGGGCGGCTGGCGGTCGTAGAGCTCGTACTGGATGTCGTTCTGCAACAGGACGTCGCCCGCGCTCATGAGCCGGGCCACGGGGGCGATGGCCTCGGGGTCGGTGACGCGGTTCTCCATGGGGGCGTCGAGGCCGTAGAGCAGGTCGTAGCCGGGGATCGACCCGATGGGCAGCTGCTGACCGGTGACGAACGAGCGCGTGAGCAGCCCCGGCCAGATGGGGTCGTTGGTGTTGCCGTAGCGGTAGGCGCCGAAGTTGTCGCTCGGGATGGCGAGCACCCGCGTCGTGGTGCGCTCGTGGTTGAGGGTGGTGGCCGCCTGCTGGACGTAGCGGGGGACCGGCGTGGGCAGCAGGTAGCGGTTGAGCACGCTGGCCCCGTCGAAGGCCGAGGGGTTGGCCGCCCCCACGAGCACCACCGCCAGTCCGGTGGCCACCCAGCCGAGCCCCGAGCGCCGCCGGGCCAGGGCGCTCACCCCGGCCCCGAGCAGCATGGCCAGGGCCAGGATGACCATGGGGGTGGCCCGGTCGCTCGAGCGCAGGGCCAGACCCGCCGTGGTCTTGGTCATGAACGACTTGATGAACCCGCCCACGGTGGAGGGCGCCGCGTAGGGGTGCGACCCCACGGCGAGGATCATCCCCACCACCACGAGCGCCACGAGGAAGCTCCGCAGCCGCCACCGCACCACCGCCGCCGCCGCCAGCGCCGCCACGGGGACGGCGAAGCTCACCACGATGAGCCACAGGTGCTGGGTGTAGTCCGCCGAGGTGGCCGCCCACGGCCCGGCCACGTCGGCGCCGTAGTAGAACCAGTAGCCCAGGCCCCGCAGGATCTCCGAGGCGAGCGAGGTCTTGGCCACGGCGGAGACCTTCTCGGTGACGCCCAGGACGTTGAGCCCGTACTTGGACTCGATGGCGAGCGCCCACGCCCACCACAGCGACACGCCCGCCGTGAGCACGCCGGTGCGCCACAGCGCTGACCACGACTGGCGCCAGGTGTGCTCCTTGGCGACGAGCACGGCGTAGAGCACCCACAGCAGCGGGGCCACCACGGCGTAGGCCGGCCCGCTGGCGTTGTTGCCGCTGACGGTGAGCCACACCAGCGCGAACAGCGCGGGGTAGCGCCAGCCGCCCTGGCGCACGGCGCGCACGACGAAGGCGATCATCCACCCGAGGCCCGCCCACGGCAGGATGAGCACGCCCATGCGCCCCACGTCCTGGAGCCAGTAGGGCGACAACATGTAGGCCACGGCGGCCACGAACCGTCCCGGGCCGCTCAGGCCGAAGGTGCGGCACAGGTAGACGATCCCGGCCGCCGCCCCGAACAGCACGAGGCCGATCCACAGGCGCTGCCCCACCCACAGCGGGATGCCCAGGGCGTGCACGGCCCAGAACCAGGGGCCGAGGGGCCACAGGAACCCGATCTGCTCGTGGGTGACGGTGCCCAGGCCCACGGTGGGGTCCCACATCACCGCCGACTGGGACAGGAACCGCCCGGGGTCGAGGTACAGGTAGCTCTTGGTGTCGGAGTCGGCCACGCCCGGCTGCGACCACAGCTGGGGGGCGAGGGCCAGCACCGCCAGGAGCAGGTACTCGACCCGCCCGCTGCGCCACCAGGGCGGCCGCCGGGGTCCGGATCCGTCGTCGGCTTCCGCCCGCGCCGACTCGGTCCGCGCCGTCAGGCTCAAGCCGCCCCCCTCTCCCCGGCGTGGGCCACCACTAGGAACGGGTCAGTATGGCATGGGGGGACCCGGTGGGCGACGGCGGGGACCAGGGGTAACCTGGGGGGTCGGAGGGGGCTGCCGGCGATGGCGCGTGGGGGGGCTGCGCGCCGAGGCCCGAGCCGCGAGACCGACCCATGTCCAGACTTCGTGACCGTCGCCTCGTCACCGTCGTCGTCCTGGCGGCGCTGACGGCCTCGGCGGCATCCTGCTCGTCGCCGACATCCGCTGCCCCGCCGCGCACGGTGGGTACGGTGGGCGCCACGCTGCAGGCCACGGGGGCGGACTACACCCTGAACCAGCTGATCCCGGACACCGCGGCCGGGATCGTGGCCGCGCTCCTCACCGTGCGCAACACCTCGGCCGCCTCCACCACCTACACCTCGTTGTCGTCGACCACCGCCCTCAGCGACGACGCCGGCCACACCTACACTCCCGACACCGGCACCAGCGCCTACGTGCCCCAGTGCCAGGGCACCGGGCTGCTCACCCCGGTGGCCCCGGGCCACACCGGCCAGGGCTGCGAGCTCTTCCACCTGGTGGCGGCGTCGCCGCTCGTGGAGCTCGAGATCTTCGTGCGCCCCACCCTGCGCTGGCGGCTGTCCGCCCTGCCGCTGCCCGGGACCGGGTCCGGCCCGCCGCCCACGGCCGGCCCGGGCCCGACTGCGGGGTCGGGGACGGGGTCGGGAACCGGGTCGGGCACGGGAACGGGAACAGGCACCGGGACGGGGACCGGCACGGGAACAGGCACCGGCACGGGCACGGGCACGGGGACGGGGACGGGGACGGGGACCGGAACGGGCACCGGCACGGGGACGGGCGCGGGCCCGGCGCCGAAGAAGAAGGCCAAGCACCCCAAGGGCGTCAAGGCCCCCAAGACGACCAAGAAGAAGCACGGTGCGGGCCATCGCGCCCACCGCCCCAGGACGCACCGGGGCAAGCGGCACAAGGCTCGCAAGAAGACCGGCTGACGCGGACCGCGCCGGCCGACCCCATGACCATCGCGCGACGACCATGACGGTCGCGGTGTCACCGCCGGGCCTGGCGACGTCGCCCGAGCCGTCCCCCCACGACGGCGCCGTCCATGACGACGGTCTGCGCCGGTGGGCGTCGTGGGCGGCCGTGGCCGCCGTGTGCGGCTGGGGGCTGTGGAGCTGGCGGGCCGAGCTCACCCCGGTGCCCTACCTCGACGACAGCTCCGTGCACGAGCAGATGGTGCGGGCCGCCGTGGCGCGCCTGCAGGGCGGGCATCTCCCGCTCACGAGCTGGTGGCCCTATCTCGGGCTCGGCTCGCCGCAGTTCCTGCACTACCAGGCGCTGCCCTCGATGCTCACCGGTCTGCTCGGTCTCGGCATCGGCGGCGACGCCGCCTTCCGCCTCAGCCTGTACCTGCTGCTCGCCCTGTGGCCGCTGCCCGTCTACTGGTCGGCGCGCGTGTTACGCCTCGGGCGCGGCCCGGCGGCGCTGTGCGCGGCGGCCTCACCCTTCCTCGCCACCGCCGTGGGCGTGGGCTACGAGCCCAAGGCCTACGTCTGGATCGGCTACGGCGTGTGGGCGCAGCTGTGGGCGGCCTGGGCCCTGCCCCTCGCCTGGGCCTGGACGTGGCGCGCCGCGCAGGACCGTCGCGCCGTGCCGTGGGCCGTGGGCTTCGTGGCGCTCACCGTGGCCCTGCACTTCGAGACCGGGTACCTGGCGCTCATCGCCGTGCCCTTCCTGGCCGCCCTCGCCCCCGGTCCGTGGCGCGGACGCGTGACGCGCGCCGCCGCCGTGGGCGCGGGGGCCCTGGCCGTGTCGGGGTGGGTGACGGTGCCGCTGCTCGTGCAGGGCAAGTGGGCCGCCACCAACGAGATCCTGCGCCACACGCCCCTCGAGAACGGCTACGGCGCCAGGCGGGTGCTGTCGTGGCTCTTCACCGGCCAGCTCTTCGACGCCGGGCGCCTGCCCGTGGTGAGCGTGCTCGGCGCCGTGGGCCTGGTGGTGTGCGTCTACCGCTGGCGTCGCGACGGGCCCGAGCGCGCCCTGGTGGCGCTGCTGGGCATGAGCATCGTGCTCTCCTTCGGGCGCACGACCTTCGGCCGGCTGACGGTGCTCCTGCCCGGGAGCACCGACATCTTCATGCGGCGGTTCATGATGGGCATCGAGCTGGCCGGGCTCTACCTGGCGGGCATCGGCGCCGCCGCCCTCGCCGGCGCCCTGGCCCGGGCGGCGGGTTGGCTGCTCCCGCAGGTGGCCCGGCTGTGCACCACGCCGGCGGGGCGCATCGTCCCGGTGGCGGCGGCCGGACTGCTCGGGTTCGGGGTGCTCGCCCCGGCCTGGCTGCAGACGGGCTCCTACGCCAGCGCCAACGCCGCCGACGTCGCCACCCAGCACGCCGCCGACGGCGCCCAGGGCGCCCAGGTGGACCGGCTGCTCGCCGTGGTGCGGGCCCAGGGGGGCGGGCGCGTCTACGCCGGCATGCCCTCGAACTGGGGCTCGCGCTTCACCGTGGGCTACGTGCCGGTGTTCAAGTACCTCGAGAACAACGACATCGACGAAGTGGGCTACACGCTGCGCACGGCCTCGCTCATGACCGATCCCGAGTTCTACTTCGACGAGTCGAACCCCGGGGACTACGCCCTGTTCGCCGTGCGCTGGATGATCCTGCCGGTGGGGCACCCGGCCCCCGTCCCGGCCGCGCTGGCGGACAGCGCCGGGCCCTACCAGCTCTACCGGCTGCCCGACCGGGGCTACGTGCGGGTGGTGGACACCATCGGCGTGCTGAGCGCCGACCGCACCGACGTGGGCACCATGAGCGTGCCCTACCTCGAGTCCGACCTCGCCGGCGAGGGCCGCTACCTGTCGGTGTCCTACGCCGGCGCCGATCCGGCCCCGCTCACCGCGCCGGGGGCGGCGCGCCCGGCGGGCCCCGCCGGCACGGTGCTCGTCGAGGCCGACCACCTGGCGACCGGCGGCGTGCGGGCCACGGTGGTGGCGCACCGCCGGGCGGCGGTGGTGCTGAGCGCGTCGTTCGACCCGGGCTGGACCGTCACCGTCGACGGGCGGCCCGCCACGACGATCATGGTGGCGCCCGCCCTGCCCGCCGTGGTGGTCGCCCCGGGGCGCCACACGGTGGTGTTCTCCTACGGCGGCTTCGGCGCCTACGACGTGCTGTTCGCCCTGGCGGTGCTGTCGGCGGCGGCCGTGGTGGTGCTGGCCCGGCGGCGCGGCGCGCCCACGCCCCGGTGACCGAGGTCCCGGTGCTCGGCACCGCCGCCGCCACCGCCGACCCCGTCCCCGGCCCCGGGCCGGCGACGCCGCCCCGGGCGGTGGTGGGGCGTCACCTTCCCGCCCTCGACGGCGTCCGGGCCGTGGCCGTGGCCAGCGTGGTGGCGTTCCACCTGGGCCTCGGGTGGGCCGGGGGCGGGTTCCTCGGCGTCGACATGTTCTTCGTGCTGTCGGGCTTCCTCATCACGAGCCTGCTCCTCGAGGAGCACGCCAGCGCGGGGCGCATCGCCCTGCGGTCGTTCTGGGCCCGCCGGGCCCGGCGCCTGCTGCCGGCGCTGTTCCTCATGGTGGGCGCCGTCATGGTGTGCGCCTTCGCCGTGGACCGCTTCCACGGCGGCGACATCAGCGGCCCGGCCACCACCGCCGCCCTCAGCCGGCTGCGGGGCAACGCCCTGGCGGCGCTGTTCTACGTGGCCAACCGCAAGGCGCTCACCTTCGCCAACGCCCAGCCCCTGTCCCACACGTGGTCGCTGTCGGTGGAGGAGCAGTTCTACATCGTGTGGCCCCTCGTCGTCACCGCCCTGCTGCGCCTGCGCGGGGCGCGCTGGCGCCGCAGCGGGCTCGTGCTGTGCGTCGCCGGCGCGGCCGCCTCGGCGCTGGACATGGCGCTGCGCTTCACGCCCGCCGACGCCATGCGCGTCTACAGCGAGACCGACACCCGGGCCTTCGAGCTGCTGGCCGGCGCGGCGCTCGCCATGGTGGTCGCCGCCCGCCTGCAGCCGGGGCCCCGGGCCCGGCGCGCCCTGCACGGCGCGGGCGTCCCCGCCGCCGTGGCCTTCCTGGTGGTCGAGGCCACGGCGCGCAACACCGCACCCTGGATGTACCACGGCGGCTTCGTGCTGGCCACGGTGCTCGTCGTGGTCGTCATCGCCGACGTGCGCCAGATCGAGCGCGGCCCCCTGGCGCGGGCGCTGTCGCTGGCCCCGCTGCGCTGGCTCGGGTCCGTCTCCTACGGCGTCTACCTGTGGCACTGGCCCGTCATCTGGTACTGCAACACCGCCCGCACCGGGCTCCACGGGGGCGTCCTCGACCTGGCCCGGGTGGCCCTCACCGTGGCGCTCGCCTCGGCCAGCTACTACCTGGTGGAGCAGCCGGTGCGGCGCATGCGCTTCGACCGCCCCCGCCTGCGCCTGGGCGCGGTGGCGACGCTGGCCGCCACCGTGGGGGTGGTGGTGGCCACCACCACGCCGTCGCTCGCCGCCCCCGAGCGCCCGTGGACCGGCGGCGGGCTCTACCCCGGGCCCGGTGCCACCCGCGCCGGGGCGACGCTGCCGGCGACCGGGCACGCCCCGGCGCTGCCCGCCGGGGTCACCGTGAGCGCCGCCGATCCGCTGCGAGTGCTGGCCGAGGGCGACGCCTTCATGGCCGGGGCGCAGTTCGGCATCACCCGGGCGCTCGAGAGCACCGGCGTCGTGACCGTGCGCCCGGGCGCCTTCGCCGGCGGCGTGCTCGGCACGCCCGCCCTGCTCGACTCCCTGCGCGTGTCCGTGGCCCGCTACCACCCCGAGGTGGTGGTGGCGGGGTGGTCGACGGTGGCCGGGGCGCCCGCCACCGCACCGGCGGCACTGCGCCAGGTCCTCGACACCGTGCTCGTCCCCGGGGACGGGGTGGCGGCCGTGGTGCTCCTGACGGTGCCCCGGGCCGTCCCCGGGGCGGGCGCCCTGGCCCGCGGGCTGGGCGCCGTGGGGCGCGCCGAGGAGGCGGCCGCCGCCGCCGACCCGACCCAGGTGCTCGCCCTCCCCGCCGCCGGCGCCCTCGAGGGCGCCGGCCACGACGCGCCCACGTGGAGCGCCCCGGCGGGCCCCGGCGGGGCGGCCGTGCCCCGGGGGCGCTGGGTGCGGGTGCGCTCCACCGACGGCGTCGACCTGTGCCCGCCGGGCATCACCCGCTACGCCGCCCCCGTGCTCGGGGACCTCACCGCCCTCTTCGGCCTGCCGCCGGCCCGGGCGGGGTGGTGGAACAGCTACGACGTCGTGGTGCGGGCCTTCGACTACCCCGACCGCACCCTGGGCACCTGCCCCGACGACCACCCCCGCTGACGGGCGCCCCGGACGGCGCCGGCGGCGGTCCTCAGCGGCCCGTCTGGCGGCGGCGGCGCTGCTTCTCCCGGTACATGGCGTGGTCGGCCTCGGCCAGCAGCTCGGTGGGGGCGACGTCGGGGTCGCGCGTCACCGCGCAGCCCACGCTCACCCCGGCGGTGACCTCGGCGCCGTCGAGGACCATGGGGGTCTCGAAGGCGTCGGCCACGCGCTGGGCCACGGTGGCGGCGGCCTCCTCGTCCATGCCCTCGCACAGCACCACGAACTCGTCGCCGCCGAGGTGGGCGGCGGTGTCGGCGGGGCGGATGACGGCCTCGATGCGCCGCGCCGTCTCGAACAGGACCTGATCGCCCACGGCGTGGCCCAGGCGGTCGTTGATGCCCTTCAGCCCGTCCACGTCGCAGAACAGCACCGCCAGCGAGCGCGGCTCGCGCCGGTCGCGGGCGAGGGCCTGGCGCAGGCGGTCGTCGAAGAGGTAGCGGTTGGGCAGCCCCGAGACCGGATCGTGGGTGGCCCGGTAGGCCATCTCGGCGTCGGCCAGGGAGCGCTCGGTGACGTCGCGCAACAGCGCCAGCACGGCGGGCTCCCCGTCCCAGTCGGTGGCGAGCACCCGCATGTCGGCCAGGAAGGTGTCGTGGTCCGAGCGCCGGGCGGCCGTGGAGGCCACCGGGAAGCTGGCCACCTTGCCGAGCAGCTGCGAGCGCGTCTCGCCCAGCATCTGCACGGCCGCCCCGTTGGCGTAGACCACCACGCCGTCGCGGTTGACCACCACCACGCCGTCGGTGCTGTTGTCGACGACGCCCCGGAAGTGGTCCTCCACCAGGGTGAGGCGGTCGCGCAGGTCCCGGACCTCCCGGCGGAGGTCGTTGCGCTCCTCCTCGAGGTGCCGATCGTCCCCTTCGTCCGCTGCCACCTTGGCGCCCTTCGGCCCGGTGCCGCCCCGGCCGCTCAGGCCGGTCGCCGCCCCCTCCGGCCATGGTCTGGGGGTCCCGAGGGCGAGGACGGCGGGAGCCACCCGCAGTCCTGCCCGATGCACAGATCGTGATCCTGGGTCATGAGCCTCACGTCCGACCCAACCTAGCCACAACCCTGGCTCAACTGGGCGGGCGCCGAACCCGCGGGCCGTCACCGTCCGCCCACGGCGCGCGGGGGCCGCCAGGGGGCACAGTGGGGACCGTGGTCGCCGCCCCACCCGGTCCCCGTCGCCTGCCCATGTTCCCCTTGTCCACGGTGCTGTTCCCCACCGGGCGCCTGCCCCTGCAGGTCTTCGAGGACCGCTACCGCCGCATGCTGGGCGACTGCCTGGCCGCCGACGGGCGCTTCGGGGTGGTCCTCATCGCCCGGGGGTCCGAGGTGGGCGGCGGGGACGAGCGCTTCTCGGTGGGCACCGAGGCCGCCGTGGAGGGCGCCGTGGCGCTGCCCGACGGCCGCTGGCGCCTGGTGGCCGCGGGCCTGCACCCCGTGCGGGTGGCTCGCTGGCTCGACGACGATCCCTACCCGCTGGCCGACGTGGTCCCCGTCGGGGCCGGTGTGGCGGACGGGGCGGCGCCGTCCCCGCTGCTCGGGCCGGCCGAGGCCGCCGTGCGCCGGGCCCGGGTGCTGCTCTCGGAGCTCGGGGCGGCGCCCGCCCTCGACCCCGGCGCGGTGTTCGGCCCCGGCCCCGACGCCGCCTGGGCCCTGTGCGACGCCGCCCCCCTGGCCGTGCTCGACCGCCAGCGCCTCCTCGAGGCACCGGGGCACGCCGAGCGCCTGGCGGCCCTGCGCACCATGGCCGACGACGTGGCCGACGACGCCCTGCGTCTGCTGGCGCAGCGCTGAGGGACCCGCCGGGGTCACTCCATGGCGTTGAGCGCCTGCTGGGCGGCGCGCAGGCGGTCGGCCTTGGCGGCCTGCTCCTCGGCCCGGCGCCGTTGCTCCTCCTGGCGCCGGGCCAGCATCACCACCGACGC